>Ga0137418_10001544_pt1 | contig 21223 bp, 17 predicted proteins | sample CZODoug3_1_2_16f_FD_122242 | JGI IMG/M metagenome (GOLD analysis project Ga0137418, IMG submission 122242) | Vadose zone soil fungal communities from Angelo Coast Range Reserve, California, USA - CZODoug3_1_2_16fungal (Hybrid Assembly) | ecosystem: Environmental > Terrestrial > Soil > Vadose...
ACTTCGAAGAACTCGTCAAGGTTATTGGCGGTAATAGCAAGAAATTTAACGCGTTCCAGGAGGGGATTGCTCTCGTCCTCCGCTTCCTGCAAAACGCGGCGGTTGAACTCCAGCCAGGAGGCTTCGCGATTAATGAAATAGGCCGGATTGTCGAGAGCAGCGCGGGCCATGGGGATCCGGGGTCTTCAGCGTTTCTTCGGAGCTTCCGAGTCCGGAGCCGAGCGTTTCTTCTTCTGAATTTCCCAACGCATCTCCGCGTCGGAGTCTAGACATTGCACGAATAACTTGCGGTGGTCCACGCGCACCTTAACCGCTAGTCCGGCCATGCAGCCATCCGGAAGGACCTCGTCTTTGCTGCGGGGGTTATATTCCGCGGTGTAGACATAGCCTCCGGAGTCGATCTCGGCCTCGAAATAGGGCTCTTCCGTGGTGACAGGCGTATTCACTATGTAGTACTGGGTGCGCTCGTGCGACTTTTTTTCGACGGAGAGCATGACGCCGGGGTGGGAGTTGGGCACTTTTTCCGCCGCCGCAGCAGGACGGCAGGCAGCGGCAATGACGACTACCACTATCGCGGTAATTCCTGCGCAACGGCTCATAAAGGCTGGCTCCTGCGTCCTATTGTAAATCAGTGACCTTGCAGTCCTGTAATCGGCCCCCTGTCGACAACATCCCAAATTAACAAAAAAACAAAAAGCGCCGGTTGCTGGCAACCGGCGCCGATTCAATGCGTAGACATCAGGTTAGAAGCTGTAAATGATGTCGAACTGCAAGCGGTTGAGGTAGTGGTCGATTTGACCAGCCTTGATGCCCGGGCTCAACACCGCGTTCTCAAGTGCGGTGTTGAGAGTGCGGCCACGCCAGAAGGTGAATCCGGCAGTGGTATTCGGGTTCAGGCGGTACAGAGCGTAGAAGCGGTGCTGGAGGATGTTTGTTGGAGCGCGCTGATCGCTTTCCGTGAAGGAGGCGATGGCGGAATCCTGCTCCTGACGCAGCCAGGCATAACCAATCTGGAAGTCGCCTTTCTTAACCTGTTGCCCGACGCTGATGTCGCCGTAATAAGCATGCGACTGCTTGCCCAGGTTCGTCAGTTGAACCAGCTGGCTCGTGATCGGATCCAGTGTTGAGGAGTATGGATGCGCCACCGCGTCCAGGTTGTTTTCGTACTCAACGGTCAAGTTAATTGGGAGACGTTTGAAGGGTGTTTTGAACGTGTTGTTCAGGATGAAATCGGTGTAAAAGAAACCGGATGCGAACCGGAGATTTTTCTTAGTTATGGTGCCGAAGCCATCGGTTGTCACGTCGAAGAGGAGGGAGTTCGTCATGGTGTTCGGCGCGAAAACGCAGTTGGGACTGAAGGGAACCAAAACCGGAGCGCCCGACCCATTCGCGTCTTGCGACTGCGTGATCTTCGGGTTTTGGCAGCCCTGTCCCTCACCTGGCAAATTCACCGTGACTACCGTCGGTGTGGTGGTAGGCCCGGTGACCGGAGTCGGGAAAATCGGAATTTGAACAATAGCGCTGGCACTCTGCGCTTGCACCCCAAACGCGCTGGTATTCAAAATCGCATTCTGACGATTCCACTTGGTGGCGGAGAATGACGCGGTGGCTGTCCAGAAGGGCAGGGGCTGGAGCCTGACGGAGCCGTGCGCACCGAGAGCGTAGGAGTCCTGTGCGGCGGTCGCTTCATTGAAAAGAAGTTCGTAAGCACCCACCGAAACGTTCTTGATGATCGGATTGTGCAGGTCGAACGATAGCTTTTCGCTGCCGCCTTCAGGATTGAGATCCGGATCGAACGTGACACCCGTGCGAATCCAGGGATAAGCAAACTTTCCGCCGGTCAACTGTAACGGCTTGAAGTAGCTCGGGTTGTAGGTGACGTAAGCACGGTCCAAGCCGATGGTCTTGCGAACGAAATTGTTGGTCAGAGTCTCGTTGGTCGAAGTTGGATCTGCGAGGGACCCCGTTGCAATCGAAAGCCCGCCGGTAAAGTCGCCAACTTTGCCTTCGAAACCGAAGCGGGCGCGGACACGCTCGCGATTGCGATCCTGAGCATTTTCCTGGTTGAAGTTTTCACCGCGGATGCGGATATCACCCGTGAACTTGAAGCGTCCCAATGCCGTTTCAAAAGCGCTCAGACGCTTCTGATCTTCAACGGTAGTAAGAGCGCTGCTGGTAAGTGTGGTCTTGACGTCGGTCATTTCGTTGGCCAAGTGATTGTAAGCTTCCCGGTCCTGCGCGGCACCCGCTTCGACGGCAGCGGCGCGAGACTGCGCCTCCGACGCAGCCGCCTGGGCCGCCTGCAATTTCTGCTGCGCATCCTGCCAGTTCTGATCGCGCTGCTGCAGTTGGCCCTTCAGCGCTTCAATGGCCTGCTGCTGCGCTGCCATCGAATCCTTCAGGGATTGCACGTCGGCTTGCGTAACAGCCGGCTCTTTCGGCTTAGCAACCGCTTTGGCGGCGACAGCTTTGGGGGCTTTCTTTTTTTTCGGCGCGGCTTGGGCTGCCATGTTTCCAGCAAGAGAACCCGCTAGCACCAGAGCCACGCCCAATTTCATTACGGTAGTCATGGAATCTCCTCAGCCCCCACGGGGGAGGCTCAATTTTGTCGTGCGTTCAAGATTTAGGAACTACCTTACTTGCTTGATGGCGGCTTTCACTTTTTCAGCCACACTCGCGGGCAACGGGGCATACGAGAGATCGGCCACCATCTTCTGACCGTCGTTCACCATCCAGGTCAGGAAATCGGCGAGAATCTTGCCCTTCTGCGCGTCCTTGCTCGCTTGCGGAATCAGCAGCCACGTAAAGCTGGAGATCGGGTAAGCATCTTTCCCGGGCGCGTCCGTGATCGAAACGCGGAAATCCGCTGGCATGCTCTTAGACGAAGCGGCAGCGGCCGTCGTGCTCTCCAGACTCGCCTTCATGAAGACCCCTGAAGAGTTCCTCACACTACCATAAGGAATCTTGTTCTGCACAGCATAAATTAGCTCGACATAGCCAATGGAGCCGGGAAGCTGGCGAATGGAACCCGCAACGCCCTCGTTGCCCTTGCCCCCGAGGCCGGTGGGCCAGTGCGGAGAGGTGCCTTTGCCCACGGCATCCTTCCACTCCGAGCTCACTTTTGAGAGATAGTCGGTGAAGATGTAGGTCGTTCCGCTGCCATCCGAACGGTGCACCACTATGATGTTGGTATTCGGAAAATTCTTGATGTCAGGATTCGCCTTGGCGATCGCTGGATCGTTCCAATTGGCGATCTTTCCCAGAAAAATTCCCGCTAGAACCTCCGGCGTGAACTTGATTTCTCCGGTCACACCGGGAACATTGTACGCGGGAACGACAGAACCCAGCACTGTCGGAAAATGCAGGATCTTGGTCTTTGCTGCGCTCAACTGGTCGTCCGTCATCGGGCCGTCACTGGCGCCAAAATCCACCGTTCCTTCGGACACTTGGCGAATCCCGCCGCCGCTGCCGATCGATTGATAGTTGATCTGCACGTCCGAATGTGCCTTGCCGTATTCGCTGAACCATTTCTGATAAATCGGGTTGGGGAACGTAGCGCCCGCGCCGGTCAGCTTCGTCTGGCTGAAAGCCGGAATGGCGAGAAATAAGCAGAGAAGTAGCGTGATTCGACGCATGACTCTTTTTGCTCCTGGGGAGTCTAGAAGTTTGTCTGCCGGAATGCAACTCGGAGTGTAGTGAGGAAATGTTACGAATGCGTTACAAAATAGTTACGGACTGGTGAATTCGTGGAGGGGGTTGTTCCCTTCAGAGCGGAAGGACCGATGACTGGCGAGGACCGGAAATTTGGATCAGAGAGCGAATTAGTGTTCGGTTCCTTGCGACGAACCAGGCTGAAGGCGCTGCAATTCGCGCACAAAAAGCCCGTTCTCAGGAAAGTCGTCGTGCAGCGAAGCCAAGACTTGGCGTGCCTGGCCCTTATCTTTGTCTCGCACGTACGCAATAGCCAGCAGGATCCGCGCAAAAGGCGCGAAATAGCGGCCATGAGTCGCCGTCAACCGAACGTCCGCCAAACCCTCTTCTTTGTTGCCATCCACTCCGCCCAGATGCAGGAGCCAGCGGAAAGGAGCGAACAAGCTCCCAATGATGTATCGGCTGAGTCCACGCGCAAGATACGCATCGTAGGCGTTCGGGTCGACCGCCAGCAATTGCTGCGCCCAGTTCGTTCCCTGTTTGGTGTAGCTGAGCGAAGCAAAATTGCGCTTCTCAATGAGGCCCGCATAGTCGGCTTGCAGACCGTTGACCATCACCATGGCCAGCAGCGCGTCGTGATCCTTCGGGTCTTTGGCGAGGTGCGCCTTAGCTAAGACCTCGGCCCGGTCGAGCGCGGCTTGAAAACGCCCGCGTACGGCGGCATCGGGGGCCATCTTCTTCCGGTCGGCGAACGACTTGTCGTCCTCAAAAAATTGAGATTCTAGAATTCCTAAACGGTCCAACTCCGAGAAGAGGAGCCCGGCGCCCTCACTAGCCGGTCCCATTGGATCACTCGGGTTTTGCTGTTGCCACTGGCTGAAGCTTTGTTGCGCTTCATCGAACTTCAGGCTGTAGAGCAAGTGGAAACCGTGGTCCAGAGTCGGCGCAGCCAGACTGGGTGACGCACACGCCGAAGCCGTCGTAAAAATACCCACTGCCAACAACTTCGGGAATAATCCAATGCGTTCGGAGAACATACCCTTCCAGCTCCACGTAATCCTAAACTCGGTTAGATGCGTGGCAATGCGGAATAAGCATACTGCTAAACAATATCGTTGATCCATCCATTCGTCCGTGTACCTTTGCGCGCCGCCGACCCGATAGGCACGGGCTTCGAAGTTCGAACTTTAAAGCCATATTTATCAATGACTTAGCTAACTTTATTGTGGCGAAGCCTTGGACGGAACCCTGGAGAAATATGCCTCGATTTCTTCCAGCGTCTTTCCCTTGGTCTCAGGCAAGAAAAACGCCGCAGTGACGAAGTAAACGACGGTACAAGTGGCAAAACCAAAGAACATTGTCGAATATCCGTACTTGCCCACCGTGGGCAAGAATACGGCGGCAATGGTCGTGGAGACTGCTTGATTGAGGAGCAAGGCGATGCTCATACCGTTGGAGCGGATCCGAGTCGGCATCAACTCGGAAAGCGCTAGCCAGACACAGACTCCGGGCCCGATGGCATAGAACACCATGAAGACGAAGAGACTGATGGCAACCAGCCAGCCATCATGCGTGTTGGGTACCGGGGTGATCAGTGCGTTCTCAATTCGCAACGGCGCCTGGCGCGCCGCGTCCAAATTGCCGAACGGATTTGAGAAAAATGCTACCACCTTGTTCGGAGGGACGCAGCCGTCGCGGGTGATCTCGATAGGCTTGGCCGCAGTGTCGTCGGAGCGCGCGACTTTGGTCGCGGCACGGAAATCGCCGTAGGAGTAAATAACGATCAGCGACGTATTCCTCGTTCCGATCTCCGCTCCCTTGCTTCCGCTCAGCAGCGAGTTGGCGACTTGCGGGCTATAGGCAAGCGTTAGCTTTGAGTCTGGACCGGGCACGACCATCGACTGAAGCGAACTACTGACATCGACCCGCCGCGTTTCTGTGTGGTGGAAGAGCAGACCCGCATGCGCCAGCGAAACGATGATGCCCGCAGTCCCCAACGACAGCAGGAATTTCCTCCCTTTGCGATCCACCAGCACCACCGCACCCCAGGTCGCCAGAAAGTTGATGAAGGTGAACATTACGTAACCAAAGTGCGCCGCGACATCGGAGAGGCCGCTCTGCAGAAGAATGTCTGTGTTGTAGCCGATGATGGAGTTGATGCCAGTAGCCTGATTGCAGGCGAGGATGATACAGGCCAGAACAAACGGAATGACATACTTGCGCCGCAACAGCGACTCAATGCCTTGGCCAGCGGATGAGGACTTCACTTTTTCGGCAGCAACCGTCTCTTCCATTTCCCGAAGTTCGGAATCGGCCTGCTCAGGAGTTCGCGAACGCAGCAAGGCGGCGAGAGCCGCATCCTTTTTGCCCCGGCGGAACAACCAGCGCGGCGACTCTGCCACGAAAAAACTACCAATCACGAATAGCACGCCGGGTGGCAACGAAACCCAGAAAATGCTGCGCCAGGCAGTGCCTTTGAACGCCAGGAGCTTGGCTACATCCCCGAGCTTGGCCACTTGATCGACGCGCCAGCTGAAATAGTAGCCCACCACGGCAGCGGCGAAAATTCCCAGAGTGAGAAGCCACTGAAAGATGCCGGTACCCTTGCCTCGTTGCGAGGCAACGAGACACTCGGCAAGGTACAGCGGAATCACCACGCCGATCAGCCCCCCGCTGACGCCCTGCAACAAACGCCCGAACACCAATGACCCATAACCGCCGGAAAGAGCAATCACAGGAATGCTCAAAACGAACAGCAACCCACTGACCGTCATCAAGACTTTGCGGCCCATCCAATCTGCGAGGAGGCCGGCAAACAAGGTGGATATGACGCTACCGAGCAGCACCGCAGCCACAACAAAAGAGAGCTGGCCAGCATTGAAACCAGAAGTGGCCTGCAAATACGGCAGTGCGCTGGCGATAATGCCGACATCGACGCCATACAGCAAACCACCCAGCCCCGCGACAAGGAGGAGAAATCGGTTGTAAGCAATTTGTCGGGCGGCGTTCGCCGATGAGGGTTGAGGTGAAGACGGTTTCGAATCCATAGATTAAGAAGAGCGAAATCTCTTTCGGTTCCGGCGCGTAATCCTGCGCCCGGGTCAACTCACGATGGCATCATGACAGCATTTCGGCCGCAGGAGAAGTCCGACGTGAGGTTACCGTAACGGAGGGCAAAAGTAGAAGAAGAATGAGCAAGACCACCGGCAGCGACAGGGCTGCGTAGTGTGGCAGCTGCCACGCTCTCTGGACAAATCCCTCGGCGCCGAATAGTAATCTGGCGCCAATCAAGACCACGCAGGCAAACCAGGGCCAGGCCAGCAACGCCGCCAAGAGTGCGCCCAGGAAACGGGTCAGCGCTCCGCTCGGTTGTGCGCTCTCGACACGTTCGAACCAAAGGAGCACTCCAGGCAGGAGGAAAATCTGATTGTAAAGTGCCAGATTGGGAGACGTGCACACAACCGCTACCAGCGCCAGACAGAAGACGCGGCGGGCATCGGAAGAATTGGAGTTCGAGGCGCGCGCCCTCCATGCAATCCACGCTATCAACGAGACAATCAAGACCCAAACCGAGTTGCTCCAGCGTGGTGTCACGAGCCAGTCTAGAAACGATGTGTTTGCCATATAGATCTGGTAGGAGTGGACAGCCTTGTAGAACCGAAACAACCACCCTGGAAGCAGGAATTCTGCAGCGGCCAGCAGCGCCAACATCGTAGCAGCGAATCCCCATAGCCAGCGCTGCCGGGTCCGCCAGTCTCCCGTCACCCACAAGAGCATAACGGTCACCGGAAGGAAGGCAACTTGTGGCTTGATCGTCGCCAGGGCCAGAAGAACACCTGACCAAACCAGCCACCCTCGTTGACGCGCGACGCAGGAACTGGCCAGCAGGAGAGCGACGAGCAAGACTGGCTGTTGCAACGAAACACCTTCGATGAACGGATAGCTCCCCAGCAATAGCGCCACGATGGTCAGGGTGCGCCATCGAGAACGGGGAAGATTCAGCCAACGTTCCCACAATAGAACGCTAACAGTTGCACAAACAGTCAGGAACCAAAAAGACAGGATCTTCACCGAGGAGAAGCTCATGAACACCGTCGGCGCCAGCAGGAACACAACGTAGACCGGGTAGGCGAAGCTGCTTTGGTCCCTGGGGTCGTTGGGCCGCGAAGAATCCAGTTCTCGCCCATAGTAGCCCCGTTGAATTTCACGGGTAATCTCCGGGCTATAGGGATCGCGTCCATGCAGCAATAGTTCTCGCGCGCCAAGCCAGCGCGGATACAGGTCCGAGAGATTCCCGCGCGGGCGCTCCAGGCGAGCGCCTTCTATAACCTGGCGGGGCACCAAAATGCGGCGGACGTAAAACCACATGCTCACCGCCGCCAACAAGGCAAGGATTGCAGCGAGGATTTGTTGACCCTTTAAAGTTGATGACATTCGGTCGAGACCGGCGAGAACGAGACCGGTGGAGAAGATGTTACAACTAACCGTCCAGGTTTGGAGGCCCAGACTCTGGCGCCCAAACAAGGCGCACAGACTTATGACGGCTATGAAGCGGCGGCTCACCATCTCGTTCTTGATCGGCGCTCTCAGCAGCCTCTGGTGCGGCGCCATCCTTACCCGCAACCACCAGGGAGCCGCCGATTTTCAATGGTGCATCCGACTAGCGCAACACCTCTTGTCAAAACAACCTCCCTACGATACGCCGATGGAACAATATCCGCCTCCAGCTGCGCTATTGGGTTTGCCCTTCGTCGCGGTGCGCGGTGAGATCGCTGGAGCACTGTTTTTTGGGATCAGCTCGGGGCTCCTGGCGTTTGGGCTGACACGCGATGGCTATACCCGTCTGCTGATCTTTTTAGCGTACCCCTACTGGGCGGCGATGGTTACGGCGCAGTGGTCCCCCCTCATCGCCGCCAGCGCATTTTTTTGGTGGCTCATGCCTGTCGTCCTCATTAAACCGCCGATCGCCTTACCCGTTGCCCTCACACATTTGTCGCGCCGCGGGATCATTGCCTGCGCGGCATTGCTGGCGCTCAGCTTCGCGATTACGCCAAGCTGGTTCTGGCAATGGCCGCACCAGTTTGGCGAATACCGCCATTTCATTCCGTTGCTCTTGTTCCCAGGCATGTTGATCCTGCTAGCTCTTTTAAGGCTTCGCGACAACGACGCGCGACTCCTGCTTCTTGCCGCCGCCTTTCCGCAGCGTTGGTTTTACGATGCCTTCATTCTTTGGCTGATTCCCAAATCGCGCCGTGAGATCGTCGCCAGCGTGGGTGCTAGTTGGCTGGTGGGACTGTGGAGATGGTCCCATCCGCCGCTCAGTTTTGCGCAAGTCGGACGGTGGTCGGTCGTCGGTTTCTATCTGCCGATGCTCGTTATCACGCTGTTGCGGAGAGGTCCGGCGCGGCCGTCTCTTGCTCTCCGGTCCAAGTCTTAATCGCTCGCGCCAGGCCCCATGCCAGGCACAGAACTGCCACCGCCATCAGGTTCAATCGTGTTGCAACGATGAGCACAAGGTAGAGAGGCGGAAACATCAGCGCAACCGCGCCTGACAACAATACGCGGCGCGTAGGTAGATCCAATGCGGGGTCATCCCATACCAACTTCGCGGCCAACAAGATGATGGGAAGCAATAAGCTTAGGTCGTACCCGAATTCATGGTATCCAGCTAACAGGGTTGCGATGAAGGCGGCAGATATGCCCGCCCAGTAGACCTTCGAGGCCCGCGGCGCGGCCGTGTCCCATTGACGCGCTGCCCAAACCAGAACACCTATCGAAAGCGCGCAAGTAATCCAGTCCAGGCCATGCCGTGGATCCAGTGGATCCGTCCAGCCCTCGACGAGTCCGCGCAAGCTCGGCATAACACTCGGATAGATTGCGGCCGCCGCTCCTTTTGCGTTCAAGTGCCGTAAATATTGTGGATAGGTAGCCATGCCGTGCCAACCCACTACCCAAAGACTCACTCCGGCGAGCAATGCCGCCACCAGCGAGAAGCCCGTAAGCGTTCGGAACTGCTTCTTCAGGATAAGAATAAAGATCAGCGGCAACACGAACTGGAACTTGATCAACGCAAGCCCCAGGAAGCATCCGGCTTGAAAATCCCGGCCCTCCCGCCATTGCACTGCAACCAGCCCGAAAAGAAGCAACATCAAAGCCGAGTCTTGGCCCAAAATGAACCCGTACACCATGGGATAGAAACTGAAATAGGCCGGGTAATAGAGCCACGAAGGAATCGTGGCCAAACCCGGAATTCGTGAGCGCAGGTACGCCGCTGTAGCACCCACCAGTGCGATGCTGAATAGGACCCAAATTGTATAGGCTCGGGGAAAGGGCAAGTAGCTGAGCGGCCAAAAAAGGAGGGCCTCGAACGGAGGCCGCATATAGGGTAGCGCTCTATTGTTGAGAGCCGACCCTTCCGAAAACTGATTCTGGACTTGTGTCTGTAACCCCAGATCATAGAGCCGGTCGCCGAGCCCGGCTTGAACGATCTTGCCCGCTGTATAAAAGTTGGAAAAGTCCGCGTAGCCGCGGGACATGCGGTCGTACACCCGCGGCACCATCCCAAAATAGCCGATGACCATCACCCAGAAGAATGTCGCTACAAGGACATAGGGTTTTCGTAGCTGCGGCAGCATCGCGGGGCGACTCGGGGGTTGCACAACTCGTCGTAGAGAGATCGTGCTGCACAAACTACCACACGGGTTCGGGTACGGGTTAACAATTTACTAAAGATGGGAAGAATCCACAGTTTGACTGCGAAGCTCCGCTTGACGTTCGCACCATAAATGGTGACACTAGGAGCACGCCAGTTCGTTCACCAGCTAGAGTGGGTGTCTGACGAACCCCGGGGAGTGGCACCCCGCCTCCGCTTCAATGGAGGAAGCGTGCCGCAACTTTGCTGAGGAGCCGACCAATATGACGATGTTGCTCAGGTTTTGGAATGACGAACAAGGACAAGATATCGCCGAATATGCTGTCATGCTCGCTGTGATCCTGGTCATCGTGATTGGCACAGTGCGCTTGATCGGAACCAACGCGACCACCGTATTTTCGGAAGTCGCGAGCTCGGTCGGATAAAGAACCGCGGGCCCTCAATAGGGCTTCTGAAGACCGAGGGGTTCGCTTGCGCTTCGTTACGCAGGTCTGCTCTGGGAGCAGCTTTTTGTAAGGAGGCTCGATGAGCCGTTCTCGCCTGTTCATTCTCGGATTGGTGGCGTTGGCCTTTGGAGGCTTTCTCGCCATGCAGGTGTACAAGAATCTGCAGACTCGAGCAAGCGCCACCACCATCGCCACAACCGACGTTCTTGTGGCAGCTCGCGATATTCAAATCGGCACGCCGGTTGGCAAGGGGGATGTTAGAACCGTCAAGTTCCCCTCCTCTGACCTCCCCGCTGCTTATTATGCGAGCGGAAGTAAGGTCGTGGGGCGTGGCGCCATCCTGCCCATCTCGAAGGGCGACTTCATTCTCCCCGGGAAGCTGGCTGCGGAGAATAGCGGTACCGGACTGCCTTCCCTGATTCCTCCCGGCATGCGTGCCGTTTCAGTTCGCGTGAATGATGTGGTCTCGGTGGCGGGCTTCGTCGTTCCGGGCACACGCGTCGATGTTTTGCTGACGGGCACGCCTCCAGGCGGCAAAGAGCCAGTTACCACTACTGTTCTTGAGAACGCTCTCGTACGAGCCGTGGGGCAGCGCATTGATGGCACCTCGGGCGATCCGCAGACTTCTGCGGTCATAACCCTGCTGGTCAGCCCCGAGGATGCACAGAGGCTAACACTCGCCACTTCAGAAGGCAGGATTCAGCTCTCCCTGCGCAACCTCGTCGATTCCGAACAAGAGAATTTGGAGTCGGTGCGCAATACGGCCCTCTACCGCGGAACAACGCCTCTTCCCGACACCTCACCGAAGGTGCACATCGCCAAGGCGAAACCACCTGCCACGATTCCGGTTGTGCCCTACACCATCGAAGTCATTCGGGGCCATGACGTAACGACCACGAAATTCTAAAAGCACTCTTCCAAACTACTCAGATTCGGGTATTCTTTCTTGACCGTCTTCTACTTGACCGTCCTGTATTGGAGAACGAAGCACCATGCATCATGGGATTAGGGCTGCCTGGCTTGGGCTGCTGACCGCTGTGCTTTGTTGTTCCGCTGATGCACAGAACGCTCCAACGCCCCCGCCCGGCGCCGATGCCCCTGCTGCTGTTACTCCCGACACGGCAACTACCACGCTTCCTCCCCAATCGACGTCCCCTTCCGCCGAGCCACAGGGCTCCGCACCTCTCCGCGTCATGGTTGGCAAGTCTCTGCTCATCAACACCAGCGAACGCCTCAAGCGCATCTCCGTAACTGACCCGGCCGTGGCTGACGCACTGGTGGTTACACCGACTCAGGTGCTGGTGCATGGCCGCACCCCGGGCGAAGTCTCTCTCCTTATCTGGGATGAGCTCGAGCGCTCGCGCGCTTTCGATCTCCGCGTCGATGTGGACGTGACCGCCGCCGCCGAGGAAATCCACCGCATTTTCCCCGACGAGGTCATCACGGTTTCCCCTTCGCGCAACGCCATGGTTCTGAATGGGCATGTTTCCACGGAGGATGTAGCCAAACGTGCCGGACTGATTGGCGAGGCCTACTCTAAGAATGTAGTGAACGTGTTGACGTTCGGTCCGATGGGCGCGCAGGAGGTTCTGCTCGAAGTGAAGTTCGCGGAAGTCGACCGCAGCGCTCTCAATACGATCGGTTTCAATCTACTTTCGACAGGTGCCGGAAATGTTCTTGGCAATATCACGACCGGACAGTTCGGCTCGACCACGATCAACCAAATCCAGGACGTGATCGCCACTCGAGCCACACCGTACCCTGACATCCCTACGAAAACGACGGGACCCGGTGTTGGCACCTTTACCAGCCAAACCACCATCGGCAATCTGCTGAACATGTTTCTATTTAGCCCTGAACTCCATTTGGGGGCCGTGGTTCAGGCGCTCCAGGCAAGGAACCTGCTCCAGATATTAGCCGAGCCCAATCTCATTGCCGTCAACGGAAAGGAAGCCAGCTTCCTCGCTGGCGGCGAATTTCCCTTCCCCGTTATTCAACCAGCGAACGGCATCAACACCGTCACCGTGCAGTTCAAGCAGTTCGGCGTGCAGCTCAAGTTCACGCCTGTCATTACGCCCTCCGGGCTCATTCACCTCCACGTCGCCCCCGAAGTCAGCACCCTGGATTTCGCCAACGGCGTGCAGATCTCCGGCGTCACGATCCCCGCGCTCAGCACACGCCGTGCAGAAACCGAATTCGAACTGCAGGATGGCCAGAGCTTCGTCATCGCCGGCCTCATGGATAACCGTGTGACCAGCGTAATTGATAAAGTCCCAGGCCTAGGCGATCTGCCCATCCTGGGCAATTTCTTTAAGAGCAAGAGCTATCAACGAAACAATTCCGAATTGGTCGTTTTAGTCACGGCGCGCCGGATTTCGCCGACCACAGGCTTGGCACCCCTTCCGAAGTACCCGAAGCCATTCCTGGACCATGATGAGTTCGACGGTAAACTGGGCAAAAAACCGGCCGCCCAACCCAAGCAGTAGCGAGGAGTACAGTGGTAGCCATGCCGGAGCTTTCAGTCGCCATTCTGGCAGCGGACAACGAGCAACGAGCCGTGTTGCAGGTCCTTGTCGATGGCACCAGTGTGGCCAAGGTTAGCTTCTCAGGCGGCCAACTGCCCGTCGCTTCCACTGACTCCACCCTCCGCCGCGTGCAAGCCGCGAGTGCGGACGTCATCCTCGTGGATGTCGCCAGTGACAACTCATTTCCTGCCATCCACGCTATCGAGCTTCTGCACCAGGAAATTCCGGACACGCCCGTCTTCGCGTTTGGCCCGATCTCTCAGCCACAACTGATCGTCAGCGCCATGCGCGCCGGTGCCCGCGAGTTTATCGAGCGGCCCACCACCACCACCGAACTGCTCGAAGCGTTCGTGCGCCTTTCCTCCGCCCAGCGCAAATCCCGCGGCGAGGCCCGGCGCGGCGGCAAGGTCTTCTCCATCATCAACGCCAAGGGCGGCAGCGGCGCGACCACCACCGCCGTCAACGTTGCTCTAGCGCTGCAGAGTTCCCTGGGTGGAACCGCCTTGGTCGATCTCGCTCCGCTCGGTCACGCCGCCCTGCATCTCAACGCCAAACCCCAATTCACCGTGGCCGACGCCCTGCGCAACCTGCACCGCCTGGACAGTTCCCTGCTTGAGAGCTTCATGACCCAGCAGGACAGGGGCCTGCATCTGCTCGCCGGCACCACCAACCCCAGTGGCGAGGGAACTTCGCCCTCGGAGCTGGCAAGCCTGTTCGACCTTCTCGTCGGCCACTACCAATACACTGTAGTGGATTTTTCCACTCGCTTGGATACGACGGCCCGCCTCATTTGCAATCTGTCCGAAACCGTACTCATCGTCGCCCAAACCGATGTCGCATCGCTCTGGAGCGCGGGTCGCATCGTGCAATTCCTCAGCGAAACCGGCGGCCGCGACCGCATCCGCCTCGTCCTCAACCGCTTCCGCAAGGTCCCGGGCTTCGAAGACCGCGACACCGAAACTGCTGTCGGCGCCAAAATCTTGTGGAAGATTCCCAATAACTTCTTTGCCATCTCGGCGGCCATCGACCGCGGGAATCCACCCAATCGGCAAGGCAGTTCGGAAGTAGCCCGTGCCTTCACGGGACTTGCCAGCGCCTTGACGGAATACGATGATGTATCCAAACGCTCCGCCAAATCAATGTTCCGGAGCCTCTAAGCTCCAGATCGATGGAGGCACGGGCGTCCTCGCCCGTGCGCTAGGCGTAACTTCTTCAAGCTTGCGGCATGTGCGATGATTAGCGAGGCGCTTTAGGCGCTGCTAGCGACTCCACCAGGATTTTTCATGCCCGACGTCCGATCCTTCGAGCGCACCGAATACCAACAGGTCAAAGCCGACCTCCACCGCAAGATTCTGGACCGGCTCGACCTCGAAAAACTCGGCCGCACGCCGGGTGACGCTGCGCGCGAAGAAGTCCTCGCCCTCATCCGCAATGTCGTCAACAGCGAGGCGGTCCCCCTTAGCTTTGCGGAGCGCGAGCGTCTCGCGCGGGAAATCCTCGATGAGATCTTCGGACTCGGCCCGCTCGAACCGCTTCTCAAGGATCCCAGCGTCTCCGACATCCTGGTCAACCGTTTCGACCGGGTCTTCGTCGAGCGTGCCGGCAAGCTCGAACTCACGCCGCTATCGTTCAAAGATCCTGCTCACCTGATGCAGATCATCGACCGCATCGTCTCGCGCGTGGGACGCCGCGTCGACGAGTCTTCGCCGATGGTCGATGCCCGCCTGGCCGCCGGCTCCCGCGTCAACGCCATCATTCCGCCGCTGGCTCTGGACGGCGCTTGCCTCTCCATCCGCCGTTTCGGCCGCGACCCCATTACCGCGCGCAACATGCTCGAGAACAAGACCCTCACCGAGCCCATGCTCGAACTACTTTCCTCCATGGTAAAGGGCCGCCTCAATTTGCTCATCTCCGGCGGAACTGGTGCCGGCAAGACGACACTGCTCAACGTACTCTCCGGTTACATCCCCAGCACGGACCGGATCGTCACCATCGAAGACGCCGCCGAACTGCAACTCAAGCAAGAGCACGTGGTCCGCCTCGAAACTCGCCCGCCCAACATCGAAGGCAAGGGGGCGGTGAAGCAGCGCCAGCTCGTCATCAACAGTCTGCGTATGCGCCCCGACCGCATCGTCGTCGGTGAGGTCCGCGGCGAGGAAGCCTTCGACATGTTGCAGGCCATGAACACCGGCCACGAGGGCTCGCTCACCACCGTGCACGCTAATTCGACTCGGGACGCTCTGGCCCGTATTGAGAACATGGTGTCCATGGCCAACCTCAATATCCCGGAGCGCGCCGTCCGTCACCAGATCGTTTCCGCCATCCACGCGGTCATCCAGGTGGCTCGCCTTTCCGACGGCACCCGGCGCGTCATCACCATCTCGGAAGTCAGCGGCATGGAAGGCGACATCATTTCCCTGCAGGACATCTTTGTCTTCGAACGCCGCGGCATGGATGAAAACGGGCGGGTTCGCGGAACGTTCACGCCTTCGGGGATCCGGCCCATGTTCGCCGAGCGCCTCGCGGCGTCCGGCTATCGCCTGCGCCCTGGCCTGTTCGAAACCCGGATGGAGGTCTAGCGGAAAGACTCCGCGTTCACCTCATGGCCGCTATTTTTGCACTACTCATCTTCCTCATCGCCGCCCTCGCCATCTTCCTGGTCGGGGCATGGATCGAGGGACGCAACGCCCAGGCTCGCATCCTGCGCGAACGTCTCGGCGGATCTCAGGAGCAATCCGCCACCGACAATCTGGAGTTGCTGCGCGATGAAATGCTCAGCAAGATTCCGGCCTTCGACACCATTCTCCGCCGCTCCGAACGCGCTTCCCTGTTGCAAAAGTTGCTGGATCAGGCCGGGATCAATACGCGCGTCGGCAATTTCTTCCTGCTTTGTTTAGCGTCGGGCCTGGCGGGCGCTGTCATTTTCTTTATCTTGGGGCACCAAAATCTTCCTCTGGCCTGGGCGGGCATGATGATCGGGCTGATAGCGCCGTATTCTTACGCCAGCATCATGCGCACCCGCCGCTTTGGCAAGTTCGAGGAGATTTTCCCCCAAGCCATTGATACGTTAGGCCGCGCTGTCCGCGCCGGCCACGCTTTCACCACCGCTCTCGAAATGATCTCCAACGAGATCCCTGAGCCTGTCGCCGGGGAGTTCCGCAAGCTCTTCGAAGAGCAGAAGTTCGGTATGCCCGTACGCGACGCGCTGATGAACCTCGCTGATCGCGTCCCTCTGGTCGACGTCAAATTCTTCGTCACGGCCGTCATGCTCCAGCGCGAGACCGGCGGCAACTTGGCGGAAATCCTCGATAATCTCTCTTACATGATTCGCGAGCGTTTCAAAATTCTGCGTCAAGTAAAGGTGTACACGGCACAAGGCCGCCTCACTATGTTGTTGTTGATGATGCTGCCGCCGGTCATCATCGTTGTCATGCTCATCCTGAACCCGGACTTCATTCGTCCGCTCTTCACGGACCCGATTGGCCACGCTCTCGTCGCAGCCGGGATCACATTGCAAACCGTCGGATATTTCGTAATTCGCAAGATCATTCAGATTCAGGTCTAAGAATTGACGATGAAAGAACTGGTGAAGACTTAAGCCATGGAAATCGTAGTCGCCATCATCGTCTTCATTACCGTTGTTGCCGTCATCTTTCTGTTCGGTGCGGCCGTCTCCACCCCGCTCTCTGTCCTGGCAGAGCGCCTACGTTCGCTCGGCGGTGACAACGCCACGCGCACGGAGGAGAAACCCCAAATGCGGGAACGCCTCCAACAGGCTCTCGACCCGCTGAGCAAGGCCCTCCCGCTTTCCGCAGACAGCACCTCGAGCACCCGCCTCATGCTCATGCAAGCGGGTTACCGGGATGCCAAAAGCATTACGTTCTACACGGGACTTCGCGTTTTTGGGGCTCTCCTCGGATTTGGTATTTGCCTCCTCTCCGGAATCGGAATCTCGTCCCCGCTGCTGCTTCTCGGTGGCCCCCTCCTCGGCTTCATTCTTCCCCGGTTCCTGCTCAAGCGTGCGATCAAGAAACGGCAACTCCGCATCCGCCTCGCGCTCCCGGATGCTCTTGATCTCACCGTCATCTGCGTCGAAGCCGGTCTCGGCCTCGACCAAGCGCTCATGCGCGTCGCCCAGGACCTCGACCACGCCCACCCCGAACTCAGCGAAGAGTTCCGCCTGGTGAACCTCGAAATGCGGGCCGGCAAGCCCCGCACCGACGCGATGCGCAATCTCGCGCAACGCACTGGGGTTGATGACATTCGCTCACTGGTCGGCGTGTTGATTCAAACCGACCGCTTCGGCACCAGCGTCGCCCAAGCCCTGCGCGTGCACTCCGATTCCCTGCGCACCGAGCGGCGCCAGCGCGCTGAAGAGCAAGCCGCCAAAACGACGATCAAACTGGTTCCTCCGCTGGTGATCTTCGTCCTCGTTCCGCTGTTTTTTGTCGTCCTCGGGCCGGGCTTCATCCAGATATATCGCACGTTCCAGAGCGCCCCCTGATTCTGGAACGAACACCGCCGCATTCCACCGCTTCGAACCGGGCCGGACAGCGCCCTCATTCCCTACCCATACGCTAAAATGAGATAAGCATGCAGATGTCCGTCTCCGGGGAACGGTCTTATGCTTTCAACCAGACCCGCCAGGCCAGCCTGGCTGACGATCTGCGCATAGCCGATACCCATTGGACCCGCCTCCGCGGGCTGGTGGGCTCAACTTCCACACACTTCGTTCGTGGTCAAGGCCTGTGGATTGTCCCTTGCCGCGGCGTTCATACGATGTTCATGAGCATCCCCATCGACGTGATTTATCTCGGGGGCGATAACACGGTGATACATCTTGAAAAGAGCTTGCGGCCCTGGCGCTTCGCCCCCGTCCGCATGAATGCCAAGACTGTCCTGGAAGTCCCGGCTGCCACCATCGAGGCCACCGGCACCGCTCTGGGCGACCACATCGAAATACACAGGACAAGTTCTGGGAAACGCGCGTTCAGTCAGTAGTTCATTTGAGCAGCGGTTCATTTGAGCAGCAGTTCATTTAAAAAGTTCAGTTGGATAGTTCAACCAGCCCATCGATGAAACGCCGACGCCAACTCGAACCCTCGGACCTTGAGCTGAACCTGCTCGTCCCTTGGACTCCGCGCTGGCACAATTTCGTCACCAACATTCGCCCAGCCTTTCAGCGCAAGGAGCGCCCGCTTGCGGGAGAAGTCGCCATTGGCTTCGTCCCATTCCGCGGCCTTCTCGGCGCATGGGCGCTGGAGGCCTTGCTGCTGTTCGCCGCGATTACTCTGCCTGGAAAATTCGCCTCCTTGCATCCGACGTTCACCCCACCGAAAACAAAATCGGACGTCATCTACTACTCGGGAGAGGAGCTGCCCCAAACCGAGGACTCCGGAGGCGCTCCCAGCGGGCACTCGGGCAAGTCCGGTGGACGGGAAGCGTTCCACCGAACCCAAGTCATCAAAGTAGCCCGCGAACGGAAGTTGACCGAGCAGGTTCTGGACGCACCCAAGCTCACGCTGCCAGCCTCCGCCGTCCCCGTTGCGAACCTTCTGGCGATCCAGCGGGATCCCGGACCGCCACCTTCCGAGGGCTTGCGCTCCTCTCTAAAGGCCGCTCCTCTGCCCAATGTCGCGCCGGTCCCACCGGCACCCGAAATCGCGCATGAGAGCATGCGCAAGAACCAGACTTTAACTGCCACCGTGGTTCCCCCAGCCCCAATCGCCCCTCGCGATATGCCGCAAGCCCACTTCCCCGAGATGCGGACCGAAGCCGTGCCCCCGCCGGTCTCCGCCCCGCCGCGGGATAGCTCCAATACCGTGCGGCCGACGCTGCCAGCGCCGAGCGTGATCGCTCCACCACCTTCGATTTCCAACGACACCTCCCGAGTCGCCGGTCAACGTCCCGTCCGGCCCAGCGTCGACGTCGTGCCACCTCCGCCACAGGCCGGTGAAGGCCAGGTCACTGGCCGCAGTGTGCCCACTCTGAATGCCAGTGTTGTCCCGCCGCCCCCGAACGTCTCCGGAGGCGCCCTGGCGTCCGGACGCGGCTTGGGCCACACAGGCACAGGTGCGGGCCAGACGCTCGCTCAGGGCACGATAGTCGCTCCACCGGCCAACGCAGGCGGCACTACCCAGAGTGCCGCTATCATCTCCAGCAAGCCGGGATCAGCACTGGGCACGCCCACCAGCGGCGAGCGCGGCGCGCTGGCTATGTCCCCGTCTGGCGGCAACACGCCCGGCATCGGCGGGTCAGGAGGCGGTACCGGCAACGCCACCGGCCCAGATTCCGGCAGCGCCAAGGCCGGCCCCGGCCCAGGCAGCGCCAACAGTGGCACAGGGCCCGGCGCCAGCCCGACTGCCAAAATCGGCACTTCCAACGTTCCCGGGCCCGGCGGCGCAGGCACTGGTAGCCGCCCCGGAGTGCCCAATACGTCCGGCATTTCCGTCCAGGGTGGCAGTATCATCACGCTCCCTAGCTTCGGCAGCACTCCCAATGACCCCACCGCCGCAGCCCACAGCTCTGATACCTCCAGCCACCGCGGCCCCGGCGTTACCGTCGTCGCCACGCCCAGCTCTGGTGGGGCTATTAGGCTGTACGGCGTTCTCAAAGGCGACCGCGTTTACACCACGTACCTCGACACCACGCTCGGCACCGTCGTCCTGCAATTCACCGACCCCACATCCGACACTGGAGCCTACAGCGAAGAACTCAACGCCCCCGAGCCCATCCGCAAGACTTTGCCGCCCAGCACGTCGCATACGCGGGTCGTCATCTCCTGCACCATTGACCGCGAAGGCAACCTGAAGAACCTCCGCGCGGTCGATGGCAGATCTTCCCTGCTCACTGTCAAGCTCCTTCCAGCTCTGCAAAGCTGGCGATTCCGCCCTGTCCTCCGAGGCGACAAGCCTATCGAAGTCACGGCAATTCTGGGTTTCAACATCGACACTCGATAGTTCGCGTGGCCGTCAAGCCGTTACTCGCCGCTATCTTCCGCTTAGGGCCAGTCATGGGCAACCCAGCCATAATCCCTCTTTCCAAGGTGATCCCAGGTAAACCAAGATCTTGAGAGCACTGAGAGTCCGCCGTGTAGGGAATGCGCAGATACTTGGTCAATACGGCGATGGTCGACGCGGCGATCAGAAGCCAGATCAGGAACTCCACACCGGAAATCGCTGTCATGGTAAAGCAGCCCCATCGAAGACTGCTCTGACCGCTGGACGTAAGAGATAAAGCAACAGCGCAGCCGCAATGCTGAAGCCAACGCCCCCTCGCAACCAATCACCTCGGAAGAAGAAGAAATTGACCAAATCGCCCAGCACCTGAGTCGTGATCACCGCCACCGCCGACCTCCAGCCCCAAAGACGGCGTTGGAACCAACCCGTCGCCGCGACTGCCAAGGTCGCACTCAGCAAAAGAAGGGAATTCCAGCTGGTTTCCCAAGTGTCGCAAGCTGTTCATGAGCAGTGGGATTGAGAGCCCACATCCCGTCTAAGGACTGCCAGGCCAAGTCAATGTGACCCCGGCAAGGGATGCCATTGTGGCGCCGAAGAACAAAAAAACGCCCATGGCTCTTATCCCACGCGGAATCTTGTCCCCAAGGGTGGCATCGGTGCCAGAGTTGGGGTGGTCGCGCATCTGTTGACTATACCCTGACACTTGCAAATCCAGGGACTGCGTTCGTGTAACGGTACGCCCAGCTCTGATCAGGTGCGGCTCACGCCATATGCACCCAGCACGTCGCGCAGCGTCACGATGCCTTCCAACTTGTGCACATCCGCGCGGTTTACCACGGGCAGGATTTCGATCTGATTCGCCCCCATGCGTTCAAGGGCCAAATCCAAACCCTGGTCGGGATGGACGTGGGGGAAAACCAGCGCATCCACCAACTCGCCAAGCTTCCTCTCGGCGCCTTCGGCTAGCTCTCGCTCCAGTCTCGCAAGGTT
>Ga0137418_10001545_pt1 | contig 21214 bp, 18 predicted proteins | sample CZODoug3_1_2_16f_FD_122242 | JGI IMG/M metagenome (GOLD analysis project Ga0137418, IMG submission 122242) | Vadose zone soil fungal communities from Angelo Coast Range Reserve, California, USA - CZODoug3_1_2_16fungal (Hybrid Assembly) | ecosystem: Environmental > Terrestrial > Soil > Vadose...
CGCCGCTGATGAAGGTCCAGGGAAAGCCAATGAGTGCCGCCACCGGGGCCGCCAGGCCCCAGAATGTCAGCATCGCAATGGTGCGGATCACGGGCGCACAGCTCCCGCCGTCTGCGCTTCGCCTTTCAGCCACGCGGCGCGACTCGCCCGCTGTTCGGCGGTGAGATTGTCGACATCCTTAAGCTGAAATGTTATTTCCTGATGGCTGCCGGCGTTCCAGCTCAATATCCGTTCGCCGTGCCGGCGGCTTATTTTGAGCTGGATGGTGTCGCCTGGATGCAACCGAGCCAGTGGCTCGCGAGAATCCTGACCGGCAGGTTTTCCCTGGATTTCAAGAATCGTATCTCCAACTTCGAGGCCCGCACGCTCAGCCTCGGAGCCAGCCGCCACGGCCTCCACGTTCATGGGTCCGTCGAAATTGTGTGAAGCGGAGAAGCCAGGGTTTGCGGCTGTGGTTGTGCCCTCTACCAGGCGCAATCCCACGCCGCGGAAAACATCATTCCAGGGAATCTCGTCCCTTCCAGAGACGTATTTCGCGAAGAAATCTTTCAGATCGGCGTGACTCACCGCTTCGGCAGCATCCCGCACGCCGTCAGAGTCGGCAAAGAACCGTCCCTTCTTCGCATAATTCTGATTCATCCACTCGAAGACTTCGCGCAGCGACGCGCGTCCCTGGCTCAGTTCCCGCACCTTGAGATCGAGCATCACACCCAGCAATTCTCCTTTGTTGTAATAGGAAATGCTGCGCTGCGGACTCCGGTAGTAGGCGTCGCCTTCGAGCCACGAATCCAGACTGGACTCTTCCGCCGACTGCGTCAGATGCGCCGGACGCCGCTGCAGCTCGGCAATCTCCCCCGCCAGGTACGCAAGATAACGTGACTCACCGCTCAACCCGGCGCGTAGCAGGATCGTCCCCCCTGCGCTGCTGGTCACGCCCTCGCTGAACCACAGTGCCCGTGTGTAATTCTCTTTCGTGTAATCCACCGGTTCGAGCGTTTGCGGCCGAATGCGCTTCACGTTCCACAGATGGAAAAATTCATGCGCGGTAATTTCCTCCAGCGGGATGGAACTCTTCTTGAGCGACTCGGCACTGACGTCGATAGCGGTCGAAAACGCGTGTTCCATGCCGCCTCCCGCTGGCCCGTGCGGGAAGTGGTAAACGAACATGTAGTTGTCGAAAGGTCGATCGTCCATCCAACTCGTGGCCGCGGCTGCGATTTTATGCAGCATGCCTACGATCTTTGTCATGTCGTAGTCGGCGGTATCGGCATCCACGATCACGCGATAATGTGCGCCGCCTTGGTCAAAATCGGATTCCTGAAAGTTGCCTATTTCTACGGGAGAATCGACCAGTCGATCATAATTTTCCGCATTGAAAGGACCGTCCTGGGAGGATGCGAGCGAGGTGGCAACGTGCCATCCCTCGGGCACGTGATCGAATCGCACGGTCATGGGCGCATTTCGCCCATCCACGGGATACATCAGAATTTCCGCGAGATTGAAGAACGCGTGATGCGGATTGAGTTGGGCTCCAAACGGGCCTGCCGCGTCGACGAAAACCTCATACTCCACGGTTGCTCCATTCTCGGCGGCAGTAACTTCCCAACGGCTCTTGTCGAGCTTCCGTAAGGACAGGGGATGCCCCGCGCGGTCCTTCGCGCGTACCCCATTAACATATTGGGAGAAGTCGCGCACCTGATACAACCCGTTCCAGACAGGAAGTTGGAGCTCGTGTTCTCCGCGGCCCGCCGGAAGGAAAATCTGCACTTCGACCAGGTGCTGCTCCGGGTCCGCCAGCGAGATGTTATAGGAAACTGTATCCGGAGCGCTTGACGTGTTCTCGCCGCCCGGCGACACCGCCGAGGGCTGCGCGTGGCACAACACCGCGCACACCAGAGTCCACGCCACAAGGTTGAACGCGAAATTCCTGGGCTGACATTTCATGCCTTCGCCGTCGCCGAGTCCTTCCCCGAGCTCAGCGGGCTGCTCTCCCCCGCCAGAGAACGAAGTCGCGCCGGCAACTTCTCGTATATGCCCCCGAAGCCACCATTAGATAGGATCGCCACGACATCCCCGCTTCGCATCTCGGGGGCCACCGTCTGCACGATCGCGTCCGCATCAGCAAGCAGCCGGACGCGCCGTCCGTGTTGCCCCAGATCAGCGGCCAGCGCGGGCAACTCGAGCCGCTCGTTTTCTGGCACTGCATCAGAGCGGAAAACTTCTGCCACGACGATTTCATCGGCGAACGCCAGGCTGCGAGCCAGATCTTGCTGCAAAATGCGCCGCCGCAAGGTATTCGAGCGTGGTTCAAGAATCACCCAGAGTCGCGATGCCGGATAGCGTGATCGCAGAGCTTTTAGCGTTCCAGCAATTGCCGTGGGATGATGCGCGAAGTCGTCAATGATGGTGATGCCGTTCACCTGCGCTTTCACTTCCAGCCGCCTCTTCACGCTCTTAAAAGTCTTGAGCGCCGCCGAGATTTCGTCTTTCGACAATCCGCAAGCGGCGGCTAGCGCCGCAGCAGCCGTCGCGTTCCACACGTTGTACTCGCCCGCCAGCGCGAACTCGAAGTCAGCCCAAAGCCGGCCCTCGTGCAGAACCGACCATGCGGTGCGTCCAGGCTTCAGTTGCAAGTTTGCGATTCGCCACGCCGAGGTTTCCTTCGAGCCATAGTGTTCCACTGAGCAGAAAGCTTTACTGATCGCTCGATCGATGCTGGCTGCCGCAGGCTCCGCATCTGGGTTCAGCGAACTCAATCCGCCGTCAAAGGCTACGATGCGTCCTCGGCGAGGGACAAGATTCACCAGTCGCTTAAATGCAGTCTCCACTTCGTCCAGATCTTTGTAGATATCGGCGTGGTCGAATTCCACAGAGGTCAGGATGGCCGCGGCGGGAAAGTAATGAAGAAACTTCGGTCCCTTGTCGAAGAACGCTGAATCGTATTCGTCACCCTCGATGATGAAGTGCTTCCCCTGCCCAAGCTGAAAGCTCGAACCGAAATTCTCGGCAATGCCGCCAATCAGAAACGACGGCTGCAGTCCCGCGGTGTGAAAAATCCAGGCCAGCATGGACGTGGTCGTGGTTTTGCCGTGCGTTCCCGCCACCACCAGTACTTCCTTGCCGCGCAGAAATTCATCGTGCAGCAATTGAGGCAGCGAGCAGAATGGAATGCGCTGATCGAGAACCTGCTCCAACTCCACGTTTCCACGTGACACGGCGTTTCCCACGACCACCAAATCGGGGCGCGACGCCCCGCTCTGATCTGCATTTTGCGGATCAACGTTGCGGGCATCGAACGGCTGCGCCACCGGGATCCCAAGCTCTCCCAGAAAATCCGACATCGGCGGATAAGCGGCCGCGTCCGAACCGGTCACGCGAAAGCCGCGCTGCTTCAGCATGCCCGCGAGCGACGCCATGGCGGTTCCGCAGATACCAATCAGATGAATGTGCTTTTTATCGTTCATGCCTTCAGTCCGAGACCCACGTCGATATTATCGAGGATTTGTCCCGACCCTCCCGCCGGCCTCCGCAATCTCTGCGTTTCAGGCTTTATTTCACGGATACGGCGGCCTCCGTAATCCTCAGACTCGCCGCGTTTTCCGCTACGTGCAACCTCGCGCTTACGCCGATCGGCAGTGTAATATTCCGCCGCGTAACATGCCCCGACCGCATCCCGTACGCCACGGGCACGCCCAGCTCGCCAACGATCCTCATCACCACTTCCTCAAGCCTGTAACCTGGTTGCGAGTTCTGCGTACAGTCCAGCATTTCGCCAAATACAAGGCCGCGGACTCCTTCAAACTTTCCCGCCAACTTCAACTGCATCAACATGCGGTCGACCTGATACGGTTTTGCGGCTTGGTCCTCTACAAAAAGAAGCGTGCCCTGAGTACGGATCTCATACGGCGTCCCCAACGAGGCGGCAAGCATGGAAAGACAGCCGCCGTAAAGTATTCCCTCCCCAGTGCCAGAGGCGAGCCCCGTCGCCCCGGACTCCACTCCCAGTCCCCACGCTGACAGCCCCGACAGCGCCGCCCCCCACGAGGCCAAGTCCACGCCATCGTCATGCGCCCAATCTTTGGCCACCATCGGGCCGTGAAAAGTAGCGAACCCCGCGGCGTCGGCAAAGTATGTGAGCAGGGTGGTCAGGTCACTGTAGCCGACAAAGATCTTAGGATGGGCTCTGATTTTTTTGAGGTCGAGCATGGGCAGCAGATAGTTTGCGCCATACCCTCCCCGCGCGCAGAGAATCGCCTTTACATCCTCGCGCGCAAACATTTCCTCTAATTCGCGAGCCCGCCGCTCTACCGAGCCTGCAAAGTACCAATCGTGCTCGAGAATGGAATCGAAATAGAACGGCCGATAGCCGTGCTGCCGCAGCGCCTCACAACCTTTATCCAACAGTTCGCGCTTGATGTTGCTCGCCGGCGCCACGATACCAACCGTGTCGCCGGGTTGAAGAGCAGGCGGCTTGGTGCGCGGGGTGAATGAGGAATGCATGAAAAGAAGCTATTGGCTACAGATTCCGCAGAGCAACGCGAAAAAAACCGGAAATTAACTTTGCCCGATCTGCGCTCACCTGCGAACCGCCCGAATCTCGAAGCTTATAAGAAAAACTCTCCCCGGCAGACCATTCGCACCGCGCCCCGCAGAAACACTCGCGGGCCTTCGGTACGCACCATCTGTGCCCCGCCGGGTGCGTGCACTCGCACCGGCGATTCGGCCTTCCCGGACGCGATGGCCGCCATCGCTGCCGCGCAGGATCCCGTGCCCGAAGACCTCGTCTCCCCCACGCCGCGCTCGAAAAATCGCGCCTGCAGATCGTGCACTCCTTCTGCCACTACGACCTCAACGTTCACTCCTTGCTTGAACTCGGCGCTGTGTTGAATCTCCGCCGCTTCGAACTGCCACTTCTCTCCAAACTCGGTCACCAACATCACGAAGTGAGGATTGCCCAACGACACCGGTACACCTCGAAGTTCCTGCGCACCGAACTTAATCGTGATCTCCTTCCCCACACGGGCCTCGCCCATTTCCATCTCAAACTCGTATTCCCGGTCGCGGCGGGCGGTCAACGTGCAGGTCTTCATCCCCGCTCCGGTGCGGATCGTCATCTTCTCTCTTCCCTGCTCCTCGCAAATGTAAGCTGCCACACAACGCGTGCCGTTGCCAGAAATCTCCGCCTCCGAGCCATCCGCATTCAGCAGCCGGACCTCGACGCCGGCAGAAGAGTCCGTGAACATCCACTCCACACCATCGGCTCCGACACCCTCATGGCGGTCGCAGATACGTCTGGTCAACCCAGCCATATCGGGCGGAGCCAGCGCTCCATCAATCAGTAGAAAATCATTGCCGCAGGCACTGGCCTTCACAAACGGAATCGTGGCTATACTGGAACGCCCAGTCACTCTCGCTCCACCGGTCCCAACGACACTACACTGCCAAACACGGGCGACTGCTTCAGCAAGCCCAACAGTTCTCGCTGCTCCCGGTTGCTACCCTCTGCGTCGAATTGCAGGCGCACATGCTCTGGCGTACTCGCCGTGACCACATTTTGCATCATGCGATGTTCACGCTCCAGGATACGGTTGATCTCATTGCTGATCACATCCACCGTGCTCCCCGTGACTTCGTAGGTCACAAGCAGCAGCTTCAGGTTGAAGTTCACTTCCAGGCGGCCCAGCGCGAACAATGTCAGCAGGATCATTCCCGTAGAAAACATCGCAGTCAGGTAAAGGCCCCCACCCGCCGCCATGCCCACCGAGGCCACTACGAATAATGTGGCGGCGGTGGTCACTCCAGTCACAAGTCCACGAGCGTGCAGAATTGAACCCGCTCCGATGAATCCGATGCCCGGAATGATCTGAGCCGCAATGCGGGTATAGTCTGACGCGGAACCCGCCAGCGCCGTGGAAAGAATGGTGTAAAGCGCGGCGCCGAAACAGATGAACATGTTAGTGCGGAGCCCGGCACGTCGATGCTTCAATTCCCGGTCGAGGCCGATGAGTCCGCCGAGGATCGCGGCCAGCAGCAAACGCACGGTAGACGACGCGACGATGCCACTCGCCATTTCTCCGCGCATCAAATCGAAGATGTAATGCCAATTCATCGGCCAATCAAACTATAAAAGAGCACGGCAAGTGGCTGGATTTTATCACCGCCCGCAACCGCTTTCGCGGCCGCTCGGGCTGATCGCGTTAACCCGCGTGATTACCTTCGGGCTAGCGCGCCCGGTAGATGACGGCCCGGGGTTGTCCTGTGGTCTCTACCTCGACCAACTCCGGAAGTTGACGCCCCTGCCGCCCTTTCCATACCGGATCGCACTCGAAGGCGACCACGTAATCGGCTAGCGCACCGGGATCAGCCAGCGCCCGCTCCCACAAACCTTCGCTATCAGCTGGTCGCTTCCAGACGCGGTGATTGCCTTCATGGATCACACTCCGGAGCGGGATCCCAGCCTGCTCGACTGCACCCACGTGCTCGCCCAGATACATCAGAATCGTGGAATTCGGCGGCAACGACTTTAGCCAAACCGCGACTTGTTTCTCGAGTGCCTGCCGGCCGCGAGAATTGATTGCCGCTTCGCGGTAACAAACCGGTTGCGCCTGCCAGATTCCGATGTAGCTGGCCGTCACCAGCGCCAGCGTCGCAAATGATACCCACAGGATCGTCCGTCTTGAGGATTTTGCTGCAAACGATTGCGCGGATTTCACCATCTCCATGGTGAATAACAATCCCAGTGCTCCAAACACCACCATCGCCGGCAGCGGTTGCAATCCGTAACGCACGTTGTAATACGCAAACGGCCACCAGGTGGGGACAAAAATAGGCACGCCGCCGTATGCCAGAGACAGGGCGTAAAACGGAATCGGAGTGGCGAGCAGCAGTGTAGGCCACAAGCGCTTCCAGTCCGCCCGCACGGCAAGCAGCCCCATTCCCGCCAACGCCAGCCACAACCGTTCGAGCCACATCTTTTCGGCAACATTCAACTCCGCCGCCTTTAGCAGGTACGCTGCCCCTGCGTACGCGCTGCCGGCGGCTGGATTTATGGTTGCGCTCTTTTTCGCAATCGCGTGCGCCGAGTATGGTCCGTTCGCGAATTCCAGAGGATTGCGATAGACTGCCGCGTTGTAAGCCAGCCACAACAGCGGCCCAGCGGCGGCGAGAACCACAAACTTTGCCACCGTTCGCCGCAACCGCTGGTCCGCGAAATTACGTGCGGCCATGGCTATGGCCGCTGCCACCATCACCCCCGCCAGCAACCATCCGTCGTAACGCGTCAGGCTGGCGGCAACTACACAGAGCCCACACTTCGTGAGCGCTTTCCTATCCCGTCGGACAAATTCGTTGAAGTAAACCACCGCCCAGATAAACAGAGCCAGATACAGCACCTCGGTCATGGCGGTACTTTGCATGTAAAGCAGGTTTGGATTTGCGCCATAAACAACCGCCGCACCCCATGCCGTGATTCTTCCGGCTCCATCCGACTCTCGATCGCGACTCAGCACTCCGCGCACCAGCCGGAAAATACCTATCACGCTCATAACGTAGGCTGCCATCGATGGAATCGATCCGCCTGCGCCTCCACGCCACATTTCATCGGACAGCAAGAATGGGAGCGTCAACAAATGCGGCAGTGGCAGCCATACTGTCCCCAACTGCAAAAATCCTGGAGTCTTTGAGTCGAAGACCCGGCGAGCGATGTTGATATGCGCTACGGCATCGCCATACAGCAGCACCTCGCCTCGGCGGTAGTAAAACAGAAAGGTAAATATGGAAACGCAAGCCGCCAGCCAAGCCAGCAGCCTGGCCTCGTGGTCCCAGAACGGGCTGGCGTCGGACCTCATGGGAGTTGCTTCATTCCAGGTGAGTGAGTTCGCGGAAGATTCCGAAACGCGCGTCAATTTCTTCGCGAGTGAGAGATTCGAGCCTCTCCGTGCCAAACCGCTCCACGGCGAACGATCCCATGACGCCACCGTAGAACAGTGCCCGCTTGAGCACTTCCCGGCTTACCGCTCCTTGCGATGCAATGTAGCCCATAAACCCGCCAGCAAAGGAATCGCCCGCGCCGGTGGGATCGACGACTTCCTCGATGGGAAGCGCTGGCGCCCGAAACGGATGACGCCCCATCCCAAACGCGCCTTCGCGAAAGAAAATGGTCGCGCCGTACTCGCCATGCTTGATCACCAGCGCCTGCGGACCCATGGCTAGCACCTTCTGCGCCGCCCGCGGCAGGTTAGTCTCCGCCGCGAGCATTTTAGCTTCGGTGTCATTGATCAGCAGTACGTCCACCAACTTGAGTGTCTGTAGCAACTCTTCCCGGGCGCCTCTTATCCAGAAATTCATGGTGTCGCAGCCCGTCAGGCGCACGCCGTTCAGCTTCCGCCGCACGTCAGCCTGCAACAACGGTTGGATGTTTGCCAGAAACAGAAACTGCGTATCCTCGTATTCCTTCGGAATACACGGCTGAAAGCTCTGGAAAACATTCAGCTCGGTGAAATCCGTCTTGGCCTCGTTCAGGTTGTCAAGATATTGCCCGCCCCAGCGAAACGTCTTCCCTTTCGCGCGTTCAATGCCACGAGTATCGATGCCGTGCTTCTTGAAGACATTCTCTTGCGCCCCAGTGAAGTCCTCGCCCACCACAGCCACGACACGCACGTCGGTGAAGTAGCTGGCGGCGAGCGAGAAGTAAGTCGCAGCCCCGCCGAGAATATTTTCCACGCTGCCGGATGGCGACGTGATGCTATCGAATGCTACAGAACCCACTACGGCGACGCTCATCCTGAACTAGCCTTATCCCTTCCCTGGAAAATCTCTTGTCTTCCGGCCGCCGCAACAGTCCTGATCGTTGCCGGCCGGACAATAAACTCTTCTCCGCCCGCCGCGGCAGTTCTCAGCGAACTCTGCGCTTCGGTCTCTATCGTCTTCCAAAATCGTTATTTACTTCGCCGTCCCCACATATTTGCCAAGAATCAACGCCAGCTTTTTCTTTGTTGCGGCAGGAATCTTTTTCGGGTCCGTCAGGATCGCATGAGCTAGAGCCGCACCGCACTTGCATCCGCGCGCCTTCGGCATCGCCGCCACCGTTTCCCGCACCACTCGTGTGGCATTCTCAGCATTCTTGAGCAGCACCGCCACGATCTGATCCACGGTCACCGAATCATGATGCGGATGCCAGCAGTCGTAATCCGTCACCATCGCGATCGTGACGTAGCAAAGTTCCGCCTCACGCGCCAGCTTGGCTTCCTGCAGATTCGTCATGCCGATCACGTCCATGCCCAGGTCGCGGTAAACCTTCGACTCCGACTTGGTCGAAAACTGCGGACCTTCCATGCACAGATAAGTTCCACCACGCTTGCCGGTCACGCCGCCTTTCTTGCATGCAACTTCAACCACGCTGGCCATTTCCGGACACACCGGATCTGCGAACGCAACGTGCGCGACTACTCCGTTACCGAAAAAGGTATCCACGCGGTGCCGTGTCCGGTCGAAGAACTGGTCAGGAATGACGAACTCAAGCGGCTTATGTTGTTCTTTCAGCGAACCTACGGCAGAGATGGAAACGATGCGCTCGGCCCCGAGCTGCTTGAACCCGTGAATGTTGGCGCGGAAATTCAATTCGCTGGGCAGGATACGGTGCCCTCGCCCGTGCCGCGCCAGAAAGGCGACCCAGCGACCCTCAAGCCTACCGAGCACATAGGCGTCCGAAGGCGCGCCGAACGGCGTCTTCAACTTGACTTCCTTCACCTTGCTCAGCCCCGGCATTGCATACAGCCCACTGCCGCCGATGATTCCGATCTCCGCCTGTGGCAAACGACCTCCGACATTCTCGCGCCCATCAGAAATCTTAAAGCGCGAAAGCCAAACTCGTGATTATACAGGAGCGAATTTGCGGCAGACCGCAGACTGCTCGCTGACCAATTACAATTCCCGTATGAAACTCGCGTTCATCCTTTTTCTCGGATTCTCCCTAATTAGCCATGCCGTCATTGCGCAGGAGGCTTCGAAGCCATCCCCTCCATTCTCGCCCGAGCCCAAATCCGTCACGGTGCCCGTCACGCTGGATCACAACCGTGTCGTCATCGACGTCTTCCTGCCCCTCGCCGACGGCTCGAGCAAGCGGGTGCGCGGCTGGGTCGATACCGGCAATTCCGATCTCTGGATGAGCCGTCGCGTCGCCACTCTCATGGGACTCACCGTCGATTGCGGCGAGAAAACTTGTTCCGCCACCGGATCGCTACGCGAAATCGTCATTGGCGGTATGAAAATTTCTTTCGCCAATCTGAAACAGGCCAAGATCATGGTGAAGTCAGACCAGGCGCAAGATGTCATGATCCCGGGCATGAGCGCGGAAATAAATATTCCCGCAAGCGTCCTGCGCAATTACGCCATCGTGGTGAATTTTCCAGACCGCGAGTTCACGATCGGCGCTCCAGGAAGCGTGAAGTTCGACGGCATGAGCGGCAAGATCTTTGTGAACCCCGAAAACGGCTTAGTGCAGGTTCCCAGCAAAATCGACAACAAGAGTTACAACCTCGGCTTGGACGTGGGTGCCTCCATTAGCTTTCTTTCTCAGGATGTTTTTGACAAGCTCGCCGCGTCCCATCCGCAATGGCCGCGCATGGCCGGAGCTGTCGGTCCCGCCAATATGTGGGGGATGAACGATGAACCACAGTGGAAGCTTCTTCGCTTGGAGCGTCTGCAATACGGCCCGCAGTTTTTGAGCGGCGCCGTGATGGTATCAACACCGCCGGATGCGAGCGCAATCCTCGAGAAACGCGCCGGCATCGCCACCGCCGGTCTGCTCGGCTCAAACGCTCTGCTCAACTATCGTATCGGCATCGATTATGCCCGTAAGATGGCATATCTTGAAATCGGCACAACCTTTAAAGCACCTGACTTCGACGTCGTCGGTCTCACTCTTCGCCCCGAGACCGACGGTCGCTTTACCGTGACTGGAGTTGCCGATGTTGACGGCCAGCCGTCCGTTCCTGAAGTCCAGTCGGGGGATCTACTGATCTCAGTGGACAACATCCCGACCCCCGGCTCGACCATGGGACAAGTTTGGTCCATGCTCGAGGGCATGCCCGGTCAAGAGCGCAAGCTGACCCTGGCGCGAGGCGGACGGCAGTTCACGGTTGCGGCGAAGGTGCAGCACTTTCTGGGAGAACCGCTGCAGGAAAAAACCACGGGGACAACTAAGAAGCATTAGGGTGCGACCTTTCCGATTCCTGAACTCCTCCAGCTCGATTCGGCGGCGGATTCTCATTCGGCTGGGAAATTGAAAATCGGACAATTACTTTCCAAATACTTCTCTTTCCAACCTTTCCGTTGTCGCCGCATCAAGGCTTTCGCTGACCAGCACCGTGTCGCCTCGTTCCTCGATCACCACCGTCCCTTCCTCGGTGGTCCAGCGATGCAGCCCTTGCAGCACTTCAACCTTGTGCTCGTCGTCCCCCGACGCGTTCCGAGAACTATCTCGCTCAGCTTCGTCGGCCTTCTTATACCGGTGCGGCAGCGAGCGCGAATAAATCGCAGCAAACTCCTCAGCCTTTTCCGGACTCGACCACCGCGACACGTAGAGCAACCCTAGCGGCGCCGCCGTATCCCCCTTGGGCCGCGCCGCATAGTAATATCCGCCGCGCCACTCCGGATAGAGCCGCTTCGAGAGATCCGAACCCACGTACTGGTCCATCAGCAGGGCCACATCAAATTCGCCCATGGCACCAATATCGAAGCGATCATAGTTCTTGAAGTCATGCGCAAAATCGGGCACGGGCATGGGTTCGATCTTCTCGCCTGATAAATAGGTCTCGGGCTGCATGATCTGCCTCGTGGTATGCGGAGGATTAGCCAGCAACCCGGCAAAAGCCCGCTGTTTTCCTCCCACTTCAATCAGCTTGATCACGAATTCCAGCCCGTGGCTGTAGGGGAAGGTCAACGATTCTTTGAGAAAAATCGGAGCACTCTTGAACGCCGTCGAGTCCGGTGTTCCATTGGTCATTTCTGATTCCATCGACTTCACCAATTCCGGCGAATCCTCAATCGAGCGGCCCACGGGCGCCAGCGCGTAGTCCAGCATGACCGCTTCCGCCTGGCCTTCCACGACGGCCTGGCGCGCATTGTCCATTTCATCGTTTTCGATGTCGGCGGGTGTGGGATTCTTCTTGATCTCCGCCAGGTCCTTCTCGCCCTTTCTCATCCACTTCTGTAAACCCACCGACTGATCCTGCAGTGCGTGGGTCAGCTCGTGGGCCAGGACCGGTTCCTGCTCCGACAGCGGAACCCAATCCAGGAGATTCACCGTCTTTGTTTTCGGATCGTAATAGCCCGCTACTTGTTCACGCAGCAAGACCACGAGCAGCTTTTCCAGATTGAAATCGCGTGGCAGCAGACCGAATTTTTTCAGCACCAACTCCGACCGCTTCAGTCGCTTTGCGTCTTCGTCATTCGTATGCTTTTCAAGATAAGCCACCACTTCATCACGGCTGGTCAGCTTACGCTTGACTTGGTGTTTGATCGGAAGCCCAGTCTTTTCGCTGTCGAAAACCAGGATCTCATCCACGGTGTGAAAGAGTTCTTTCGCCTGCCGCGGAGTGATTTTGGTTTCCTCCGGTGGCGTGGAGGGCGTTGGTTTTTCTTGATCCTGTGCCGAGCCCGAGCCTGGGCTAGCAGGTTTCTGTTCCGTGTGCTGATCGGGTACGTCAGGCTTCTGGGCTCCTGCATCCGCCGTCCGCGCAGGAGGAGCCTGTGCCAGCATTGTGCAGGCCAGCAGAACGACCCACACGAGCGATCTTCCCGCCGCGCTGAGCAGCAATATCGCGCGCGTCCCATTACTTCCTGTGGAACTCAAATTCATCCGTCACCACCCAAGTCCCTTCTTTGATCTTCTCTTCATTCAACGTGTAGAACGCAGCGGCGCTGCGCTTGCTTATGGTCTGGCGAATCTCGCAGTCCACTCCCAACATGGTCAGGCATCCGCTGAAGACAATCGATTCCCGCTGCCACCCTTTGGATTGCAGCACCCCGTACACCGACTCCGTAAACGTCATCATCCAGCGCTCCCGAAACGGATCAAACGTCAGATACGGGCGGGGCATTCCTCCCGGCCCGGTAATAGAGATGCGCGTATCGCCTTCGCAAAGCTGGTACGAATAGAAATAAGTGTCGGTGTAAGCCGGAGTGGGCGGCGTGGCTCGCACTTTATTCATCGCCGACCACTCGCCCACCAACCAGGTGAACTCCTCCATCTTGGCCTTACGCATCGCGGGAAACTTCCCCACCACCTCGCGGTTGAAGACCAGCACCTTGCGCACGGGGTCGAGCACCATGAACCCGCGGCCCACGAGCTGTTCAAAAATCTGCATGGAGCCCTCTGTGACCCCTGTCAGGCTTTGTTCTTTTCGTCTCTAACAGGCTGCGGAAAACTGTGATTTCGACTGCTAGTGCGAAGACGACTGGGCTATCCAGCTGAACGCGGGTGGCCGGCGACCGCCGCATCCTCCGCCGCATAATCGAACTGAGCCAGGAACGCGGGAGCCGGCGGATTTTCCCGCTCCCAGCGTATCGTCCGCCGGATCGCTTCCTCAATCGCTACCGCTTCCTTGTACCCCAACTCGCGGCGGATACGCGCCGAACTCGCCGTCCAATGCTGCGCGGCGTTGCCGGGCTTGAGCAAGTGGCGCGGCGTGCGCTCCACCGGCAGGATGACGAACTCCCCTTCCCACCGCATTTCGCTGGCTATCTTCCGCACCCATTCCAGTTCGCTAAACGACGGTTCCTCGCACACGTTGTAGATACGTCGCGCTGCGCGATTATCTGTGGCAGCCAGCGCAATGGCTGCGGCCACGTTTTCCACGTAGCCGCGCGGCGAGCGCCAGGCGGCCAGCGCCTCGGGGAAAATAATGTGCTGCCGTCCGTCAACGATGCGCTTCACCACGGAACAAAAACGACGCAGCCGATCGCCGGGTCCATACACCATGGGCAGCCGCAGCACCGTGCCGGGAAGTTCACGGTCGTTCATCACAGTGCGCTCCGCCGGGATCTTGTCGTAGTCGTCCGTCACCCAAGGGAAAATCTTGCGCATGATCTGCATGCTCTCTGCTGGGTAGGGATGCAGACTGCGGCGCAGCTCCGACTCTTCCGTGAGCGGCAGCTCCTGCAGCGGACCGCTTTCCGTGCCGTGCGAAACGGCTATCGCGCGGTACACGTCGATGCTGCTCAGCATGACTACCCGTCGCGTCGCGCCACGGAAGATGTTCATCAGCTGTTCCGCCTGCGGCCCCGAACTGATGATTAGGTCAATCACGACATCGGGAGCAAAGCGCCGCAGTTCCTGAGCGCTGGCATTCAGTTGGTGACGGTCGCCCCGAATCTCATCAACACCCGGGGGTGCCGCGGTCGTGCCGCGATGAAACACCGCCAGCGTGTGTCCCTGCTGGTTTAGCGCGGCCACGACGAACCGCCCGATGAAGCCATTTCCGCCAATTAGAAGGATGCGCATGAGACGGTCAAATAATCACAGTCTGCCGCAGCCTAGGGCCGCAGCTCAAGGCTTCGATCAGCGGACAACGTTGTGCGCCACCCACTCCCCCGCTTGCCGCGTTCCCAGAGACCCGCCGATGTCCTGGGTGGACTTCTTCTGCCGCACGGCTTCGAGCACGACGGCCTCGATCTTGGCTGCTTCCGCCGCCAATCCCAAATGATTCAACATCATTGCTGCGGTAAGAATCGCGCCAAACGGGTTCGCTTGATTTTTCCTCGCGATCGCTGGCGCCGATCCGTGTACCGGCTCGAACATTGAAGTCTTGCCCGGATGGATATTCCCACTCGCCGCCATGCCCAGGCCTCCCTGCAGCCCGGCGGCAAGGTCGGTGATGATGTCGCCAAACATGTTGTTGGTCACGATCACGTCGAAGCCGCGGGGGTCGCGCACCATCTGCATACTCAGGGCATCCACGTACATGTGCTGTGTCTTGATCTGCGGATGTTCGTTACCCACTTCCTTGAACACACGCTGCCATAGACCTCCGGCGTGGGTCAGGGCATTAGACTTGTCACACAGCAGCACGCGCTGACGCGGTGAGCCGTCGACCTTCTTGTGTTGCTCGCAATACTCGAAAGCGTAACGAATAATGCGCTCCACACCCTTGCGCGTATTGATGTCTTCCTGAATCGCGACTTCATCCGCCGTGCCCTGCTTGAATACGCCACCCACATCACCGTATACGCCTTCCGTGTTTTCACGGATGACGACGAAGTCCACGTCGTTGGGCTCAATCCCCTTCAGCGGACACAGCGCCGCATCGAGTAGCCGCACCGGCCGCACGTTGGCATAGAGATCCATCTTGAAGCGCATGCCAAGAAGAATTTCTTTGGCGTGGATGTTGGTGGTGACCCGCGGATCGCCGAAAGCTCCGACAAGAATGGCGTCGAAATCGCGCCCCAGCATGGCGAACCCGCCTTGAGGAACAGTGACACCGTCGGCAAGATAACGATCCGCGCTCCAGTCAAATTCACTCAACTCAACCGAGGCGCCTGTCGCCTCTATGACCTTTACCGCTTGAGGAATGACTTCCCGCCCGATGCCATCCCCGGGAATAACGGCGATACGCTTTTTGGAACGCGGGTTCGAGTCCACGGCAGAAAATTAACACAAGCCAAACAGAATGAGTAGGATAGCATTCGCACGGCGGGCAAGATGCCCCCTAACTCCGTTATAATCTTAGAGAGAAGGCATCATGCTTCCAGCTCTTCACGAAAAACCGGGCGCGGCTCCGAGCAGCGAATATCGTGGTCCGTACGCTGTCCGCAACTTCGGCGATACGCGGGCTGAGTTCGCCGCCCTGCGCGCGGACTGCGGGATTTATGATCTCGGCTCGCGCGCCAAGATCGTGCTGACCGGCAGTGACCGCATGCGCTGGCTGAATGGCATGGTCACCAACAATATCCGGGATCTCGAAGTGAACCACGGCGTCTATGCTTTCCTGCTCAACCCTCAGGGCCGCATTCTTGGCGATCTTTACGCGTACAACCGCGGCGAGTCCATCCTGGTGGACACCGACCGCAGCCAGCTGGAGAGGATTCTCGCCACCTTCGATCACTACATCATCATGGACGACGTGGAGATCGCCAATCGCAGCGATGAACTCACGGTCGTCGGCCTCGCCGGTCCAAAGTCGCGCGAGGTTTTGAAGGCAGCGGGAATTCAGATTCCGGAGCTGCAGTTGTTGCAGGCCTTTGCCATCCAATGTGCGTGCGAGTGCGGTTGCCTGGAGTGCACCGTGGTGCGCGGAGCGTACGTCGATCGGGAGTCCTATGAAATCTGGCTCGCGCCCGCCCACCTTAAGCCGCTTTGGGACACACTGCTGAGGGCGGGTGCAACTCCGGTCGGCTTAGACGCAATTGAGCTTCACCGCATCGCCCTCGGGATTCCACGCTACGGCCAGGACATTCGCGAGCGCGACCTGCCGCAGGAGACCGAACAAGCCCACGCCCTCAACTTCACTAAGGGCTGTTACGTCGGACAAGAAATTGTTGAGCGCATTCGGTCGCGCGGCAGCGTGCATCGCAAGTTCACCGGCTTTGTGCTCGAACCAGAGCCAGCTTTCGTCGCGCCGGGGACAACGTCGGACGCAACCAAGGCCGCTCGAACAAATACAAAGATCACGTCTGGCGGCAAGGACGTGGGTGAAGTCACCAGCCTTGCTTCCCTGCCCACAACAGACGGCGATAAGACCGTAGCTCTTGGGTACATTCGACGCGAAGTGAGCGCCGCGGGCAAAGAAGTCGAAATCGGTGGTGCACGCGCCGTCGTGGCCTCATTGCCGTTCACCGATATTTGAGCCGGTGAGTAGGTATCGGCAAGATCCAAATTGCAGATTTTGAGGAAGACTTTTATGGCTGAGAGAAAACAAGAACCAAGTTTCACCGTTACCGACCGGCGTTTATTCACGTCCGAGGGCGAACTACGAACTGATGTGACAGACGAAACCGAAAAGCCAAAGCCACCTCAGGCCGTACCGCCGACAGAAACCGAAGCCAACCACGCTTCGCCGGCGGCCGCAGCAGACAAATTCTCCACCACAGAGTCGCCGTCTCCGGTTCTAGACCGGGACCTGCCTGTTCCCCCCACGGCCGCCGAGCAGGAGGCACAGGCAAATGCGTACCAGCAGTCTTCGAAAGATTTGGACTCTCGCGTGGAACTTAGTGGGCAGTCCGCCAAAGATTTCGAAATGACGTTTGAACGCTTCATGGCGTCGCTGTACATGACAGCCATGATGCAGTTGGGCCTTATGCACGAGCAGGGCGCGCAACCGCGTGTTGACATCATTGGCGCACGCCAGACCATCGACACTCTCAGCCTGATCGCGGACAAGACCAAGGGTAACCTCACGGCGGCGGAACAAAACTTTCTGCAGAACAGCCTTTACGAGCTGCGCATGGCATACGTCGAGGTCACGAATGCGCTCTCGCGGCCGCCGGCAGCTCCCGCTACCGGAACCATGGGACGATGAGAGCCACGCTCACCGTGCTGGGCAGCGGCACGTCCATGGGCGTGCCCACGATTGGCTGCGATTGCGCGGTGTGCCACTCCACCGATCCCCATGACCGCCGCACTCGGCCTTCCGTAATGCTTGAGTATGGCGGCAAGATTGTTCTGATCGACACCACTCCCGACTTCTACGCGCAGGCGATTCGCGAGCGAATCAAGTGGGTGGACGCCGTACTCTACACTCACACCCACGCCGACCACATTCTGGGCATCGACGACTTGCGGCCCTTGAGCTACCAACATAAACCGGACAAACTTCCTCTTTACGCTCGTCCCGATGCCGCCGCCTTTCTGCGCAAGATGTTCAGCTATATTTTTGACGCCGATTACAAATTTGGCGGGCTGCCCCGGCTCGAATTACGTCCGATTGATGGGCCGGTTGAATTGTTTGGAGCACGCTTTGAACCCGTCAGGCTTATCCACGGAGAAACGGAAATTTATGGCTTCCGCTTCGGTGCGGCCGCCTATCTGACGGATCACAGCGAAATCCCGGAGGCATCGTTTCATCAGTTGGAGAGATTAGACATTCTGTTTCTGGACGCGCTGCGGCACAAGCCGCACCCCACGCACTCGACGGTTGAAAATTCCCTGCGCATCGTGGAACGGGTAAAGCCGAAGCGGGCATTCTTCACCCATATTTGCCATGACCTCGGCCATGAGGCTACGAACGCCACACTGCCCCGCCACGTGCGATTGTCATACGACGGAATGAAGCTGGAGTTTGAAATCAGTGGTCAGTGATCAGTGATCAGTGATCAAGGGTGAGTGTGTACAACACGGATCACTGACCACTCGCCACTGATCTTCGACATGCACATTTTTCGCAAACTCGACGACGTGCCCTCTGACTTCGGGCCAACCCTGGTCAGCGTCGGAAACTTCGACGGCGTACACCGTGCCCACGCCTACGTCCTGCGCGAAATCGTTGCCCGCGCCCGGTCTGCCGGCGACCAGGCGGTGGCAATAACTTTTGAGCCGCATCCGGCGCGCATCCTGCGCCCGGACTCCGGACTGAAGTTACTCACACCCACTGCGGAAAAACTCCGCCTGCTCGAAAGCACCGGCGTCGACGCCGTGCTGCTGCTCCCCTTTGGCCGCGATCTCTCGCTGATGACACCGCGGCAGTTCGCCGAGCGCATTCTAAAGAAGAAGATGCATGCCCGGGAGGTTCACGAAGGATTCAACTTCCGCTTCGGCCACAAGGCTGCCGGCGACGTAAACATGCTCGGCGACTTCGGCCGCGAGATGGGATTCGAAGTTAAGGTTTATCCGGAAATGACGTTGCGCGGGGAGCCAGTTTCGAGCAGCCACATTCGCAAGCTGATTTCGGCGGGACGCGTCAGCCGTGCGCGACATCTACTGGCACGGCCATTTTGCATTCTCAGTACTCCCGGCCGTGGGCGCGGCTACGGATCAAAATACACCGTCCCCACCATCAACCTTTCCCGCTACGAGGAGCTGGTGCCGAAAGATGGCGTCTACATCTCTTGCACGCGGGTAGGAGGGGAAACCTTTGAATCGGTCACGAACGTGGGCAATCGTCCAACCTTCGGCGCAGATTCGTTCGCCGTCGAGTCCCACCTGCTGAACTTCCGTCCCATTGAACTGACGCCGGAGAGGGAAGTCGAGATCTGTTTTCTCAATCGTCTTCGCGATGAGATTAAATTTCCCTCAGTAGAAGCTTTGCGCGAGCAGATTGCGCGCGACGTAAAAAACGCGCGACGGTACTTCCGCCTCCTGCGCATGGGAAACTAGCGTGGGGCTTCGAGTTGTGAGTCGTCGCCCTTCGGCCATCGCTCGTCGGCTTTCGATTCTGAGTCGTGGCCGCGGTGCCAGCTTCCGTGTGGGAACCGACCATCCTGGCTTTCCTCGCGCGCTCTCACGGCGTCACCGTGAAACTTGAAGGGCTACAAGCAATTCCTCCCGATGCCTTGCCGCTGATAAATCCAACGAGGACACAAGAGTGGGCAATGTCGCGTTGCGTAGACGTGCGTCTCACAACTACTGCGAGTAGTCACGCATGTTACCCTCTCGCGGCGGCCGGTCAATACCGTGAAAGCCTTAAGGATGCACGCTGGAATAGCGTAGAATCGCCGCCGCATGCCTATTGACCCCATTCGACTAATCCGTCAGGCAACGCCCGCTCAGCGCCGCACCCTGCTGGCCGCGGCCATGGGTTGGGCGCTCGACGCCTTCGATGCCATGCTCTATGCCCTCGTGCTCACCCAGTTGATGCGCGACTTTGGCATGAGCAAGACCACTTCGGGCCTGCTTGGCACCCTCACCCTGCTGGCGTCCGGCATCGGCGGAGTCGCGTTTGGTTTTCTGGCGGACCGCGTCGGGCGTAAGCGCGCGCTGATGCTCAGCATTCTCACGTACTCGGTCTGCTCGTTTGCCTCGGGGCTGGCCACTAGTGTTCTCATGCTTGCCGTGGCCCGCTTCGTTCTTGGCCTCGGGATGGGCGGCGAATGGAATACCGGTGCCACGCTTGTGGCGGAAACCTGGCCCACGGAGTTCCGCGCCAAGGCGATCTCGATTGTGCAGAGTTCGTGGGCTCTCGGCTTTGCAGTGGCAGCGCTGGTGGCCGGGCCGGTGTCACGTTACTTCGGATGGCGCGCCGTATTTTTTGTCGGGATCCTGCCCGCTCTGCTGACGTTGTGGATTCAGCGCAGCGTGCCCGAGTCTGACATGTGGGAAGAACAAGAAAGACTGCGAGCGCTCCGGCCCAGCATGAAGTTTCCCGGCAGAGACGCCGCCAAGCGAAATGCAGTAGAGAGCGAAACAGACAGCTACGTCTCTGCGGCTACAGTCGAAAGCGACCCAAACGTTGCCAGCTTCTCCCGTATCTTTCGGCCTCCCTTGGTCAAGCGCACATTTGCGCTCTTGCTGTTCAATTTTTTTGGAATGTTCGCCTGGTGGGGATTGTTCACCTGGCTGCCGCCATATTTATCGCTGCCGGTCGAGCACGGCGGACGCGGCCTGGGCGTTATGGGCACCACCACGCTGCTCGTCGTGCTTAACCTGTTTGGAATGTTTCCTGGATATCTCAGTTTTGGCTGGGTGGCCGACCATCTCGGTCGACGCAAAACCTTCCTGCTCTATACGTTGGCGGCAGCTCTTCTTGTTCCTCTTTACGCTGCGGCCCGTTCGCCGGGCGCCCTCCTGGTGTTGGGCACGGCCGCAGCTTTTTTCGGTACTGGAATTTTCTCAGGATCGGGCATTATCGGCAGTGAGATCTTTCCTACGAGCGTACGCGCGCGCGCGTTGGGCTTCACCTACAACGGCGCACGCAGCATGAGCTCCGTCGCTCCGCTTGTGATCGGGCGCGTGGGGCAGACGAAGGGACTGAGCTGGGCCTTCTACTTGTGCGCGGTAGGATACTTGCTCGCCGCCGTGATGACCACGCAATTGCCAGAGACCAAGGGAAGGCCGTTAGAGTAATTCCCCCCGATTGCTGGGACTGGAAGCTATCTCATCAATGAAGCCGGTGTAATTTTGGTTTCGCCAACTCCGAGATTTCGTCAACTCCGAGAATGTATCGTAGACTCGGGCGTGGGCGACGGCCGCGTTCAAATGGCTTCAGATTCACTGCGCCTGGTTTCTTTTGGGGACTGAGCAGTTTTGAACCGTCACCAGATATGTCCCGGTTGTATTTTTACC
>Ga0137418_10001548_pt1 | contig 21209 bp, 21 predicted proteins | sample CZODoug3_1_2_16f_FD_122242 | JGI IMG/M metagenome (GOLD analysis project Ga0137418, IMG submission 122242) | Vadose zone soil fungal communities from Angelo Coast Range Reserve, California, USA - CZODoug3_1_2_16fungal (Hybrid Assembly) | ecosystem: Environmental > Terrestrial > Soil > Vadose...
GTTGCTGTGGAACTTTCTGCCCAAGCTGCGCTTCATGCAGTTTCCCTGGCGTTGGATGTTATGTCTAGGCGTAGCCTGCTCCATTTTCTTTACCCTTGCCATCCATCGATGGACGGTGCGCCTTGCCGTCTATATGGCAATGCTTCTGGTGATTGCGTTCGGCTGGCAACACCTTCAGCCGCCATGGTGGGACCGGCCCGCTGACCTGCGCGAGATGGAGGACAACATAGAAAGCGGCTCCGGCTATGAAGGGACGGACGAATACACGCCAGTGGGCGCTGACGCCTCCAATGTCGACAGAGGTGCACGCCTCGTCTCCGTCGATGGTCCGGCGCACGCCGCTATTCACGTTTTCGAGTGGGGACCGGAGTCAAAACTTTTTACCGCGAAGATGTCTGCTCCCGCGAATCTGGCTTTGCGTCTGTTTCACTATCCTGCGTGGCGAGCCGAAGTAAATGGACACGAGGTGCAAGCCACAGCGCGGGAAGGCACTGGCCAGATGCTGGTTCCGGTCGGCTGCGGGGCGAATCGTGTGGAGATCAGGTTCATTCGGACATGGGACCGCACCGCGGGAGCGTGGACTTCCCTGCTGACCATGCTGGTTCTCATTCTGTGGAGGTTTCTCGATCGGCGCCAATCCGCGAGCGCTCGCCCGCGGAATCTCAGAGTCCGGCGGGAAACTTAGGATTGTTCCCGGCTACGGTTGAGTTCGAGGAGTATGCTCGGCGGCAGAGCTCATGAAACGAATCTTCATCGCCACTTCCAACCAGGGCAAGTTACGCGACTTCCGGGGAGCGGCGGCTGGTTACGAAGTTGAAGTCGCGGCTCTTCCTGAGCTGTTGTCGCTACCCGCCGTCGCAGAAGACGGTGATACGTTCGAAGCCAACGCGCGCAAGAAGGCTGCGACCTACAGCCGCTACGCACCCGGTGAGATTGTGCTTTCCGATGACTCCGGACTCGAAGTCGATGCCCTGAATGGCGCTCCCGGTGTGCACTCTGCTCGCTACGCGGCTGAAGCTCCCCATCTTGTGCACAACAACACGGATGACGAAGCCAACAATGCGCGCTTGATCCGCGAACTCAGAAATGTTCCGCCCGAGAGGCGCACCGGGCGCTTTGTATGTGTTATTGCTGCCGCGCGAGATGGCCAGACGCTGGCCGTGTTTGAAGGCAAAGCCGAGGGCGCAATTTTGGAGGTGCCTCGCGGCCTGAATGGCTTTGGCTACGATCCGCTTTTCTTGTTCCCGCAAATTCAGAAAACCTTCGCCGAATTGTCAACCGAAGAGAAGGCCAGCTACAGTCATCGTGGTGCGGCATTCCGGCAGTTCCTGCAGTGGATGTTCGCCGCTCCCGTCGCAGACCGGGCGATCGGGACCTCGTGGATTCCTTAATCAAATGCCGACGCTTTTACTGTGTCGCCCCAGCGCCTTGACGTCGGTATGTCTTGAGTGGACGAGGTCGCCAGCTGGCCTGCGAACTGCCTTTCTTTGTTCTTCCCTGATGCTCTTGCCTTTTGGTCGTGGCTCAATTTGAATTTCCGAGCCGCTTGTATGTCAATACTCCTGTAGTAATTCCGCCCAGTGGGCCGCAAAGAAGAACCCCCGCTTGAGCGATCAGGTGGTGAATGTCATCGGGGTAGCGGCGTGACCCAACAGCAGGAACGGCTGTAGCGACTGCTCCAATTAACCATGCCCACGGTCGCTTCATGCCACAGCCTGTTTGCGCTGCAATAACCCCGCCAGTTCCTTCCAAGGGTGATCGCTCAGTCCGCTTTCCATTTGACGGAGTAACGCGCAAGGTCTGATGAATCCGGCAGAAGTTGTGAGTAACGGCAGCCGCGTGATTTTCAACCTTCCTGGAAAAACCATTCGTCAAGCGCGTAAACGGCGGATACTCATACGCAGGGAAAGATTCTGGCACTCTGCAAGACTGTTGCTTGAGCCCACTACCTGCCTTCTCGCTTCCTTGACTTCCCTTCCCTGGCGACAAGATAATAAAAAGTTCTCATCTCATATTGGAACTCACAAGGAGCGTTTCCGTGGCGGCAACCGCCAGTCCTGCACCTCCAATGATCAAACGAGGTGTGGCTCCCCTGCGCGCTGGACAGGGGACTTCATTTCTTTTGCGCCGCCTGCATTCTTTGTCGGGCATTGTGCCCATCGGCGCTTTTTTGGTCGAGCACTTCATCTCCAACGCATTCGCCACGCGTGGCCCTGCCGCCTACGCCAAGCAGGTTGAGTTTCTTTCCAGCTTTCCATTCGTCGTCGGACTGGAACTGTTCGGCATCTGGTTGCCCATCCTCTACCACGCCCTCTACGGGTTTTATATCTGGTATCGCGGCGAAAGCAATCTAGCCGATTATCCCTGGGCCGGCAACTGGATGTACTCCTCTCAGCGTTGGACCGGAACCATCGCATTCGTCTACATGGTCTGGCATACCTGGCATCTGCGTTTCAGCGGTGTCCACCTGCTGGCGCATCCCAATGCGGCTTTTGGCAAAGTGCAAGGCGAATTTCAGCATCCCTGGGCGGTTGCGTTTTATGTGGTGGGCATTGTTTGTGCTTCGTGGCACTTCGCCTACGGACTCTGGCTCTTTGCTGCCAAGTGGGGCATTACGACGGGCGACAAGGCGCGCCGGCGCTTCGCCTACGTCTGCTTCGCGATTGGAGCACTGTTCATCGTCGTGGGCATGGTCACGGTGCGCTCGTTCCTCGTTTGGCCCCTGCAGCCCACAGATACTGTCGTCAGTCCCGCAGACGCCATCGTGATGCGGTAGCGCTTTCGATTCGCGCCGCAACATTTAGGAATTCAACAGGAGAACAATGGCAGCTCCCAGAATTATCGTCGTAGGCGGCGGTCTCGCAGGTCTTTCCGCAACAATAAAGATCGCAGAGTTGGGCGGTACGGTCGATCTTTTCTCGATCGTACCGGTGAAGCGTTCGCACTCGGTCTGCGCTCAGGGCGGCATCAATGCTGCGAAGAATCTGAAAGGCGAAGGCGATTCCACCTGGCAGCATTTTGACGACACCATCTACGGCGGCGATTTTCTTGCCAACCAGCCGCCGGTAAAACAGATGTGCGACGCCGCTCCGGGCATCATCGACCTGCTCGACCGAATGGGCGTTCCCTTCAATCGCACGCCCGAAGGTTTACTCGATTTTCGCCGCTTTGGGGGGACACTCTACAACCGTACCGCATTCTCCGGCGCTACCACCGGCCAGCAACTTCTGTATGCGCTGGACGAACAGGTCCGCCGTTACGAGTCCGAAGGCAAGGTGAAGAAGTACGAGCACTGGGAGTTTCTCTCCGCCGTGCTCGACGGAAACCGCGTCTGTCGTGGCATTTGCGCCATGGACCTGCGCTCTATGGAAGTCCGCGCCTTCCCTGCCGACGCAATCATCATCGCCACCGGCGGCATTGGAGCGATCTTCGGGAAGTCCACGAACTCCGTGGTCTGCACCGGGTCGGCGCAGTCGGCTCTGTATCAGCAGGGCTGCTATTACGCCAACGGCGAGTTCATTCAGGTTCATCCGACTTCCATCCCCGGCGAGGACAAACTTCGATTGATGTCTGAATCAGCGCGCGGCGAGGGCGGTCGCGTCTGGGTTCCGAAAAAACCGGGTGACAAGCGCGATCCCAAAAGTATCCCGGCGAGTGAACGCTGGTATTTCCTCGAAGAGTGGTATCCCAAGTACGGGAATCTCGTTCCGCGCGACGTGGCTACTCGCGCCATCTTCAAGGTCGTGTACGAGCACCATCTCGGCATTGATGGCAAGCCCATGGTCTACCTTGACCTCACCCACATCGACCGCAAGATTCTGGATCGCAAGCTGGAAGGCATTCTTGAAATTTATGAAAAGTTTGTGGGCGACGATCCGCGCGACACGCCCATGAAGATTTTTCCCGGAATGCATTACACCATGGGCGGGTTGTGGGTGGACTTCCAGCAGGCCACGAACATTGACGGGATTTACGCCGCGGGTGAGTGTGAATATCAGTATCACGGTGCCAACCGTTTGGGCGCGAACTCGCTTGTGTCGTGCATTTTCGGCGGCGGGGTGGCGGGACCAAACGCCGTGAAGTACGCGCGCGGTCTGCAGGCGCTTCCGGACGGCAACGGCTGCTTCGAGGCCGAGCGCAAGAAGCAGGAGGAACACAACGCTCGGCTGATGAAGAATGATGGGACGGAGAATCCGTTCAGGCTTTGGCGCGAACTGGGCGAGCTGATGACGAAAGATTGTACGGTCATCCGGTACAACAAGAATTTGCAGCAGACCGACGCCAAGTTGGTGGAAATGCTCGAGCGCTTCCGTAACGTCAATTTGAGCGACCGCACGCAGTGGGCGAACACCAGTGTGGTTTTCACGCGCCAGCTTTATAACATGCTGCAGTTGTCACGGGTCGTGGCTCAGGGCGCGCGGATGCGTGATGAATCGCGGGGCGCGCACTACAAACCAGAGTTTCCTGAGCGAGATGACAGGAATTTCCTCAAGACTACGAAAGCGTACTTCGCGCCAGATGCGGACGAGCCGAAGTTCGAGTTCGAGCCGGTGGATACATCGCTGATTCCGCCACGGCCGAGGAAATACGATGCGGCAAAGTGAGAATGGCAAGGGTTGAGTAAGGACAAGGTTTTGAATAAAAGCTAAAGGCTACGAGCTAAATGGCTGACCATAAATCCGTCGTCCTCAGAATCAAGCGCCAGAACACCCCCGCTTCCGCCTCCTACTGGGAAGAGTTCGAACTTGCCTGGCATCCGGGCATGAACGTGATCTCCGCCCTCATGGAGATCGCCGCCAACCCCGTCACTCGCGAGGGCAAGCCGACCACGCCCATCACCTACGACTCCAATTGCCTCGAAGAGGTCTGCGGCTCGTGCGCCATGCTCATCAATGGACGCGCCCGCATGGCCTGCTCGGCGCTGATCGATAATCTCGAGCAGCCCGTCAGAGTGGAGCCCTTCAAAAAGTTCCCCGTGGTCCGGGATCTCGCCGTGGACCGCAATGTGCTCTTTGAGAATCTGAAAGCGGTCAAAGCGTGGGTGCCGATTGACGGTTCCTATGATCTCGGCCCCGGCCCGCGTCTGACCCAGCAAGATCAGGAAGTGGCTTACCCTCTCTCCCGCTGCATCTCGTGCTGCTGCTGCATGGAGGCTTGCCCGCAGTTCAATGAAGATACGGGATTCGTGGGCGCCGCGACTATCGCGCAAGTCCGGCTTTTCAACACCCATCCCACCGGCCAATCCCTTAAGCGTGAGCGCCTGGCGGCGCTGATGGGCGACGGCGGCATTCAAGAATGCGGCTACGCTCAGAACTGCGTCGAGGTCTGCCCCAAGGATATCCCCCTCACCCGCTCTATCTCTGAAGTTGGCGGCGAGGTTATGAAGCAAGCCATCGGTGACCTTTTCCGACGCTAATTTTTGTCACTTCGCTACCACGCGCCCCACGGTTCTGTATCTAACCCTCGCCAAGTTGTTGCTGGCGTCGCACATGAGCCGCCTCTAAACCAGCGGACGAAGTGGCTTCCTACGTGCCAGAGAACAATAGCGTGCGGTTCTAGCACTGGCCGAGTAACCACTGGTAACCAAGATTTGGTGGCGGTCTTTGGTAACGCCGAGGGCTGCGCTATCTCATTGGACAGGGCACGGTCGTAGCGTAGAATCACCGCCAGTTGTGCATAGGCAGTAACGGGAAAGAAGTGAGCCACTTCGTGAAGCGAAACATACAGCGCGCACTCCTCCTGCTTCCCCTACTAGCCTGCCTGTGCAGCCCGCTGCTTGGCGTGACCACCACGGGGACCCGGCGTTTGCACCACAAGCGACGTTTTCATTTTCTCAGCTGGATACACTGGCGCATGTTCAAGCCTTCGCACGAATCTCTGATCCTGCAAAACGCGGAAATTGATCGCCTTGAACTGCCTCGCATTCAAGATGACGACGAATTGGAAGCTCTGAAGGCAAGCCAGGCGCTACTGCCCATTCGGGCCAGCGAATCGTTGCGCTTTGACCCCCGTCTCGATCCTTCGCGCCGCTTTAGCCGTCCGTGGACGCGTGATTTTACCGAAGACCTGGGCCAGGCATACTACCATCGCTTTCACCAGCAGATTCAGGTGAATTCAGCGGTACGCACGGTGAAGGTTCAGAAAAAACTTCGGCGCCACAATCGGAACGCCGCTCCGAGCGATGGCGACACCGCCTCCTCACATCTAGCCGGCGTGACTGTCGACCTGCAGCGCCGTGGAATGAGCAAGCCACAGATTCGCTGGATGGAACACTACCTCTTCTACATGAAGGCCCTTGGTCTGGTGGAACCCGAAGAAGAGCGCCATCAGTGGGTCTTCCACATCATGGTTTCGGGTCGGTATGCAGAATGGCGCCTGACTCAAGACCTGGTCCCGATCGGGCAACGTGATGCTCCGGTCACGGCTGTAAGCCTGAGTGAGTAGCCTTCAGGACTCCCAACAAACCCTGTAAAATTTGTTCTCACCCATGATCATTCTTCTCGCCGGACTTCCGGGGAGCGGCAAGTCCACGCTCGCCCGTGAACTTACCAGCCGCACGGAGGGGCGCGTGTTAAGCAAAGACGAGATTCGCCATGCGCTGTTTCTGCCGCACGAGATTGAATACTCGTCGTGCCAGGACGACTTCTGCCTTCGAGTCATGCTCGAAACCGCGGCCTATTTGTTGCGACAAGACGCATCGCGCATGATTTTTCTCGACGGCCGCCCATTCTCCCGCCGTTATCAAATCGAAAATGTGCTGGCTGCGGCGAACGGGTTGCATCAGCCGTGGCGCATTCTTGAGTGTGTCTGCTCGGAGGAAACTGCAAAACAGCGTCTGGAGACAGAGTCCGCCTCCCGCGTGCACCGCGCCGGCAATCGCGATTACAACCTTTACCTCGAGGTCAGGGCTCGCTTCGAAGCGATCACTATGCCGAAGACGGTGATCGACACCGATCAGCCCCTTGAAACCTGCGTGCGCCAAGCTCTGGCCGCTTTGCGTTGATCAGGCTTACGGACCTAGTGGTTCCGTGTAGAATCAGTGGCTCGCCATGAGGATCTCGCAAGTGGACAAATGCCCGCAAGGAAACAAATCTATGATTGGTTTCAGGCTCATCTTTCTTCTTTCAGGGCTGGCGGCGGCGGCATTGGCCGTAGGCCAAGATCACACCGCCAAGTCTCCTGCGCCCTCAGATTCCGCGACCATCACAGCCCCCGCCCGGACCATTCACGACTCCGCCATCGTCGTGGACACCCACGCCGACACTCCGCAACGCTTTCTCGATGAGAATTTCGACATCGGCTCAACCGACCCTCATGACGTCGGGCATATCAGTCTCGACAAAGCTCGCCGCGGTAACCTGGGTGCCGAATTCTTTTCCATCTGGGTTGAGCCAGAAACCAATCAAGGCCATTTCGCGCAGCACACTTTCGACCTGATCGATTCCGTCTATGAGCAGGCGGCCCGGCATCCCGAGCGCATGATGATGGCTTTCTCAGTCGCCGATATCGAACGCGCCCACCAACAGCACAAACTCGCGGCGCTCATGGGCATCGAGGGCGGGCATTCCATGGAGAATGATATCCGCTTGCTGCGCGACTATTACCGTCTCGGCGTGCGCTACATGACGCTCTCCTGGTCCAACACCAACGAATGGGCCGACTCTTCCGGCGATATAAACGACCCGAAAGTTCAGCATCACAACGGCTTGACCGACTTCGGCAAGCAGGTCGTGTTAGAGATGAACCGCCTGGGCATGTTGGTGGACATCTCACACGTCGCGGACAAAACTTTCTGGGACACGATTGCCACCACCAAAGCGCCGGTCATGGCCTCGCACTCCTCCGCCCGCGCGCTCACCCATCATCCCCGCAACATGACCGACGATATGCTCCGCGCCGTTGCCAAAAACGGCGGCGTCGTGCAGGTGAATTTCTATTCAGGCTTCATCGATGACAGTTTCCGTATAGCGATGGAGGCACAAGCCAAGGACCAGGCTGGGGCTGTGAAGCAATACGTTGATCAGCTAAAAGCAGAAGGCAAACCGGTGAATTACATTGAAATTAACCGCATCGAACGAGAGTGGATGGCCAAGATTCCCCGTCCGCCGCTCAAAGTTCTGATCGACCATATCGACCACATCGCTAAAGTCGCTGGTATAGACCATGTGGGCCTGGGCTCTGACTTTGACGGCGTAAGCGGCGCCACTCCTCAGGGGATTGATTCTGCCGCCGACCTACCCAACATCACCGAAGCACTACTCGAGCGCGGCTATAGCGCGGCGGACCTCAAAAAGATTCTCGGCGCCAACACTCTTCGCGTTTTTCGTGAGGTGGAAAGAGTGAGCCACGAGATGCACGCCGCGCCGCCGAACAGTACGAAAGCGGCCCAATGATCCGCGTGCTGAGCGCCCCGAGTCATCTGCTCGGGGCTTGGCAACGATTGGCAGCACCGCGATGTCCGAGGCCGGGTGCTTCCTGCTAGCACCTCCGCGACCCTTGGCAGAGGCCGTGCGGCGCGCGCTGTCGTACAATGCAAAGTTGCCATTTCCAAACATCACAAGCACTCATTGAAGGAGATCTCATGCGCAAGACACTCGCCCATCTGACCTTGCTTTCGCTCTATTCGCTCGGCGCCTGGGCTCAGGCAGCCTCAACCCAGAAGACGCCCACAGGCAAACCCGCGGCGGGATCCAACACGGCGGTTCACCATGCTGCGACGGGACAAAGCACCGCCGTCATCGACACCACCGTGGGCAAAATGACCTGTTCACTGTTTCCCGACAAAGCACCGATCGGGGTGGCCAACTTCATCGGCTTGGCCACCGGCACCAAGGATTGGAAGAATCCGGTCAGCCATGTTACCAAGCACGGAGTTCCGCTCTACGATGGCACCATCTTTCACCGTGTGATCCCTAATTTCATGATTCAGGGTGGCGATCCTGCCGGCAACGGAACCGGCGATCCGGGCTACAAGTTCAAGAATGAGGTCTCGTCCGACCTGCTGTTCGATAAGCCGGGGCGTCTGGCCTATGCCAACTCCGGCCCCGATACCAACGGATCACAATTCTTCATCACGGAAGTGGCCGTGCCCCATCTGAACGGTAATTACACTATCTTTGGGCAGTGCGATGAAGCGGCGGTGACGTTGGTGAAGCAGATTGCCCGCATGGCCCGCGACCCCAGCAATGACAAGCCTTTCCGTCCAGTGAAAATCACTCATGTCGCCATCGTCCGTGGCGGTGCCGCTGCTGCTGCCAAGACCGGAGGGAGTGTGAAAAAGCCAGCCAACGCCACCACGAAGACGCCAGCTAATCCGAAATAGCGAGGATGTTTCGACAAGCGGACTTGTTACAGCCCAGATATCTTCGGCAACCGATTACATTTCGAAAGGATCCCAATGACTCGCCAGCCCGGACTCTATGCCACTTTTGAAACCAGCGAAGGAAACATTACATGCCGCTTGTTCGAAAAGGATGCGCCCAAGACTATCGCCAACTTCACCGAACTTGCCGAAGGTAAGCGTGAGTGGACGCATCCCTCCACCCGAAAAAAGAGCAAGGACCGGCTTTATGACGGGACGATTTTTCACCGCGTGATCCCCGACTTCATGATTCAAGGTGGAGATCCCCAGGGAACGGGCATGGGCGGACCCGGCTACCAGTTCGAGGACGAAACCAAGGGGTCGCCGCACAAGTTCGACAAGCCCGGCAAACTTGCCATGGCCAATGCCGGTCCGAATACCAACGGCTCGCAGTTTTTCATCACCGTGGGACCCACGGACTGGCTAACCGGCAAGCATACGATCTTTGGTGAGGTCGTGGAGGGGCAAGACGTAGTGAACAAAATCACTGCCGTCCCGCGCAATCGCCAAGACCGGCCGGCCAAGGACGTCGTAGTTAAGAAGATAACGATCGAACGATCTTGATCCCGAGAGCTTGCCAAAATTCTGGACCGCTCCCTCAGCGCGAGCTGAGTGCCCAACGCCCTACCCTCGCTCAGCCCAGCAACGGTTTTAGACCGGCCGGGGCTTGACTCAGGGGCGGTGGCCCCCTGTAGTATTTGGAAACCAGTTATCCTAGAGTTTCTGATTTCAGTCGAATCTCCCCAGGAGTTCCCAGTGTATCCCCCAATTCGCAGGGTTTCCCCTTTTTGCATGTTTGCGGGTCTATCTTTTTTCTTTGCCATCTTAGGCCAGGCGGCGCTTGCGCAGGTTCCTAGGCCAGCACACGTCGTCGTTGTAATTGAGGAGAATCACGGCTACTCGCAGATCATTGGTTCGTCGCAGGCCCCTTACATTAACACCCTGGCAACGCAGGGGGCCTTGTTCACAAGTTCGCATGCCCTCACCCATCCCAGTCAGCCGAACTACCTGGGTCTGTTCTCGGGCTCGAAGCAGGGGATCACTGACGATTCATGCCCGCATACCTTCGCCGCGCAGTCTCTCGAAAGCGAACTGATCGCCGCCGGCAAGACCTTCGTGGGCTATTCCGAGGGGTTGCCTGCCGTTGGTTCAACCGCCTGTACATCAGGGCGGTACGTGCGAAAGCACGCTCCGTGGACGGACTTCTCCAAGGACCACAGAAGTGACAATCAGCCCTTCACCAACTTCCCTACGAGCTTCGCAAAATTGCCGACGGTGGCGTGGGTAATTCCAAATCTGGATGATGACATGCACGACGGCACCATCCAGCAAGCAGACAGCTGGCTACAAACCAACCTGATGGCGTACGCCACGTGGGCGAAGAACAACAACAGCCTTCTGATCGTGCAGTGGGATGAGGACCAAGGTACAACCACCAACCACATCGCGACGATCTTCGTCGGCCCCATGGTGAAGCCGGGAAAATACAGCGAAACCATCAATCACTACAATATCCTGCGCACCATCGAGGACATGTACGGGCTGGCACACTTGGGCAGCAGCGCAGGCGCGAAAGCCATCACCAACGTGTGGAAGTAGATCGACCAAGGGCAAATTGCTCGCTGGCTTCAGCAGGTACACTGAGCGATTACTCGAACCCTGTCATCGGGTGTATGCGGACCTGATCAACCCGACTCCGAGCAGCCATACTCCCGCCGCGAGAACCACGGCTCCCGCGTAGATGAGTCCCACTGCGGCGCTAGGCTGCGCAGCAGTCGGCGGCAACATGGATAGAAAAAATCCTGCGGGAATCAAGATCGCTGCCAGAGGAACCGCAATTCGAGCGATCCACAGCAACGACGCCGGAAGCGCGGCCGCATCAGCCAACACCTGGCACAACAGCGAGAGAATGACAATCACGCCTGCGTGCGCATGCCCGGCGCGAAAGAAGTTCTGTCGCAGCGCGTTATCCATATATCCGCTGGTTTTATCCATGAGCGAGGTTAACAGGAAATATCCACCGTATTGAATCGTCGGCACGGTGATGAGAATGATCCCGCTAAACATCCTGGCTTCGCGAGTCATAGGGTCCCCCTTTTGGCGGGTTAGATGTCGGCGGAGAAGAATCGTTTCCTACACTCCGATCACGCCTACGAGCTCCTTTACCGCTGCCGCGCTCTTATCCAGCCCCGCTTTCTCTTCCGCGGTCAGCTTGATCTGGATGATTTGTTCGATTCCGTTCGCGCCCAGTTTCACGGGCACACCCACGTAGAGCCCGTTGATCCCATACTCACCCTGCAAATATGCGGCGCAGGGAAGAATCTTCTTCTTATCTTTGAGAATCGCCTCGACCATCTCGGCCACGGCCGCCGACGGCGCGTAGTATGCCGAACCAGTCTTCAGATACTTGACGATCTCTGCGCCGCCATCGCGGGTGCGCTGCACCAGTCGATCGACTGTGGCCTTGTCCATCAATTCCGTGATCGGGATGCCGGCTACGGTCGAATAACGCGGCAGCGGAACCATGGTGTCGCCATGGCCGCCGAGCACGAAGGCGGTTACGTTCTCCACGCTGACCTTCAACTCAGCGGCGATGAACGCGCGGAAGCGTGCAGAATCGAGCACCCCGGCCATGCCAATCACACGCTCGCGCGGGAAGCCGCTCATTTTGTAAGCCGCTTGCGCCATGGCGTCCAGCGGATTGGAAACGATAATCAAAATGCAATTCGGCGAGTACTTCACCGCCTCGCCGATGACGGCCTTCATGATGCCGTGGTTCGTATTCAGCAGATCGTCGCGGCTCATCCCAGGTTTGCGAGGAAGGCCCGCTGTAACCACGACGATGTCAGAGTTTGCTGTGTCTTTGTAATCGTTCGTGCCAGTGATGGAGGAGTCGCGCTTCTCGATCGGCATGGCCTCGAGCAGATCAAGCCCCTTACCCTGTGGAACGCCTTCGATAATGTCGATGAGCACCACATCGGCGAGCTCCTTAGCCGCAATCCAATGGGCCGCCGTCGCGCCCACATTACCCGAACCTACAATCGTGACTTTCTTGCGCATGAATGAGTCCTTTCGTGACCAGCTCAGCAATCAGCATTCAGCCCTGCCACAGGTTGCCGCGGCAGTCGAAAACCAGATTCCGCGCTCTGATCGGGATGTCGCTGCGCTGGGGATGACCAACGGTGCGTGACTGAATGCCGAGTGCTGAATGCTCCTTCACACCAGCACCGCTGCGCCCATGTTCTCAATGATGTGGGCGGCGAATTCGCTGGTCTTCACCTTGGTCGCACCTTCCATGAGCCGCTCAAAGTCGTAGGTAACTTTTTTCTGCTCGATGGTGCGTTCCATGCTTTGCTCGATGAGATCGGCCGCTTCGTTCCAGCCCAGGAAGCGAAACATCATTACGCCTGACAGGATTACCGATCCGGGGTTAATCACATCTTTGTCCGCGTATTTCGGCGCCGTGCCGTGGGTTGCCTCGAAGATCGCATAGCCATCGCCAACGTTGGCGCCAGGAGCAATCCCCAGCCCACCCACCTGGGCTGCGCAGGCGTCGGAAATGTAGTCACCGTTCAAGTTGGGCGTAGCCAGCACCGAATACTCATCCGCGCGCGTCACGACCTGCTGAAAAATAGAATCGGCGATGCGATCGTTGATCATCACCTTCTTCTTCCAGGCCCCATTGCCATGGGTGGCATAGATGGCCTCGAGAACGGCCTTCACTTCGCGGTTCACCGACTCGCGGAATGAAGCAGGCGCGAACTCCATGCCCGGCTCAATCATCTCCGCATTCTGCTCGACGCTGAGGGCCGGATTCTTATCCTTGTTGTCGAGCATCCAGCTCTCGCGCTCAGTCACCACCTGATCGCGAAACTCTTCCGTGGCCAATTCGTATCCCCACTTGCGGAATGCCCCTTCGGTAAATTTCTGAATATTCCCCTTGTGAACTAGGGTCACCGTCTTGCGGCCCTCGGACAGCGCAAACTGAATCGCCATCCGAACCAGGCGCTTGGTGCCGGTTACCGAGATCGGCTTGATGCCCACCCCCGAGTCAAGCCGGATTTGTTTCTTGCCACCCTTGAGCATGTCTTTGTTCAGAAAGTCGATGAGCTTGGCGCATTCCGCTGTGCCCTGCTCCCACTCGATTCCAGCGTAGACATCCTCAGTGTTCTCACGATAGATAACCACGTCCATGCGCTCGGGATGCTTCACCGGCGACGGCACACCGCGGTAATATTTCACCGGTCGCACGCACGAGTAGAGATCGAGAATTTGGCGCAGGGCCACATTGAGTGACCGGATACCGCCGCCGACAGGCGTGGTCAGAGGTCCCTTGATGGCCACGCGAAATTCCCGGATCGCCTCGACCGTGTCGTCCGGCAGCCAGTTGTCAAACTTGGCCTTAGCTTTCTCTCCGGCGAATACTTCGTACCAAGTTACATGCCGCTTGCCCTTATACGCCTTCTCTACGGCCGCGTTGAACACACGTACCGATGCCTTCCAGATGTCGCGACCGGTGCCATCTCCCTCGATGAAAGGGATAACCGGAGTATCCGGAACCTGATACCGCCCGCTCTTATAACCGATTTTCTTCCCATCGGCTGGCACCGCCAGACCGTTATAAGAACCCGCCATTGCTGCCCCCTTACTGCTTCCCACACCCGACATTGTGAAACTTTGAATTATAAAGAATTGCGCGCAGCGGAGCGAATGCAGCGCGGGTCATTGAACGACGCGACCTCAGCGCTGAGGCTTCGGCTCAGTGATCTTTGGCTTGGTCTTCCCCATAACCGCGGAGAATGAGCCCATCGCAATCGCGCACGGCCCACACCGCATGCCAAGGAAGGGAACGTTTCAGGCTGTGGAATCCGGTTCAAATTAGGATGCAGCCGGAAGCAGCAAGATCGACGCACGTGATGGGTTTCTAGCTAATTAAAACAGCTCGACAGGTGCGGCATGGCCTGAGGCAGAAGCCAGTCGACCGTCCCGTGTACCAACACAGCTCCGAGATTTTCGGCCAGCACGATGTAGCAGCATCACAGGCAGAAAAATTGTGACGCAGTTGCCAAATCCGGGGGAGGAGCACGAAATGAGGATACCGAGTAATGCGCAGATCCAGCAGATCGCGCACCGCCTCGTCAGCACGGCGTACAGGGACCACTCCTTGCCGGGCCGGACGCCGTAGCACCTGAATGACCTCAAGATCTAGCAGGTGAGGCGTATGCAGAGTTTCGTTTCGCGAATAAATCCGGTTCTCAATGCGCCGCCCCGCAGGTGTCTGAAGAAGCCAGTCAACGGCCGCAGACGCATCCAGCACGATCATCGTGCCTCGCGCTCTTCTCGCACCAAGCGGGCGGTATCGAGTTGCGCCAAAACCGGCTTACGCTTCTGCAGGCGGTCTCGCAATTCTGCCAGCGTTGGCCGTTCCGCGATTTCCTTCATCTCCGCCAACAGATAGTCCGAAAGTGACATGCCTGCCATGGCAGCACGGGCGGTGACCGTTCACCCCATTGTTGGTTTATGCCATAATTATGCCCTTTCTGGGCACTGGATCGCCGTTTCTACAGGAGTTCTTCCGTGATACGTTCTGGCGCGCGCAACGTCTGTTTTTATGCGCTCTTACTCTGGGTCGCGTTTTCCGCGGCGGCGCTCGCCAAAGATAACCCCAGCTACACTCAAGTGGGACGCAATATCAATGTTGGGCCCGATGACAAAGTAGGCGATTTGACCTGCTTCGGCTGTAATATTCACATCCGCGGAGAGGTCGCGGGCGACGTCATGACGTTCGGGGGAAGCGTAAGCGTTGAAGACCAGGCGCAAGTGGCGGGAGACGTGAGCATTTTCGGTGGCGACGCGCGGTTGGATCGAGGTGGAAGGGTTGCCGGCGATGTCTCTGTTTTCGGCGGCCAGATTCATCGTCATCCGCAGGCAGCCGTCGCCGGTGACGTAGCATCTTTCGGTGGGCACGGCTGGTTATTGCCCATCCTGCTTACGCCGATAGTTCTATTGGGCTTGTTGGTCGCCCTGATTGTCTGGATCATTCAGCGCGCCCGCCGACCATCTTTGCCGGCCGCAGCCGCGTAGGCCCTACGGAAACGGATGTCTAGACAACGATCGCGGATTCGAGCGGTCTGATTCCTGTCACCCTTTCACCCATTCAGCTCAGCTTAATTAAGGTGCGCTACTTCGGTGTGATACGCGAAGCCATGCTGGGCGATCTCGGGGCTCCAGCGGTGCCAGGGGAGGTCTTTCTGAGTCTCGTGTACCCAGTTCACTGTAATTGTATTTCGCTATGGCCGATGCTACCATCGCCTTGTCAGCACTGGTAAACAGGAGGTATCAATGTCGGACCATGGCGGTAATAGCTTTGTGTGGTTTTTAGCTGGATTGGGCGTAGGCGCTGTGGTGGGAACCCTTTACGCACCGCGTCCCGGCAGCGAGACGCGAGAAGCGCTACGCTCCCGCGCCGAGGAAGGCACGGACTATGTACGAGATCGCGCGCGCGAGGCTCGTGAGCAGGCTTCCGAATTGATCGAGCGCGGCCGCGATGTAGTGGGTCGGCAAAAGGAGCAGTTCCGCGCCGCTTACGAAGCTGGGCGTCAGGCTTATCAAGAGGCAACCACAGAGACCGGCGCGCCCAAAAATCTGTAAAGGTCGGCGACCGGCCCACCTCTTCACAGGCCGGCAAGTCCGGTTCGTGGAGGCAGATTTATGGAAAATCTCATCCCTTTGTTCATCGCTCTCACCGGTTCAGCCGTAGTTCTGCAGGCTGGTGTTCTTCTCGCGCTCTATTTGTCCGTGCGCAAAACCAGCGCGCGCATGGAGGGACTGGCTACCGAGGTCAAAGCCAAGGTACTTCCCGCCTTGGAGTCGGCCCAGTCCATTCTGGTTGACCTACGCCCCAAGTTAGAGGTGATCGGAGAAAATTTGCAGGAGACGACCACTACCATCCGCGCCGAAGTGCAGCGTATGGATGCCATCGTAAACGACGCGGCTGATCGAGCACGGCTGCAAATCATTCGGGCCGACGAAATGCTCACCCGCACACTCGATCGGGTTGAAGAAGCTTCCGACATGGTGCACAAGACCGTGGTCTCGCCGGTGCGGCAGCTCTCCGGTCTAGTGCAAGGCATCACCGCTGGTCTCGAGTTCCTGATCGGAAATCGCGGACGCCGCAATGGTGGCAGACGCGAAAGCCGCCGCGCCGTCCCGCAGGATGAGATGTTTATCTGACGCGTGTGCCTTGTTGATTTTTGATGGTTGATTTTCAAGCCATCAAGGCTGCCTGGACGCTCGCGACTTTAGTCAAAACCAACATTCAACAATTTTCCTCCCATGCGCTATCTCGTACGTGCCCGGGTGAAACCCGACCGCGAAGCCGAACTCCTACAGGCCATCGAGGATCAGACTCTGGGGAAGGGCTCGGTCGCGGAAGGGGAATACCTGCGCAATATGCAGGACGCGCGGCTGTGTTCCGACCAGACCGCTCGCTGGGTAGAAGTCTGCTATTGTCCCACGCCGCTCGAGGAAGAACGGCCCTACTGGGAACAGTATTTCGAACTTACCCGGGTACAGGATGCCCATGACCGTCGCCGCTGCCGTGACCAGAACGGCTCGAAACCCTGGGCCTGCGGTGATTGTGACTGTACTGCGCGACTGGAACAGAAACTGAAAGCCTCGGGAAAGCCCTTCCTCGATGCACTGCGGAACGACTAAAAGACTAGACTATCCAGCCTCCGCCAACGACAACTTCCCCGTCGTAGAACACTGCTGCCTGTCCTGGGGTAATGGCACGCTGAGGCTCATCAAAGGTCACGAGAATCTCGTCCTCGCCGTCGTCAGACGAGATCCTGTCGATCATGGCCGCGGCGGGTGCATGCCGGTGGCGAATTTTCACTCCCACTCGCATAGGTTCCCTCAACTCATCCACCGCAATCAGGTTCAGTCGCCGCGTGCGTAGCGTACGCGAATACAAATTCTCGGCGCCGCCGACCACGACTTGCTTATCTCGGCCATTGATCCGAATTACGTATAGCGGCGAACCTGTTGCCACGCCCAGTCCTTTGCGCTGTCCCACCGTAAAGTTGTGGATACCGTTGTGCTCGCCAATCACTTCCCCGCTCGTGGTGACCAGTTCGCCGGCAGTATCCGGCAACGCTCCGCCTTGCTCGGCCAGATAAGCATCGAGAAAGCGCTTGTAGTCACCACCCGGAACAAAACATATCTCCTGCGAATCGGGCTTCTCAGCCAGCGCGAGACCATGCTTGCGTGCCAGTTCCCGCACCTCTGGCTTGGTCATTTCCCCCAGCGGAAACGTGGTCCGGCTGAGCTGATCTTGCGTCAGTCCGAACAGAAAGTAAGTCTGGTCCTTGCCTTCGTCCGCTGGCCGCTTGAGCAACCAGCGTCCGCCGCCCTGGTCATATTCAACCCGAGCGTAATGGCCGGTGGCGACGCTATCCGCGCCAATCTGCTGTGCTACAACAAGTAGCTGATCAAACTTCAAGTGATTGTTGCAAAGACTGCAAGGAATAGGTGTTCTTCCGGAGAGGTACTCCTTGACAAACGGCCGCACCACGTCACGCTCGAATCGCTCCTCATGATTGACCACATAATAGGGAATGCCAATGTGCTCCGCCACGCGCCGCGCATCGTAAACGTCGTCCAGTGAGCAGCAGCGGCCTTGAACCGACTCCGGCATACCTTCGCGCCCTGCCAGCCGTCGCTGGTTCCACAGTTGCATCGTCAGCCCGATGACGTTGTGTCCCTCGGCGCGAAGCATTGCCGCCACGGTCGAGGAATCCACCCCGCCCGACATGGCCACCGCTATGGTCCTGGAATCTGGCATGTGATGAAGAGTGAACCGCTACGAGCTGACCGCTTGCCTTCGGTAAACGGGAGACAACTCCCGCAGCCGCGATACCGTCTCGGGTACCAGCGCCAACGCGAACGCCACATCCTCCGCTGTGTTCTGCTTGCCTAGGCTGAAGCGGATGCTAGCGCGCGCCCGATCTCCGGGCAGCCCCATAGCCACCAGTACATGCGAGGGCTCCAATGCTCCCGAGGAGCAAGCCGCCCCAGTCGAGATCGCTAGTCCCTTCAGGTCGAGCGCAATTACCATGGCCTCGCCCTCGATGTGGTCGAAGTAAATATTTGTCGTGTTGGGCACTCGGGGCGCTCCGTCGCCATTCACGCCTGCTTCGTCTACATGGGTCAGAATTCCCTGTTGGAGTCGATCGCGCAACGCGGCCAGGGTGGGTTCATCACCAAGTTCGAGAGCTTCCAGCGCCAGTTCTGCTGCTCTGCCCAGGCCCACAATTCCGGGCACGTTCTCCGTACCCGCGCGACGCGAACGCTCGTGGCGCCCGCCGTAAAACAGCGGCTCCAGGCGGGTTCCTTTCCGAACATACAACGCCCCCGCTCCTTGGGGCGCGTGCATCTTGTGGCCAGAGATCGAGAGCAAATCGCAGCCGATCTTTTGAACATTGACTGCCACTTTTCCCGCAGCCTGCACGGCGTCGGTATGAAAATAAACCTCGGACTCGGCAGCAATTCGCCCCATCTCCTCGACGGGTTGGAGCACTCCTGTCTCGTTGTTGGCCATCATGATGGAGAGAAGCTTCGTGGTTGGCCGCAACGCCCGGCGAATATCGCCTGGATCGACTACACCGCGACCGTCCACCGGGACGTACGTCACTTCACAGCCCAAAGCTTCTAAATGCTTGCAGCTGTTGAGCACTGCGTGGTGCTCGATGCTCGAACTGATGACGTGATCTCCTGCCTTAACCAGACCCGCAATCGCCAGGTTGTCGCCTTCGGTTCCACCGCTGGTGAACACAACTTCCGAAGCCCGGCAACCTAACAATCGAGCCACCGAGTCTCGCGCCCGTTCCACCGCCGCCCGCGTCTCCTGCCCGTGATGGTGGATGGACGACGCGTTGCCGAAGGTCTCCCCGAAGTAGGGTTGCATGGCCTCCACTACTTCCGGCAACACCGGAGTGCTGGCGTTGTTGTCGAGATAAACCCGACGCATGCTGCTCATGGCATCTATTTTACGCCGCTTTCGCACATATCAGCGCACCGTCTCGGGCCGCTGAAAAGCAATAGCGCCCACCAAGGGGCGCCAAACTGCAACCATCAAAACCGTCAAGTATCGCTTTACCGTTTATCGTTTATCCATAGGCACGTAGGGATTGGGATATTCCGGACCCATATATTCCGCCCGTGGCCGGATCAAACGGTTGTCATCCAGTTGCTCGATCACATGCGCTGTCCATCCGCTAATGCGCGAGACCGCGAATATCGGGGTGAACAGGTCGAGATCGATTCCCAGGGTGTGGTAGGTGGAAGCGGAGTAGAAGTCGACGTTCGCGTTCAGCTTCTTCTCGGCCTTCACGAACTGCTCGATTTTTTCCGACATGTCGTACCACTGGCGTTGCCCGCTGGATTCACCCAAATCATGTGACATCTTGCGCAGATGCGTCGCCCGCGGATCTTCGGTGTGGTAAACCCGGTGGCCAAAACCAGGCACCTTCTTTTTCTGTGCCAGCATACCTTTTACATATACGATCGGATCCGCCTTGGAGCGATCAATCCCTTGCAAAATCTGGAATACGGCCTCATTCGCCCCTCCGTGCAGCGGCCCTTTAAGCGCACCGATGGCGGACGTAATGGCCGAGTGCATGTCAGACAATGTTGCCGCGGTGACGCGAGCGGCAAAGGTGGAAGCGTTCAACTCATGGTCCGCGTGCAGAATGAGGGCGATATCCAAGGCGCGTTCCGCCGTGGATGACGGTTTCGTGCCATTGAGTTGCAACAGAAAGTTCGCCGAGTGGGACAGTGACTTGTCGGGCTCAACCACGTTCTTGCCTTTGCGTATGCGGTCGTACGCCGCCACGATCATGGCGATTTGCGAAGTCAGCCGAATGGCCTTGTGCACATTGGCTTCGTGATCGTTCTTCCGGTCTTCAGGATCGTAGAATGACAGCGCTGAAACCGCTGTCCGTAACACATCCATCGGGAGCGCATTCTTGGGAGCGCGCCGCAAAAAATCAATGATGGCCGGGTCCAACTTGCGCTCCCCCGCCAGCTTTTGTTGCAGATCTTTCAGTTCATCGCGCTTCGGTAGGCGACCAAACCACAGCAGGTAGCAGGTCTCTTCAAAGCTGGAATTGTCGGCCAACTCGTGAATATCGATGCCCCGATAGGCCAGAATGCCTCGGTCGCCGTCGATGTAGCAAATGCTCGAATTGGTGGCAACCACGCCTTCCAGACCCTTGGGCGCTGTGGTGGTTCCGCTGGACATGAGTGTCTCGCTCAATCTCTTAAATGATTTTCGTTGCTGGACCGCGAGAGGAGGTACGCGGGTATGGCAACTACTTGTTATACGCCAAAAAGGTTAAGTTTCCAACCGTTTGCGATTACCTCAAAACCAAGCACTCCGAGTGTCGGCTAATCGCAAAAGGGTACCTGAGAATGGACTTCTACTTAATGCACTGTCGTGTGCGAAACACCGCCATACGTGACAACTAACGAACTAGTAGAATCCGGCGCCCTCGTGTAGTCTCCTGTGTTCAAGAATAAACGCGATGGACATTATTGTCTTTGGCGGGATCGTGCTGTTTGTGCTGATTGGTCCCTGGGTGCTGCTCTGGCGGGTAAACGTCAGGCGTAAGCGCGAGCGTGGGGAAGATCAAGGGCAATGGCGGGAATCGGCCTCCCGCATTTCTGCACTCGAGCGCACCGTGCAGACCCTTCAGGCCCAACTCTCGAGTCGGGCGCCGGAGAAGGCCACGCCAAAGACATCCGAGCGTCCCGTGGCGGTTTCTTACACGCCACCATCTTCCTCGCC
>Ga0137418_10001549_pt1 | contig 21199 bp, 16 predicted proteins | sample CZODoug3_1_2_16f_FD_122242 | JGI IMG/M metagenome (GOLD analysis project Ga0137418, IMG submission 122242) | Vadose zone soil fungal communities from Angelo Coast Range Reserve, California, USA - CZODoug3_1_2_16fungal (Hybrid Assembly) | ecosystem: Environmental > Terrestrial > Soil > Vadose...
TCAACGGCGCGGCGATCAGGAAGCGGCCATCGCTGCGCTGAAGACTGCAATCTTCTGGGACCCGAAGCTCATCGACGCACACATTTTGCTTGGCAGGATTTTCCTTGAGCGTGGCGATCGCGGCGAAGCAACCAAGTATGCGGCCAGCGCGATCACCATTGACGCTAATAACCAGGAAGCTATTGCGCTGCAACGCCAAGTGACGATGGGAAAGAACTAGTTTCGGGTTCTGAGTTTCAAGTTCTGAGTTTCGAGTTGCGTAATAGTGTCTCTGGAATCTGATATCAAAGCTTCCAATCTCGACCGCCTTAAGACAATCGCCCAGCTAAATGCTCATGATAGCTACCATCGCCGTGTTTGTTCTGGGCCTGTTGCTCATCGCTTTGATTTCCGTGTTGTCACTGCGTAAGCGATTTGCCAATCGCGACCTGCGTCTGATTGGCGAAGCAGCTCGGGTTGAAACGACGCTGACGCCGGAAGGCACGGTGATCGTCGGCGGTGAGCTTTGGCCGGCACGATCCGTCGATGGTCTCGTCATTGCTTCCCGCCGCCAGGTCCGCGTGGTGAGCGTTGCTGATCTTTCCCTGCTCGTCGAAGTTTGCGATTGATTCTCAAGATCAACGCGATCCTCGTGCGGCGTTTGCTCCAACTTTAATCCCTGCCATTTTCCACAAAAATTTTTCGCTGGCACGCGAAGTGCTCTAGAACAAACCGGCATGCACGGGAGACCAAAGTAAAGTCGCAACGTGCCCCCGCCGCCATCACTTCTCTGAGCGCCGCCTGCCGCTGCGCCAGCCGCCCGCCGAGCAGTCCTTCAGTGCTTCCCTCCGAAACATGAACCCAGTCAGCAATGACTGGGTTCTACCTCTTTTTGGGCTTCAATTTATTCACCGCCTTCTTGAAGACTGCAACCAGCGTGCGTTCGCGTTCGTCTGTCGCGGTTTAAGTGAGCAGCGCTGTTTCGTGCATCGCTTTACACCTAATGCTGGTTGCATTCCAGAAAAATTTCTTCTTTGGCACGCAAGCTGCTCTAGAGATCACCGGCACGCACGGAAGACCCAATGTAAAGGTTGAAAGTGCCCCCGCCGCCATCCCTTCTCTGAGCGCCGCCTGCCGCTGCGCCAGCCACCCGCCGAGCGACCCTTCAGTGCTTCCCCCCGAAATTGGAACCCAGTCAGCAATGGCTGGGTTCTCCCGCATTTAGCACCCTTTTCGTCTCTGTCTCTAACTGCTCCGCGCAAAGCGCAAACTCTTCTCGCCACTCTCAAAATAGCTTCCAAAACTTTAATAACCAACCCGGTCAACCTGCGACGGAATTTGTCACTTTGACGGTGACGTTTTCTGTCGATCTGCCCGAATTTTCGCCTCTTTTGCAGCGTGGTCGCTGACGAAATTGCGCCCTGCAAAAAAAATTTTCATCGTGGATCGCGCAACCGATCCCCCAGAGGCTCCGTCACTCGCGGCTGAAAACTTAGCTCTCAATTTCCGCGTTTGCTAAACTCACGTCCATGCAGGATGTCGTGTCTAGTCGCCCTCCGGTCGTCGCGCAACGTCTTGCCGGCAGCGCCGCCCGACTTCGCGAACAATCACCAGCACTCGTTGACTTTGGCGCCGTCACCCTTTCGGCAACTCTGCTGGTCCTTTCCTTTCCCGATTTTAATCTCTGGCCGCTCACGTGGTGCGCCCTGGTGCCGCTGCTCATAGTCGTAGCAATCAATCGAGGCCGGTGGCGGCCTTTCTTTTTAGGTTGGGTTTTCGGCACTGTCTTTTTTTACGGTTCGTGTTACTGGCTAACATATTCAATGATTCACACGGGCGGCATTTCGCCCTGGATTGCGTTTCCGTTGCTGCTGCCCGGTGCGGTCTTGCTTGGCATCTTCCCGGGCCTGTTTGGCCTATTCATGGCGCGCAGCATTCGGAAATGGGGAGCGTCGGCGTTACTTATTGCTCCGTTTGGTTGGAGTGCGGTCGAGTGGTTGCGGCTTGAAGTAACCGGCCAACTCTGGAATGCGATTGGTTATTCACAGGCTTTTCATCCCTCAATGATCGGTTCAGCGCGATGGGGCGGTGTTTATGCGGTTGGAGCTTTGATAGTTTTCGTTAATGCCGTGATCGCGTTTGTGCTGCTGCGGCAAAGCATCCGCGCCCTGATCCTTTCAGCAGGTCTGGTTATCCTCATATTGCTCTTCGTGTTCGCATCGGCGGTCTCGTCATCATTGCGACCCAAACAAGACATTGATGCTGTCGTAGTAGCAATCCAGCCTAACGTTCCCATGGATCTGGCTAAGTCGAATGACGACATGAAACTGTTAACGAAGCGCCACTTTGACATGACTGAAGCTGCGTTGAAGCAGATCCAGAGCGGTACGGAACCGCGACTGGTTATTTGGCCTGAGTCGCCAATGAACTTCGGCTATGGCGGTGACGAACAACTGCGCGCAGCACTCTCAAGTTTTGCCCGGCAGCATCAAGTCTCCATTCTTCTCAACTCTCAGGAAACAGCGCCCAACGACGGCATTTACAATTCTGCCGTGCTCATAAATGAAGAGGGTGAGCTCGTTGCTCAATATGATAAGATTCGCCTGCTGCCTTTTGGTGAGTATGTCCCGTTGCCCGCGTGGGTGCCGGGCGCGGGTTTGATAAGAGCAATCGTCGGTGATTTCACTGCCGGCACGAACTATCGCCTGATGCCGGTGGGAAATTTGCGTGCGGGTGTTTTCATCTGCATCGAGTCGGCCTATCCATCGATCGCGCGTCGGTTCACAAACGAAGGGGCAGACGTCCTGATCAATATTTCGAACGATGGCTATCTGGGGCCGACCGCGGTGATGCGCCAGCATCTCGCAAATGCAGTCTTTCGCGCGGTGGAAAACGGACGCCCGCTGCTGAGCGTAACCAATACAGGAATCACGGCGTTCATCACGCCGCAAGGCGAGACCAGTGATGCAACGGCGGGATTTAAACCGGAACTTCGAATTTGGAATGTGTCCGCGCCGCGGAGTCAAGCAACGTTCTATACAAAGCACGGCGATGTATTTGTTGTCAGTTGCGCGGTTCTGAGTTCGTTGATTTTTGTTTTTACATTCTTTGGCCTCCCCCGAAGGGCGCGAAAATAGTAAGCGAGTTTTTGTTGGAGGATTAATGATCGAAACGTTATCACTTCAGGAATTGCGAACGTCTTTTGAAGAGCTGCGCCGGCGAGTTGAGCAACTCGGGAGGTTTCTTTGATGTTGCGGCGCGTAAACAGGAGTTGAGCACTATCGAAAAACAAGCTTCAGCGCTGGATTTCTGGAACGATCAAGATGCCGCGCAGAAACTTTTGCAGCGGCGCAGCGTGCTGGAGAAAAAGATTAAACGCCAGGAACACTTTGAAGGACAGCTCAGCGACGCTGCTGTGCTTTTTGAGTTTGCGGAAGAAGATGAAGAGTCCCTAAAGGAACTGCGTTCACTGCTCGAACGCCTCGATTACGAAATTGGAATCGCCGAAACTGAAATGCTCCTTAGTGGCGCCAATGATCAATTGAACGCGATCTGCACCATTCATCCCGGAGCCGGTGGAACGGAATCTCAGGATTGGGCAGAGATGCTTCTGCGCATGTACCTGAAGTGGGCCGAGCAGCGTGAATTCAAGACAGAGATCATTGACTATCAACCTGGAGAAGAAGCTGGCTTGAAAGGCGTCACATTCAGAGTAGAAGGCGAATACGCTTATGGCCTCTTGTCGGCAGAGGCCGGGGTGCACCGTCTGGTGCGCATCTCTCCTTTTGATCAGGCTGCGCGGCGTCATACTTCTTTTGCTTCCCTGTTTGTTTATCCGGAGATAGATGAAAATATCGAAGTGGAGATAAACGAAAAAGACTTGCGCATCGATACCTATCGCGCCACCGGGGCCGGTGGCCAGCACATCAACACCACAGATTCAGCCGTCCGCATCACGCACATCCCAACGAACATCGTGGTGCAGTGCCAGAACCAGCGATCTCAACATCAGAACAAAGCGGTCGCGATGCGGGTGCTGCGTTCTCGTCTGTATGAACTAGAACTGGAAAAACGGAAAGCGGAGACGGCGGAGTTGGAAGCAAACAAAGCAGACATCTCTTTTGGATCGCAGATTAGAAGTTACGTGCTGGCGCCTTATCAGCTCGTCAAGGACACGCGCACAAAACTGGAGCGCGGCAACGTGGATGCAGTGCTGGGCGGCGACCTGGATGATTTCATCAAGGCCTATCTGCTTTCGAAGAAGGCAGCATAGTTGAGCGTATTGGCCCGTAGTTTGAGAGTACAAACTTTAATTTGAGGCTCTGGAAAGGACGCAACCTGAAGGTTGTACTCTGAACTTCTTGAACTACCATAGACCAGATGGCAACTACTGAGTTTGAAGAAAAGCCGCGGGTAATCACGCCGCGAAAAAGCCGCCGCAACGAGATCGTGGCGATTCTGCTTTTCGCCGTCGGTCTGCTGTTGACGTTGTGTCTGGTTTCGGCAGCGTTTTATCCGAGCGATCCTTCGTGGAATTCAGCGGGGCAGACGGTAACGCGGAATTGGGCCGGCTCTATCGGCGCAAACGTCGCCGCACTGCTATTTCAATCGATTGGCGTTGCCGCTTATTTGCTACCGTTATTACTATTGGCGGCCGCATGGCGGCGCTTTCGCACCCGCAGCATGCGCGCACCTTTCTCTCGTTTGCTGGGGTTGTTGCTGCTGCTCCTCTCCGCCGCAGCCTTACTTTCAATCTCAGGTCTTCGTCCACTCTTTGATTCGAGCGTGCAGCCGGGCGGTTTGGCTGGAGCACTAATTTCCCGAGGTCTCGCCAGTGGCCTCAACACGGTTGGCGCCATTATCCTGCTCATCGCGATCGCTGCGACCGGTTTACTGCTGGCGACCAATGTTTCATTCGTCGCGCTCTACGAAAGATTCGCTAGCTTGTTTGCCGAACGGTTCGGCTTTGTGGGCAAACTGCAGGAACGATTCCGAGCCTGGCGCGAAGTACGTCTCGAAGAGGCGCGACTGAGAAAGGAAAAACGCGCGGCTTTGAAAGCTGAACATGCGGCGGCGCGCGCCGCACTGAAGGCCTCGGCCAATTTAAGTCCCGAACAACGAATTGCACAGCTCATGGAAGGCCCGGCCGCGGGCGCCGTGGGTGCCGAAACCATCAACCGCGGTGAGGCGCGCATGGTCCCACAGACTCAGGCGGAAGCAAGCGCCGAGCCCGCCCGCGCCGCCGCCGCAGGGGCGGGAGTGCAAACGGGGACTGTTGTGGAAGGCCGCTCTGGTCGGCGTTCGATCTTTCCGCGCGGCAACGGAAACGCCGCAGTTGAGGAAGAAGAAGACGTCGAGGAGATGGTCAAGGGTGCGTCAGTGTTGCGTCCGAAAGGCGAGGCGCCGGCAACCGGAAAGCTTCCGTTCGATGCTGATCGCTCGCGACGAGTTTCTTACACCGACTACTCCATGCCGCCACTCGAGTTTTTGAACGAGGCGCCACCACATAGTGAACAGGCAGACACGGAACTGTTGAGTCTGGCTACGCGGCTTGCGGAAAAGTGCAAAGAGTTTAACGTCACCGGCCAAATCAAACATATCTGCCCTGGTCCAGTGGTGACGACTTATGAGTTCAAACCGGACCCGGGTGTTAAGTACTCGCGCGTTGTCTCGCTGGTTGATGACCTTTGTCTCGCCCTTAAAGCGGAATCGATTCGCATCGACCGTATGCCGGGCAAACCTCACGTTGGTATCGAGGTTCCCAACCCGCACCGCGAAACAATCTTTCTGCGCGAAGTGATCGAGTCGCGGGCGTTTCGCGAATCGTCTTCCAAACTTACGATTGCGCTCGGCAAAACGATCGACGGACTTAATTATGTAGCAGATTTGGCAAAGATGCCGCACCTGCTTATCGCCGGCACCACTGGCGCGGGCAAGTCTGTTGGTGTTAATGCACTAATTGTTTCCATTCTTTATCGCGCACGGCCCGACGAAGTTAAGTTCATCCTGATCGATCCGAAACGTTTGGAGCTGGGGCTTTACGAAGACATCCCACATTTGACCACGCCGATCATTACCGATCCGAAACTAGCCTCGCGTTCGTTGAAGTGGGCGGTGGCCGAGATGGAACGACGCTATCGCGAACTGGCGGGTTGGGGTGTGCGCAACATCGATGGTTACAACACTGAAATCATGCGCCGCAACCTCGTTAAGGAATACGACGAGAAAGGTGAGCCGCATAAATCCCTGCCCTACATCGTTATCATTATCGATGAGCTGGCGGATCTAATGATGACTTCCGGGCGCGAAGTTGAAGAATCCATCACGCGCCTCGCCCAGATGGCCCGGGCAGTCGGCATTCACCTGGTGCTGGCAACGCAGCGCCCGTCGGTTGACGTGATCACCGGTTTAATCAAGGCAAACTTCCCGTCACGCATTTCGTTTCGCGTCTCGTCGAAGGTCGATTCGCGCACCATCATCGATACCAACGGCGCCGAACATTTGCTCGGACGTGGCGATATGTTGTTTCTGCCGCCGGGAACGTCAAGGCTCATTCGCGTTCACGGCGCTTACGTTGACGAAAAGGAAATCGAGCGCATCGTCAACCACGCCAAGGCGCAGGGTAAGCCGGAATACGACGAGACCATCACGCAGTCGGAAGAGGAAGCGCTCGGGCTGGAAGACACTGGCGGCGAACACGACGAGCTTTTCGAAGAGGCACTGCGCATTTGCGTGGAAATGAAACGCGCCTCAACTTCCGTGCTGCAACGCAGGCTGCGCATCGGCTATGGCCGCGCGGCTGCGATCCTCGACATCATGGAACGAGAAGGCTTGATTGGACAGGCGGACGGCTCGCGTCCGCGCCCAGTGCTGGGCCGCGCTTATGAAATGGTGGCGCAGTGGGATGAAGGCGGCGGCGAAGAAGAATAACCACAGCTAAGTGCCACAGACTTTAGTCTGCATTTGCTAAGTAGTCACAGACTGAAGTCTATGCCACTAATTCAGCCTGTGGCTCGCTAAGGAATCACAGACTAAAGTCTATGCCACTAATTTAGTCTGTGGCTCGCTAAGGAATCACAGACTGAAGTCTGTGCCACTAATTCAGTTCCCTCGCAACTCCTTTGAAACATTTTTCCACGGATCCTGTGGAAAACTCTGTGGACATTGCCGCGTAAAACAGATGAAGTTTTGCAATAGTTAGACTTCCAGCAAAGTGCACACGCCAGCGGCAGCGTCACAAGTTCTTCACGAGCATTCACTTGCATACATGAAACAGTTTTTCTGTACAGCGAGAGCCATAACGTCAATGTCTGTCATCGCGATGGTGTTCATGGCATGCAGCGCGTGTGCTCGATTGCCGCGAAGTAACGCAAATCTGCCAAACATTCGCAAAACAGAAGCACCATTCCACCTCAATATAAACACCGCATCGGCCGAGGAACTTGAAAGTCTTCCAGGCGTAGGTAAGGTCATCGCGGAACGGATCGTTTCTTATCGCGAACAATACGGTCGATTTCACCGTCCGGAAGAATTGCTGATGGTCACAGGCGTCAGCGATAAGAAGTTCCGCGAGATTCGAGAGATGATTGTGGTGGAGTGACGATTTCCAGTGTTATGCCAGTGAATGCAAGGCAATCCGTTGGATTGCAGCCGGGTACAACCGGTTCGCGAGCGCGGTCATGTTACAATCAAGTACATAATTTAGAGCTTAGGAGACGTTTTGTTATGCCTTATTCTGAACTGATGATCCGGCCCATGCGCGAGGAATTGACCCGCATCGGTGTTGAAGAGTTGCGCACGCCCGAGCAGGTCGACGAGAGGCTCACTAAGACCGACGGCACTGTAATGGTGGTTGTAAATTCCATTTGCGGTTGCGCCGCCGGCAAAGCTCGCCCCGGCATTGCGCGCGCCCTGCAACACAGCGTCAAGCCCGACAAAGTGGCCACCGTTTTCGCGGGCGCTGATATTGAAGCGACTGACAAGGCGAGAAGCTACTTCACCGGTTATGCGCCGTCTTCACCTTCAATCGCGCTGCTGAAGGATGGCAAGCTGGTTTACATGATGGAGCGTCGCCAGATTGAGGGTAAGGATGCCGCACAAGTGGCCAATGAGCTTATCCAGGCGTTTGAACAGCACTGCGTGAAGACAGAAGCGATCTCAAACTAAACAAGCCGAGTTCCGAGTCCAAGCTTTAGCTTGCCCGGTGCGTAATCAGCAACCTGAAGGTTGTACTCTGAACTACTTTGTGAATCCCTTCTCGTCTGAGATTAATGAACCTCTTTTGAAAGCCGTCCTGGGCCGAGCAGCTTCGCAAACTCGGCGTGAGCCAGGACCACTTCTGACGACTGTTGCACCGAAGCAAAATACTTCTGCTGAAATTCACCGCCTGATTCAGTGGGCACCAGCAACAGCCTCGCTTCATCTATTAAGGCCGCCGCCGTGCTCTCGCTCGTCGGTTCGCGGCTGTCCAGCGACTCGTCGATTTGTACTATCAACTCCGAAAGATGTCGCAACCAGGCAAACCAGGGGTTATGCATCACGAGATTGAGGAACTCGTAACTATTGTTGATCCTGCCGTGCGCCCGCTCGTAACCCAGGCGTTCAAAATCAAGCAAGGATTTGTGCAAGCGCAACAAGACCTGCCGAATATCCGTTAGTTTTTGTTTCGTGCTCTCAGAAATCTGATCTTCAGATGTCACTTGCCCACCACCTCTTTGAATTTCTGCGTGAATATAGATTAACTACACAGCAACGCTTAAGGCAAAGCGTCGCGCATACTTTTTACGGACGTCATCTAATTCATTACCACTCTTGCGTGGTATGATCTCTTGCAATGCCGGCCCCTTTCAGCCTCAGCACTCCAGTTGATGATCTCTACAAGTATCGGCTTGCGCATTTCGGCCAAGCACTGTCGCATAAGCTCGCCTTGGCACTGAAAGCCCATTTCGGAAAAAAGAGTTCAGCTGAAGTAACCGTTGAAGACGTGCTCGCATATTTACCGATGCGCTATGAAGATCGCTCGCATCCTGCGCGCATCCGCGACCTCGTTGAAAACATGCAGGCTTCGCTTGAACTGGAAGTAAAAGTTGCCGGCGGTTATCAAGTAAGAAACCGCCGCTCCTTTGGACGTTCTCGTCTTTTCATATTCGAAGTCACTGCCACCGATCCGGAAAGAACCGGACGGCCAGTGGTCGTCTGGTGGTTTGTTTCCGGAGCCCACGCCTACGACATCGTCACCTACTACACCAAACGCTTTCAACAAGGCGCGCGGTTTATGACGTTTGGCGCCTGGATCTGGGACAAGCGGCGAGCGACTTATTCACTGCACTTGAACAAACCGGCCGACGAGCTTGAGATGTTGTCACCGCTTGATATTAGCACTGACAAAGAAGACGGCGACGACGATGTTTACGATCCAAAACTAGCCGCGATTCACGTCGGCCGCTGCGTTCCGATTTATCGCAAGCTGGGTGACTTTAGCTCCAAACGATTGCGCGAGATTGTGCACGCAACGCTGGCACTGTTGCCGGACGCGGCCATTCCGGAAACCCTGCCGGCGGAATTACGCCGCCGCCAAAAACTTATCAATCGCAGCGTCGCCTTACGAGCCATTCACTTTCCGACTGACGATACCGCCCTGAAGCTGTACGAACAATCTCGCAGTCCCGCTCATCTTCGTCTTATCTTTGAAGATTTTTTTTGGGTGGTGCTGGCCATCGCTTTGAAGCGCGGCAAGCGAACGAAAGAAATAAAGCCGGCTGTAATCAAACTCGATCGGGCCACAAAGCTGCGCATTGGCTCGGTGCTGCCGTTCAAACTAACTGAGGCGCAGCGCCGCGTCGTTAAGGAAATCTTTAGAGATTTGCAATCTACCGCGCCAATGAACCGGCTGTTACAAGGCGATGTCGGCAGCGGCAAGACCATCGTTGCGTTAATCGCGATGCTGGCCGCAATGGAGAGCGGTTACCAAACCGCGCTGATGGCGCCGACGGAGATTCTGGCAGAGCAACACGCGCGCAACATCAAGCAACTGCTTGCAAAAGCTCCGTATCGAGTTGAGCTGTTGACGGGATCGTTGCGCGCCGCGGAAAAGAGAAAGCTGCAGCTTGAACTTGCCGCAGGTGAGATTCATGCCTGTATTGGCACGCACGCGCTGATTCAGGAGTCGGTATCGTTTAATAAACTCGGCCTGGCAGTTATTGACGAGCAGCACCGCTTCGGTGTGATGCAACGCGCCGAGCTGCGCGCACGCGGTCTAAACACAGACGTGTTGGTCATGACCGCAACGCCGATTCCGCGCTCGCTAACCATGACCATCTACGGCGACTTGGACGTTTCAGTAATTGACGAGATGCCGCCGGGAAGGACGCCAATCGAAACTCTGGTACTGGGCGAGGAGGAACGTCTCGAGGTGAAACAAATGATTGCGCGCGAAGTGCGCGCCGGCCGGCAGGTTTACGTGGTCTATCCACTGGTTGAAGAGTCGGAGAAGATGGATCTGAAAGATGCAACGCGCAGATATGAATACTTGCGCGACAAAGTGTTTCCAAAATTCGCCGTCGGACTGGTTCATGGCAAAATGAAATCAGCCGATAAAGAAGAAATCATGCGGCGCTTTGTTTCGGGAGAAATTCAGATTCTCGTTTCGACTACCGTGATCGAAGTCGGTGTGGATGTGCCCAACGCGTCGATGATGGTGGTCGAGCATGCAGAACGATTTGGTTTGTCGCAACTTCATCAACTGCGCGGGCGCGTCGGCCGCGGCGCCGAGAAGAGTTACTGCGTGCTGCTCGCTTCCGACACGAAGACCGGCGTGGCCACCGAACGTCTTGGAATCATGGTCGAGACGAATGACGGTTTTAAGATAGCCGAAAAGGATCTCGAACTGCGTGGGCCGGGCGAATTGTTGGGTACCAGGCAATCAGGCTTGCCGGAATTTCGCATCGCTAATTTGGTGCGCGACCAGAGAATTCTTGATGCGGCACAGAAAGAGGCTGAATACTATTTGGGAAAAGGCGAAAAGTCGGCCGATACCGCAAAGATGATTCAACGCGTCTACTCAAACACTCGCTTCGGCTTGGCCGCAGTCGGATAAATTGCCATCCGCAGATTCCGCAGATTACACAGATTTCAAGAACAGAAAGCTAACGAAGAAAGTTGAGCGCTCTCCGTTATTGTCTGACTTGCTTTAATCTGTGTAATCTGCGCAATCTGCGGCTAAGGCTCTGAAAATCCATGCGAATCATTGCCGGAAAATACCGCGGCCGAAATCTGAAGAGCCCGCCTTCCCTTCAGGTGCGGCCAACTTCCGACCGCCTGCGCGAGACACTCTTCAACGTCATCGCCCCAAGAATGGAAGGCGCGCGCTTTCTCGATCTCTGTGCCGGCTCGGGAGCGGTTGGCATCGAAGCGCTCTCGCGGGGCGCAAACCACGTTACTTTTGTCGATAAGTCTCGGAAGATGTGCGCGCTGGTTGAAGCGAACCTCGACCTATGCCGCGTCCCTGAGGAGCAAACTGAAGTGGTCCAGGCAGAAGCCGCTGATTACCTTGCGCGCAGTCTCAAACAAAAAGCGGCGCCCTGGGACATTGCGTTCTTTGACCCACCTTACGCCACGGATTATCTATCGGTTATCGAATTGTTTGGTCAAAACAACGGAACAGTGTTAGCAGAAGATGGCATGCTGATCGTCGAGCATCATCATAAAAATAGTTTACCTGATGCGGTTGGGAGTATAATCCGCAGCCGAATACTCAAGCAGGGCGACTCCGCACTAAGTTTTTTTTCCATGAAGCGCTGACTCCTTCAGCCGCCGCTCAAATTTTGAGGAGGATCCATGAACATATCTCTTTCGCGCCGCGGCTTTGCAAAGGTTCTGGGCGCTGGCGCTGCGTACGCGGCACTGAATCCATCGTTTGCGATGTCAACTCCAACGTTGCGGCTGGTTGGTAACGCTCCAACGCTGGTGCGCCTGAACTCAAATGAAAATCCTTACGGACCATCGCCAATGGCGGTGAAAGCGATGACGGATGCTTTCAGTCTGGCCTGGCGCTATCCGGACGAACACGAAGGACTGCTCGTTGAGGCACTGGCGAAACTAAACGGCGTTTCAAGCAATCAGATTCTCTTGGGAAATGGTTCGGGTGAAATTTTGAAAGTGTCGGCCGCGGCGTTTACCGGGCCCGGCAAGAAGTTGCTGGTTCCGCATCCCACATTCGAGGCTATTCTGGTGCATGCGGCCGTGGCCGGAGGCGAAGTCGTGAAGATAAACCTGACGCCCGACTTCGCTCACGATTTGCCGAAGATGCTGGCGGAGAAAAATGCCGGCTTGATTTACATTTGCAACCCAAACAATCCGACGGCGAGTATTACGCCGAAGGATCAGATGCGCGCGTTCCTCGCCAAAGTTCCGCCGCAAACTATCGTGCTGGTTGACGAGGCTTATTATCATTACGCGGAGTCAAACGACTATGAGAGTGTTATTCCGCTGATCGCTCGGTATCCAAACCTGATGGTGGCGCGGACGTTCTCGAAAATCTACAGCATGGCGGGATTACGCTGTGGCTATTGCGTGGCGCGGCCGGAGCTAATTGAACGCATGCGCGCGCAACAGACCTGGGACAGCCTGAACATCATGGCGCTGGTGGCGGCAATCGCGAGTGTGCAGGACCGTGAACAAGTTGAGCAGGGCCGCCGCCGCAATACAGAAGTCAAGAACTATGTCTATTCTGAGCTCGATAAATCAGGCTACAAATTCATTCCATCGCACGCGAACTTCATGATGATTGATCTGCGGCGCGAAGTCAGACCAGTCATCGCGGCCATGCGCGACCGCAGTGTGCAAGTGGGCCGTTTGTTTCCCGCAATGCCAAACTTCATGCGCGTTACGATCGGCACCAAACCGCAGATGGAAGCTTTCGTTTCTGCCTTCAAGGCCGTGATGAGTTGATCAATCTCTGTGCCTCCTCAGCGTTCTCTGTGTCTCTGTGGTGATTGTTGCCGCGATAATACTTCACCACAGAGAACACTGAGGATGCACCTAGGATTGAGCCTTCCCAAACACCCAGAGTTTCCCCTCAACTAATCAATTGCTAGAATCGTGGCATGCTTGTTCTGGGAATCGAAACCTCATGTGACGAAACCGCTGCGGCGATTGTGCGCGATGGCCGCGAAATCATTTCGTCTGTCATCGCTTCCCAAATCGAAACTCACAAACGTTTCGGCGGCGTCGTTCCCGAACTCGCTTCGCGTGAACACCTCGACAAGATTGTGCCGATCGTTGAGGAAGCTTTTACTCGCGCAAACGTTCGCAAGGAAGACATCGACGGCATCGCAGTAACGATTGGGCCAGGTCTGGTGGGATCGTTGTTGGTTGGCGTGTCCTATGCGAAGGCAATGGCTTTTGCCCTGGGAAAGCCACTCGTCGGCGTAAACCACATTGAAGGCCACATCTATTCCGTCGCCTTCGAAAATCCGCCGGTTGAATATCCGGCGCTGGCGCTGGTTGTTTCCGGCGGCCACACCAATCTGTTTTTCGTTCCCGAGCCCGGCAAGTACAAAGTCGTGGCGCGCACGCGCGACGATGCAGCCGGCGAAGCGTTTGACAAGGTGGCGAAAATGCTCGGTCTTGGTTACCCCGGTGGTCCAATCATCGAAAGGCTGGCGCGCGAGGGTAATCCGAAGGCAGTCAAGTTCTCCGTGCCGCGCATGGGCGATGGCTCACCTGATTTCAGTTTTAGTGGTTTGAAAACTGCGGTGACGAAATACGTGCGCGAAAGCGGGGTGCGCCCGGTGGCAAACGGCGATGCGCCGTCGCAGGCAATAAAGGATCTCGCCGCCAGTTTCCAAAGCGTTGTGGTTCGTTCTTTGGTGGGAACTACCGAGCGCGTTGCAGCAGAGTACGCACCACGCACTTTGATTGTCGCCGGCGGTGTAGCTTGCAACGGTGCTTTGCGTGTAGCGGCGACTAAAGCGGCAGCACAACTTGGCATTCCCGCTTACTTCCCTTCACAGCATCTCTCGACAGATAACGCGGCAATGATTGCCGCTGCGGGAACAGTTAAATTGCAGGCAGGTGAACGCGCCGGCTTCGATCTTAATGCTGACGTCACCCTGCGTCTGCAGAACCTGGATAACCAGGAAGAAGCATTGCGAAAGGCCAAGGTCCGTTACCGGTTGTAATGTCCGACAAACTCTAGGAGACTCTGAACAAGTTGGTGAAAGTTTGCACTGAGCCCGCGAAGCGCGGCGATAGCATAAAGCCTGGGGTGGAGCGGAGCGAAACCCCAGGATTGTTTAAGTAAGATAAGGAAGAGCCCACGAAGTGGGCGACAGCCGTTTATGACGCGTAAATCGCAGGGTTTGCGCTATCGCACGCTTCGCGCGCTCGGGGTTTTTAACTATCGTCGTCCTGGGGTTCCGCTCCGCTCCACCCCAGGCTTTATGCTTCCACCCGCTGCGCGGGTTTGGAACGCCAGCCTGCATTGACTTGTTCAGAGCTTCCTTTAGTTGGTTGCTTTGTAAAGATGTTCGACAAACTAGAGTTTGTCGGACATTAACGAGGCGGGCACCGGGCCCGCCTCTCTGCTTTTTGCTTTCTGCTTACTGCTTACTGCTTACTTCTTTTGTCTTGGCCTCGTCACGCGAGGCCGGGAGTTAGCTTTATCAACCTTCGATCACGCTCATCGCGCTCACCGCCTTTTTCTCATAAGCGGCGATGGTTGCGATGTTACGTCTCTCCACGTCTGTCAATGAGTTGTCGCTGAAATTCGGGTCGGCCTTATACCAGGCGAGACTTTCAAAATATTTTTGCAGCCATTTCTCTTTGAAGACCTTGCCGCGACGAGCATAAATCTCCTGCCGCATCTGGCTGGCGTCTTCAACAAATAATCCCTCGAGCAAACTGCGCGTTATCGGCTTGCGACCAAGGTCGTCGTGGATCTTCGTTTCGTAAGCCACTATCGTCTCGACGTTGGTCTTGTCAGCGCCGGAAAGTTGTTCGTCTTTAAAGTTCTCATCCGGTTGATACCAGGGTTGGCTGAAGAAGTACTGCGCCAGCCAGGGCGCCTGGAATGAACGACCATGTCGCGCGTAGACCTCATTGCGCAGCAGGCGCAATTCGTAAAGACTTAAGCCGTGCAGCATCTGTTCAGAGATCAAGCGATTTTCAAACAACTCCATGTCGCCGGGCGCGAGCGCCACTTTGCGCGATCGTTTCTGCGCCAGCGCAAGAGTGTCAAGATTCTTTTGCTCGATCGCTGACAGCGACTTCGGATCATATTTATCGCCGGCCTTGTACCAGTAGCGCTCGTCGAAGTAATGCTGTAGCCACGGGTCACTTTCAAAACGCTTGCCATGAATCGCTTCGATTTCCGAGCGCAGCACCAGCCACTCTGCGCCGCTGTGTTTGCCAAGCTTGCGCAGCGTCAGCGCGCGCGTGCGCCAGTAACGCATGTCGCCCGGCTGCACAGTTTCATGCTTGCTTGCTTCGGCGTCGCGAATCAGATCGAGGTTGCGGCGCTCGATCGCGTTGAGCATCGAGTTTTGAAAGTTGGGATTCGCTTTGTACCAATCCTGCGCCTCGAGGTAAGTGCGGATCGCGGCGTCCTTAAAGACGCGGCCATGCCGGCCGAAAACAATGCCGCGCATCAACGTTAAATCTTCGACCGCAAGACCCGAAACTTCAGCGGGTTTGAGAGCAGCCTTTGTGAAATCAAAATTTTGCCAGCGCGCCATGCTGTCCTGTGCGTTCGCAGTGAACGACACCAGCGCGAGCAGAGTTGCGAGACAGAAGATTTGTAGTTTGGGATGGGGGATGTGGTTCATTACTGAGCTCCGTCGCGCCGTAGGCACGGAATGTCTATAGTAAGGGTTCTATTAATTGAACCTTCGGAAGAAAGCGATGCCAAGCATTCGCTATCTTCCGAAAGAGTAGTTTGGAATTGGTTAGGACTATAAACGTTAGGCCGCTACGCGGCTCGCTCCGCGCAACGCGGCGATTTCTTACCCAAAAATGTCGCGAACTTTATCTACCAGGCCCTTATCTTCGAGGTCCTTGTCTTCAACTACTGCCAGTTGTTCCAGCAGCTTTCGCTGTTCGCGCGTCAGGGAAGTAGGGGTAACCACGGTGACGGAGACAAACAGGTCGCCGTGGCCACGGCCGCCGAGCACCGGCATCCCTTTGCCTTTCAGGCGAAACACAGTCCCCGTCTGCGTGCCCGTGGGAATCTTGATCTTCTCTTCGGCCTCGATAGTCGCTACGAAGACGTCGGCGCCGAGGGCGGCTTGCGCGAAAGTAATCGGCAGCGAGAGGTAAAGGTTGCTTCCCTGCCGTTCGAAACGTTCGTGTTCGGCAAGATGGATCACAACGTAAAGATCGCCGGATGGTCCACCCTGTGTGCCGGCCTCTCCTTCGCCCTGCACCCGAAGACGGGAGCCGGTTTCGACGCCCGCGGGGATCTTGACCTCCATTTGCTTCTCGCGCTCAACGCGACCGGCGCCACGACACTCCGTGCACGGGTTTTTCACGACGCGTCCAGCGCCACGGCAGTTTTGACAGGTGCGCGCGACTGAAAAGAATCCCTGCTGATACCGCACCTGGCCTGAGCCGGCGCAGTTGCTGCATGTTTCGGGTTGGGATCCAGGCGCAGCACCGTTGCCCTTACAGGTTTCGCAGGTTTCCAGGCGGGGGATTCGCAGTTGCGCAGTCATCCCGGCGTAGGCTTCTTCCAAAGTGATTTCGAGATCGTAACGCAAATCAGCGCCGCGTTGCGCGGCTGAACGGCGCGCGCCACCACGACCACTTCCGAAAACATCGCCGAAACCGAAAAGGTCGCCAAGGATATCTTCAATGCCACTAAACCCGGGCGCACCCCAGCTTTGGCCAGCCGCACTCGAAACGCCGGCATGGCCGAAATGATCATAGCGCTGTCGCTGATTGTTATCGGCAAGCACACCGTAAGCTTCCGCAGCTTCTTTAAACCTTTCTTCCGCGCTCGCATCCTCCGGATTTTTGTCGGGGTGGTACTTAACAGCTAAGCGCCGGTAGGCGCTTTTTATCTCCGAGTCAGTAGCTGTGCGGCTCACTCCTAAAACTTCGTAATAATCTCGCTTGCTCATTCAGTATTTCTTAAAACCTTTCGTTCAAATTTGATCAGACAAAACTCAAGAATTGCTGTTTTGAAACTATTTGGAGTCTTCAGCACTTTTGGGTGTTGTGTCGTTTGTCGGGTTCATCATCGCGTTGGTGAGCTGGGCTGCTACTCGCTCGAGCGCGGTCAGTGCTTTATTTATTGTCTCGCGACCCTCAGCATGAGCGGCTGCCTCAGCCTCGCCAAAGACGCGGTCCGCGATCTCCTGATCGTTGGCGGAAAGCATTCCGCCAAACTTGGTGAAAGACTTCTGCGTGTTTCGCAACAACGACTCGAGTTTGTTCCGCAAGACGACGACTTCTTTCGCCTCGCGATCGGCTTCAGCAAACGTCTCCGCCTCTTTGATCAAATGCTGAATCTCGTCGGGCGCCAGGCCCGAGGTAGGCGTTATGCGCATCTGCTGTTCGCGTCCGGTTGCTTTGTCCTGCGCCGACACGGAGACGATACCGTTGGCGTCCACTTCAAAAGACACATCGACTTGTGGCAAGCCCCGCGGGCTCGGCGGTATGCCGACCAATTCGAATTTTCCCAGCGAGCGATTGCCTTCAGCAACTTCGCGCTCGCCCTGCAGGATGTGAATCTCGACCGACGTTTGGTTATCAACGACGGTGGTAAACGTCAGGCTGTTGCGCAGCGGAATGGTCGAATTGCGATCGATGATCTTGGTAAACAAACCGCCGCGCGTTTCCAGGCCCAGACTCAATGGTAAAACGTCGAGCAGCACAATGTCCTTAACTTCGCCAGTCAGCACGCCGCCCTGAATGGCGGCGCCCATGGCTACAACTTCATCGGGATTGATTTCCGCCGAAGGTTTCTTGCCAAAAATTTTCTCGACCGTGCGCTCAACTAGGGGCGAGCGGGTCTGGCCACCGACCAGGATAACTTTGTCGATATCAGACGGCTGAAGTTTCGCGTCCTGAAGCGCGCGCCGGCAGGGTTCTATGGTTTGCTCGATTAGATCTCCCACGAGCTTCTCGAACTCATCGCGAGTCAGCGGCTTATTGAAGTGTTTTGGACCAGTTGCGTCTGCCGCAATAAACGGCAAATTGATGTTCGTTTCAGTCGCGGACGAGAGTTCACATTTTGCGCGCTCGGCCACTTCTTTCAGACGCTGCAGGGCCAGCCGATCCTTGCGTAGATCGATTCCGGTGTCGGTCAGAAATTGATCCGCCATCCAATTCATAATGCGCTCATCAATATCTTCGCCGCCGAGAAAAGTATTTCCAGAGGTGGACAAGACCTCGAAGACTCCATCGCTCATCTCAAGGATCGAGATGTCAAACGTGCCGCCACCCAAATCATAGACGGCGATGCGCTCGACCTCGGATTTGCCCAGCCCGTAAGCGAGCGCCGCCGCGGTTGGTTCGTTGATGAGTCGCTCGACTGTCAATCCGGCAATCTTGCCGGCATCCTTAGTCGCCTGACGCTGTAAGTCGTCGAAATAGGCGGGGACTGTGATAATCGCGTCAGTCACCGGCTCGCCGAGAAAATCCTCCGCCGCGGCCTTCAGGCGTTGCAGCACAATTCCCGAAAGTTCAGGCGGACTGTAGCTGCGGCCCTGCACGCGCACGCGCGCGTCGCCGTTTGGCGAATCGACGATCTCAAACGCCGAAGTCTCGCGCATTCGTTGTACTTCGCGCGAATTGTACTTGCGGCCAATCAATCGCTTGACGGCATAGACAGTGTTCGCAGCGTTGGTCACAGCCTGGCGTTTCGCAATCTGTCCGACCAAACGTTCGCCCTTGTCCGTGAAACCCACCACGCTGGGTGTGGTCCTGCCTCCTTCTTTGTTGGGCACAATCTGGACCGCCCCGCCTTCCAAAACGGAAACGCAGCAATTTGTCGTGCCCAAGTCAATGCCTATGGCTTTTCCCATTTTTGTGAATCCCTATTGGTGAAGCATGCTGGTCATTTTTTGACGGCGACTTTTACAAGCGATGGTCTGATTAGTTTGTCGCCGAGTTTGAATCCGCGAACTATTTCCTGCATGACAGTGTCCGGCTCGTAGTCGTCAGTTTCCTCGGTCACCACGGCTTCGTGAAGGTGGGGATTAAACTGCTCACCTTCGGCTGCGATGGGCTTTACTCCAAATGCATCCAGGACTCCATTCAACTGTTTATATATTAAATCCACGCCGCTGAGAAAGTGGCGAAACTCATCGGATTCGCTGGCTTCAACCGATGCTTCCGTTTCCAGCGCTCTCTTTAAGTTATCTAGAACCGGCAAGAGCTTGGCCGCGATATCAGCCACAACCCGGTTATAAGTTTCTGTGCGTTCCCGCTCCATCCGCTTGCGGTAATTCTCAAAATCAGCCTGGCGCCTGGCCAAACTATCGCGCAAGTCTTTCACTTCACCTTCAAGTCTCTTCAGCTCTGCTCGCGTCGCGACCAACTCAGCCACTTCCGGACCGCCCGCGTTTGGGGCGACGTCCGCGGGTGAGCCATCAGCCTGCGGCGACGAGCGCACCGGAGGATCTGATTCATCAAAGGTTTCGTGATCGGGATTCGGAGGGCCGGATTCAGGCTTCGGGGATGTCACTTCGTCAAGGGTCTCCGATTCATTCGACACGATTTCGAAATCGCCTTCTTCGTTGCCATCCAGAAAATTAACAGGAATGTGGTTCGCCCTGTTTCCCTTGTCATCAGGAGCCATGTCGTTCACTTAAATTCTGCCAAGGTTAAAAAGGACTTCATGCGCGCGCTTCATCATTGAGCCGACGCTCAATTAGCCGCGCCATGTAGTTTACCATAGCCATAATGCGGGAATACTCGATCCTCATCGGACCCACAACACCTAACGTGCCGAGATGTTCGTTGGAACTGAGCCGGTATGGTGCGGTTATTAAAGCGCAGTTTCGCAGGGAGGGGTTGGGGTGCTCGCGTCCAATCACAACGTGTACGTCGCCGGCCACGGAAATCTGGTCACGAGCCACGCACTCATTCAGTATCTTGATCAGGCGGGATTTTTCTTCAAAGGTTCGAAACAGTTCCCGCATCCGCTCGATATCAACAAAGTCAGGTTTAGTGAGCATGTTCGAGGCACCATCAACGTAGACGTCGCCCCCGACTGTGTCTTCGCCTTCGAGACTCATATCACAAAGCAGGATTGCATTTCGCAGCAAACGATCGTAAAGGGCCTTCTCCTGCCTCATCAATTCGAGAATCTCGGCGCGAATCGTCACCAGGCTTTTGCCGCTAAACTCGACGTTTAGATACCGCGCCGTGCTTTCGAGTTCATCCTGCGTAATCTGATCTTCCAGTCTGATAATCTTGTTATGCACCGTATTTGCAGTAGTAACTAACACTACCAGGATGCGTTTATCGGAAAGCTGAACAAATTCGATGTGGTTCAGGCGGTTATCGGCCAGAGAAGGCGAGATGACGATGCCGACATTTTCAGACAATTCGGACAGCGCGTGGGACATCTTCTCCATTACGCGGTCGGAGGACATCGCTGAATCAGGACCGGTTGAAGCAAAGACTTTGTCGATTGCGCGCAGGTCGGCTTTTGAGAGGCGTGCTTCTTCAAGTGTGTTATCGACGTAATAACGATAACCCTTATCGGTTGGCGTGCGACCTGCTGAAGTATGAGGCTGTTCAACCAGACCGGCCTCTTCCAACTCCGCCAATACGTTTCTGATGGTCGCCGAGCTCCAACCTGAAGTTCTGCCAAACCGATCGGCAAGTACCCGCGAACTGACTGCCTCGCCCGAGCCGAGGTGTTCCTTAATCAGTGCCGCCAGCACGGCCTGGGCACGACGATCGATGGCGTCAGCGTCTGGGCCAAGCCGGCCAAGTTCCTGTTCTCGATCGCGGTCCATGTGCTGACCTTTGCCTGGTTCATGGGCTATGTGCGCCCTGATCAGCGCGAGACGCCGCTGATGCGTCGCATGGTGGTGGTCCTGATCGCCGCCAACATGTTCGAACTGGTATGGATCGGCTGGCAGGCTGCGCATGGCCTGCGCTCGCACTTCAATAACGACACGCCATTCTATGCGGTCATGTATGCGCTGATGGGAGCGGTCGTCCTGGTGATCATCAGTGCGAACGTGCCGCTCGCCTGGAGTATCTG
>Ga0137418_10001550_pt1 | contig 21195 bp, 16 predicted proteins | sample CZODoug3_1_2_16f_FD_122242 | JGI IMG/M metagenome (GOLD analysis project Ga0137418, IMG submission 122242) | Vadose zone soil fungal communities from Angelo Coast Range Reserve, California, USA - CZODoug3_1_2_16fungal (Hybrid Assembly) | ecosystem: Environmental > Terrestrial > Soil > Vadose...
GCACAGAGTTTTTTCTAGGGGGAGCTCTGACGATGCAAAAGCTTGTCGTGGTCGGCGAGAAGCGCATGGCTGTGTTTGACGACGTGCGCAAAACGGATAAATTGCAGTTCTATGAGAAGCGAATCGATTTGGTGAACGGCCAGTTCGTGGTCGAGCGTCCTACGGCCCAATCCATTGAGTTTCCGTCTGACGAGCCTCTGCTCCTGGAGTGCCAACATTTTATCGAGTGCATTGAAACGCGCCGGACGCCGAAAACCGACGGTCACGACGCCTGGCGGGACGGCCACGAGCGCCACAGTTTTCACAGTGTTCTGAGCCGTTCGGAATAATCGGAATAGGAGGACGAAGTCGCCCTGAGGGGCGGCTTTTTTCTGTGCAGCAGGGTTTTGTTACAGGTTCTTATGAAGTATCCTTATTCCGGACCAGCCGCGTTGTTCGACGTTGAGGACCGCAAGCCCGGCTTCTGGGACGTTTTCTTCAGGCAATTACAATGAGCAGCGCGCACATGTCGTGGAGTAAGTGCTTACCAGTGTTTCCCTTGTTCGCCCTACTTTGGTCCCTGCCGTACCCGCTCTTCGCGCAAAATCCCGCACCGTTATGGGCAGAACTAGTCCAACGCGTGGACGCCGGCAAAGTCAAAGTCGGAGATCCGATTCTGGCGAAGCTAGCGTTGGCCTGGAAGAGTCCTGCTTGCGATTTGCGCACGGGCGCGATCATTCAAGGCCGTGTGGTGACGCAAAGGGCTCATTCCAAAACCGAGAAGACTTCAGAGATCGGCGTCATCTTTGAAAGCGGCCAATGCGGTGGTCGTGATATGAAGCCATTGTTCTTAACCGTCGCGGCGGTGGTGGCTCCGTATCCTTCCCGCTATTCCGATTTGCCCGGTACAGAAGAGCTGCAGCCGCTGAGTTCAGCGATAGGTCTCACCTTGAACGCCAATGTGCGGAGTATCAGCCAGGCGTCGGCGACCGTCTACTTCGAGCCTCGTCGCGCCAAAGCTGCGAGCGCCGTGATGCCGGGACAGGTGGTCGGAATTCCTCATCTTGCGATCTCGGTGGGACAAGGGGCAGATGGGGCTTCCATCCTCTCCTCTACGGGACACAATGTGCAGCTCAGCCCTGGAACGCAGTTCGTACTTGTTCCCAATCTGAAAGCCGAGACCAATGGAACGGCGGACGCGAAGAGCGCCAAGCCCGCTACAGCCACCAGGAATCCTGTTCCAGAAACCGAGGCCCCGCCTCCGAACATTGCGGACGAGAGGGAGCTCTGCGTGGCTCCCGACTGCACCGTCGCACTCGCGGACAGCCAGGTGGATCATGGGACTCAGGGCGCGCAGATCACCGTACCTTTGAAAGGATTAGGGTACCGGGCTCCGTCGGCGGACCGAGAAATGTCCAGCTTCGATTACGATCCAAGCATTGCTTACTTGGGCCCAACCCAGTTTCTTTTCACTTTCAACCCGCACATACTAGTTCCCCGCAGTGGGTCAGAGGCAAATTCCTTCCGCAAGCTTCGCATCGTGCGCGCCGTGCTCATCGACCTGGAGAGAAAAGAGATTGTAAAGACTGTCGATTGGCGCGTCCCAGACTCGGGGCGCTATCTATGGCCGATTGGAGAGAAACAGGTCTTGATTCATGTGGGTCAGGAATTGCGCATCTATGGCCCCGGACTTCAGCTGTGCAAGCAAATTTCCCTGGGAGGTCCACTGGCGTTTGTGCGGATTTCCCCGGCGTCGGAATACTTCGCCGCCGGCGTTATTCACGAGCGGCACTCGCGAGAGATGCATCGACAGCTCGAAGAAGCCGGACTCCGCGAGCCGGAAGAAGACGTAGAAATTAGATTACTCGATTCGCAATTCAGGGTGCTGACATCGATCACGCGTTCTTCGCGGCTCCCGCCACCAGTCTTGCTGAACGAAGGCGAGGTCCACATCCCCAGCATTGGTCGAAATCATTGGCGAATCGTGGAGAACAGTTGGGGCGGACAACGGCGGGTCCTCGCCGTCGCTACTTCAACGTGCGTGCCACAAGCAGAAAGCTTGGCAGGAAACTTGCTGTTTGTGGTCGGTTGCGACCGGCAAACGGGCAACAGGTGGTACCGCATCCTTCACGGCGACGGTAAGGTCGTGCTCAAGGGGTGGTCTCCCTCTTCGGAACTCGAACAAACCGCGGGCGGAAACGTCGGCAGCAACGCCTTCGCCATCAGAATTGCGGAGGCGACCCAATCGCGGCTATCACAGACGGTTTTCAAACCGTCAGATCTGAAGAGTGGGCGCGTGACGCTCTACCGGGCGAAGAATGGGCACCGTATTTTTTCCATTGGCCTTCCGGACCCAGTGCCCGCGGTACAAACGTTTGCGATTTCTCCAGGTGAAGACCAAGTGGCTTTGCTCAAGGCTGACGAGATTGTTTTTTATCGAGTGTCGACTGCTCAGTAAACATCGACAGCCCGAAGACTCGGGTATATTCCAGACAAACTGGGCTGCTGGTACCCACCGACCCGAATCTGGAAACGCAAGTGCGCCAAGAGGCGGAGCGTCAGCTGCAAGAGGCCGCATTGGCCGATGGCATCTTGCGAACCGCTCCGCAGAATGCGGCTTCGACTATCAACAGTCTCTTGCAGGGTTTGGGATTCGAGAAGATTGGCTTCGACTAGCGGGAGTGCCTGGTCGTGCAAAGCGCCGTCTTCACCGGTGATTCGCAGTTGGTGTAAAGGCCTGATCGACAGTTGATTTCGACTGTTGACTCTTGTCAGATGCTGCGGCACCTAAACCGACCGTTACCGCAGGCGTATATTCTTCGCATGCGGGATTGGGCAATAGGCATATCTTTGACTGCGCTCATGCTGCTTTCCAACGTGCCGCAGCGATTCTGGAAAGAAGTCTGGAGCATGTGGAAAGAGTTCAGAGGCAAATAGTAACTGGCGTTGTGGGTATAAGCGCCTGATTAGCATCAACAATCCCCGTTACCATGAACTATATGGAGTGCCTTTACTGCTGATGGCAACTGAACCGCTGTGAACTTTAAAACTCTCGTCTGATTTCTCGATCCGCCAAGTGTCGTTCCTGCGAGTGAAAGGGTCTGCGGGAATCTGCCTGATATATCCGCCAGATACCAGTTCAGACAAAGATGTCGGCGCTCGCTGATGGTCGAGCGTGAACTGCCCAATCTCACTGCGAAGCAACAAAAGTGCTTCTCCAAGAGATGCTTCTTTTCGCAATTGTTGCCTGTGCGGGCAACCAATATTGCCGCACATCATTGTGAATAGCAGGAGTACAGCTAAGGCTCGGTGCATGCCTCTCACGCTCATTGGAAGGAACGCGCCTCATTGATGATTCTTGCATGTGGGCCGCGTCGTTGGCGAAAAATCGCCTTTGCTCATTGACCACGTTGTAAGTGAGAGGCCTGGTTTCGTCAACTGAACTGGCGGTCACTCTAAAGGGTCAAAGGGTCAAAGTGTGGGGACTGAAGACACTACCCGTGTCGAGCTAGTTCTCCACGCCGTCAACAACGGAGATCCGTACCAGACAGAATGGCCGGGCCGCCGCCGCATTTTGCCGAGTGCGTGAGATTGGCCTCCACGATTAGCTACCCCCTCTTGACCGGGGTGGAAGCATCAAGCGGGTAAATTTCCTCGCTCTTGCGGTAATCGCGGAAGAAGCCGCAGGACTCAAGCTGAGCAGCGCTGTCCTCCGAAGCAGCCCCTGCTTGAGTGTCTGCGAAGCACCGACAATCTTTCTCTATCAGCCTGTCCGATTACTTCAATGTGATTTCGCGTGTGAGAACACTAACTACGACATGTGCATTCTGTACACGTTTATCGATTACCTGTTGCTCCTTGCTCTTATCGCCATACTGCTTCATACGAAGATCCAGAACTTTTTGTGCGAGGCCGTCGAGGGCAGCGAAGTTCTTGTAGCTCAGAGCAAATCCAATATCCCAATCCTCCGGATTTGCTCTCGTACTGTTCAGGAAGATATTGTAGTTTTCAATTAACCCAGCTTTTTTCTCTGCGTCCCAGATCGGCTTGATGTTAGCTTTCAGGTCGTCCATGAAGGCGTTGAAGTGTCCAGGCAGTATTTGGACTAAAGTAACGCGCGTGACTCCTCCCTCCGAGTATTGGTCTTGTGCAAATGATGTGGCAATCGACATCAAAGAGAGGCAGAGTGTCGCAACTGCGAACCGCATAGTTTGCTTCATAGCCCCATTTCCTCCTCGAAATTGAAATCAGCAGAGTCTAGCTGAGCGCAGAATGATAGTAAAGACGTGCGTTGTCGCAAAGCGCAGTTGGAGCAATGAGGCAGCTCTCAAATGGCGATAAATCGCGAGTACACTCACAACCGGGCCGTGAGTCTCTCTTTCCTCGTCCCCGCACGGATACACCCGCGCCGCACTCCGATCCAACAGCCATAGCCTAGTGTTAACATCAAACATCAGCGCGGACCGTGTAGCACAATCTCCGAACGCAAGGCGTTAGGCGCTGGGATCTGCCATTTTGAAGTCCTTTAGCCAGATCCAAGGAAACGCGATCATATTGCGTACCTACGCCGCTTCCGCTTTTCTCGGTTTCGGTACCCCTTGGAATTCTAGGGGCAGATGAGCATCCATCAAAGAGGCACCGCCGTCCACATCGATTAATTGACCTGTGATCCAACCCGCGTCTGGCGAGCAAATCAACGCCACGGCATTACCGATGTCGGCGGGTTTTCCCAATCGGCCCATGGGAGTCCACCCGCGTTCCTGCCACTCGCGCAGACCAGTTTGAAAGACTTCCGGCAAGCTGTTTAGCACGCTGTCTTCGATCCAGCCAGGGCTGATGGTATTCACCGTGATGCCGCGGCTAGCCAGCGCGACGGCGAAATATCGCACCAAAACCTCCATCGCTGCTTTCGCCGCACCCATCGCAACCCAGGGCTGCCAGCTTCCAAATCGTCCGCCCGGCGCGAACGTGATTGCAACAATCCTTCCTCCATTCGACATCAGCGTGACGGCTTCCCGTACTCCGACCAGAAATGCCTTAGCTTGCGAATCAACCGCGGTGGCCCATTTATCCAACGTGATCTCCATCGGCGCCTCGTAAAAGGTAGCCGCCTCCGTTCGCGCATTGCTGACGAAAATATCGAGCGAGCCGAACTCGGACCGGACCTGCTGGAAGATCCGGCTAACCTCATTCGGTTGGCAAACGTCCGCCTGCACGAGAAATCCGTTCGATCCGAGTTCCCGGACTTTGTCCAAGGTCGCTTGTGCTGCATCTCGATTGCGGTAGTAATGAATCGCGACATGCGCTCCCTTCTCCGCCAACTTCAGTGCGATACCCCGGCCAATGCCCCGGGAGCTGCCTGTAACCAGCGCATTCTTTCCCTTGAAAGACATAATCACCTCCAAGACCTGCGGCCCAGCATGTTAGTGTTCTGGCCAGGAATGGTCAACTCGCAGTAAGGGGCAGTAAGGGGCTCGCAGTAAGGGGCTCATTGGCGTGTTCTGAGTGCAAATTGATTACATAAACCATCCGACTGACGTGGTGCCCCGCCAACAAGTGTCGCTCGAACCGCGTTTACTGCATGGTAAATGGGGTTTACGAACTTGGTGGAGGCGAGAAGTCATCCCGCTAAGTTCTAACTCCGGGATGTAGTTGACCCTCATCTGCCCCTCACTCTAAGATTCCCAGTCGCTCTCTACGCGTATCAGGAGCCACTCATGCGGAAACTGGTTGTGCGCCGTGCCTGCACATTGATTTGCCTCTCGATCGTCGTTTGCGCGGTGCCATGCCTGTTGGCGCAGAACTCTTCGTCCGAGAACCCGCCGCTCTTGCTGCGCTTCCCCACGATCAGCAAAACCCAAATCGTTTTCACCTACGGCGACGACCTGTGGATCGTCAGCCGCCAAGGCGGCGAAGCCCGGCACCTTACGTCGGGGATCGGAATCGAAGACCTCCCGGAATTTTCCCCCGACGGAACTCTCGTGGCGTTTACTGGCGAGTACGACGGCAATCGTGACGTGTACGTGGTTCCATCCGCGGGCGGCGTCCCAAGGCGGTTGACGTATCATCCCGCAGAGGACGACGTTCTCGGCTGGACGCCGGATGGCAAAAAGATTCTCTTTGCGTCGTTTGGAAACAGCTTCATGCATTTCGAGGACCAGCTCTACACGGTGCCCGTCGAAGGCGGATTCCCAAGCCAACTGCCCATTCCCATTGGTGAGGAAGCAACATTCTCGCCCGATGGCACGCATATCGCTTATGCGCCGCATCCGCAGTGGCAGGCGGCATGGAAGCGCTATCGTGGCGGTCAGACCTCGCCCATTTGGATTGCCGACCTGAAAGACTCGAGCGTGGCGAAAGTTCCGCGAGAGAACTCTAACGACCACTATCCCATGTGGGTAGGCGACACAATTTACTTTCTCTCCGACCGCAACGGTCCTGTGAGTCTGTTCGCCTACGACACCAGGACGCAGCAAGTTTCCGAGGCGCTGCATAGCGATGGTTTCGATTTCAAAACCGCCTCCGCCGGTCCGGACGCGATCGTCATCGAACAATTCGGAGCGATCAAGGTCTACGATCCAGGCACGCGTCAGGCTAAGACCATCAACATTCACGTAGCCGGCGACGTTGATGCAGTCCGCCCGCATTTTGTGAAGGTAGAGCCCAAGCGCATTCAGAATTTCAACATTTCACCCACGGGCGCGCGCGCGGTCTTCGAGGCGTGGGGAGAGATATTCACTGTGCCCACCGACAAAGGCGATATCCGCAATCTGACCCACAGCCCCGCCGCGGCTGATCGCGATCCTTCGTGGTCGCCCGACGGCAAATCGATCGCATACTTCTCCGATGAGTCGGGAGAATATGAACTGGAAATCCGCAGCCAGAATGGTCTGGGCCAGGTCCGGCACATCAACCTGGGTAATCCACCGTCTTTTTTTTACAGACCCACGTGGTCGCCCGACAGCAAGAAGATTGCATACACCGACAAGCGATTGAACCTGTGGTACGTCGACCTGGACAACCCCACCCCTCGCCTGGTGGACACGGACTACTTCGACGGCTTCGGCCCAACGCAGCTCAGCCAAACCTGGGCTCCGGACAATGAGTGGATCGCTTATGCCAAGCAGCTTCCGAGTGGCCAGCATGCAGTGTTCGTGTATTCCCTTGAACAGGGAAAGTCACATCAAATCACGGACGGCATGAGCGACGCGCTTTATCCCAGCTTTGACAAAAATGGAAAGTACCTATACTTCACCGCCTCCACGGATGTAGGGCTTACCACCTCCGGCCTGGACATGTCGAGCGACGAGCACCGCGTTTCGCGCAGCGCCTATGTCGCGGTGCTGAACAAGGATTTGCCTTCGCCGCTCTCGCCGGAGAGCGATGAGGAAAAATCGAAAGAAGAGAAGAAAGCTGAGCAGGACAAAGAGAATGCCAAAGAGCAATCCAAGAGTAAGGACAAAGACAAGAGCAAGGACAAAGATAAAAGCAAAGCCGACAAAACATCTTCCGACAAGGATAAGAGCAAAGACAGCAAAGAAGACAAGGACAAAGCTAAGGAAGAGCCAATCGTAGTGAAGATCGACTTCGAAGGCATCGGCCAGCGCATTCTCGCGTTACCGATTCCGGCAAAGAACTATGCCAACATGCTTTCCGGTAAGTCTGGAATTCTGTTCCTCGCCGAAGCGCCCATGGTTGTCACCGAGGACGACCAGCCTAACTTGAACCAGACCATCCAGAAGTTTGATCTGAGCAAACGCAAGGTAGAGAAGTTCCTGGAAGAGGTTCACGACTTTGCGGTGTCGTTCGATGGCGAGAAGATGCTCTATCGCAAGGGCGAGCAATGGGCGACCGCATCCACGGAAGAGCCGCCCACCGCAGGTGGCCCGCCCAAGCCCGGCTTCGGTCCGCTCAAGCTGGACGCGATCGAGGTCTACGTCGAACCCAAAGCCATGTGGAAGCAGATTTACAACGAGACTTGGCGAATCGAGCGAGATTTCTTCTACGACCCGCACTACCACGGCCTCGATCTCGACAAAGTGAAGAGAAAATACGCCCCCTATTTGGAGGGCATTGCTTCGCGCAGCGAACTTACGTATCTGTTTCAGGATTCACTGGGTGAGATGACAGTGGGCCACATGTTCGTCGGCGGCGGCGAGAAACCTGAGCCGAAAAAAGTGAAAGGTGGCCTGCTCGGCGCCGACTACAGCCTGGAGAACGCCCGCTACCGTATCGCCAAAGTTTACGACGGAGAGAACTGGAATCCTGGCCTGCAGGCGCCATTGACGCAGCCCGGAGTCAACGTGAAGGCCGGAGACTATATTCTTGCGGTGAACGGACGCGACTTGCACTCTTCCGACAACATCTACAGCTTCTTCGAGGAGACCGCAGGAAAACAAGTCGTGCTGAAAGTTGGTCCCCGCGCTGATGCTAAAGACTCGCGCGACGTCACCGTGGTGCCTGTCGAAAGCGAGGAGAATTTGCGTCACCTGGCGTGGATCGAAGACAACAGGCGCAAAGTGGACCAAGCCACGGGAGGCCGCGTGGCCTACGTGCACGTCCCCAACACGGCAGGCGCCGGGTATACCAGCTTCAACCGATACTTCTTCTCCCAAGTGGGCAAAGAAGCCGTCATCATCGACGAACGCTTCAATGAAGGTGGGCAACTTGCAGATTACATTATAGATGTTCTCCGTCGTCCGTTGACCAGCAAGGTCGTTACACGCGAGGGGCACGACTGGTCGAGCCCCTCGGAGTCCATCTTCGGGCCGAAGGTCATGATCATCAACGAAATGTCAGGCTCGGGCGGCGACGCGCTGCCCTGGTACTTCCGCAAGGCCGGTCTCGGGCTCCTGGTAGGAAAGAGAACGTGGGGAGGATTGGTTGGCATCGGGGGTTATCCCGAACTCCTCGACGGCGGACGCGTCACCGCTCCCAGAGCGGCGCTTTACGGCCTCAAGGGCGAGTGGGAAGTTGAGAACCACGGCATCGCGCCGGACTACGAAGTCGATCTGGAGCCCGCTCTGTTCCGCCAAGGCCACGATGCACAGCTCGACAAAGCAATCGAGGTCGTCATCGAACAGCTCAAGGAACATCCACTGCCGCAGCACCCGCATCCGCCCTACCCGAATTATCACGAGCACGACGACCTGGGGGCGAAGTGACTGCGGAGGCTCTCGGCGTTCTCTGCCCCTTGATGTTGCTGCTTCGAAAAAGAACGAAGGCCGGAATCCAGGAGAGCATCCCGGTTCCGGCCAGCGTCGTACTTCAACTTGGTGTTTTCTTTCTAGTTGCCCGAATTGCTGTTGACGGTTGCCGTCGTCGTACCCGCGCTCGGGAAATTCGCCGCGCCGAAGCGCGCTAACCGCGGATAAAACGGAGTGACCTCGAACGGCATCTTGTCGCGGGCTGAGGTGATTGTGACCGGAGCCGTCTTCACCATTTCCGCCTTGTCGTTCCAGGGATTGACCTTCACCCGACCGCCCAGGGGCAGCGCGGCGATCTGGTCCAGCTTGTTCATATCGAGGGCAGGCCCTCCGCTCGCCAGGCTCGAAAGGCGGGTCACGGTGCCATTTTCGGCGAGCGTGTTTCCCAGATGCGGGGTCAATAACGCGCTGAGCTGCGAAGCCCGCGTCTGCAGCGCCTTGAGGAACAACCCGACAGTGTCCAGCTTTTGTGCATAGGGCGAGCTCTTCAGCAAATCCACGGCTTTCTTGTCCGCCGCGGCTTCTTCTTCCGGAATGTGCTTGAAGCCCAGGTTCTGATATGTGGACTCGTCGGAGAACAGCATCCGATCGTTGAAGGCGAACTTGCTGCCCAGGTTGTGCCCGAGCACAATGTGTGCCAGTTCATGGGAAAGCACAGCCGCAAGGCTGGCCTCGTCGGGAAGCACATCAACCAGCCCGCGGCTGATGACGATGGTGTTTCCCACGCTGAAGGTTTCGAGCGGCGCCGTCAGCAGTACGCGCGTGCGCACCGGCCGCGGCAGATCGATGTTGTTCGTGACCAGGAGGTTGTTCACCACGGTCATCAGGATTTTATCGAGGTCACCCGCCGGAGCCAGCAATCCAGCCCGTGTGAGGCGCTCGACTACGTTGTCTTCTGCCTGCTGCTGCCATTCACGCTCGGCCTGCAGCGGAGAAGCATCTTGCGCCGCTGGGCTGTCATCTTTCACGCTGTCCACGCGGATCTGCGTGAGTTCGTCATCCTTGTCGCTCTTCTTGAGGTCATAGCCCCAGATGCGGGTCTGGGCTTTGAAGGCGATCTTGTTCTTCGCGCCAGCGCTGAAGTCGCCTTCTTCGCTGTAAATGTAGGACGGCACCCAATAACCCGGGATCAGGTTCAACCGCCAGCTATCCATGTGGAAGAAGTAGGAGTTCTTCGGAGCGGGAGCATAGGTCCCGTTAAGCCGAACGATGTTGAAGTCCTGGTCCTCCACCCAGAGCCGGCCCAGGAAGCGGCCACGGCCGGAATTCTTTTTGGGCGTCACGTCGAAAACCAGGCAACGCACATCGCCCAGGAATTCGCGGTGAATGTAGTGGAATTCGTAGTGTTCCCGGTCAAAATCCGCCCGGTCGGCATACACCATCCAGGAAAAGCCCATGGGCTGATACTGAACCTTGAACAGCTTCTGGAAGCCGCCCATCAGGCGGGTCCGCATGCCTTTGTCCTGCTGTTTCAGGTAGTCTCTGCGATCCACGGACTCGCCCATATCCATGCGCCCGAGAAAGTAGTGGTCTCCGCTGGGCACCGCGCCGAGTTGCGGATCGGCTACCAGGTCCTGCAGGTAGGTCTCCACCACGGGGGTACGGTTTTCGAGTGCCTTCACCAGCCCGTGTTCGCGCTCAATGAAGCGATCGACCACCTGATCCATGGTTGCAGGCTGCGGCAACGCCGCGACCGCTGACGCCGGAGCCTGCTCAGTTTGCGGCGAAGGCGCCGGTTGCGAAGCTTGCCCGGACGATGCTGGTTGCCCCGTCTGTATGGCTGCGGGTGTGGCCGCCGGCGAAGACGGTTGTGAATCCGCCGGTTGCTGTGCGGCTGCGCTCAACGAAGCCAGCAAGCAGGTTGTGAACATCCAATTCCAAGTGCGCATGACTCTTTTCTCCAAGTTTCTGTGCCAAGTCTCTTAGTTCTTGCCGCCAAACCAACTCCTAAATTCCATGCCGCAAAGCAAAGCTGTTCGCGTGGCCATCGCAGTACGCGATTGGCTCTTCACTACGCCATTTGAAAGACCACGTGTACCACGGCCGTGGAATCCACTACCTGCCCGTTGCGCAGAGCCGGCTTGAATCGCATCTTGTTGGCGGCTGCAACAGCAGCTTCGTCCAACCCATGCCCCAGACCGCGCACCACGCGATTCACGTGCAATTGTCCGTTTGCCCCGAACATAACTTCCAACAGAACTTCTCCCTGAAGCTTCAGACCGCGAGCTTCGTCGGTATAAACCGGGTTTGGCTTGAAGGTGATCTCCACGGGATTGGTCGGAGGACCTTGGGCGGCCTGCTGTGGTTTTGTTCCGCTGTGCACCACCTGCTCCGATCCAAAACCGCCCGTCTGGACTCCGGTGCCCCGGCCGCCGCTGCGGCCGTCCCCCGTTCCACCGGTTGCGATTCCATTGCCAAAGTCAGCGCTCGCTACGGTTCCCTTAATACCTTTGGCGCCGCCAGATCCATTTCCCTGACCGGGACCAACCGGCATATCGAAACCACCGGCAGTAGCCGCATACAGTTTCGCGCCCTGTTTTCCTGTCCCCTTAAGGCCGTTGGGATCGCCGAATCCTCCGGTCTGTACTTTCTGTACCGCGGCATTCACGGTTGGCGTAGCTGAACTGCCGCTGAAATCTCCGGTATGCACTAGTTGAGGTCGCGCTCCCCCCACCGCCATTTTCAAAGTCGGAGCAGCAAACTGATTGATGACCACTTTGGGAGCCTCTACCGGCTCGAGACTTACCGTATGACGCACTTGGCGCGGAATCGCCAGCTTGGGCGTTTCGAACACCGGCGCTGGAGGAAGCAGCTTGGCTTTCAGGGGCTTGATTCTTATGGGTGCGGGCTCCGGCCTCATGGCAGGAAGCGGGATCAGCTGGGTAACGTGGTATTGCTTCAACTCAAGCCTCTCTGTCATCAGCAGCCCGACGTTCATCAAAATCAGAATCATGAACGCAACAAAACCGTAGCTCGCGGCTAGCGCGCGCGGGTCGATCTTCCGCTCTGGCAGAATTCCTAGTTGAAAACCATGTTCTGACATAGCAATCCGTTCCACTCCATGGGGACCCGGCCGACGGGAGAGAACCGGGATCTGGAGTTCTCAACTTACGGGAGAAAGGACAGTGGGTAAACGTGTCCACGGCTCTTGACCTTCGGTAACCAGGCAGAAGGTTTTCCGGGAAACGCCGCAAAATGGGCCTAAGGGCGGGCGTTACAGCCTACGTAGCTCGGCAACAGACGGAAGGGGCAGGGCAAAAACCCAAACCGCCCTAGAGAAGCATGAACCAACGAGAACAGAAACGAACGACGACACAGACTAGGGTGCTATTGTCAGCGATTTCTGCGGCTTTTCTCAGCACGCTCTGCGATCAAATGCTTTTCCGGGGTGCTATGAAGAAGAGGCTGACGCCCGTCGGCGCCGCGAGGAGAAATAGGCAAAGAAAGGGATCCCAGCCAGAATCACCAGCAATCCGTACGCTGAATTTGGCCAATTGTTTTTGAAAGTGTAAAGAAGAAGAGCGGTGGCGACCGCAACAAATAACGCCGGCACGAGCGGATATCCCCACATGCGGTAGGGCCGTGGCGCGTCCGGTTCGCGGCTGCGGAAGACAAAAACCGTGCTCCCGGCGATCATGTAGAAAAGCCATTCCGCAAAGATGGCGAGCGAAAAGAGCTGGCGGAAATTCGCCCCCAAAAGCAGCAGTGCGATGGAGAGAATTGCCTGGACCACAATGGCCACCGAAGGCGTGCGAAAGCGCGGATGCACCTCGGCCAGCGCGGGAAAAAGATATCCGTCGCGGGCCACGGCAAAGGGAACGCGGGCCCCACTCATAATTGTTCCATTCAGCGTAACCAGCATCGAGATGGCCATGCCTGCCGACACAATGCTGGCGCCCATGCGGCCGAGTACGTGAGCTACTGCATCGGACGCTGGCCGCTCGGAGGCTGCAATGGCATCCGCCGGCAGAACATACTGCACCGCCGCATTCACCAGCACATACAGCAGGCCAACCGTGGCCACGCCGGCAATCAGCGCGATAGGAATGTTTCGCTCCGGCTGCTTCACTTCGCCCGCGACCATGTTGAGATCGTTCCACCCGTCATAGGCCCACAGAGCCGCAACCAGCGCCGCCATGAAGCCCGTCACGCTGCCTTTCGCTCCGCTGAAGCTACCAGCGAAATTTGCCCAGCCTCCACCCACCGCACCCCCTCCGCCGAAACAAATTGCGACAATCCCAATAATGATGGCGATTTTCAGCAACGTGAACACCAGTTGAAATTCGCCAGCTTTCTTAACTCCGATGTAGTTCAACATTGAGATGAGGATGGCGGCGGCAATGGCGACGACCTGTCCCCAGGTCACGGCAAAGGGAGCAGCGATGATATTGGCGGAGAAAAATGAAAACGCAGAAAACGTGCCCAGAATGCGCACCAGCCCGGTCACGACCGTGGCGATGGAGGCGGGCTTGGCGATGACAAACCAAGTCCAGGCATAGAGGAAGCCGCTCAGCGGGCCGTACGCATCCCGAACGTAAACATATTCGCCGCCAGCTTGCGGTTTCATGGCGCCCAGTTCGGCGTAGGTCAGCGCGCCAAAAAACGAAAGCAGGCCGCCCACCACCCAGGCCAGATACACCAGCTTGGCCGAACCCACCGCCTGCATCATCTCGGCCGGGACGAGAAATATCCCACTGCCAATGATTGTCCCTACCACCACCGCCGAGGCATGGCTGACGCCCAGGTCGCGCGCGAGTTCGCGACGCAGGGATGGGCTCACGGTTTGTGTGGGCGCCGACACCGACGGTGGTCGAGTATACGCGAAAAGTTTGGATCGCAGAGAAAAGCCGCTGAGTCCGCCGGGCGAAGTGAGCATGTCTCAGCGGCCTCGGCGGATGTTTTTCGCGTCCTCTGCGATTTTAAGATCCTGGCATGGTCGTCTTCACCGCAAGGCTGGCCGCATAGCCCACTCCAAATGTCACCACGGTGCCGATCAAGACCCACCAAGTCCAGGGCACGGCGGTGAACCACCACAGATAGATTTCCACCACGAATCCCGAGAGCATTCCAATCGCTGCACCATATGGATTAGCGCGCTCCGTCAGCACGCCCAGCAAAAACACCCCCAGCAGGGCGCCGTAGGCCACGGATGCAACCTGAAGTCCTACTTCAACTACTCGTCCAACCTTGTGCAACGCAAGCACCGCAAGTCCAAACAGCAGGAGCGCCCAGAAGAAGGTCGACAGGCGTGACAGACGCATGCGCCTGCGTTCATCGGTGTGGGGGCGGAAGTGCACGTAAAAATCCATGATCGAGCTGGATGAAAGCGAATTCAGCGCTGCGCTCAGGTTCGACATCGCCGCTGCCAGAATGGCCGCAATCAGCAGACCCGAGATTCCATGAGGCATCTGGCTGACAATGAACGTAGGATAAATGCGGTCCGCGCGGCCAAAATGGCTGGAAGGCACGTGGTAAAAGGCCCACAGCATAATGCCCAGAATCAGAAACAGTGAAAACTGAAACATGATCGCAACGCCGCTCGAAAGCAGCGCCGTCACTGACTGCTTCTGGCTGCGCGCCGCCAGCAACCGCTGCACGATAAGCTGGTCGGTGCCGTGGCTGGCCGTGGTCAGAAACGCTCCTCCCGCAATGCCGGCCCAAAATGTGTACGGCATCCAGAAGTTGGGAGTGAAGTCGAAGACCCGCAGCTTACCCGCTTCGGTGGCGGCCGCATGAATTGCCGGCCAGCCGCCGGGCACTAGATGGAGGATTGTCACCAGCCCCACCACGGTCCCGCCGACATAGATCACGGTCTGAATCACGTCGGTCCAGATGACCGCGGCCAAGCCACCTTCGAAGGTGTAGATCAGCGTCAATGCGGTGATGATCGCAATCGATGCTACTTCACCGGTCCCCAACGCAATCGCAACCACAATCGACACGGCATACACGCGCACGCCCTCGGCCGCGGCACGCGTCAGCAGGAATAGCCCCGCGGTGAGCGAGCGCATGCCCCGCCCGAAACGGCGTTCGATCAGCTCATATGCGGTGTAGAGATCACCGCGAAAATAATGAGGCAGCAGAACGAAGCTGATAATCACGCGCCCCACCACATATCCCATCACGACTTGAAGAAAAGTAAGGTTGGTATCGTAGGCCAGCCCCGGAATGCTGATGATGGTGAGCGTGCTGGTTTCCGCCGCCACGATCGAAAGCGCAATCGCCCACCACGGAATATCTCGCCCGGCAAGAAAATAGTCGCGAAGCGTGCGCTGTTTTTTGCGGAAGCGCAGGCCGAATAGCGTGATTCCGATCAAATATAGAGCGATGATGGCGAAGTCGAGCTTATTCAGGCCCATGGGCATTCAAATGGGACAGCTAAGAAAGCAAAGAACAAGCACCAGAGATCATAAAAAGACTCGTATCCGGGCATGCCTTCCGGCATGCCGCAAATGCTGCGCTAAAAGCCCGGTTTTCGCCGCTGACGGCAGCTCACCCGTTTCGACCTTTACACCACTTTCCTCATGCGGTTGGGCGTGTCCATTATGAGGGCAATCACGATCTGCCGCGAGTGAGACTCTGTGAACCCCGTCTCAAGGAGCAAGGCACCCCGGACTCAAGCTCGCTCGGAAAAGATGAAGACAAGGCGAGCCTGCTTGATGAACATTCCGCTCGCGGCGAGCAAAATCGGCCGCCCATTGCTGTGACAGGCGTGTGATAGAACTAACCCGTGGCGTTCTACCTCGGCATTGATGGCGGCGGTAGCAAGACAGCATGCGCGGTGGGCGACGAATCCCATCTGATCGCCACGGTAACCGCAGGGCCAAGCAACATCGTTCGCGTGGGAGAGACCGCTGCTCGCGAGTCGCTACATCAGGCGGTGGGTCAAGCCTGCGCTGCCGCCGGAATCACCACTCAGCAAATAAGGCGCATTTGTGCGGGTGCCGCGGGTGCCGGACGCCCGGAGACCGCGAGCATCGTTCACAAAATCCTGGCGGAAATTCTTGAAGGAGAAATCGATGTCGTGGGCGACGGCCCCATTGCTCTGGCAGCCGCCTTCGGTGCTCGACCAGGGGTCATCGTGATTGCCGGCACGGGCTCCATTGCGTATGGCCGCGACGCGAATGGAACAACGGTACGGGCTGGGGGCTGGGGTTTTGCCGTTTCCGACGAAGGATCGGCTCATTGGATTGGTCGCGCCGCCATCGCCGCGCTGCTACGTGCAAACGGCACGGAGGCCGGTATCGAAAGCGACTCTGTTCTATGGTCGGTCATCACAAAAGTTTGGAACGTCTCCTCCTTCGAAAAGCTCATCCGAATCGCGAACGCTTCTCCACCAGCCGATTTCTCGGCTATTTTCCCCGCAGTACTCGCTTCCGCCGAGCAAGGCGACAGGACGTCCGAGGGAATTCTCGAACACGCTGGCAGGGAACTGGCAGAGCTGGCGGCCATCGTGATCCATCGCCTTTTTCCACGACGCGAGCCCGCCCGTGCAACCTCTGGTCCATCGCTTGATGCGGAACATACTGTCCCGGTGGCGATGGCCGGAGGCGTCTTTCGTCACGCTGCAGTGGTGCGCCAAAATTTTTACAATGAAGTTCGCAATCGATGTCCTGAGGCGGCGCTGAATCCGCAAGTCGTGGAGCCGGTCTTAGGCGCACTGCAGTTGGCGCGGAGAGACGAGAAACAGGCAAGGCCCGAATGAAAAACACGGCACCAGAGCCTGCAATGCAGTTGTCCGTTACAAGCTCCCGCCGTGAGGACCAGACGGGAGGTTTCATCGCTAAAGACAAACAAAGCGATCTGGAACAGGCCGCCGACCCGACTCTTACAGAAGACCTTGCGCTGGCTCTTCTTGCCCGCAATATCGTGTCAGTGGAAGCCATCGAGGAACTTAGCAAGAATGCGAATCTCTCAAGTGCCCATAAGGTGCGGGTTGGCATGGTTGTTCACCCGCGCACTCCACGTCGTATCTCCCTAAAGTTGCTCCGGCAGTTGCATACTTTCGATCTCATGCGGGTCGCGCTTCTGCCTGTGATGTCAGGAGACTTGAAGCGTGTCGCCGCCGAACTGCTGGTTTCGCGCCTGTCATCAATCACCCTGGGCGAGCGGATTTCGCTAGCACGCCGAGCAGCGGAAACCGTCGCGGCCGCTCTGCTGCTCGACAAAGAGCCCCGCGTTGTTGAGGCAGCGCTCGAAAACCCCCGGCTCACCGAATCCGCGATTGTCAGAGTGCTGGCCACACCCGGAGCGACTACGGCCTTGGTCCAAGCGGTATGCCGCCACGGTAAATGGTCACCGCGACACGAAATTCGCCTGGCCCTGCTGCGCCATGCGAAGACGCCGCTGGCTCACGCACTTCGGTTCGCGCATGCAATGCCTCCAGCGCTGGTGCGCGACATCGTTCATGGTTCCCAGCTGTCTGAGAAGGTGAAGACCTGCCTGCGAAAAGAACTTGATTTGAAGGTCTAGCAGTTTGCGGAAAAACGTGCAAAGCGAAGCAAGATCGGTACTCTGCAAAGTCTAGCTCAGTCCGTGAATATAGGCACCGGGTGGCAGTCACGTCTCCTGTGGCCACTGTAGCCGTAGGGTAAGCCAATGAAGCCGATCCGACAGCAACTTAAGGAAGCTCTAGTCTGGAACAGCCGGTTCTGGTCCATCCGCGATTTTACGCTCACGGTCATTGCGGGTTTTGCCATTCCCTTTGGGGTTCTTTTTTGGATGGAGGGCGATTCTGTTCGTGATCCATTTGATCTCAAGGTGGCGATCGGTTGTTTTGTACTAAGTGGAGTGTGTGTCTTGCTAACTTCAAACAAAGTATATGTTCTGGGCCGCGCCGTGATGGTCCCAGCCGCACTGATATGGTTCGATGCTGTCATTACTCGGAACCAGAAAGCTCTAGAGTTTTGCTTTGAGGACGTGGCGTTTGGGTCCCTCATTCTGATCTTGGGAACACTGGCGAGGTCACTTTGGCAGGCGGTCATCTCGCCGGAGCAAGTGACCATTTTGGGTACTCAACCATGGCCAGCACCAGAAATTCCTTTGTTGGTCTGATCGTAGACACCGAGGTGTTCGAGGCCAACGGAACAGCCGAACGCGATGCCGCGCTGGTGATGCTGGAACAGATTCCGGGCACCAGACAGGTAACTGTGGGAGGCGACAAGGCATATGACACAGCCGACTTCGTGGCCGAGTGCAGAAACTTAAAGGTAACGCCGCACGTGGCCCAGAGCCTGGAGCGGTCCGGTGGGAGCGCCATTGATGCTCGGACGACGCAGCACCCTGGATATGCCATCACTCAGAGGAAAGGAAACGTATTGAAGAGTGTTTCGGATGGCTGAAGACGATCGCGCTGTTGCCGAAGGTTCGGCATCGTGGAATATTCAAGGTGGGATGGGTCTTCACCTTCGCTGCCGCGGCCTATAACTTACTCCGCCTGCGGAGTCTTGCGATGCAAGCGACGTAAGCCAATGTCGAACTGTGCCGGCTGGTCTGGAAAAGGATCTACAGACCCCAGCGGATGCAACCAAAACGCTCCCCTTTAGTCACAACAATCGCGAAACCCGGACAGCATTTTAGGTCGCGCCGTCGTTTTCCGCAGCCTGCTAGTCAGCTCATCGAGGAGTGTCGCAAGACCGTGCGCAGTCTCTATAACGCCTAGTACGACGAAGAAGGGTTGAAGAACCCGACGGCGACGGAATGGGCGGCCTTCGCGGCAAGCTGCAACCTGCGTGATATGGGCACGCATCTATGCGCCTTGCCCACTAGAGAGCATTGTCCGAAAGGATTTGATCTGCCTTGGCTGTGCGCATGCGCAGCCGAACAAAAGTGCGGTGCCGATCTTTCGGCGCATGCTTGCGGGCCACGAGCGCAGCCTGGATGCGCACGAGGTCATCGCGAACCTGCTGGCCAGATCGCGGCACCCGAGATGGAGATTGTCAGGGGAGCATTGCAGAGAGCGGAGGAATTGAGCGATGACGTGGCCGCTGCTATCGAACGGGCTCTCTGAAGTCGGACAACTGTCGACTCTGAGCGTCGGAAGAAATACCGGTTGACGAACGTCGCGATGGTTCATGCGAAGCTTCTCAATCGCACCCGCGACCCCGGTCGATAAGTGCTGAGGCAATGTTACGCCAGTAATCATCTTGGCCCTGGCGGTTCGCTATATGCATTCGATGCTAAGGGTCGGCCACACTCATCCGTAGGGCAGCCGTGGAATATGTCCTGGGGTGAACTGATATATTCCGATGAATGGCTAGCTACGATATTTTCGGAAAATTCCACGATGCGGTTATGGGAGATCGCACCCAGCCAACGGAGCGGCTTCTGGGCTTTATTCGCAAGGCTAGTCCAAAAGCAAAGAATGTCTTGGAACTTGCCTGTGGCACAGGCTCGGTCTTGAAGCATTTGTCGCAGCACTACGACGTCTGGGGATTGGATTCGTCAAGACAAATGCTCTCGATCGCCAGGAAGAAAGTGCCACAAGCCAGGCTGTCACGTCAGAACATGGTGACGTTCCATTTGCGGCAAAGGTTCGATGTTATTTGCTGTGTTTTTGATTCGATGAACCATGTTGCAATCTTCACTCATTGGAAACATCTCTTTGCCAACGTCCATCAGCACTTGTCGGCCGGAGGCGTTTTTATCTTTGATATTAATACGCAGCAAAAGTTGGACAGGCATATTGCTGAACCAGCTTGGGTTCACAAAGTTGGAAATAATTTTCTCGTTATGAAAGTCACGGGTATGGGAAAACACAGGGGATCGAATTGGAACATCAAGGTCTTTGAGCGCACCCGAAACAATCGATACCTGCTGCACGAAGAAGATATTCAAGAGGTGTCTTTCCCGATGCTCAAGATTGTTCGTGCCTTAAGAGTACACTTCTCAACTGTCGAGATCATAGATACTGACCGAAAGCGTCCTTCGATGAAATCGGAAAGGCTGTACTTCGTTTGCAAAAAGTGACGCATTGGCTCGCCGCGAATCACTGAGATGTCGGCCTAGCCTCGTGAGTCATAAATAAATTGTATAAATAATGAATACGGGGTATGCACCGGGTAGGAAATCACCACCAGCGATTTTCGGGCGGCAATGTTCATTCTCAATCGGCAATGAAGGAAGGCCGGAGCTGAGGCGTTGTTCCGAAGCCCAGAGGGCCGCTCGACGAGGCGGCCCCTCTGGCTTTGGATTAGTGAGTTTCAGTGGACATGAGGCTACCAACATCCGCTCCGTTGTTGGCGGAGAAGATCGCATAGACGCGATAGGTCTCGTCGACTCGGCAGAGCGGCGAGAAGACTATGGGCAGATCTACCTTGCGGGTGGCTCCACTGGGAATCGTGCCGAATGGGAGCGGTGTGGGAAGAACCAGCTTTGCTTGGCAGCCGCTCCCTTCCATTGTCGGAACCAAGGTGAAACTGTTCAGACGGCCGCGCTGTGCGGCTGCGTTCCCTGCATTGGTGAAGGAAAGCTGCCAGATGCGGAGTCGATCGGGGCCAGTCTTCCGAGTGATCGCTGCCGTCAGGTGGGAAGAGCCAACCATTGGTCCAACGGTGATGCTGTCCAGCCCAGGCGCAAAGCCGCCAGCATTGGGATTGGTGATCACGATCTTGTTGGCTCCGGCATTCAGCTCTACTGGAAGCAGGACAGGCACCGGCGAATCGAAGGTGCTGCCGTTCACTATCAGGGCGGTCGCTGGGCCGTCGTTGGCGGAGATATAGAAGGTCCGCGGGCCGCTGGTGGTGTAGTCGACCTCGAGTTGATACGTGCCCGCCTCTGCGACCGTGACGTTCGGAAACGTAACAGCGTTCTGGCTGCCGTCGCCGTAGTTTCCCACATAGGCTCCACCCGAGCAGAAGCTGCAGCCGCCGACGCTGGCCGTGCCACTGAGTTGCGCCGCCTCCGCCTCGTAGGTCGTGAAATCCGGATGGACGGCACTTCCGTCACCGGAGATGACGATACGATCGAGATCCGCCGCGTAGGTTCCGGGATTGCCGAAGGTGATCGTATT
>Ga0137418_10001551_pt1 | contig 21195 bp, 24 predicted proteins | sample CZODoug3_1_2_16f_FD_122242 | JGI IMG/M metagenome (GOLD analysis project Ga0137418, IMG submission 122242) | Vadose zone soil fungal communities from Angelo Coast Range Reserve, California, USA - CZODoug3_1_2_16fungal (Hybrid Assembly) | ecosystem: Environmental > Terrestrial > Soil > Vadose...
CGACCCGCACAACGCCACGTCCGCGCCGCCGGCCTGGAGGGTGACCGCGAGGTTGGCGGTCTCCGTGGTGACGTGCAAACAAGCGGAGAGGCGCCGTCCTGCAAGCGGTCGTTCCCGGGTGAAGCGCTCCCGGATGAGGCGAAGCACCGGCATGGAGCGCTCCGCCCACTCGGTGCGGCGGCGTCCCTCTCCCGCCAGGCTGAGGTCTTTGACGTCAGAGGCGGCGGTGCGGGCCGTCGTGGTCATGTGTTCACTTTCTTGGAGGCGTAGTGTTTGGAGCGTTGCGCGGCGAGCCGGAGATCTTCCACGCGGTTGGGCTGCTCCCAGGTAAACAGGTCGACTTCCCTGTCGACGTCCTTGTCCACGAAGCGGCGACGCTCGGGCGCGCGGCCGAAGTGGCCGTACGCGGCGGTCGCGCGGTAAATCGGATGGCGGAGGTTGAGCGCCTTGTTGATGCCCAGCGGCGTGAGGTCGAACACGTCGCGGATGGCGTCCTCGATCGCCTCGTCGGGCACGACGCCGGTGCGAAACGTGTCGATCATGACCGACACGGGCTGCGCGACCCCGATGGCGTACGCCACCTGCGCCTCGCAGCGCTGCGCCAGCTTGGCTGCCACGACGTTCTTCGCCACCCACCGCATCGCGTAGGCGGCGGAGCGGTCGACCTTGGAGGGATCCTTGCCGCTGAACGCGCCGCCGCCGTGGCGGGCCATCCCGCCATAGGTGTCCACGATGATCTTTCGACCCGTCAGTCCGGCGTCTCCTTGGGGACCGCCGACCACGAACCGACCGGTCGGGTTCACGAGGATATCGGACTCCCGCACCTCGAATCCCGCATCGGCCAGCACCGGTCGCACCACCAGCGCGATGACACCCTCGCGCAACTCGCTGTTGTCGATCTTGTCGGAGTGCTGCGTCGAGACCACCACCTTGCTGATGCCGACCGGGCGAGCGCCCTCGTACACCACGCTCACCTGGGTCTTGCCGTCCGGGCGGAGCCAGGAGAGATCCCCCGCCTTGCGCACCGTGGCGAGCCGCTCAGCGAGGCGATGGGCGAGCACGATGGGGAGCGGCATGAGGGACGGGGTCTCGTCCGACGCGTAGCCGAACATCATCCCCTGATCGCCCGCGCCACCCTTGTCCACGCCGAGGGCGATGTCGCCGGATTGACGATCGATGGTCGTGAGGACGGCGCAGGTCTGGGCGTCAAAGCCGAAGCTCGCGTCGGTGTAGCCGATCGCGCTGATCGTGCCCCGCACGATGTCGGGGATATGGACGTAGGTGGACGTAGTGATCTCGCCCGCGATGACCGCCATACCGGTCGTGACGAGGGTCTCGCACGCCACGCGGGCGGCCGGGTCCTTGGCGATGATGGCGTCCAGAACAGCGTCGGAGATCTGGTCCGCGATCTTGTCGGGATGGCCTTCCGTCACCGACTCGGAGGTAAACACGTGGCGTTGTGCTGGCATGTGCCTGTCCGACTGAGGTTTAGACGTTCAAGCTAGCCGGGCGCCTTCCAGCGGGCAACCGGCCGTCGAGGTCGAGTAGTTTCAAATCCACGGCTTCGGCGAGCGCGAGCCGCAACAGATCGAGTACCTCGCCGGCAGTGCGGGCGGCGAGCGCCTGATCGGCCGCGGCGCGCGCGCGCGCTGCGCTCACCTGTCGCACCGTCCACTTCACGAGCGGCAGCGCCGGCGGCGCAACCGAGAGCGTCTCGTAACCGAGCCCTATGAGCAACAGGGCCGAGAGCGGCTCGGAGGCCATTTCGCCGCAGACACTCGCCGGCTTCCCCGCCTTACGCGCCGCGTCCGCTACCATCTTGAGGAGACGCAGCACGCTCGGATCGTGCGGCGTGAAGCGGTCGGCGAGCCGCGCGTTGCCGCGGTCCACGACCAACGTGTACTGCGTGAGGTCGTTCGTGCCGACGGAGAGGAAGTCCGCCTCGGCCGCGAGCCGGTCGGCCATGACCGCTGCCGCCGGCGTCTCGACCATCACGCCCACCGGCAGCGATGTCGCCGCCGCGATACCCTCGCGGGCGAGCTGCGTCGCCTCCTCCGCCACCAGCGCGCGGGTCCGCTCCAACTCGTCCAGGCGAGTGACGAGCGGGATCATCAGCCATATGTCGCCGTCCTTCGCAGCCCTCAGTGCCGCTCGCAGCTGCGTCCGGAAGATGTCCGGCCGATCGAGACAGACGCGAATGGCCCGCCAGCCGAGCTGCGGGTTGACCTCGGACGGCGCCCGGAACGGAGCCGGGAGTTTGTCCCCACCCAGGTCGTAGGTGCGGACCACCACTGGCTGGCCTGGAAACGCTTTGGCCACGCGCCGGAAATAGGCGGCCTGTTCGTCCTCGCTCGGCAGCGCGGTATGTCCGGTGATGAGGAACTCCGTTCGCAACAGGCCCACTCCCTCCGCCCGATGTTCCTGGGCCGCCTTGATCTCGTCTGGCAGATCCACGTTTCCGCGCAACACAATCCGGAGGCCGTCCGTGGTCACGGACTCTCGGTCCACGACCTCCTCGAGCTGTAATGCGAGCTCCCGCCTGCGCAACTCTTGTGCCTGCGCCTCGGCGATCTCGTGGGGTGTGGGCTGGAGCAGCACCGTGCCCCGCGTGCCGTCGAGGACCACCATCGTACCGGCCTCGATGCGGTCGATGGCGCCGGCCACCCCGAACACCGCGGGGATCCCGATCGAGTGAGCCAAGATCGCAGCGTGCGAAGTGCGCGTCCCCTCTTCGCTTACGAGGCCGACCACGTGCTCGCGATCGAGCTGCACGGTGAGCCCCGGCGACAGCTCCTTCGCCACGACCACGGTCGGCTGGGTGATGCTCTCCCACCGCTCATCGGAGCCGCGATGCATCAGGTGCTCGATCACGCGGACCGCGACGCCGGACAGGTCCGCCAGCCGATCCTTGAGGCGCGGGCTCCCGGTCGCGGCCCACATGTCGCGCACCTCGAGGGCTTTGAACTCGTACGCCTTCTCGGCGGCGAGGTGGTTCTCGCGAATCAGGTCCGCGACGCCGGAGAGAAACTCCTTGTCCTCGAGCATCAGGATCTGGGCGTCGAAGATGCGCGCCTCGTCGACGCCGGCGCGATCCTCGGCCTTCGCCCGCATCTCCTGGAGATAGCGCTTCACATCCTTCACCGCGGCTCGCAGCCGGCGCACCTCTTTCTCGACTTGAGAGCGCGGCACGACGCGGTGCGGGACCTCTGGCATCGTCCAGCGCACGACGATCGCGGCGCCGACCCCGATGCCAGGCGACACGCCGATGCCCTTGAGCTGCCGGTCGCTCATTCGAGCCCCTCGTTTTCCTGCTGCTCCGCATCCCGCATCTCGGCCTCGCGTACCTCTTGCGTCAGGTGCATCTCGTGGAACCCGTCGGCGACCAGGGCGAGCAGGGCTTCCATCGCCGATTCCGCGTCCACCCCGTCGGTCTTGATCGACAGCGATGATCCGCACTCGGCCGCCAGCATCATTACGCCCATGATGCTTTTCCCGTTCACCGCGAGGTCGTCTTTACGAACCTCGACCGCCGATTTGAAGCGGCTGGCGAGCTTCACGAACTCCGCCGCCGGGCGTGCATGCATGCCGAGCGGGTTCACGATCTTGGCGTCGCGTTCGATTACGGCCATATCCAACCTGCCAGCGCCGCAAGGGCGAGCAGCGCGAGGCCCAGCCGCAGTCCGGTGAGCCGCTCCCGCTGCCACCACAACAGCGCGAAGCCGCCCGCGACCACACCCGCCAGGGCCACCCGCGCCCAGCCGAGGAACCCGGCGCTCAGGTACTGCGCGACGAGCGGCAATGCCGCCCCGACGACCAGCGCCATGGCGGGCCCGGACAGCGCCGTGGCGCGCTGCAGCAGTGGCTCGCGCAGCGCCTGGGCCACGCCCGCTCCATAGGTCCAGCCGGCGCGCAGGGCCCACCACCGCAGCGCCACGTGGCCGACGTTGTAAACGACGACGAAGCCCAGGACGGCCGGGAGTCCGAGACCGAGCGCCACGCCGATGAGCGCCAGCGCCGATGTGAACGGCAGCCACCCCGCCCACACGAGCCGGTCGCCGAGCGACCCGAGCGGCCCGCACAAGGCGGTGCGCAGGCGCTCGACCTGCTCGGGCGGGACGCCGTCGTGCTCGGCGCGCGCCGCCGCGCCGACCGCCAGGCCGCACAGGTATGGATGCGCGTTGAAGAAGTGCGCCCCGCGCGCCACGGCGGCGCGGTACGCCACGCCGTCGCTGCCGCCCTCGGCCCGCAGGTCACGCAGCAGCGGCTCCTCGGCGACGCCCACGCCGATGCCCTGCATCCGCTCGTAGTTCCAGGACCCCTGCACCGTGAACAACCGGAGCAGGGTGCGCACGAGCCTGGGCCGGGCGCGGGTCGAGACCGAGGACGGAGGGAAGCTCATCGTAGCCACACCACCACCGTACCGCCCGCCACGCCCGCCGCGAACCAGCGCAAGCTGGGTCCGCGTCCCACGAGGCGCAGGGTTCCCGCCGCCCCCGCCGCGAGCGCCGCACCCACCGCGGCTACCTTGAGCAGGGCGACCCCATGCGGCGGGAGCGCGCCGGCGAGATAGGTGCGCGCCACGAGTGCGAGCACGAGGCCCAGCGCGGTCACGCCGGCCGCTCGCACCGCGTCGCGCAGGATGCTCGCCACGTGCAGCCGTTCGAGCACGCGAGGGTCCCCCGATTCGAGCGCCACCGCGGCGCGCCGCACGGCCCACGTGTTCACCTGCCGCAACGCGTGCAGGCTCAGTCCTCCGGCCATTCCCGTGATCAGTCCCACCACTGCGCCGAGCCCGAGCCCGAGGGTCCCGGCCGCCGCGTGCGCCGCCGTGACGGCCGCGACGGTGGCGGGTCCGTACTCTGGGTAGCGGGTCGCCCCCATCGGCAGGATGTCGTACTGGAACAGCTCGAACAACACGCCGAGCTGGAGACCCGTCCCCACGTCGCCAAGCATCGCGCCCGCGATCGGCCCCGCGACGAGGGGCCGCGCGATCATCATCTGCGGCACACTCACGAGGTCCAGCCCCACGAGCGTTCCCCACGCGAGCAACAGGAGCTGCAGCTCGAGGCTCATGTGAAGTCCTCGAGCGGCACCGGGACGGCCGTCGGGACGTCCTGGGCCGTCACCTCGACGCCCCGGGCCGCGAGCTTCTTGAGCGCCGCGGCTTCCGTGTCGCTCAGGTAGACGTAGCGCAACCGCTCCGATCGCCCGGGGCGGTGGTGCAGTCCGCCCACGTTGACCCGGCTCACGCGGTGGCTGTTGGCGGTGAGCGCCGCGAGCGTCTCGATGTCGCCCGCGACGAGGATGCCGACGCGGGGGTCGCACTCCCAGTCGGGGAGGCGCTGCAAGGCCTCCTCGGTCGAGGCAAACACCACCTCGATCTCGGCCGGCACGCCCATGCGGTAGAGCTCCTGCTCCCAGGCGCTCGACCGCACGGCATCGTCCACCAGGACGATGAATCCCACGTTCAGCGGCTTACCCCAGCCCACGACCACCTGACCGTGGATCAGTCGATCATCGAGGCGGTACAAGGCGATGCTCATGCCACGGGGGTGCGGATCGCGCGGGTGCCGGCCTCGGCCGCGCGGCGCGCCGCATCGGCAGGCGGGATATCGCGGTGGAACACGAAGTCGAGCAGCATCGCGAGATTCACGCCCGTGACCACCGCCACGTTGGCCTGGCCGCGCGCCAGCCGCACCGAGCTCGTCAGGCACGAGCCACCGGGCAGGTCGACGAACAGGACGGCCGGCTTGTTGTCGATCGCCTGGGTGAGGCGCTCGGCCAGGGCTCCCGTGTCACAACCGTCGTTCGACACCGGGACGAGCGCGTCGCGCACGCCGGTGATCACGGTGACCGCCGCAAGCAAGGCCTGGGCGACGGCCGCGTGCGAGACGATCACTCCGCGCAGTGGCTCACTCATTGTCTTCCTCGAGATACTCCTGAAGCTGGCGGCGCTCGGCGAGACGCTTGAGCAGTCGATCGTTGAACGAGCGCGCGGAATCCACGCCGCTGTAGCGCAGCAGGTGGGTCATCGCCACGACCTCACAGACCACCGTCAGGTTCTTGCCCGGGTTGAGCGGCACGGTGACGAGGGGCAGCGTGACCTCGAGCACCTGCGTGGTTTGGCCGTCGAGCCCGGTGCGATCGTACTCGCGCGTCGCCTCCCAGTCCTCGAGCTGCACGACCACCTCGATGCGCTTCTGCTGCCGCACGGCACGGATGCCGAACAGCGCGCGGATGTCGATCAACCCCACCCCGCGGATTTCCATGTAGTGCTGGGAGAGCTCGTGCCCGCGACCGATCAGCACGTCATTGCCCCGGCGCGTGATGTGCACGACGTCGTCCGCGACCAACCGATGGCCGCGCTCCACCAGATCGAGCACGCATTCGCTTTTCCCGATCCCTGAGCGGCCGAGGAACAGCAGGCCCACGCCGAACACGTCGGCGAGGGACGCGTGCATTGTGGTGGCGGGCGCGAACGCGTCGTCCAGGAACGGCTTGAGGCGACGGTAGAACTCCGCCGTCTTGAGTCGGGTCCGGATCACCGGCACTCCCCTGGCGCGCGCCAGCTCGACCAGCTCGGCCGGCGGCTCCTGCCCCTTCGAGATCACGACGCACGGCAGGTCGAACTGGAGCAGCGTCTCGAGCGCCCGACGGCGCGCGGCGGCGTCCAGGGACGCGAGGTACGTGACTTCGGTTTCGCCGAGGATGTGGATGCGGGCCGCCGCGAAGCGCTTGGTGTACCCGGCGAGCACGAGCCCGGGGCTCGACGCTTCGGCTGCGGGAATCTCGCGGTCGAGCCCCACGTCTCCGGTCAGCGCCTCGAGCTGCAAGAGCTCGCCCTTGCGCTCGAGCAGGTCGCGCACCTTTGGTTTCGTCACCGCGGCTCCGGCTCCCGGGCGCGGCGGGTGGGGCCGCCGCGCCGCCGCGTGGGATCCTTGTCGAGCTGCCGCCGCACCTTGGCTACCGCGAGGTCCAGCGCGCTGCGGTGATCCGCGCCGCGCGCCGTACCCACGTGTACCACGCCGCGCGCGGTGTGCAACCGCACCTCCACCGTCGGTCGCCCGTTGTCGGCCACGAACACGACTCGGCCATCATGCGGCCGCGGCGCGATTCGCGCGAGGCGCTCGAGCCGATCGCGCGCCCGCGCGCGCAGCTCATCGGGAATCTCGCAGTGGCGTGCCGTGATGGTGATCCGCATCGTTCAGCCTCCCTGAGCGATGACCCGGTGCAGATGCGCTTCGGTCGCCCGGGCCGCCTGCTCCCAGGAGAGCTGCTCCGCGAAGGCGCGGGCGCCGCGACCCAGCCGTGCCAGGAGCGTCGGATCGGCGGCCAGGGCCAGCATCTGGTCCGCGAGGGCGCGCGTATCACCGTGCGGGACCAGAAAGCCGGTCTCGCCGTGCCGAACCGACTCCCGGAGGCCAGGACTGTCGGATGCGAGCGCGGGAGTCCCGCACGCCGCCGCCTCCACGTTCGAGATGCCCCACCCTTCCTTCGGACTCGTCAGCACCACCGCCCATGCCCGGCGGAGCAGCCGGCGCTTCTCCGTCTCGGATACGAACCCAAGAAACCGGGCGGCCTCGCCGAGGCCCATCGTCCGCGCCAGGCGCTCGAGCCGCGCCCGGTCGTCGCCGCCGCCAGCGATCTCGAGAATGAGGTCGGGACGCGCCTGCCGGGCCAGCGCCAACGCCCTGAGCGCAATCTCCACTCCTTTATAACGCTTGAGACGCCCCACGTACAAGAACGTCGGTTCGCGGGCGCGCGGCTCGACCGCGTCCGGAGCGTACCAGGTCGCATCGACGCCCGGGTAAATGACTTCGATGCGCTCGCGGCGCACCCCCCGCCGGACCAGGTCGTCGCGCGTGCTCTCCGAAATCGCGTGGAACCAGGCACGGCGGTACACCCAGGGGATGGGGCGCTCAGCTGCCCACACCACGGACGCGATCGGCCAGCTCGCTTCGCGGAAGGCCGTCGCCCCGAACAGATGCGGCACGAGGGCACAAAACGGCCGGTCGGTGAGCGCCGGGAGGAACAGCGGGAGCTTATTGATGTCCTCGACCACCACGTCGTAGCGGTTCGCCCGCAGCAACCGGCGCACTACGCCGCGCGCGCGCAGCGCGAAGGTATGTCGCCCGCCCGCGCGTTGCACCCGCAGGCCGTCGAGCTGCGCTTCGCGCGGGGCCCCCGGCCAGCCGCTCACCACGAGGTCGATGGTGTGGCCGCCGCGCGCCAGCCGACCGAAGATCTCGTGGAGGTGCGTCTCGGCGCCGCCGGCGTGGGGATTCTCCCGGTCATTCCAGTTGACCAGTAGAATCCTCACAGCGCGCCGGATTCCCGTGCGACGGTGTCGAGCACACCGTTCACGAACCCTGGCGCCTTGGCGCCCGCGAACCAGTGCGCCAGCTTCACGGCTTCATCGATCACTACCCGCGCCGGCGTCGATCCTTCGGCAAGCTCCGCGAGCGCGAGTCGGAGGATGTTGCGCTCGACTACGCCGACGCGCTCGAGCCGCCAGTGCTCGGCGGCGTCTCCGACGCGAGTGTCGAATTCGGGAAGGCCGGCGATCGCCTGGGCGGCGAGGTCCGCGCCGCGGTCGTAGCCCTCCGGAGGGCGCCCGTAGGCCGCGGCGAGCCGGCCCACGACCGTTTCGATCGATGGGCGGCCGGACAGGTCCCAGGCGTAGAGGATTTGCAGCGCGCGGGCGCGGGCCTTAGTCTCGGGGCGCTGCACGCGTGAGCTGGTCGAGGACGTCGGCCGTCGTGAGGGCGGCGTCGACCGCCTCGTAGCCCTTGTTGCCGGCCGCTCCGCCGGCCCGGGCCAGCGCCTGCTCCAGCGTCTCGGTAGTGAGCAGCCCGAAGCCGACCGGAAGCCGGTGTGCCAGCGCGACGTTGCCGAGCCCGCGCGCGGCTTCGCCCGCGACGTACTCGAAGTGGGGCGTTTCGCCGCGCACCACGCACCCCAGCGCGACCAGCGCCGTGTAGCGTCCGCTCGCGGCCGCGGCTTCGGCCGCGACCGGCAGCTCGAAGGCTCCCGGCACCCAGATCACGTCCACCCGCGCCTCCGGCACGCCGTTGTCGCGGAAGCACTCGCGCGCGCCCTCCAAGAGGCGCGTGGTGACGAGCTCATTGTAGCGGCTGACGAGGACGGCCACGCGAGCTTCTCGCGGCGCGCGCGGCGAACCCTGAATCTCGGCCACGGTCAGTGGGTGAGCAGGTGGCCGAGCTTGTCCCGCTTGACGTCCAGGTAGGACCGGTTCTCGTCGGAGGCCGTCGCCACGATCGGTACGCGCTCGACGATCTCCAGGCCGTAGCCCTCGAGCCCGACGAGCTTCATCGGGTTGTTGGTGAGCACGCGGATCGCGGAGAGACCCAGGTCGAGCAGGATCTGCGCCCCGATGCCGTAGTTGCGCAGGTCGGGCTTGAAGCCGAGCTCGCGGTTCGCCTCGACGGTATCGTGGCCCGCGTCCTGAAGCTCGTACGCCTTCAGCTTGTTGAGGAGCCCGATGCCACGCCCTTCCTGATCGAGGTAGACCACCACGCCGCGGCCCTCCGCGGCGATCATGCGCATCGCCGAGTGCAGCTGCCAACCGCAGTCGCACCGTCCCGAGCCGAACACGTCGCCGGTGAGGCACTTGGAGTGCATCCGCACCAGCACGTTCTTTCGGTCCTGCACGTCCCCGTAGATCAGCGCCACATGCTCGGCCGCGTCCACGTCGTTGCGGTAGCCCACGATGCGGAACTCGCCGAACGGCGTCGGCAGGCGGGCCTGGGCCACGGGGTGCACCAGCCGCTCGTGCGCCAAGCGGTACGCCACGAGCTCGGCGACCGTGATGAACGTGAGGCCATGTCGCGCGGCGAACTGCTCCAGGTCCTGCTGCCGCGCCATCGAGCCGTCCGGGTTCAGGATCTCGCAGATCACGCCCGCCGGGTACAGCCCCGCGAGCCGCGCGAGATCCAGGCTCGCTTCCGTCTGGCCCACCCGTTGCAGCACCCCGCCCGGACGCGCCCGCAACGGGAACACGTGACCGGGGCGTCGCAGGTCGGTGGGCACGCTGGACGGATCGACCGCCACCCGGATCGTGGCGGCGCGGTCCGCCGCCGAGATGCCGGTGGTGACACCGAAGCGAGCGGCGGCGTCGATCGACACAGTGAAGGCGGTTTCGTGCGCCTCGGTATTGTGCTCGGCCATCTGGGTGAGGCCCAGGGCCTGACAGCGCTCGGGCAGGAGGGTCAGGCAGATCAACCCGCGCGCATGCGTCGCCATGAAATTGATCATCTCGGGGGTGACCTGCTCGGCGGCGCCGACCAGGTCCCCCTCGTTCTCGCGGTTCTCGTCGTCGGCCACGATCACCAGCTTGCCGGCGCGGATGTCCGCGATCGCCTGTTTTATCTTGCGATGCTGCATAGTTGCCTCACGTACTTCCCCAGCACGTCTCCCTCGACGTGAACGCGGTCCCCGACGCCGAGCGTTCTGAGCGTGGTATGCTCGCGCGTGAACGGGATCAACGAGACCTGCACGAGATCCTTCCCGGGCAGGTCGTTGATGGTGAGACTCACGCCGTCCACCGTAATCGCGCCGTGCGGAATCGACACCTGCCGCACCGTGTCGGGCACGCGCAGGTCGTACACCCAGGCGTCCCCATGCCGCTCGACCCGCTGCACCACCGCGACCCCGTCCACGTGCCCCTGGACGATGTGGCCGCCCAGCCGATCCGTCGCCCGCAGCGCGCGCTCCAAATTCACCGGCCGTCCGGCGCCATACTCGGCGAAAAGCGTCCGGCCCTCCGTGGTCTCGATCACGTGGACCTGAAACCCACCCTTCACCACGCGCTCCACGGTGAGACAGGCGCCGTTCACGGCGACGCTCTCGCCCTTCTTGAGGCCCTTATACGGCGCACGGAAAGTGAGCGTCAGCCCGGTTTCCCGTGTCCCGTTTCCCGCTGCCCGCGTTGCCTTCGCGACGCGCCCTACGGCGCTCACGATTCCGGTAAACATAGCCGCCTATCCAATACCAATAATGTATCAGAGCCCAGAGCCCTTCGCTCCACCGGCGTCCAGCGCGGCGCGGCCGCGAGCGGGTGCGGCGGCACCCCGGGAAAGGCCGGAACGGCGCCCTCTCCGAGCCACACCGGCGCCTGCACCCAATAGAGCCGGTCCACCAGACCGTCGGCGAGGAGCCGCGCGCCGAGCGCCCCGCCCCCCTCGCACAACACCGACTGGACCCCGGCCTCGCGCAGCATGCGGAGACCGTCCCGCAACGTCGTGGGGCGGAACACGCGCACGCCGCTGTTCTCGAGCTGGGTCACGCTCGACGACGGCGCGTCCAGCGACGACATGACCCACGTCGGCACTTGGCGCGCCGTGCTCACGAGCTGCACTCCCACGTTGAGCATCGCGCGCCGGTCGAACACGACCCGCACCGGCGGCCGGCGTGGCGCGACCGTGCCGCGCACCGTGAGCTGCGGGTTGTCGCGCAGCGCGGTCGTGCCGCCGACCGCGATCGCGTCGAACCCGGCGCGCAGCCAGTGCACGTGCTCGCGCGCCGCTTCCCCCGAAACCCACTGCGAGCTGCCGGCCGCGTCGGCAATGCGTCCGTCGATCGACGTGGCGAGCTTGAGCGCGACGAAGGGTCGCTCCGCCTGCTCCCGCGCGAACAGGAACGGCGCGTTCAGGGCGGCCGCCGCCTCGGCGAGCAGGCCGATCGACACCGCCACGCCCTTGGCGCGCAGCACCGCGGCACCGCCCCGCGCCTGTGGGTCCGGGTCGAGCACCGCCGCGACGACGCGGGTCACGCCGGCGGCAACGATCGCGTCGGTACACGGCGGCGTCTTGCCGTGGTGCGCGCACGGCTCGAGGTTCACCACCAGGGTGGCGCCCCGCGCCCGCTCGCCCGCGGCCGTCAGGGCGACGACTTCGGCGTGGGGCCCGCCGTACTCCGCGTGGTAGCCCTCGCCCACCACCGTGTCGCCCGCGAGCACGACGGCGCCGACCAGGGGATTGGGAGCGACGCGCCCCCAACCCCGGCGTGCGAGGTCGAGGGCGCGTTCCATCGCCGCCCGCTCGGGCGGCCGCTCAGAATCCGAACCGGACGCCGAGACCTCCGAAGACATGTGCCGCCTTGGGATCGAAGTCCGAGAACTGCGTGAAGTAGCTCTGATCCTTGCCCGCCTGCAGGCCAATTTCGCCGACCAGCTTCACGACCGCGAGGGACAGGCCGCCGTTGACGAACACCAGGGCGCGTGTGTTCGTCGGGTTGATCACGACCGTTCGCACACTCGTCGGCGTGACGGCGTCGTGGAACCGGATGTTGGTGTCGCGCGATTTGTAACGGTCGACCCCGATTCCCGCTGCGAGATCCACCACGGCGAGCTTCCACCCCGCCACTGCACGGTAGCTGTCGCTCGTCAGATCCATGGTGAACTCGAAATCGTCCCCGGTGCCGATGATGGGACCGAGCGTGCCGTACCGGAGGCGCGGGACCGTGCGGTGCATCCAGCTCACGGAGACCGCGGGGACCGGGAAGCCGCCATTGAGCACGCCGACCCGGACGCCGTAACCGAACCCCAGCGCGGCGTCGCTGATGTGGGTGGCACCTGAATCCACGGTGAGATCGTTGATGCCCGTCGGCAGGATCAGGGCGGAGCCGAGGACGTCCACGGCGAGGAGGCCGCCGCCCACGCCCTTGAACAGCCCGAGGGCCCCTTCAACCATCGGCGCGGGGACCGCCCCGTTGAAGCTCGACGGCACCGGCGACTGGCTGCCGGCTTGGGGGTCGGGCAGCGCCGCCTTGATAGCGTTCACCCGCGCGGTGAGCGCGAAGTGCCCGAGCCCGCCGAGCGAGCCGGCGGTGCCGATCACGGGATTGCCGCCGTTGACGATCATTCCGGCGAGGGGATAAAACGCCCGCACCCCGTCCACGGCGGTATTGCATGCCGCCGTGGCGAAGGGGCTGGCCGGTATGTTGCACTGCGGCTCCTGCGCTGCGAGCGGAGCCGCTCCGAAGATCATTGCGAGTACCATCACGATCCGACGCACGTGGCCTCCTACCGTTCCGCGAATTTCACGCCCTGGGTCCCCGCCCGCACCTCCCCGATGATCCATGCCGCTATGCCGGCGCGCTTGGCCGCCGCGATCACCGCTTCCGTGTCGTCCCGGGCGGCGACGGCGATCATCCCGACGCCCAGGTTGAATACGCGGCGCATCTCCCCCAGCGATACATCGCCCGCGCGCATCAGCACGCGGAACAGCGACGGCCACGACCAGGCGCGCGCATCGACGACGGCCTCACATCCCGCCGGCAGCACGCGCACCAGGTTGCCGGGGATGCCACCGCCCGTGATGTGCGCCAGCGCGTGGACGTGCGGCAGGACGGGCGCGACGGCCGCGACGTAGCTCGTGTGCACGTCCAGCAACACCTGGGCCACCGTGCGGCCGGTGTCGGGAAACGGGTCCTGCACGTCGAGCCGCAGGCGATCGAAGACGATGCGCCGTGCCAGAGTGTACCCGTTGGTGTGCAGTCCGTTCGACGCGTAGCCGATCAACACGTCGCCCGCGCGCACCAGGTCCCCGTGCAACGCGGCGGATTCCTCGACCACGCCGGCGATCGTCCCGGCCAGGTCGTACTGCCCTGGCTGGTACAGGTCGGGGAGCTGGGCAGTCTCGCCGCCGGCGAGGATCATGTCGTGGGCGCGGCAGCCACGCGCCACGCCCGAGACGATCGCGGCGGCGGTCTCGGGCTCGAGCTGGGCGGTCGCGAGGTAGTCGAGGAATGCCAGAGGGCGGGCGCCGTGCACCAGGATGTCGTTGACACAATGGTTCACGAGGTCCTCGCCTACGGTGTCGTGGATCCCGGCACGGGCGGCGACCAGCACCTTGGTGCCGACCCCGTCGGTCGACAGGACCAGCACGGGACGCTCGTACCCGGACGGCACCCGTACCATGCCGCCGAACCCGCCGATCTCCCCGAGCGCCAGCGGCGTGCGCGTCGTCCGCACCAGGGCCGCGATCCGGCGCTTCGCTTCGTCGGCCGTGTCGAGCCGGACGCCGGCGGCGGCGTAGCGATCGGTCATCCCGGGGGGGCCTCGTCCATGTCGAAGTGGACGAGGTCCTTGAACGCGCGCACGCGGGCATGCACATCGGCGGGGGTCACGTGTTCGAGCCCCTGCACGCCGAACGCCTCCACTGCGAACGAGCCCATCGCGGCGCCGTACACCATGGCGCGCCGCAGGTTCGGCGCGGTGACATCGTCGGTCGCGGCGAGGTAGGCCATGAAGCCGCCCGCGAACGCGTCGCCCGCGCCCGTGGGATCGAACACTTCCTGGAGCGGGTAGGCGGGGACCTTGAACGTGGTGTCACGGTTCACGAGCAGCGCGCCGTGCTCGCCCTGCTTGATGACGGTCATCTTGGGACCGCGCTCGAGCACCCAGCGCGCCGCGCGGTAGATGTTCCAGTCGCCCGACAGCTCACGCGCCTCGGAGTCGTTGACCATCAGAATGTCGATGTGGCGCAGCAGCTCGAGCAGCAGGTCGCGCTTGGAGTGTATCCAGTAGTTCATCGTATCACAGGCGACGAGCGCCGGCTGCTTCACCTGGTCGAGCACACCGAGCTGCAGCTCGGGATCGATGTTGCCGAGGAACAGGTAGCGCGCGTCGCGGAACTTGGGCGGCAGCTTGGGGCGGAAGTCGGCGAACACGCCGAGCCGGGTCTCGAGCGTCTCGCGGCTGGCGAGGTCGTACGAATACTTCGCCTTCCAGCGGAAGGACTCGCCCGGGGCCTGCTCGACGCCCGCGAGGTCCACACCGCGCGCCTCGAGCGCCTTGAGGGCACCGAGCGGATAGTCGGTCCCCACCACCCCCACGACCTGGACCGGGTGCAGGATCACGCCGGCGGCGCTGAAGAACACCGCCGATCCGCCGGGTGCGTCCGCAGTCTCGCCGAACGGCGTGTATACCGAGTCGAGCGCGATCGAGCCCACCACGAGCAGACTCACGTCACATCCGATCCGGGGCGCTGATCCCCAAGAGGTGGAGGCCGTTGGCGAGCACCTGGCGCACCGCCGCCGCCAGCACGAGGCGGGCCGCCTCCTGGGGCTCGCCGAGCACGCGGTACTTGTGGTACCAGGCGTGGGCCAGCCGGGCGAGCCCTTCGAGGTAGCCGGTGACGCGGTGCGGCTCGAGCGTCTCGGCCGCCCGCGCGACGATGCCCGGGAAGGCGGCGACTTCCTTCAGCAAGTCGGCCTCCTCCGGCTCGACCAGGACGCTCAGGTCCACGCCGGCGGCCTCGACCGAGCCCGGCTCCCGCGCCGCCACCCGGAAGATGCCGCTCATCCGCGCGTGCGCCATCTGGACGTAGAACACGGGGTTCTCGTCGGTCTGGCTCTTGGCGAGATCCACGTCGAACACGAACTGGGAGTCCCCACGGCGCATCAGGAAGAAATAGCGCGCCGCGTCCACGCCGGTCTCCTGGAACAGGTCGCGTAGGGTGACGAACTCGCCCGACCGCTTCGAGAACCGCACCTCACCCCCGCCCCGCATGACCCGCACCAGCTGCACCAGCACGGCGTGGTAGAAGTCCTTGGGGTAGCCGAGCGACTGCATCGCGGCCTGCATGCGTCCGATGTAGCCGTGATGGTCGGCCCCCAGCACATCGATCGCCCGGACGAAGCCGCGCTCGTGCTTCTGGCGGTGATACGCGATGTCGGGCAGCAAATAGGTGTACGTGCCGTCCGACTTGCGGAGCACCCGGTCCTTGTCGTCGCCGAACGCCGTGGTCCGGAGCCAGAGCGCGCCGTCTTGCTCGAACGTGTAGCCCCGCTTCGCGAGATCCTTGAGGGTCTGCTCGAGCAGCCCGTCGCGGTACAGCGACGACTCGAAGAAGATCACGTCGAACTTGACGCCGAACTCCCGCAGATCCTCGTCCTGCTCGGCGCGCTGCGACTCGACCCCGATCGCACGACAGCGACGCACCCCCTCTTCCTCCGGGAGGTCCGCGAAGTGCCGTCCCTCGCGCGCGAGAATCGCCGCCGCGAGCTCGACGAGGTAGTCGCCGTGGTAGCCCCCCTCGGGAATCTCCGCCGCCCGCCCGACCGCCTGTTGCACCCGTGCCCACAGGGAGCGGGCGAGCTTGTCGATCTGAGCCCCCGCATCGTTCACGTAGAACTCGCGCGTCACCGCGTGTCCCGTCCACTCGAGCAGCGACGCAATGCCGTCACCCAGCGCCGCCCCGCGCCCGTGCCCCACGTGCAGCGGCCCGGTCGGATTCGCCGAGACGAATTCCACGTTCACACGCGTTCCCCGCCCCCCGTCCTCCCTCCCGTAGCGCTCCCCGGCCTCGAGCACCGCCTCGAGAACGCTGGCGAGCTGAGCTTCAGCGAGAAAGAAGTTGATGAACCCGGGACCGGCGATTTCGATCTTGCGGACCAGACCCTGCGGCAGCTGCAGGGTCGCAACCAGCCGCTCGGCGACCGCCCGGGGCTTCTGCTTGAGCGACTTGGCGAGCGCCAGCGCGAGGTTGGTGGCCACGTCGCCGTGCGCGGGGTCGCGCGGCCGCTCGAGCTCGACCGCGGAAGGGGACAGCGACACCTCCAGCCGCGCCGCGGCATCCGCCAGCGCCGCGCGGATTACCTCGTGCGCCTTCACTTGTCGCCGGAGTCTTTTTTCTTCTTGGCGCGCTCGACCGGCTTGGTTTCGGCCGCGGGCTTCGACTCGGGGCTCGGCTTCGACTCGGGGCCGGGCTTGGACTCGGCCGCGGGCTTCACCTCCTCCTTGTGCTCCTGCTTCTCGCCCGCGCGCTTGTAATCGGTGATGTAGAAGCCCGAGCCCTTGAACACCAGGCCGGCGCCGGCCGAGATCTGCCGCCCCGCCATCTTACCGCAGGTGGGGCACTTCAAGCGACGACTGTTCTTCATCGTCGGGTAGAACTTTTCGAACACGTGCCCGGCCGGGCACTTGTACTCGTAGGTCGGCATCGCACAACAACTTAGCCCGGGCATGCCGACAGGTCAACTCACTCCGAGGGCGAGCCATGCCGCGAGTGTCGCCGCTTTCTCGTCGGCGCGCCACGGCCCGCCGAGCGCGTCACCCAGGTCCGTCACCGCGCGCCTGAGGGCTTCCCGTGACCGCTTGAGACGTGTCGCCGCGGTGTCGTACAGGGACCGCTCGACCCGCGTGGTGCACGGCAACCGCGCCGCGCGTGCCGCGCGCTCCAGCGCCGTCCGAAACAGCTGTCCTTCGAGGGCGTGCGCCCGGATGTGATCGTTGCCGATTCTGGCGGGATCGATGAGGCTCCCTACCACCAAGGCGACACGTCGGACGGGGCGTCCCTGCCGGCGATACTCCTTGAGGAGGGCGCCGAGCGACCGCTTAGTAACTCGCTCGACCAGCCCGCGGAGGCGTCGCTCCAGCTTGGCGGCCTGGCCGGGCCGGGCATCCCTCACCGCGTGATAGGGCTGGCGCGATGTAGGCACCTGCGCGTCGCTCAACTCGATCGCTCGCCGGTCGATTACGCGCGGCGATCGGGCCGGGCCCTCCACGAGCACCGCCGTGGCCCAGCCGGATTTGACGCGGCAGCCTAGAACTCGCGCTTCTTCATCTCCGAGAAGAAGTCGCGCAACTCGACATCCTCTTCCCGTTCCGGCTGAAGGGTGTCGTCGTATTGCCGGCGCTTGTTGGGTTTTGCCTTTGCGGCCTTGGCCGCGTTCTTCTTGGCCAACGCGGCCAGCTGGCGCTCCTCACCTTTGGGCATGGCTCGAGCTCCTGACGGGAAAGTTCGGACATTAAAGCTGTGCGGGGGGAGGCGCCCCGCGCAACGCCTCCGTTGCGGTCCGGGCCAGGTCGAGGAGTACCCAGTACGGCGGCGGGTACCCCTGCTGGCGGGTCCAGCGCGCCGCCGCCTCGGTCACGCGCCCGGCGACCCACCGTTGGCGGTCCGAGAACGCGCGGTTGCGGAGCGCCGCCCGGGCGGACACCGTGTCCAGTGGGCATGTGCGCCCCTGACGGAGCTTGACAAGCGTTTTTACCGTTTTATCATCCACGTATTGGATGCGAATCGGCATACGATCAATCGTTTCCGCGTCCTGGTAATAGCATGTCCCCGGTCGGGACTGGGCAATCAGATTTGCACCCACCTTGCCATCTCGTCCGTTGCCGAACACGAAGTATTCGCCAGTGTCGCTCTGCATGCGGAAACAGAAACGCTGATCCAACTGTTCACGAACCAAGTTCGAACCGAGCGCCAACAGGGTCGGATACTGGGTGGCCTCAATGATCTCAACGCCAACCGCACGGCCCTTCTGGATGACGCGCTCCAATATTTCCAGTTGCTTACGGTTCATCGCACCATTGAAGGAATGGCATTCGTCCACAATTACGGTAAGCACAGGACACTCTTCGGTCATGGGCCAAACCCGGACACCCATTTCAGCGCAGTGCGCCGCACGGGCGTCGACGACAGCCTCTAACGCCTCTAGCAACATCATGGCGTCATCAAAATTAGTGACTACCCAGTCCATGACGTTGCGCCACGGGCCTAGTTCCATTCCCCCCTTCAGGTCGATGCCCCACATGGTCGCGTTGCGGGCGCACGCCCGGTTGCCCACAATGAGGTTGACGAGCCCCGATTTTCCGGATCCCTTCATCCCCGCGACCATCACGGAACGTGATCCGAATCCCTTACGGTCGGTGAGTGTCATGGTTTTCAACTCACCATCCTCCCGATAACCCAGAGTAATCGGATCGCAGGCGTCCATATCCTGAACATAGAATTCCCCGTTAACCTCTTCCGTCGGGATTTCCCACCGGATCCCCTCTTCGTGCGGATCCTTCACGAACGCCTTGAACAATACCGAATTTGAATGCCGACCATTCCGCTCCATGCGCAGCGTGCCCGCCGGAAGATCCAACGCCCCCTCAATCTGATCCCGCTTGCCCAGGATCTCCGACACCACGAAATCCCCGGCTGGCCATACCAGTTTGCCACCGAAGTTCCCCTCACCGTGCGCCCGGATATCAACTGGGCGCACGGTATCCATATGCAATTTGCGGGCTAATGACGGCCACCGTTCTACTGTTCGCTCAAGATTGACTTTCGTTACGCGTCGATTGTTCCGCCACCACGGAATCCCTAGCGCCGCACCCAATCCGGCCGCGATAATCGCCGTCCAATCGAAATGCGACCAGCCCAGTTCATGTAAAGTGAGCACAGCGGACGTGGACACGCCAAGCACACTCCACAAATACAGCTTGTTTCGGTCATCCCCGCCATGGATGTTCACCCATGACGCGCATGCCATTCCTGTTCCGACCATGCCCAACACCACCGGGGTGAGCGGCACATACTGTGCCGCTTCCCCGACCGCCACAACCCCGGTGGTGACGTACATGGGCGTCAACCCCGACCGATGCCGGCGCATGGATTTCGCCACTCCCGTGACGCCCATGATTTTGCCTCCTTACGAGTTAGGAACTTCGATGCCTGAGCGAAAAAGTTCTAACAACGATCCGTAAATGGTTTCTATTGTATTGCATACAGCGGTGAACGCCGCCGCTTCCGCTTCCGCCAGCGCGATAATCGAATCTAGCCCCTTGGCCACTAGTGGATCTACATTCAGCCGTAGGACCAGCGTTTTTTGAAGCAGCTCCAACGCCTCCCCCCTGGCGCTAGCCGCCTGCGCCAGGCCGGCAATGACGTTCATTACATCTTCTGTACCCCGGGGGACGGTGTCTCCAATTTCCGTCCATCTGCGCCCAATTTGAGCGGCTGTGTCCGTTCCGTCAGACATGATTTTTTTACCCCTCTCTTCGACTCGTTTTCTTACTGCCGCGATCGACGCTGACGTTTCGCGACGTCCAGCGGCGGGCCGGGATACCCGGTGTCGCCCGGTCGGCATGTTAGATGCCGGTCGGACTTTGACTTTTCCCGTGGTGCGCCGCGCGCGTGTCGGGTTGTTCTTTTGGAATACTCGGGTTTCGCCCCGGTGCTTCTCGCTGTAGTGCTTGTTCAGTTCCATTATATCATGAAACGTTACCCCGCATACACAGGTAATGGCGTGCTTGACGCGCCATTTATTGCGTTTCCGTTCCACTTTCGGCCCATGTCGCGCCCATTTTGGTGCGACCTTTCGTTTTATATGCCGCCGGACGTGTGGTATGGCGTAACGGGTTCCCTCAGCCGCGCCAACCCCGGCTCCGACGGCCGCGTATCCGGCAATTTTCATTGTGCCGAACGCGAGATGCGCCATCCCACGAGTGAATTTGTGTCGCTTCGAGATCCGGTCCGCGAGCTTTGAGCGGTACCACCGGGTGGTTCGTACGTGCTTAACGAATCGCGCGCCCACCGTTGACCCACTTGACCTGGGTGGCGTGACGTCTCCCCCGCTCTCCCGTGTTCGTTTGCTGGTCGATTGGGGTCGTTTGGTGGTTTTCATCGTTTTGGGCATCGCCTACTCCTCTCCGACTGCCCGGGATTCAGCCGCTTTGGCTCGGAGCCGTCCGAGCGTCTTGCGGGTGGTGTCCGATTTGGCCCCAAGGTGCTGGCCGATGTGGAGCTGTATCTCCGACGGTTTTGCGTCGGGGTGGACGCTCAGGTATCGGGTGATGGCCGCGACTAGCCCCATGTCCGGGGTGAGCCAGTCGGGGGCGGTGGCGGACATTTGGGTGACCGTGGCCAGTTCGGCGGCCTGTTCCGGTGCGACCGGCGATGCGGGGGTGGTTGTCTTAGATGTCGTTTTTGGTGCGACCGCCTTGGGGGTGACCGGCTTCTTGGCGCGGTGGGCGGTAAGTCCCTGACGCATCACCAGCATGTGGATAACAGCCGCGAGCATGGCGGGCGGGATCGCGCCGACGAGCAGCACAACACCCCAAACGGGGGTCAACTTCTCTACGGACAAGAACAGGTCGAGACCGTTCGCGGCGAGGGACAAGCCGATCCCGACGAGCGCCAGGAAACGCGCGTAGGACCGGGTGGAGTCGTCAGTGGTGCGGGACAGCCAGATCCTGGTAGCGGTGTAGGCGACGGCATCCAAACAGACGGGCCATACCCAGGAAAGCCAGTCATGGAATCCGCAGGCGTCGGCGAGGTCACGGGAGGAGCTGAACGACAGGACTGCCGCGCCTCCCACAATGAGGCTGGACATGGCGTGGATGTCCAGCTCGCTGAACCAGCGATGTTTTTTATCGGCTCCGCCGGGTCGCCCCTCCGT
>Ga0137418_10001552_pt1 | contig 21181 bp, 19 predicted proteins | sample CZODoug3_1_2_16f_FD_122242 | JGI IMG/M metagenome (GOLD analysis project Ga0137418, IMG submission 122242) | Vadose zone soil fungal communities from Angelo Coast Range Reserve, California, USA - CZODoug3_1_2_16fungal (Hybrid Assembly) | ecosystem: Environmental > Terrestrial > Soil > Vadose...
TACACGCCCGAGGAGATGCACGCGTTCGGCATCGACAAGAAGGTGGGCCCGTTCTTCAAAGGCGCGGGATGTGATACCTGCGCCGGCACCGGCTACCGCGGCCGCCAGGGCCTCTATGAGGTCATGGCGCTGACGAGCCCGCTGCGTCGCGAGATCCTGAAGGGCGCCTCGACCGAAGAGCTGCGCGATCTCGCCGTGAAGGAAGGGATGTTGACGCTGCGCATGGACGGCATGTTGAAGGTCAAGAAGGGCGTGACTACGCTGGAAGAAGTCGTCAAAGAAACCGCAGCCGGATAAGGAGAGGAAGCAATGCCAGTCAACCTCCGGGCACTGCTCGAGGAAATGATCGAAAAGGACGCGTCCGACCTCCACCTCGTGGCGGGCGAGCGCCCCAAGCTCCGCGTGGACGGCGACATCGTGAGCGCGCAGAGCGAAGAGGTCATGACGCCCAAAGACACGCTGTCGCTCGCGTACTCGGTGCTCACCGAGAACCAGAAGAAGCGCTTCGAGACCGAGAGCGAGCTCGACTTCTCATTCGGGATCCAGAACCTGGCGCGCTTCCGCGGCAACGTCTTCAAGCAGCGCGGCTGCGTGTCGGTCGTGATCCGGCAGATTCCGTTCAGCGTGAAGACGTTCCAGGAGCTGGGTCTGCCGCAGGTCGCGGCACAGCTCGCCGACCGTCCCCGCGGGCTCGTGCTGGTCACGGGGCCGACGGGCTCGGGCAAGAGCACGACGCTGGCCGCGATGATCGACAAGATCAACAAGGAGCTGAAGGGCCACATCATCACGGTGGAGGACCCGATCGAGTTCATCCATCGGCACCAGTCGTGCATCGTCAACCAGCGTGAGGTGGGGACCGACACGAACAGTTTTCAGGCCGCGCTGAAGTATGCGCTGCGGCAGGACCCCGACGTCGTGCTGATCGGCGAAATGCGCGATCTGGAGACGATCCAGGCGGCGCTCACCATCGCCGAGACCGGCCACCTGGCGTTCGCCACGCTGCACACCAACTCCGCGATGGAGAGCATCAACCGCATCATCGACGTCTTCCCCTCACACCAGCAGTCGCAGGTGCGCGCCCAGCTCGCCTTCGTGCTCGAGGGCGTGCTGACGCAGACGCTGCTTCAGAAAGCCAAAGGGAAGGGCCGCGTCATGGCGGCGGAAATCATGGTGTGCACGTCGGCGATCCGGGCCTTGATCCGCGACGACAAGGTGCACCAGATCGAGTCGTCGATGCAGGCGGGGAAGAAGTACGGAATGCAGACCTTGAACGACGCGCTGTACCAGCTCTACATGGCTCGCGAAGTCACGAAGGACGAGTGTCTCCGGGTGACATCGAAGCCGAACGATTTCCTGCGGGCCATCGGGGAGGTGCCACCCGACGAGCGAGAGCCCTCGGCCCCCGGCGGGGCGCAAGCCGGTCCATCCAAGGTCGCCGCGCGCCGCTGAGGCGCGGGGCGGGGAAGGTGAGCCATGCCGGTCTTTGAATACACCGCGCGGAACCTGAAGGGCGATCTCGTCCAGGACAAGGTCGATCTCCCCTCCCGCGACGACGTCATCGCCCACCTGCGCAAGAATCGCATGGTGGTCGTGAAGGTCAGTGAGGCGAAGAAGGGCGGCGGGTTTGGCGACTTTTTCAAGCCCGGCGTCAAGACGCGGGACATCGTCATTTTCACGCGGCAGTTCTCCACCATGATCAACGCCGGGCTGCCGCTCGTCCAGGCGCTCGACATCCTGTCGCAGCAGACCGAGAACAAGGTCCTGGCCGACGTCACGCGCGCCGTCGTCTATGACGTCGAGAGCGGCCACACGCTGGCCGACGCGCTGCGCAAGCACCCCAGGGCCTTCACCGACTTGTACGTCAACATGGTCGCGGCGGGCGAGGCCGGCGGTATTCTCGACACCATCCTGCTCCGTCTCGCGACCTTCCTCGAGAAAAACGACCTCATCGTGCGCAAGGTCAAGGGCGCGATGATCTACCCCGCCGTGATCTTCTCCGTCGCCGCGATCGCCATCTCGGTGCTGCTCATCTTCGTGATCCCGACGTTCCAGGCCATGTTCGCGTCGGTGAACCTCGATCTTCCGCTCCCCACCCGGATCGTGATCGGGGCCAGCAATCTGCTCAAGAACTACTGGTGGGCGATCATCGCGGTGCTGGTCTTCGCGGCGTGGTCGCTGCAGCGCTACTACCGCACCGCGCCGGGCAAGCTCCAGATCGACAAGCTGATGCTCAAGGCCCCCGTGCTTGGCGACCTGCTCCGCAAGTCCGCCGTCTCACGGTTCACGCGCACCCTCGGCACCCTGATCTCGTCGGGCGTCTCGATTCTCGATGGGCTCGAGATCACCGCCCGCACCGCCGGCAACATGGTCATCCACAACGCGGTGATGGAATCGCGCGCCTCGATCGCCGGCGGCGAAACGATCGCCGGCCCGCTCGCGAAATCGAAAGTCTTCCCACCGATGGTGATCTCGATGATCGCCGTCGGCGAGCAGACCGGCGGACTCGACGAGATGCTCACCAAGGTCGCCGACTTCTACGACGACGAGGTCGATGCCGCCGTCAGCGCGCTGCTGTCCCTGATGGAGCCGATCATGATCGTCGTCCTGGGCGTGATCGTGGGCGGCATGGTCGTGGCCATGTACCTCCCGATCTTCGATATGGTGAACGCGGTCCAGTAGCGTGACGCTGCTGCTCACCCGCAGCGACGTCGCGGATCTGCTCGACCTCGACACCTGCATCACAGCCGTGGAGGAGGCGTTCCGCCTCCACGGCGAGGGCGGCACGACCGTGGGCGTGCTCGGCATCCACGTCCCGGGCGGCGGCTTTCATATCAAGGCTGGGACCCTGCGCCTCAGTCGCCCGTACTTCGCGGCGAAAACCAACGCCAACTTCCCGAACAACCCGAGCGCCGGCCTCCCCACGATCCAGGGCGTGATCGTCCTCGCCGACGCCGAAGTGGGCACACCCCTGGCGCTCCTCGATTCCATGGAGATCACCACGCTGCGCACCGGCGCGGCCAGCGCCGTAGCGGCCAAGTACCTGGCGCGCGCCGACGCCCGCACCTTGGGGCTCATCGGGTGCGGCAATCAGGGTTGGGTGCAGCTCCGCGCCCTGCGCCGCGTGCGGCCGCTCACCGGAGTCCGCGTGTACGATCGGGATCGCCGCCGTGCCGAAGAGCTCGCGCGGATGCTGGCTCCCGAGCTCGGTCTCACGATCGAGGTGGCAAGCGACCCTGCGGCCGCCGCTCGGGAGCGCGACATCGTCGTGACCTGCACCTCCGCCCGCGAGCCCATTCTCGATGCGGGTGACGTTGCTCCCGGGACGTTCGTTGCGGCGGTCGGCGCCGATAATCCTGAGAAACAGGAGATCGCGCCCGTCTTGATGGCCGCGAGTCGGGTCGTCGTGGACGTGCTGGACCAGGCGGCCACCATGGGCGACCTGCACCACGCGATTGCGGCGGGTGTGATGAGCCGCGACGATGTCGCGGCGGAGCTGGGGCAGATCGTGGCCGGGCGCAGGCCTGGGCGCCAGGCACCCGGCGAGACCATCATCTTCGACTCGACGGGCATGGCGCTGCAGGACGTCGCCGCCGCGGCGGCGGTCTATGAGCGGGCCCAGGCAGCCGGACGCGGCATTTCCGTGCAATTGGCAAGCTGAAGGTCTTGCATTATGCCAGAGCGTCCCCAATACTCCGGGGCATGCGCTGGCTCAGCACCTCCCACGGCTCGGCGATTCCGTCCCCCCAGAAGCTCCTCCGGCTCGTCTATGTGGGGCGGATGTGCCTGGCGATCGCCATCTACTTGAGCGCAGCGCTCAAGATCCGGGTCGCGGCGCCCCTCGACATCCTCGTGACCTCGCTGATGCTCGTCAGCGCGGCCGCGGTGACTCTGGCGTCGTACGTGCACACCCATGCGCGGCGCCGCTATCCCGGTCCCACCTTCCTCTATCTCCAGGCGGTGTTCGATGTCGCCCTGATTACCGCCGTCGTGCACGTCACGGGCGGCCCGGAGAGCGACTTCGCCGGCCTCTACGTGCTGGTGATCGCGGTGACGGCGCTCCTCATGCCGCCCGCGCGCGCCGGCCTCGTGACCGTGTTTGCGGGGCTCGTGTACTTCGCGGACGTGTTCTGGGGACACCACACCGCCGTTTCCCTGGGTCTCTGGATCCAGCTCGGGGTGTTCGTGCTGGTGGCGGCGGTGACGGCGTACGTGGCCAGCCGTGTCACGGTCATGGGCGCGGAGCGCGAGGCGCTCGCCGCCGAGGTGCGCCAGGTGCAGCTCGAGGCCGACGACGTGCTCCGCAACATCCGCACCGGAGTACTCACGGTCGATGCCGACGGGCGTTTGCTGTACGCCAACCCGGCGTCCGAGGAGATCCTGGGTTTTCGCGCCCGTGAGTGGCTGGGCCGCTCCGTCATGCCGGAGTTCGCCCGGTTGGCGCCCGAGTTCTGGGCGGCCGTGACGTCCACGGCGCGGCGCGGCGTCCGCCTGATGCGGGTCGAAGCCACCGTGCACCGGCCCGACCGCACGTTCCCAATCGGCGTCACGACCACCACGCTCGACGGCCCGGTGGGTGCTCCGCCACGCGTCTCCGCGATCTTCACCGACATCTCGGATTCGAAGCGCCTGGAGGAGCTGCACCTCCGCGCGGAGCGACTGGAGGCCGTCGCCGAGCTCTCGTCGAGCCTCGCGCACGAGATCAAGAACCCCCTCGCCTCGATTCGCAGCTCGGTGGAGCAGCTCGCGCGATCGTCGCGCTCCAATCCCGACGAGAAGTTCCTCGCCAACCTGATCGTGCGCGAGAGCGACCGCCTGTCGCGGCTGCTGTCGGAGTTCCTCGACTTCTCGCGCGTGCGGGTGACGGAATGCCGCCCCATGGACCTCCATGCCGTCGCCGAGGCGGCCATCCGGCTGGTGCGCCAGCACCCCGAGTGCGGCCCCGACGCGCGCATCGTGCTCCAGGGCGGCCCGACCCCGATGGAGGGCGACGAGGACCTGTTGCATCGCGTCGTGTCGAACCTCGTGCTGAACGCCGTCCAGGCCGTGGGGAAGGGAGCCGCCATCACCGTGCGCACGGGCACGGCGGCTCTCAACGAGCTGCCCGGCGGGGCGGGGATCGAGAATCCCGTGTCGCTGCGGGTGAGCGACAACGGCCCCGGGATCCCCGAAGAGCTGAAGCAGCGGCTGTTCGAGCCGTTCGCGACGGGGCGGGTGGGGGGCACGGGGCTCGGGCTCGCCATCGTGCAGCGCGCCGTCGAGGCGCATCGCGGTTTGGTGCTGGTGGACAGCAAGACCGGCTTGGGAACGACGTTCACCGTGTATTTCCCAGCCGCCCGTCGCAAGGAGGAGGCCGCCTGACATGACCGCAGCTCAAGCTCCCTCGATTCTCGTGATCGACGACGAGCAGGGCATCCTCGAGACCCTGAGGATCCTGCTGAAGAACGAGGGTTTCGACGTCACCATCGCCCAGGGCGGCAAGGCGGGCCTCGAGCAGCTCAAGAACTCGGCGCCCGACATCGTCCTGACCGACGTGAAGATGCCCGGGGTGACCGGGATCGAGATCCTTTCGGCCGTGCGGGCGCAGGATCCGGAGACACCGGTCATCCTGATGACCGCCCAGGCGTCGCTCCAGAGCGCCATCCAGGCGGTGAACGAAGGGGCCTTCTATTACATCCAGAAGCCCTTCTCGAACGACGACATGGTGGCGATCTGCCGCCGTGCCGCCGAGCACCGCCGGCTGCGGGCCGAGAACAAGCAGCTCAAGCAGGAGATCCGGCGCCGCGAGCGCTCCGGGCAGGTGAAGCCGCTCGGCAAGTCGAAGCTGTTCAGCGACGTGTTGCGGCTCGCCGAGCAGGTGGCACCGACCGAGAGTACGGTGCTCATCCAGGGAGAATCCGGTACCGGCAAAGAGGTCATCGCCCGCTACCTGCACGAGCTGTCGGTCCGGACCGAGGGGCCATTCCTCTCGCTCAACTGCGGTGCGCTCCCCGAAAGCCTGCTCGAGTCGGAGCTGTTCGGGCACGTCAAGGGGTCGTTCACGGGCGCGGTGCGGGACAAGCAGGGGCTGTTTGCCGCCGCGCGCGGCGGGACCTTCTTCCTCGACGAAATCGGCGAGATGTCCCCGGCCACGCAGGTGAAACTGTTGCGTGTGCTCCAGGAGCGTGAGGCGATCCCGGTCGGCGGCACCGAAGCGATTCCGGTGGACGTACGGGTCGTGGCCGCCACGAACCGCGACTTGGAGGACGACATCAAGCGCGGCCGCTTCCGCAGCGACCTCTACTATCGGCTCAACGTCATCAACATTCACCTGCCGCCCCTGCGCGACCGGCGCGACGACATCCCGATCTTCGTGCGCGCGTTCCTCGACCACATCGCCGCGGAGCGCGGCGAGCCCCCCAAGCAGCTGGCCCCAGACGCCGTCGAGGTCATCATGGCGTACGACTGGCCCGGCAACGTGCGCGAGCTCGAGAACGCGCTCGAGCGGGCGGTCACCCTCACGAAGGGCGAGTCGATCCCGCGCTCGGCGATCCCCGACAAGATCGTCGACCGCAAGGCGGAACCGCTCGTCGCCGAGCGGCAGCATCACACTCCGACCCTCGACGTGATCGAGCAGGCATACATCCTCTGGGTGCTGCAGAGCGAGGGCGGCAACAAGACCCGCGCCGCCGAGGTGCTCGGCATCGATCCGTCCACGCTGTACCGCAAGCTTGGCCGCTACGAAGGCTCGGCGGGCCCCGCTGAGTGACGCCTCGCGCGCTTCCGGACGTGGTCGGTGATCCGACCGGCGCCGCCACGCTCCAGCGGCTCGCCGAGGCGCCCAGGTTCAATCGCTGGATGTTCGATCGAGTGCGGCCGTGGGTGGGTGACCGCGTACTCGAGATCGGCTCGGGCATCGGCAACCTGTCGCAGTTCTTCGTCGACCGCGCCAACGTCGTCCTCACCGACACGGCCCCCGAGTATCTCGAGCGTCTGCGCGAACGCTTCGGTCATCTGACCAACGTGGAGGTCAGGCGTCTCTACCTGCCCACCGTTGAACCGCCCGTCGCCCAGCGCCGCTTCGACACCATCGTTTGCCTGAACGTGCTCGAGCATGTCGCCGACGACGATCTGTCGCTGGCGGCCATGACCGGGCTGCTCGAGCGCGGCGGGCGCCTGATCCTGTTGGTGCCGGCCCTCCCGGGCCTGTACGGGTCGCTCGACCGGGCGCTCGGGCACGTGCGGCGTTACACGCCGCGCGCGCTGCGGACGAAGTTCGACCAAGTGGGTCTACGCATGCGGCATCTCGAGTACTTCAACCTGGCGGGCCTGCCCGGGTGGTGGCTCGTGGGGCGCGTGTGGCGACGCGAGACCATCCCGGCGGCGTCGTTGCGGTGGTTCGACGCCCTGGTGCCGCTGTTTCGCCTGGAGCGGTTGCTGCCGTGGCGCATCGGGCAGTCGCTGATCGCGATCGGGGAGGTCCCCGCGTGAACGACCTCGTGCTTTCCGTGATCGTACCGGCCTACAATGAGGCGGCAACGATCGCGTCCCTCGTGCGTCTGGTGCGCGAGGTGCCCCTCAAGCTCGAGGTTATCGCCGTCAACGACGCCTCCACCGACGGGACGGGGGCGACCCTGGACGGGCTGCTCGCCGCGGGGCTCGTAGACCGGGTCATTCACCATGAAGTGAATCGCGGCAAGGGCGCCGCCTTCCGGACCGGGATCGCGGCGGCCACGGGACAGGTCATCGTGGCGCAGGACGCCGACCTCGAGTACGACCCCCGCGAGCTCCCCAAGCTCATGGAGCCCATCCGCGCCGGACAGGCCGACGCCGTGTTCGGATCGCGCTTTCAGGGAGGCCCGCGACGCGTCCTCTTCTTCTGGCACGCCGTCGGCAACCGGCTCCTGACGCTCCTGTCGAACATGTTCACGAACCTGAACCTCAGCGACATGGAGACGTGCTACAAGATGGTCCGGGCCGACCTGCTCAAGTCCCTTCCGCTCGTCAGCAATCGGTTCGGCATCGAGGTCGAGCTGACCGCGCGGCTGGCGCACGCCGGCGCCCGCATCTGGGAGCTGCCGATCACGTACAGCGGCCGCACCTACGCCGAGGGGAAGAAGATCACGTGGCGCGACGGTGCCGCGGCGCTGTGGTACATCGTGCGATTCAACTTGTTCACGCCGTGGGGCCCTCCCAAGTGACGGGACGCGTGACCCGCGGGCTGTGGTTGGTCATCGCGGCGCTGGTGATCGGTCTGCCCTTCCTGCCCCTGGCCCGCTCGCACGGTGCGGCGCCCCCCGATCCCGGTCCCCCGTGGGACCCGAACGTCGCGGCCTGGGGAATCGGCCTCGCGCTGGTGCTCGTCGCGGCGGTCGCGGCCGGACGGCTCGCCGTTCGCCTGCCGGTCGCTCGCGGCAAACGCTTTCATGTGCCCACGGCCCTGTTTGTCGCCCTCCTCGGCGTTGGCCTCGCGGCCTGGAGCACGTACACGATGCGGTCGGTGTTCGCCGCGAATCCGGTGCTCATCGACGAGATGGCGCAGCTGTTTCACGCCCATGTGTTTGCCAGCGGGCGACTGGCGGCTCCCGCACCCGTGCCGCCGGCCGCGTTCCTGATCCAGCACACCTGGATAACCGACGCGGGGTGGGTCTCGATCTATCCACCGGGGCACCCGCTGATGCTGGCGATCGGCATGGTGTTCCGGGCCGAGTGGCTGGTGGACCCGATCCTTGGCGGCCTGGGCGTCGTGCTCGTCTACCTCGTGGCCAAGGGGCTGTATGGCCCGAAGACCGCGCGGATCGCGGCAGTTCTGTGGGCGCTCTCGTCGTGGGTCATGTTCATGTCGGCCAGCTACATGAATCATGTGACGGCCACGACCCTGGCATTGGCGTGTTGGGCGTTCGTGTGGGCGCCGCGTTCCCCCCGAGGGCCGCGTCGCTGGCATTTGGTGGCGGCGGGGTTGTGCCTCGCCGCGGTTGCCGCGACCCGTCCCCTCGACGCCGTAGCGGCTGGGCTGCCCGTGCTCCTCTGGATCGTCGTCGGCCGGCGCTGGCCGGCCGTCCCCTGGTTGGCGCTCGGCACGCTGCCCGCGCTCGTGGCCTGGGGTTACTTCAACTGGCGGCTGTTTGGCAGCCCGGCGTCGCTGGGCTACACGGCGGTGTATGGCTCGGAGCTGAACCTCGGGTTCGGCGTCGACCCCTGGGGACGTGCGTTCACGCCCGCGGTCGCCCTCAGCAATCTGGCCGTGGCGATGCGGCGCCTGAACCTATTCCTCTACGAGTGGCCCATACCGGCCTTGCTGCCGCTTGGCGTTTGGGCGATTGCCGGACGGCAACGCAGGGCCGCGGACGCGATCGTAGCAGTCGGCGTCCTCGCCGTGCCGGCCCTGTACGCCTTCTATTGGCATTCGGGCTACTATCCGGGCCCGCGGTTCTACTACGCGGCTGCACCGTTCCTAGTGATCGGGACGGCACGGGCGTGGCGCTGGGGTATCGCCCTGGCCCGCCCCTCGTTCCGGTCGTGGTGGCGCGGTGATGTCGCCATGGTGGCGGCAGCTGTCATCGTCGTGATCTGGGGCTGGACGAGCGTTCTCCCGGCCAGGTTCGAGATGTTTCGGTCGGGCCTCGCCACTCTGAAGCTGCATCCTGAACGCGATCTGGCGGCGCAGGGGGTGCGGCAGGCGCTCATCCTCGTTCCAGAGCGCTGGGGCAGCCGGCTCGTCGTAGGCCTGTGGGAGCTGGGGGTCCGACCCGGCCTCGTCGAGCGCGCCTACGACCTGGTGGACGCCTGCGATCTGCAGGAGCTCATCGACTCGGCGCGGGCAGAGCATCTTACTGCTCAGGCGACGACGGCGAACGTGGAAGCCCTGATGCGAGCGACGCCGGTTTCGATCGCCCTCTCTCCCAGCTCGACAGATGAGACCCTGCACCTGCGCCCCGGGCGCGCACTCACGCCGGCGTGCCAACGCGAGCAGCAGCATGATCAAGCCGGGTTCACCCTGTACGGGCACTTGGCGTGGCGCAACGCGATCGGATTGAATTCGGGGCTCGTCTTCGCGCGGGACCTGTTCGAGCGAAACGGTGAGTTGTTCGCGCGCTACCACGGATGGCCGGTCTGGCGGTATGCGCCCCCCGCGGGAGGCGCACCCGATGCCCCGCCCGTGCTCACTCGGGTGCCGAGCGGTGTCGCCCCTTAGGGTGGGGCGCGATTCGTACCATGTTATTGTGCTTCAAGGCGTTGCGCTCGTCGTGCGTTCGGCAGCCAGTCTTGCAAGATGCGGTAGAACGAGGCCATTTCCGGCACGGGTACGATGCATAATCAAGCGACATATGTGATTTACTGACAGTGAGTTATGCTCGTCGTGTGAGCGCTGGGCACGATGCTTGCCCCTAGGGTCACCGGTGTATCGGGTTTAGCGCAGGTAGTGTTTTCCTACTTGAGAGGACTGATCAGATGAACCGTAAGGGTTTCACACTGATCGAACTTCTGATCGTCGTGGTCATCATCGGCATTCTTGCCGCCATCGCGATTCCGAAGTTCGCCAACACGAAGGAAAAGGCCTATCTGGCCTCGATGAAGTCGGACCTCCGGAATCTGGTGACGGCTGAGGAGGCCTACTTCTCGGATTACACGACGTACGTCGGCGGCACCGCCAGCAACCTGGCCGGTACGGCGACCAAGGCCAACGCGAACCTGCAGTACGTTCCGTCGGCGGGTGTCTCGATTGTGATCACCGCGACGGCTGGTCAGGGTTACAGCGCGATCGGCACACACAACGGCCTGCCTGCTGGTCGTCAGTGCGCCATCTTCGTCGGCGCGGGCATTGCAGCGGTTCCTCCGGCCACGGTCGAAGGCGAGCCGAAGTGTAACTAAGGCTCAGACGGTGGAAGGGTTGCACGAGGCGGCGGGGATCTTTCCCCGCCGCTTCTGTTTTCCCCCACCTGCAGGGGGCGAAGGCGCGATTCGTACCATGTTATTGTGCTTCAAGGGGTTGCGCTCGTCGTGCGTTCGGCAGCCAGTCTTGCAAGATGCGATAGAAGAAGGCCATTTCCCGCACCGGTACGATGTGTAATCAGGCGACATATGTGATTTACTGACAATGAGTTATGCGCGTCGTGTGATCGGTGGGCACGATGCTTGCCTCAAGGGTCACCGGTGTATCGGGTTTAGCGCAGTTAAGTGTTTTTTCCTACTTGAGAGGACTGATCAGATGAACCGCAAGGGTTTCACACTGATCGAACTTCTGATCGTCGTGGTCATCATCGGCATTCTTGCCGCCATCGCGATTCCGAAGTTCGCCAACACGAAGGAAAAGGCCTATCTGGCCTCGATGAAGTCGGACCTCCGGAATCTGGTGACGGCTGAGGAGGCCTACTTCTCGGATTACACGACGTACGTCGGCGGCACCGCCAGCAACCTGGCCGGTACGGCGACCAAGGCCAACGCGAACCTGCAGTACGTTCCGTCGGCGGGTGTCTCGATTGTGATCACCGCGACGGCTGGTCAGGGTTACAGCGCGATCGGCACACACAACGGCCTGCCTGCTGGTCGTCAGTGCGCCATCTTCGTCGGCGCGGGCATTGCAGCGGTTCCTCCGGCCACGGTCGAAGGCGAGCCGAAGTGTAACTAAGGCTCAGACGGTGGAAGGGTTGCACGAGGCGGCGGGGATTCTTCCCCGCCGCTTCTGTTTTCCCCGGCCGGGAACCCCATAGTGCATATTGTTGCACTGTGACCAAACCCGCGCTCCGTACGGAGCTGCTCTTCTACCTGTCGTTCCTCGCCGCCTTCGCGATCCTCGTCGGCGTGGCGACCTCGCTGCTGGCGCTCGCCGCCGCCCCGGGGCAGGGGGTCGTGCTCGTCATCGCCCTTGTGGCAGCCGAGGTGTTCGTATTCGTGCTGTACGGGCGCTCGCTGGTGAACCGGCTGGTGCTCCGCCCCCTTGACCGGGTGATCGCGGCCGCCGACGCCGTCGCCGACGGCGACCTCGCGGCCCGCGCCCCCGACGGCGCCAGCCGCGATTTCGCGACCCTCGCCGAACGCCTGAACCGCATGACCGATCGCCTGCTCGACGCCCAGAGCCAACTCGTTCGCTCGGAGAAACTTGCCAGCGTGGGCCGGCTTGCCGCTGGGGTAGCGCACGAGGTCGGGAACCCGTTGGGGGCGGTCGGCACCTACGTCGAGGTGCTGCGCCGCCGGGGAGCCGACGCGGAGGTGACGACGGGAATCGTCCGGGAGTTGGGCCGCATCGACCACATCGTTCGGAGCCTGCTCGACTACGCCCGCCCCCACGACGATCCGCTGCAGTCGGTGGACGCCGCGCGCGTCGCGACCGGGGCGTACGAGCTGCTCCAGGCGCAGGGTGCGTTCCGGAACGCGCGCGTGGCGCTCGACGTCGCCCCAGGCGTCCCCCGCATGCTCGGCCGGGCCCACGTCTTGGAGCAGGCGCTCGTGAACCTGGTGCTGAACGCCGTAGACGCCGCCGACGCCGGCGACATCGTGCTCGGCGCGCGCCGCTGGGCGTACGAGCCCGGCCGCGGGCTCCCCAAGCGGTCCGACGACCCCGGGGGCGCGGCCTATCCGCGCGGTCCGGAGCGGCGGCCGTCGCGCGTGGAGTTCTCCGCCGGCCAACCGGGTGTGTTGCTGTTCGTGGCCGATTCAGGCCCCGGCGTCGCTCCACAAGACCGCGAGCAGATCTTCGAGCCATTCTACACGACGAAAGAGCCGGGGCGCGGCACCGGGCTGGGGCTGGCGATCGTGGCGCGTGCCGTGGATGAAATGGGTGGCGTGGTTTGGGTCGATGCCGCACGTGAAGGGGGAGCGGTGTTCAAGATGTTCTTTGCGGCGGAACCATGAAACGAGTTCTTGTGGTCGACGACGAGCCGGGGCTGCGCCAGTCCCTCGGCCTGCTCCTAACGGACGCCGGCTACGCTGTCACCGCCGAGAGCGACGGCCGCAAGGCACTCGAGCGCGCGCTCGCCGAGCCGTTCGACCTGGTGCTGTGCGACGTCCGTATGCCCGAGATGGACGGGCTCAGCTTTCTGCGGAGTTACCGCAGTCGCGGCGGTGGTGCGCTCGTGATCATGATGAGCGCCTACGGCGGAGAGGACGCCGCGTTAGCGGCCATGAAAGAGGGCGCCTACGACTACCTCCCCAAACCCTTCCGCCCCGACGAGGTGGTCCTCACCCTGCGCAAGGCGGAGGAACGGGAGCGCCTGGGCCGCGATGTCGCCGGCCTGCGCGCCCAGCTCGCCACGGGCCCGGCCGAGCGTGGCCTAATTGCCGAGAGCCGGGCGATGCGGGCCGCGCTCGACCTCGTGGCGCGCGTGGCCGAGCACAACACGACGGTCCTGATCACCGGGGAGAGCGGCACCGGCAAGGAAGTGATCGCCCGCGCCATCCACCGAGCCAGCCCGCGGGCTGCCAGGCCATTCGTGGGGATTAATTGCGCGGCGATTCCCGAGAGCCTGCTCGAATCGGAGCTGTTCGGTCACGTGCGCGGCGCCTTCACCGGTGCGACCGCGGACAAGGCGGGCCTGTTCGACCAGGCGGATGGCGGCACCCTGCTGCTCGACGAGATCGGAGAGCTGCCGGTGGGCCTGCAGGCGAAGCTGCTGCGCGTGCTGCAGGAGGGCGAGATCCGCCGCGTGGGTGACCAGAAGACGCGGCGGGTGGACGTGCGCGTGCTCGCGGCTACGGCGCGCGACTTGGCGGCCGAAGCGGCCGCCGGGCGATTCCGGGAAGACCTGTTCTACCGGCTCAACGTCGTGGCCATCGAGCTGCCGCCGCTCTCGGAGCGGCGAGCGGACATCGGGCCGCTGGCCCGGCACTTCGTCGCGCGCCTGGCCCAACGCTTCGGCCGGCCCCTCACGCTGACCGACGGCGCCATCGCCTGGCTCGAGGAGCAGGAATGGCGCGGCAACGTGCGCGAATTGGAGAACACGATCGAGCGCACTGTGGTGCTGAGCGACGGCGACGTTCTGGAGCCCGGTAGTTTCGCCCACACCCCAGGCCCCACGCCCCACGCGCCTGCCGGCAAGCTGTCGGACATCGTCGAGGCTGCGGAACGTGAAGCCATCGCCGCGGCCTTGGGCGAGGTCGCTGGTAACCGGCGCAGCGCCGCCAAGCGTCTCGGCGTGAGTCTCCGTACTCTCTTTTACAAAATGAGTCGCTACGGGCTTGATTAACGGGCGCGCAGATTCTTGCACCCCTGCAGCATATTGCAGTAATGACTGATCCCTACCGAATTCCATAACTAACATTGCCACAATGGTTTGCGAGGCGGCACGCAACGTGTAGTATGGGGCCACAACTGGAGGGACCATGGCTCGTCGCGGCTTCACGTTTATCGAAATGATGACGGTGATCGTCCTGATTGGGATTATCGCCGCGTTCGGAGTTCCGCGGCTGCGCGGATCTCTCGAAAAGCAGAACGTCCGCAACTCCAAGGCGGCCATTGCCACCCTGGTCGCCACGGCGCGCAGCGTCGCGGTGCAGCGCGGCTGCGCGGCCACGCTCAACATGAGCGTGGACAGCGTGTGGGTGACTGCCTGTGGGGTGAACCCCCCGGCGGCATCGGTGAAGGTCGGCAGCAAGCAGTTCGTGGCGTCGATCTACGGCGTCACCTTGAGTCCCAGCGCGGCCACAATCGTGTACGACCCGCGCGGCATCTCGACGGTGTTTCAGACCACGACCGTGCGCGTGATCGGGCCGATGTACCAGGACTCGGTGGTCATCAACCAGCTCGGGAAGGTGGTCCGTCAATGAAGCCCACAGCGAATCAGCGTGGATTCACGATCGTCGAGATCATCATCGCGATTCTCGTCCTCACGGTCGGGCTGCTCGGCCTCGTGACGACAGCCGCCCTCGTGACGCGCATGATCGGACGCGGTCAGCGCTCGAGCGCGGCCGCGGGGTTCGCCCAGCGGCGCCTCGAGCGGCTGCGCGCGGGCGCCTGCCTTGCCGCCCTGCGCGTCCCCGGTACCGACACCCTGTACCGCGGCGTGGGCTGGATCGCGGCCAACACCTGGTCGTGGTCGAACCCTTCGGGCAACACGTTTCGTCTCATGATCCGCACCTCGTCCAAGACGAGCCGGAATCTCGTGCGCGTCGATTCCACGGAGACCACGATCCCATGCTGACACGACGCGGGTTCTCGCTGGTCGAGCTGCTCGTGGCGCTCGTGCTGCTGGCCATCGTCAGCACGGCCGTCTACCGGGTCCTTGTGAACAACCAGCGCCTGTACGTGGCGCAGACCCAGCGGATCGACCTACAGCAGAACATCCGGGCCGCCGAAACCATTCTGCCGGCCGAGTTCCGGGAGCTCGACGCCTCCGAGGGCGATATCAAGGCGATGAGCGCCACGGCGCTGACCATCCGGGCGATGCGGTGGCTGGCGTTCACCTGCAGCCCACCCGTGCTGGGCGTCGGTCTGATCAACCTCCCGGTGACGATCCGCGGCGGCGCGCCCGGTCAGCCTTTGTTCTACGGGTCGCGCCCTCCCGACATCAACAAGGATTCGGTGCTGATCTACTACGACGGCAACGGGACCAACCGCGCCGACGACGGGTGGGCGCTGGGTCGGCCGACCGGCAGTCTGGGCCTGAACTGCCCCACGGGCGGGACGGGTGTGCAGCTCACCCTGGGCGGGACCCTCGCATTGCCCGCGCCCACGCCTCCCGCCATCACGTCCAACTTCGCGGGGGCGATCACGAACGGTGCCCCGGTGCGCGGATTCGAGGTCGTGACATATCAACTGTACCAGCCCGCGGGCGACACGTCGTGGTACCTCGGCCTGCAGCCCGCCGGCGCCTCGATGCAGCCCCTCATCGGGCCGCTGCTCCCGAACGGGCTCACGTTCAGCTACTTCGACTCGGCGGGCACCGCGCAGAACAACCCGGCCCTCGTGTCCCGGATCGACGTCGTGATCCGGGCGCGGACCGCACTGGCGGTTCGGACGGCCGGGTCGGGCCCGCTACAGGCGACCGTCGACAGCGTCAACATCAGCGTGGCATTGCGTAATAACCGGCGCTGGTAATGAGACAGAGCCGGAACTTCATGAAGGAGCGGAGCATGACACGGATACTGCGGAACGAGCGCGGCATGGCGCTCGCCATCGCGATCTTTGCCCTGGTGGTCGTGGGGGCGCTGGTTGCCGGGGCGTTCTTCGCCGGCACCCAGGAACAACGGGTCGGCGACAATCAGCGCCGCGTGCAGCAGTCCTTCGGCGTGGCTGAAGCGGGCGCCGGCGAGCGGATCCGCACGTGGAACCCCGACTCGCTCAATCGCCGGCCGGTCTACGGCGCGGCGGCCCCGTGGGATTCGGTTGCGATCGGGCCCGTAACGGCGCCGGGCGGCACCGGTACGTTCGGCGGCTATAGCTACAAGGTGGGCAACGCCCTGTTCCTCATCGACGTGACGGGACGGGATGTGGGCAGCGCGGCCGGCGCGCTTGGCGCTGGCGGCGGCGCGCGCCAACGCCTCGGGCTCATCACACGCCTCGACCCCGTCAATTTCAACATCAGGGCGTCCCTGACCACACAGGGCACTGTGCGCGTCCAAGGTAACGCTCAGGTGGTTGGGGTGGATCAAAACCCCACCGGGTGGGGGAGCTGCAGCGGGGCGCTGCAAAACCAGGCCGGCATCCGCGTCGACAGCGGCTCGGTGACCACAGGCGGTAACGGCATAGTCGCCGGGACCCCGCCGGTCGTCAACGACACGAGCCTGTCGGACTCGAGCTTCACCAACTTCGGTGGGACGACGTACGCCCAGCTCGCAGCTCGGGCGAATATCGTCTTGTCGGGGGGCAACTATAAGACGTTCCCGACGTTCGCGGGGGCAGCCTGCGACAAGGCGAACCTCACGAACTGGGGCGACGGGATGAATCCTGGGACGGCCTGCGGGAGCTATTTCCCGATCATTCACATCACCGGGAGCGCGACGCTGAACGGGGACCAGGGCCAGGGGATCCTGCTCGTGGACGGGAACCTGGATATCCAGGGGTCCTACGAGTTCTATGGGATCGTCATCATCCAGGGCGAGCTGAAAACGTCAGGCGGTGGCAACACGGAAGCCCACTTGTGGGGGGGCGTGATGGCCAAGAACGCCACCCTCGACACCCAGAACATCAGCGGTAAGGCAACGCTAAACTATTCCAGTTGCTCGCTTTTGACCGTTTTGCAGGCCACAAGCATGACCGCAATGATGCGGTCGCGGGGGTGGACTCAGCTGTATTAGGGAGCCTAAGTGCCGGTGACCAAAACAGTTGTTAATCCGGCCTCAAGTAGATTCGAGGCTTGACAGGTTAAGGGGCGGGGCATACTGTAGTTTGCCCTCGCCCCTTCTGTCTTCAACCCAAGGCGACCATGGCCCTTTTTGGCTTCCTGGGCGGCAAAAAAACGTCTGTTGGGCTCGATATCGGCTCCGGGATCATCAAACTGGTGGTCATAGACCACTCCGGGAGCGAGCCCGAGCTGATCAAGGTGGCCACCACGGAGGTCGCGGCGGACGCGATCGTCGAGGGGGAGGTCATGGACCCCGGCATCGTGGCCGAGGCTATTCGGGGTTTGTTCGAGACCGCCGGCGTCAAGCGGAAATCGGTGGTCACGGCCGTGGGGGGCCGGGATGTCATCGTCAAGAAGATCCAGATGGACCGCATGAAGGAAGGGGACGCCCGCGAGGTGATCCGCTGGGAGGCCGAGCAGCACGTGCCGTTCGACATGGCCAACGTCGAGCTCGACTTCCAGATCCTCGATCCCGACGCCGAGGGCCTCCAGATGAACGTGCTGCTCGTGGCGGCCAAACGGGAGCTGGTGGAGAGCCGCATGGGGCTGCTCGCCGAGGCGGGTCTCGATCCGTCGATCATCGACGTCGACGCCTTCGCCATCCACAACGCCTTCGAGCTCAATCACCCCGACGCCATGCAGGGGGTGGTGGGCCTCGTGAACATCGGGCATGAAGTGACCAACGTGAACATCCTCGAGGACGGGGTTCCCGTGCTGACGCGGGACCTGTCGGTCGGCACGCGCCGCTTCCGCGAGGACCTGCAGCGCGAGAAGGGGCTGTCGGGGGAGGACGCGGAGCGAGTGATCCAGGGGGCGTCCCAGCACGCCGATCTCGCGGGCTACGTGGACGCGCGCGGCGAGGAAATCGCGGTGGGCGTGGAGCGTGCGGCGGCGTTCCTCGCGACGGCGTCGCGTTCGGCGGGGGGTCTGTCACGGGTCTACACGATCGGCGGCGGCGCCCGGATTCCGGGCCTGAACGACGTGCTGGGGAGCCGGCTCAAGGTTCCCGTCGAGCTGGCGAATCCAGTGCAGCGGCTGCGCGTGCGCGATGACGTGTTCGAGGCGGTGTCGGTGGACGAGGTGGCGCCGCTCCTGATGCTGTCGGTGGGTCTGGCGCTGAGGCGCGCCGCATGATCGAAATCAACCTACTGCCCGGCAAGAAGAAGAAGGCGGCGGGCGGCGGCGGCGCCGGCTTCAAGCTGTCGATGCCCGATTTCCGCGCCATCCTCAGCCAGGTCAAGGATCCCTGGCTGATCGGCGCGATCGCGGCGTGGGTGCTGGTGGGTGGCGGCGGCGCGGCACTCTTCATCACGGGCCGGGCGCGGCTGGCGTCGGCCGAGTCGCGGCTCGATGCCGTGAAGGTCGAAAAACGGCGCTACGACATCGTGATCGCCCAGAAGCGCCAGGCGGAAAGAGTGCGCGACTCGCTGGTGGCAGAGATCAGAATGATCCGCGCCATCGACGCCGATCGCTACATCTGGCCGCACGTCCTCGACCAGGTGACCAAGGCGCTGCCGCCCTACACCTGGATCACCCGCATCCAGCCGATCGGCGTGGTCATGGCGGGGGCGCAGCCGGGGCAGCCGCAGGTCGTCGTGTCGACGGACTCGACGGGGGCGCCGCTGGTGCGCGTCTCGATCGACGGGCGGACGGTGGACATCCAGGCGTATACGACCTTCCTGCGCCAGCTCGCGGCGTCGCCGTGGTTCACGGACGTCATGCCGGCGGCCTCGCAGGTGGTGATCGAGGCGGATCGGCCGGTGACGTCCTTCAACGTGACGCTGCGCTACCGGGTGGCGGATTCGGTGTACATCCGCACGGTGCCGCTCGTCCAGGCGATGAGGTAGCGCGATGGCCCTGCTGCCGACGGACCAACGCAGCCAGATCATGATGCTGCTCGTCCTCGTTGCGGGGGCGGGCGGATACTTTTTCTGGACCAAGGTCCAAAGTCCGCAGAGCGCGCGGATCGCCGCAGCGAACGGTGAGGCCGACAGCCTCGCGAAGATCGTCGAAGCGGCCAAGCGCGACCTCGCGAGCGGCACCGTGGAAGACCTGCGCCGCAAAGTCGAAGAGTACCAGGGCTCGCTCGAGCTGATGCGGCGCCTCGTCCCGCAGCGCAACGAAGTGCCGACCCTGATCGACGACATCTCGACCAAGGCCAAGGTGCGCGGTGTGACGCTGGGCAAGATCCAGCCGCTCACCCCCGAGCCCGGCGCGCCGTTCGACACCTTCCGGTACCGGCTCGAGGTATACGGCCACTTCGACCAAGTGGGCGAGTACCTCGCCGACATCGCGTCGCTGCCGCGCATCGTCGTGCCGCAGGAAGTCACCCTGTCGACGGCGACCCCGGCGACGCAGAAGCTGCTCGGCGACACGCTCGGCGCCCTGCTGCTCGCGGAGTTCTCGATCCGCACGTTCGTGAAGGGATCGGGTCCGCCGCCTCCCCCCCCGGCCGCGGGAGGGCCCCGTGCGCATCCCTAGTCTCGCGCTGGCGCTGGCGGCCCTGGTGGGGCCGCCCTCGTCCGCCGCCGCCCAGCAGGACACCACGGTGCGGCACGACTCGTTGCCGCCCGCCACCTCGCTCGTGCGCGAGGTGTTCGCCTACGAGGGCGGCGGGCGCGATCCGTTCATGTCGCTGCTCCGCTCGGGCGACGTGCGGCCGCTCATCTCGGACTTGAAGCTCACGACCATCGTCTATGACGCGCGGTACGCGGCGCGCAGCGTCGCCGTACTCCGCGACATCACCAACCGGCGGATCTATCACGTGAAGACCGGCGACATCATCGGCCGGCTCAAGGTGACGCAAATCCGCCCGCGGGAAATCGTCTTTACCGTGCAGGAATTCGGGTTCGAGCGGCAGGAAACGCTGTCGCTCGCCAAGCAGGAGGAAACGCCATGAAGTACACGTCGGCACTCGCCGCGCTGCTCGTACTCGCCGCGGCGCCAGCTGCATCCCTCGCGGCCGGCCGGGACGGCCGGGACGGCGAAGTTCGCGCCGTCAGCGTGCGCCCCGGGGCGGGCCAGGTGGAGGTCGTGATCGACCTCCAGGGCGCCGTCCAGGTGCACGACTTCACGCTCAACGGGCCGGCCCGTCTCGTCCTCGATCTCGTGGGCGCCCGGCTCGCGGCGCCGGCCACGCTGTACGACGGCCAAAACCGCGGCGGTGTCCGCAATGTGCGCTACGCGCAGTTCAAGCCGGACGTGGTGCGCGTGGTGATCGACTTGGATGCGCTGAAGGACTACCAGGTGGAGCGCGCCGCCGGCCAGGTGCGGGTCCGCATCGGCACCGAGCGCACCGCGTTCGCCACGTGGTCGAGCCTCAACGTGGCGAGCATCGCCGCCGCCCCGGCGGTTGCGAATCCCGCCACCGCTCCCGCAGCCGCTGCCCCCGATCCCGCTCCCGCCGTCACCGGCGGGCCGGACCAGGCGGCGCGCGTCCGCACGCCCAGCGTCGGCCGCCCAATGTCGATCGACGACTATCTCGCTTCGCACCGCAACGAAGCGCTGCAGTCTCCGGCGCCGCGCATCACGGTGCAGTGGGACGCCGCCAGCATCGAGGACGTGGTGGCGGGCTTCGCCGCCTTCAGCGGCCGCACGATCATCATCGGCAAAGGGATCACCGGTACGGTGACCGCCGAGGTCAAGAACCAGCCGTGGGATCTGGCGTTCAACGCGGTGCTCGCAGCCCAGGGCCTCGACGTCGTGACGCTGCCCGGCGGCATCTTCAACGTGGTGAGCAAGGCCGAGCTGGCGCGCGCCGACTCGACCGTGCCCATCGAAACCCGCCTCGTGCGCATCAACTACGCCAAGGCCACCTCGCTGGTGCCGGCCGTGGCGTCCATCGTGACGAAGCGCGGCGCCGTGGTGGCGGACTCGACCAGCAACTCACTCGTCATCACCGAGGTGAGCTCGCGCATCTCCGATGT
>Ga0137418_10001553_pt1 | contig 21174 bp, 17 predicted proteins | sample CZODoug3_1_2_16f_FD_122242 | JGI IMG/M metagenome (GOLD analysis project Ga0137418, IMG submission 122242) | Vadose zone soil fungal communities from Angelo Coast Range Reserve, California, USA - CZODoug3_1_2_16fungal (Hybrid Assembly) | ecosystem: Environmental > Terrestrial > Soil > Vadose...
CGACCTACCCGCCGCCGCCCAAGGCGTGATCGCCCCGGCGCGCGGACCGCGCCCCAGGGGCGCGGGTGGGCGCGCGTTACCACACCAGCGGCAGTTCGTCGACGTGAATGATGTTGCTGAGAAAAAACGGTACGTCGAAACCCGGTTTGAGCTTGAATTCCGGGATGGCGCGGAACATTTCAGTGATGGAGATTTGCAGTTCCCTGCGCGCCAGGTGAAGTTCGCATCAGGTTGTTCGGAAGCTGGGTTGTGGCGACGGGCTCCCACTCGGTCGCAAGGATCGATCGCCATATCGGCCCGGATACCACGAAAATTTCGTTCGACGTAGACGGACTGTCAGCGTGGGACAGCGTGCTTATCGATTTTCTGTACAAGCTTGAAAGGCTGGCCGATAGCAGGAGCATCGCGGTCGACCGCGCGGGGCTTCCGGCAGGGGCGGCTCGTCTGATCGCGCTTACGCGCGCCGTCCCGGAACGCCAGGGCGCCCGGCGGGAGCAGCGGCAGGTCGGTCGGGTGGAGCGATTGGGCACGACGGCGATCGGATTTTTCACGGCCGCAGCCGATCTCGTGACCTTCTTCGGCGAAGCGTGCATTGCAATTGGGCGGTTGATTGCTGGTCGGGCGCGGCTACGCCGCTCGGATCTGATGCTCGCTATCGAGGATTGCGGTCCCAACGCCTTGCCGATTGTGGCGCTGATCGCGTTTCTGGTCGGGCTGATTTTGTCCTTTGTTGGGGCGATTCAGCTGAAGCAGTTCGGCGCCGCAATCTATGTCGCAAACCTTGTCGGGATCGCAATGGTACGCGAGATGGGCGCGATGATGACCGCTATCCTGATGTCCGGGCGCACCGGCGCGGCATTTGCGGCCAATATCGGGACGATGCAGGTCAGTGATGAAATTTCAGCCCTGCAGACGCTCGGAATTTCACCGATGGAATTTCTGGTGCTGCCGCGGATCGTTGCGTTGTCTCTGATGCTGCCCCTGCTTGCCGTCTTCTCCAACATCGTCGGAATGCTGGGCGGGCTCGTGATCTCGGCAGCAATGCTCGACATTTCGCCGATAGCGTATTTTCATCAGACGAGCGGCGCGCTTTCGCTCGTCGATTGGTCGGTTGGGCTGGTTAAGGCCACCATATTTGGCGCGATCGTTGCCATCGTCGGCTGCTGGCGCGGTATGCGGTGCGCCCGCAGCGCCGCCGCAGTTGGCGATGCAGCGACTTCCGCGGTCGTCTTGTGCATCGTACTGATCATCACAGTCGACGCGATCGCCACCGTGCTCTGCACCACGTTGGATATTTGATTCATGCCTGCGGCGCCGGAACGCGATCCTCACATCGTGGTCGAAAATCTGACAATGGCGTTCGGCTCGTTCGTGATCCAGCACGACCTGAACTTCACGATCAACAAGGGCGACATCTTCATAATAATGGGTGGTAGCGGCTGCGGGAAAAGCACACTGCTGAGGCACCTTGTCGGCCTGCAGGCACCGGCGGCTGGCCGCGTGCTCTATTCGGGCGAGAGCCTGTGGGATGCCGAGCAGGACCGCCGGGAGGCTATCTTGCGTAAGACAGGCGTCACCTATCAGGGCGGCGGCCTCTGGAGCTCGATGACCCTGGCCGAGAACGTCGCGCTGCCACTCGAGCAGTACACCAGTCTTGGGTCCGCCGAGGTGGCGGATCTGGCGGCACTTAATCTCTCGCTGGTCGGTCTCGCTGGGTTTGAGGATTATTACCCGTCGCAGATCAGCGGCGGCATGCAGAAGCGCGCCGGCCTGGCGCGCGCGATGGCCCTCTCGCCAGAGGTCCTGTTATTCGACGAGCCGTCGGCCGGCCTTGACCCGATCAGCTCCCGGCTGCTCGACGACCTGATCCTCGAATTGCGCGACAGCCTCGGTGCTACGGTCGTGATGGTGACCCACGAACTGGCGAGCATCTTTGCCGTAGGCGACAACGGGATTTTCCTCGATGCGGAGAGCAAGAGTCAGATAGCGGTTGGCGACCCGCGGCATCTGCTTTCCGAATCTTCGGATCCCAAAGTCCAGCGGTTTCTGCGGCGCGGCGAGGCCGCCAAGGAACTGGGATCGGCACCATGAGGAACGGCGGGGGATGAGCCGGCGCGCCAATCCGACGCTGATCGGCGGCTTCATCATCGGCGCAATTGCACTTGCGGTCGCGGCGGCGCTGGTCTTTGGCAGCTTTACCTTCTTTCAGGTCACGCGCCGCTTCGTCGTGTTCTTCGAGGGTACGGTCGAGGGATTGGCGGTCGGGTCGCCAGTGTTGTTCCGCGGCGTCCCGATCGGGCAGGTCCACGAGATCACCATCCGCTATAATCCCGATAAAAACGATCTGACGATACCGGTCATCGTCGACATCAATCCGGGTGTGATCGAGCGGTGGACGCCAGAGCGGGCGTTCGCCACCACGAAAATGCAAGGGCTGCTGGAAAAGGGTCTGCGAGCCCGTCTCGAAAGCACGAGTTTTGTGACCGGACAAAAGGCCGTCCAGCTCGACTTTTTCCCGGACACCCCGATTATCTTGCACCAAACCGACATCAGGTTTCGCGAAATCCCAGCCGTCCCATCGCAAGTGCGGGAGCTGATGTCCTCCGCCGAGACGGCCGCCAAGGACCTGCCGGATCTGATAAAGACGGCGACCGAGGCAATCGAGCGCGTGCAGACGCTCCTGTCACCGGAGAACCAGCAGGCCATTTCGCAAATGCTCGGCCACACCGTGTCGCTGACCGCGGTGTTGGGACGAGATGCCGAGGCATTGGAGAAAACAATTGCTGCGGCCGACCGATTGCTGGGCGGAGTCAGCGATGTCGCAGTCAACGTAAACGGCGTCATCGACGAGAATCGCCCAGGCCTACGACAGCTTGTACGATATCTGCAATCCACAGTGCTCGATGCCGGCCGACTTCTTGATCAGGCGAAACAAGTGGTCAACGCCAGCGGTGTCCCGCTGCGGCACTTCACAGAACGTTCACTGGCGGATTTGGCAGTCCTTATCATCGATACACGCAATGCGGTCAACAAGATGTCAAATGTCCTTGAGGAATTGAATCGCAACCCATCGCGGTTTTTGCTTGGCAATAAGACGGATCACGGGGTTCAACTCAAGTGATGGCACGCTGGAAGCGGTGGCGCACGGCACGACCGCTCTTCATCGCCGTCATATTGGGCGCTTGCCTTTCTTCCGGCATGGCTGCCTGCGGTTTTGGCAATGGGCCGCCTCCTCGTAAGCTCACCCTTACTCCAGTGTCCGATTTTCCCGCAAACCCAAGGCAGGTCACCTGGTCGTTGGCCGTCGACGAGCCGAGTGCCGGACGGCAAATCGACACCTCGCAGATTGGGGTGATGAGTGGACCCTTTCGGATCGAGTATTATTCCGACGCCGAATGGGCCGATGCCGCGCCCGCGATGGTACGTCAGCTGCTCGTCCAATCGTTTCGCAATACAGGTCGCTTACCGGTCGTCGGTTCAACGCGGCTGAGCGCCTCCGCCGATCTCATGCTGATCTCGAACCTGACGAAGTTCCAGGTTGAGACTGCTCCGAATGGTAGTTCGCAAGCTGTAGTGGCGCTCGAGGTTACGCTGTTGCGCTTACCAAGACGCAATCCGATTGGTACCGCTCGATTCGAGAAAGCAACACCCATACCTGCGAATACCATTGAGACCGTCGCAGCCGCATTCAACGAAAGCCTTGCTGATGTGATACGGCACACCGTTTCTTGGACGCTGGAAAGAGGCGCTGTCGGGATGTAGAGGTGCTCAAGGGCAGCGTGGCGGCGTGACGAGTCTCCCTGCTCCACTAGGGATCGGCGAGAGCGGGAGCGTGAAGCGAAAAACTGTACCGCCACCGGGATTATTTTCGGCCCGTAGCTGACCGCCATGCGCCTCGACAATCACACGGCAGATGGATAGGCCGATTCCAAGGCCGCTCGGCTTACTGGTGACGAAGGGCATGAACAACTTCGACCGGATTTCAGGTGACAATCCAGGCCCGGTATCGGCAACGCTCACCTCGACCATGGCGTCGGCGTTCAAATCCGTGGCGAGAGTCAGCGTGCGTCGTGCGGTTCGCTCCATGGACTCGATGGCATTGCGTATTAGGTTGAATGCGACCTGCTCGATCTGTACACGGTCGAAAAACGCCGATGCGGCAGCAGGGATACACCGCATCTCGATAGTCGGAGCCTGTCCGCTCATCCCTGCTAGAGCCAACCTGAGTGCATTCTGGAGTATTTCCGGGATGTCCTCGATACGCCTTTCAGGTTCGCGGCGCGCAATAAAGTCTCTCAAATGGCGGATAATCTCCGTCGCACGCACCGCCTGCTCTGCCGAGCGCTCCAAGATCGGCCTCAGCCGCTCTGTGTTTCCGGTCTTAGCGAGGTGGATGCTCGCCTCCAGATAATTGGAGATCGCAGTGAGCGGTTGAGTCACCTCGTGAATGAGAGCGGAGACATTCTGGCCTAACTCGCTGACCCGTGAGAGATGGACAAGAACGGCTTCCATTTCCTTCAGCCGCCGCTCGCGCTCGCGACGCTCGATCGCGCTCATCCGAACGTTGCGCGCATATAGGCCAATCGTCTCGGAGAGCAGCATGAGCAGGACGAAGAGCGACGTCAGCCAGTCAAAAATCCGACCGGCGTACCATCCCGTATCGAAACGGCCGCTGCTAACAAAAGCACCAAGGCAGATGGTGCATAGCCAAGCGAACATGACCACCATCAGCCAAAGGTCGAGCACTGCGTGGTGCTGTCTCCTAGCGAGTATCAGCAGCGCGGCGAGAGGCAGCGCGAGGAGCGTCCCGACCGCAACTCGGGCCGCCGTCGTGAAGTAACCGTTCTCGAGGAGTGGCGGAAGCCATTCATGGCCCGCAATTACCAACCAGGTCATCGCAACGACCACTGCAACCGCGACCAGCCCGGCGCTCAATATCGCGACTCCGCGCGCATTGGCGCTTTCGTTCGCGGCGCTCTCGTCCCCCGGGCGCAGCGCAAACAGGATGATCGTCAGCGGGAGTACGGCGTGCCACCCGATATACAACCATGCGGCACTTTGCGGCCCGGCACCGAGCAGGCCTGTTTCGGAGAACGCACCTGGGAAGCTTAGCGCGTGAGGAATGACGATCAGCGCCGTGAACAAATAGCCGCCTGCGAGGATGTTCAGCGCAGGTGTGCGCCCGATCGAGTATTGTCCGAACAGAAGCGCTGCCGTGACCAGATCATTGACCAACAGCAGGGTCTGCTGGATCAGGACGAGAGCTGGAAAGGGGGCCCAGGCAATCTGTGCGAAGGGCAGAGTGCCAAGAAACGCGGCAAGCAGGAGGAACGAGACAACGAGCGCAGTGCGGCGATGGCCCGGCTGAGACCGGAGCGCCGACAACAGGATGGGCGACTCTTGGAGACTGTCAGGCATAATACCCAAGGTTCTAACCGGCAAGAAACACGGATCGAAGCTTCTAACATGCGGCTCGGTCTAGACTATCGGGATTTCACCCGAGTAACGCCGCGCCGAAACTGTAGAGCGCTTCGCAAAGCGGGCGGATGACTAGCCGCGCTCCGCCTGCGCGCCAGTCAGTTCGCGGGCCGTACGCCCGGGAAACCCGCAAATGCCGTTCGGGATTTCGACGCGCGGGCGATCAAGGGCGAGCCGTCGGTCCCGGTCGAAAATGAAGGAGGGGACGGTCATCGAAAGACCTCTCTTCCGCAAAACGCGAGACCGGTCCAACGTGCTCTGCCTGGCATTGGTGGATCTGAAGAATCTGTGCGCCTAAAACGACGAGCCGGGACACCCATTTGATACAGATCAATGTGAATTGGGCACGCGAACAGCCTGAATGATCCAGCACTCGGTCGCACGGCGACCTAGAGAGCATTGCGCGCTATAAGGCGATCAGCCAGGTGATCGAGCCTAGGGCTCCTGCGCTTCGGGGAAAATCTATCGTACATGGCGTCAGAGCTGCAGGCTTGCCCGAAACCTAACGCTGCACCTGTCTGGGTCAGGTCGAGTCAGGCGCCGGGGATCTCGTCCGATGACAACCGAATACCGCGTCCCGCGGGCATGCCGACCCTAGCCCATTCAGCAGACCGCTCGAGAGGCTCATCACATGTCGATCGCCTGCCCGTCCCTTATAGGCAGCCATTATCCGAATTTGTGCGCAGCCGTCGATCACTACTGCGAGCGAACCAACTCGGCTCTTGATGCCGAGCCGATCAATGCGCTGACGAATGCGGGCTTCCTGATCGCCGCATGGGGCGCGTGGCTTCTGTACCTCCGGCACCCTGCCGCATCTGCGCGCGTCCTTATCCGTATCCTGATCTCGATCATCGTGACCGTCGGCCTCGGCAGCTTTTTGTTCCACACCGTTGGAACGCGCTGGGCTGAATGGGGCGACGTCCTGCCGATTATGCTGTTCATGCTACTTTACCTCTGGCTGGTCCTGACCGTGTTTTTCGGCCTGCCCGCGTGGCTTAAAGTCTCAGTTTTGGTAATGTATTTCGCGGCAACGTTTTATCTGGAGGTCGCGGTTTCCGGCACAGTATTGTGGGGTGGCGCGCTCTATCTGCCGACACTTCTGCTCATGGGTGCGATCGTTACGGCACTTTACTGGCGCCGATCGCCCACGGCCGGTACGATACTTGTCGCCACCGTCGTGTTCCTGCTGTCGTTCACTGCACGGACCCTCGATGCGAAGGTCTGCCCGGTTTTGCCGATCGGCACGCACTTCTTGTGGCACCTGCTGAATGCTACACTGCTCTACGTCTTGGTAAAGGCGGCCATTCTGCATGGAGCACCGCTCCCCGGGTCACAACACTTCAAGGAAACCAGAGCAGCCTCGTAAGAGTTTGCTACACGCAAGCTCCGGTGATTCACGCCGCGCCCGGTTACCGGCGCTGCTCTTGAAGGTGCTGCGCCACCAGCCGCGCAAGCAATGTTGCTGGGTAGAGCTGACCAATGATGGATTCCAGATTCGCCAAGCTTCGCGCAAACGGATTGATCGGCAGGATATCGCCATAGCCCGTCGAGGTCAGCGTGACAAAGCTGAAATAGACTATGGCGGCAAAACCCCGCGCTTCCTCGGCCCCATCCGGCAATCCACCAAAGGCCTCGGGTGCAATGTCCCCAACGAACCGATAAGCCGTGCTGAAAAGCAACGCTACGTTTAGGTAGAGGACAATCGCGCCCAAGACCCGATGTGTGTTGACTGGTCCGGCTTCAAACACCACCCGGGCCACGACATAGCCTAGCACAATGAAGGCGACGATACTGATCGCATGGGCCAACAGAATTGTCGACGGGGACGGAAATAGCACGCGTAGAATCCCGTCCGCCAGGCCACAGCTGCTGATGCTCAAGGCGATGATCGCGATTGTTCGACTGGGCGAGACCAAAACGATCAGGAGTACATAGGCCAGGAGGAGGAGGTCCGCGATGGAACCCAGCGTCCGATAGCCCAGGGCGCCAAGGGGAGCAGCGACAAACAGCGCAAAGCACTGCACGACAAGCATAGTCGTCAATGCGACATCCCTGAATGAACGATCGCGCAGAGTGGCGAGCCTCACGGGGAATACCTCCAAGTCCGGTAGAGACCACGCATTGTACTCGCTGCAGCAAGGGCGGTTGTGGACACGCTGCTGCTGCAGAGAACACCCTCTTAGCTCGGCTATAGCGGCGGCCTAGCGGCGCGACCGAGCAGCGATTAAGCTCACGACAGCTTGACGTGCACGCTGCTATGTTTCCGGTTCGGGGCTGCGTGACCCGGGGCATTGTCCCAGCGTACGAAACTACCCGCCAGCAGGCCCGTCTCGTTGCCTGCTTTTGCATTGCGCCAGTAAGTCGCGGCCGTGCCATTTGCTTGTGATGCAGTTGCGCTATCGATCCCGCGGCCTCGAGCTCGATACGGTTGATGATTTGGACGATCGCGCCGAGATTCGCGAGGATTCGGAACCATCGGCTCGTAGCCTCCAGCATAGTTCCCGAACGTTTGCCGGGCATCAGTTGCTCTTGCGATCTCTCCGAGTCCGCCCGCTCGCGGGCACGGCGCAGAAACCAAGATCGAGACGTAACGATCCTCCAGAAATCGACGCCGACCTTGATCCCAATCAAATTTGCTCCGCGCAAACCATGGCTGCAACAAAATTGCCTTTAAACATGGGTTAAAGTACCTTAACCTAAGTTACGCAAGCGTTACCGAGTGCGGGCCCCCTGCGGATTTTGGCATGTTCGGAACCTCCATCATGGCCACGGATCGTGTCACGGGCGCCGGCACTGCCACGCTGCCAAGCCCAGGCGATGATACTGTCGTGCTTTTGTGGGACCTCGTCGATGCGCTCACCGCGCTCGGCAATTACCTTGAGGCGGCAAATCTGATCTCCCTCAGCACGACGGAGCAACCAACGGATCGGCTCCGAGAGGTCCTTGAGAAAAGCTTGGGCCAATACGAGCGAGCGGCCGAAGCGATGCGCCGACTGGCGCACCCCGCCATGTGAAGCATTTGCCCGGACTCGCGTTCGATTAAGACCGGCCCCCGACATCAATGCGCTTTAGCAATCAGGTAGACACCTCTTTTTCATATGATACCGCCTTGCTGGATATCACGATCTTCTATCGAAATTAAACGAGATTATAGATTCGGCGAGGCAATCCTCGATCGAGCGGTGAGTGACAATTCTGCCTAAATCCTGCTCGACGCCGCTGGCCCTGAGCTGTTCGGCCACATCGTCACGGAGCTCGGCAATCTTCGGCGCGACGCCGCGTTGGCTCAATGAACGCGCCAACCCGATCAGTATTGTGGCGGCAGTGATGTCGATCCTCGGCACGATCGAAAAATCTAAAACCACGGTCCTGGTCTCTGTCGGCGCCTCCTCGATCATGTCGATGATCCGGCGCCTTGTGTGCTCGGCATTGAAGTAAACCCACGCACCTGCGCTGCGGATGACAAGGGCACCAGGCGTATCGTCGGTCTCCGGGTATCGAGCTTGGCTTACAAAACGCCCCGTGCTCGGATCACGTCCGAGGAAGACCACAGGCGGTCTCGATGCGTGGGCGACCAGCATGACCAATGCACCAGCTACCGCAAGGAGCAGCCCCTGCAGAAGTCCCAGAAATAGAACCCCGATCATTCCAAGCAGGGCAATTATAAACTCGGTGCGCGAGATATTGCGCAACTGACGCAGATCTTCGATGCGTATCAGATGTGATGCTGCCATCAACACAATCGCGCCCAGAACCGGCTCAGGTAGGTTGTGGCAGAATTGCGCGAAGAAAATCAGCGTCAGCGCTATGGCAACCGAGGTAACTATCAGGGCGGCTGGCGATGATGCCCCACCCATGTCATTGACAGCTGTTTGCGACATTCCGCCCGCGACCGGAAACCCGTGCGTCATGCCGGTCGCAATGTTGGCGGCACCGAGCGCGGTGAGCTCCTGCTGGGGGTTGATGTCGTAGCCGTGTTTTTGCGCAAAGCTTCGGGCGACAGAGATTGCGTCGCCGTAGGCGAGCAGGAAGCAAGCGAGCGCCACCGGCACCAGCTCCGAGATGTCTGCAAAGTGGATTCGGGAAAGCCGATCTCAGGCAGGCCGAGGGGGAGCTCGCCGACCACCTTTATGCCCGTCGCGGCTAGGTGAAACACGCTCATCAGTGCCACCACCGCAACCACAACGACCAGGGTTATCGGGTGGCCGGGAAAAGATCGCTGGAACACGATAAACAAGGCGATGGCTCCAAGACCGAAAAGAAGCGACGGAAGATGCGCTTCTGGCAAGGAACCGATAACGTGGCCAATACGCTCGAAGAAATTGCCCGTAGCGCCCTCGACTCCAAACAGTTTGGGTAGTTGCGTCGACGCAATATAGAGGGCGGCGCCGGTCTTGAAGCCGAGGAGGACCGGGTCCGAGATGAAGTAAGCCGCGTTGGCGAGACCGATATAACGCCCGCCAATGCTGATGAGCCCGACCATGAGCGCGAGCGCGGACGCCAGCGCGACAGATCGGGAGGGATCGCCCCCGCTCAGGGTCATCAGCCCGGTAGCCACAACAATTGCCAGAGCGGAGGTGGGGCCGACGGCGAGCTGTCGGCTGAGTGCCAAATAACGCGTAGGCGATCCCCAGCGGCAAGGTAGCAGTACATCCCGGTGACCGGCGGCAGCTGGGCTAGGGACGCGTAGGCGAGCGATTCCGGAATAACGAATGCGGCTAACGAGAGCCCCGCAACCAAATCGTTCTTGAAGCTGCCGGCCTCGTACGAACGGAGCCACTCGCTTGCGGGGATCCGAGTGATCGCTGATCGAAGCAGCCGGTTTTCAGGCACTGATCACCCGGTTCACACCAGAAATCCGTGAGCCCGCGTCGCACACCAGGGAGCGCACGGTCAGCGGCAGCAAGCCCATGGACTGAGCCCGGCCTTCTCTGCCTCTTCCGCCGCGAGACATGATGAGGCTAATCTGCTTGGTGCTTTTAGGTAGCAATCTACCGAAAGCTGTGTGTTCTAGTCTGCCGGAGTTTTGTCGTCAGTCTGCCCAGGACCGACCGGAATGGCCTGCTCGGTACGGCGCAAACGAAATCCGAATAGAGCAATCGCGACAGTCGCAAGCGGGTTGAGGAGACAGAAAAAAGCAAATCCCGCGTAGCTCAGCGTAGACACGCCAAGAGCGGCTGCCATGTAGGCACCACAGCTGTTCCACGGGATCAGCGGTGAAGTCACGCTGCCTGAGTCACCGACGGCACGCGACAAGGCGACCGGCCGAAGGCCGCAACGGTCGAACTCGACGCGGAACATCCGGGCCGGCAGCACGATGGCGATATACTGGTCAGACGCAATCACATTGACGCCGGTGCAGGTCGCCACCACGGCAACAATGAGGCCGACCGTCGAGCGTACTCCGCCGACCACCGGTTCGATCAACCGGTTCAGCATCCCTGCATGCTCAAGCACGGCGCCAAAGGCAAGCGCGGTCAGGATCAACCAGACCGTGTTGAGCATCGATACCATCCCGCCGCGTGACAAGAGGCGGTCGAGATCGGGTTGACCCGTGTTGGTAACATAGCCGTTCGCCATCGCCGACCAGACCCCCTTGAGCATCGCCAGCGGTGCCGGTAACGACGCATCCTGCGCGAAAGCAGTTACCTGATGCGCGTTGAAAACGATGGCCAAGACGCCCCCAAACAATGCGCCAGCGAAGATCGTGACAAAGGGGGGAACGCGCAATACGGCAAGACCGAAGACAAGGATGAGCGGCGACAATGCCCATGGCGTAATTACAAAATGTTGGCTGAGGCCAGACAGCATTGCTGAGGCGTCGAAATCGCCGGGCCGGCCCAAAAGGGCAAAGCCAACAACCGAAAGACCTAATGCGGGCACAGATGTCCACAGGGTCTCCCGGATATGCTCGAATAAATCGGAACCGGCCGCTGCTGTCGCCAGATTTACGGTGTCGGACAGTGGCGATGTCTTGTCGCCGAAATATGCTCCCGAAATGACCGCGCCCGCCGTTATCGCCGGCGATAATCCCATGTTAGTCGCGACACCGATCAACCCAATGCCGATCGTCCCTGCAACCGTCCACGAGCTCCCGATTCCCACCGCGACGCCTGCGCAGATCAGCGCGGTTGACGCATAAAAGTAGTGTGGGCTGAGAATCTGCAAACCGTAATACACCATGGTGACGATCGTGCCACTCAAGGCCCAAGTCCCGATGAGTGCGCCTACCGCCAGCAAAATGAAGATTGCCGATAAACCAACGGCGACGCCATCAATCGTAGCCTGGCGCAACCCCGACCACGGCACACCGTTTTTCCAGGCAATCCCTGAGGCGATCAGGGCACAAAACCCGAGAGCTACTTGGTTCGGTCCTTGCGCGGCCTTGTCGCCATAGAGCCAATAGGAAGTCGCCAAAAACAGAATGAGCACAGCGACGGGAGCAAGGGAGTCGATAAGCGAAGGGCGGCGAATGCCGCCACTCGCGACCGGTATCGAAACGTCGTTCGAACTGGGTTGTGACACTTTGCGTTCCAATTGTGGCGACGGCGATGTTGAGATCGATAGCGCTACTGCCAGTCAGGAACGGGCGCACGCGCGCGACGCGTGGTCTTTCCGTTCATGTCTATTTCGATTGAGACCCGTGCGGCACCCTAGAAGCTGACAGTCGTGCGTACGGTGAACACCGCCTCAGGGCCGGCGTTAGGCGCGAAAGCGGGGTTCCAAAACACCTGTACATCCGGGGTGATGTGCATTCCCTTGAAAATTGTCGCTTTATAGAAGAGCTCGGTGACCCATTCGCCGTCCCGTACCCCGCTCGTTCCCGTAAAGCTGTGATTTGTCTTGTTCCAACCCACGGCCAGTCCGAGTTGGTCAGAACGATTGCGACGGATCGGATTGTTCCAGACCGCGCCCGCCGCATAGGACGTCCTGATAGGTATGTCCGAACCCGTGGCATTGTTGATGCGCAGGAAGCCCCCGTATCTCTCGGTCAGGTCCTGCGATATGCTGAGCGAAATCCCGGTCGACCGGCCGGAGACATTCGGCACTGATGGTTGCTCATAGATCAACAGGCTGTAGATTCCGTCTCCGAGACTCGGAAGCTTCGGTGTCCATTGCGCATTGCCCCAACTGACGAGTTTTCCGCGATCAATACCCCCCGTTGTGAGCCGCCCGCCGGTCAGATCCGTCCCGCCTTGCACGCCGCCAGCGAAGTTGAATTGCCCATCCGGCGTTTTGATCCTGCCATAGCCGCCGAATCCGGCATTCGGGAATGTCTGCGTTGCAGTTTGTGCGAAGGAATAGCTGATGAAGCTGGTCTGGGCGTTAGCGGCATATTCATTGGGGTCGAACGAGAAAAGATTGTATTGACCCACTGCCAACGAGAGCCAGCTGGCCTGACCTGGAAACGTATGAGTATAGGCGAGGGTGGACCAGGTAACGTTGTCGCTCGTCCAGTCGTTTGCGAATGTGATTATTCCCAAGCGAGCGGCTTGGCTGCTGGTGTTCTGGTTGCCGTGATAGGCCTGCTGCGAGGTGACCATATTGATCTCGCCGGAGCCGAACTGCGTATCTTTGAAGGGCTTCCATGTGACGTAGGGATAATACACACTGGCATAAACCGGCTGTCCCTTGGTGCCCCATTGCGGGTAGAATGAATAATCGATTCCGAAATCAAGCTTGAACCGCTCGCTGACATCCTTTTTGGCTGCGAGCCACTGATTGTAGCCGCTGTCGAGCCAATCGGCGTATGGTCTCGACCAGTCCTCGGAGCCGGGGACGAATTGCGGCAGCAGCCGAAAGGCGGGACGCGTCTTTGTCGAACCCGCATTCTTTTCGACGTCGACCACGGACGAATTGGGCAGGGTGGGCACTTCCGCTGTTTGAGCTATCGCGACTCCAGATTGGACGTCCGGGGTTTGCGCTGTGGCTGGCTGCGCCGTCAACCAACATGCCAATCCCGCACTCAGCGCGGCCGCTGCAATTGAGCCGCGAAATTGACGTCGCCCCAACCTCATTATCTCTCCCTCCTCGGCTAAACGCAGCCCGGGTCCGCCAGAGAGGCGCAGGCCTCACCGCATCTGGTCGAACTCGTCCTTAGATCACGCAACGGCCCATTCGATTGCGCGCCCTTCCATGGTGATGGTGGTTCCAGCCTCGCCCCTCAGAATCGCGGGGAGATCCTTCAGCGCACCGATGGCGGCTCGCTTGCCGGTCGCTTCGGCGAAATGGCAGGCGGCCTCCACTTTTGGCCCCATCGAGCCTGCCGGAAAGCTGTAGTCGCGCATCGCAGCGGGGCTCGCCCGCCGAAACGCCTTGGCCGTCGGTTTGCCCCAATCGAGGAAGACGGCGTCGGCGTCGGTCGCCATCACAAAGAAATCCACATCGAGCTGCCGGGCGAGCAATTCGGAACACAGATCCTTGTCGATGACTGCCTCGATACCCCGCAGTTTGCGGCCCGGCTCGTACACCGTCGGGATGCCGCCGCCACCCGCCGCGATGACAATCGTCCCCCTTTCCAGGAGCCAGCGAATCGGCCGCACTTCGAAGATCTGCTTGGGCTGTGGCGATGGCACGACTTTGCGCCACTTGTCGCCATCCTGCTTCATCGCCCAGCCCTTCTCGGTCTTTAGCCGCTCCGCGTCGCTTTCGGAGTAAACTGGACCGATGAATTTAGTAGGATTCGAGAAGCCAGGGTCGTCGCGATCGACCTCGACCATGGTTAATATCGTCGCGAACGGCACCTCGAACGGCAGCAGATTGCCGAGCTCCTGTTCGATCATGTAACCAATCATGCCTTCCGTCTGCGCGCCGAGTACGTCAAGGGGGTAGACCTCATCGGGTTTGTAGGCCGCGCCTTGCAACGCCAGTAAGCCGACCTGTGGCCCGTTGCCATGGGTGATAACCAGTTCGTTCCCGGCGTAAATCGCAGCAAGCGAGGCGGCCGCTATTTGCACATTGGCGCGCTGCGCGTCCGCCGTCATCGGCTCGCCGCGCCGCAACAGCGCGTTGCCGCCGAGAGCTACCAAAATTCGCATTGCATCAATCCCCGAGAGTTGCAACCAGGATGGCCTTGATCGTGTGCATCCGGTTCTCCGCTTGCTCGAAGGCGATATTCAGCTCGGAATCGAACACTTCGCCGCTAACCTCCATGGCGGTAATGCCGAACTGCTCGTGGATCTCCTGACCGACTTTCGTCTCGAGATCGTGGAAGGCCGGAAGACAGTGCATGAATTTGACTCGAGGATTACCGGCGGCCTTCATCAGATCCATGTTGACCTGGTAGGGCTTCAAGAGTTTGATGCGCTCCGCCCACACCTCATGCGCCTCGCCCATCGACACCCAGACGTCGGTGTGGACGAAATCGACGCCCGAGACGGCCGCGTCCGGATCATCAGTGATTGTCAACGTGCCGCCATATTGGGAGGCAAGTTCGCGAGCGGTTTCCACATAGCCATCTGACGGCCAAAGTGACTTTGGACCGGCGATCCGAACATCCATTCCCATCAGACCCCCGACGATCATCAGAGAGTGTCCCATGTTAGAGCGGGTGTCGCCGACATAGGCGTATTTGATCTCGTGTAGCGGCTTGTCGCTGTACTCACGCATGGTCATTACATCGGCGACCATCTGTGTCGGATGGTATTCGTCGGTCAGGCCGTTAAAGACAGGCACGCCAGCATACTTCGCGAGATCTTCGACCGCGGTCTGCGAATATCCGCGAAATTCTATGGCGTCGTACATGCGGCCTAGCACTCGGGCAGTGTCCTTCACCGATTCCTTGTGCCCGATCTGCGAGCCTGCAGGATCGAGATAGGTGACATGTGCTCCTTGATCGTGACACGCGACCTCGAAGGCGCATCGCGTACGCGTCGAGCTTTTCTCGAAGATCAAGACGATTTCTTTGCCTTTCAAATGTTCCTGCTCAGTTCGCGCATATTTCGCACGCTTCAGGTCGCGTGCGAGATCGAGGAGGTACCGAAACTCCCTTTGTGTAAAGTCTTGCACCGTCAGCAGCGACCGGTTGCGAAGATTGAAGCTCATTTGAGTTCTCCTGGGGAAACTCGAGTGTCGATTAGTAGGCGGGCTCGCGCCAAATCGGGCAAGTCATGCAATGTCCGCCACCACGGCCGCGGCCGAGCTCCGAGCCTCGTACGGTGATCACCTCGATGCCCGCTTTGCGTAGCAGGGTATTGGTGTAGGTGTTGCGGTCATAGGCAACGACCACTCCCGGCTCCAGAGCGACCACATTGTTGCCGTCGTCCCATTGCTCGCGCTCGGCTTGCCACGCATTGCCGCCGGTCTCTATCACCGCTAGCGATTGGAGGCCCAACGCGCCCTTCACCACCTCGAGCAACGGCTGATTGTCCGGCCGAACATCGAACGGCGCTCCGCCCGTGGTGGGATAGATGCTGTAACAAGCAATCTGATCGACGACTTCGCGAAAGACCGTACACTTGTCGCGATCGCAGAAGCTGAACACGGTGTCGAGGTGCATCGCCGCCCGGCTTTTGGGCATGACGCAGGCGATGATCCGCGCCGCCGCCTCGTGCTTGAAAAGTTCGTGGGCGATTTGACCGACCGCCTGATGCGTGGTTCGTTCGCCCATACCGATGAGCACGACGCCGTTACCGATCGGCATGACGTCGCCACCCTCGACGCTCGCGCCGGTGAACTCCTCGTCGCTATCGCCGAACCAGATTCTGAAATCGCCGCCGCTGAAGCTCGGGTGGAATTTATAGATTGCCCGCTGCAACAAGGTTTCCGGCTTGCGGGCGGGCCAGAACATCGGATTGCAGGTGACGCCACCATAGATCCAGCACGAGGGATCTCGTTGAAAGAGAGTGTTCGGGATCGGCGGTACCAAAAACGACGTACCGCCTAGGATCTCTAGAAGCAGGGCGGAGCTTTCGCTACTCGGCAGATCTTCCATCGCTATGCCGCCAATGAGGTGGTCGGCCAATTTTGCCGCCGGCATAGTATCCAGCCAGGGACGGATGGCCTGCGCGACGACGCGCCCGACGCTGTTTGGAGTTATTCGCCGATCCAGAATCCAAGCACGTGCTTCGGTATCGCTGACCGTCTCGGCTAGCAACTGGTGCAGTTCCAAAACCTCGACCTCGCGCTGCTGCATTTTGAGCACGAAATCGTAGTGGTCCCTCTGCGCCTCTTGTACCCAGACGACATCGTCAAACAACAAATCATGACAATTACCCGGAGTTAGTCGCTGATGCGCAAGTCCAGGGCGGCAGACCATCACGGTTCTGAGTTTGCCCACTTCCGAATGGACGCCAAATGTCCGTTCCATTGGTCGGTCTCGCTGTGTTGGCCAGTTCAGCGGCCCGGAGAACGCCAAGCCAGCTTTATCGAAGGTCACACCAGTAAAGATGAATACAGTGTAGGCTCCTTGATCCAGATCAACCTTCGACGTTGGCCACCATCGGCGATCTCTAAAATTTCGGAAGCTGGGCCCCCCGCTGCCCTCTTCAAAGCTATCGATTTGCCGAGAGGGAGCACCACTTTCGGCGATCCTCATCCCTGGGCCGTCGTCGGTAGGCGCTGCGATCTGACGGAGCTGCGATGGCGCATGGTGCGGAATATCGCATGAGCCTCCCCAGGCGACCCCGTCAGGTCGCTTCGTCTTGACGGTCTGCATGCAACCGGATTGAAGCTGGAAGCTGTCCTGAACGGCCAGTCTTCGGTGCCGGCCGATCCAATCTCGTTCGGATACAGCAGCTCAATCGGGAAGCGCAGTGAGGCGGAAGAAGGTCGTCGCGCTTTCGTCGGGCATCCCGAACCACTTTCCGTAGAGATAGCGGAATCCCTCGGACCTAAAGAGCCGGCTCAGGGCTCTGTCCACGACGAGGCGAAAATCCTCGTCCCCTCGCTTGAAGCCCAGAGCAATGGGTTCGTAGGTGAAAAGGCGGTCAAGAACGATTAAATCCTCTGACGCATTCCGCCGCGCGGTGTCCAACAGAATCGGGCGGTCGGCAAAAAAGACATCCGAACCGCGATTTAGAACCCGCTGGATTCCGGCCTCATAGTTCGCTACCGGCGCAACGGTGGCATCAAGCTGAAACTCTTTGAGTCGCCCAGCCAGCCAGCCTTCGCTCGTGGTTCCGGCTAGAACCGAAAAAATTCGCTTCTCCAAGAGGGTTCGCGCCGGGGACCCACGCCAAATCGGATGCGAAGGTGGCGGGCCTTCGAGGACTTGCCGGAGCAGGCGAGGAGCGTCTGCACGCAGCATCGCTCCGATCCCGCTTGGGAAGATCGGGATCGAGAACGCGATCTCCTGCATTCTCGTTAATGTTGCCGAATCCGCTCCGCACAGCAGATCGACCTTGTCTTGCTGCACATCCTTGAAGCGGTCTGCAAGCGTGACCGGCACCCATTCTACGGCCAGCGATGAGAGCTTCAGCTCCGCCTTCACTTCATCGACGATCTTCAAGCACAATGCAATTGAATATCCCGCGGGGGTGCCTGATGCTTCGCGGTATGAGAATGGTTGCGCGTCGGTTCGATAGCCGAGCGTGAGGCTAGATGTCTGTCGTACCCGATCCAATGTCGCGCCCGACGCTGACCCAGCTTGCACAAACGGCAGCACGGTCAGCGCGAGCAGCAGCGCGACAGCAACGCCCGGGGTCCATAGTCTACACCCGTAACGGTCTTTCCAAACCACGCGCGGCATATTCTGCCTCCTCTCGCGAGCACGATCCATCGTGATCACGCCACTTTGACTTGATCGCGGACAACCGATTGAGTGGCCGCGAATCGGGGTGCAAGGAAGCCCCAAATTACGAAGCTGATCGCCGTCACCAACATGCCACCCATCACCGCGTCCTTCCCCGAGGCGTAAAGCGCATAGACGCTGTAAAGCATTGCTACCAGAGCTACCGCAACGTTGCGGCGATACTGCCTCTCGGTAACGCCCTGCGCCCGCATCATCACCATCAATGCAGAGAGCGCGATGACATAGGGTACGACGTTGGTGACGACGGCCAAGCTCACCAGCGCCGAAAACTGCTCGCTGAGGCTTGGCGAGATTGTCGACAACGCCATCAAGGATTGAACGACCGCCAGGACGATCATCCCGGTGATCGGTGCCCCCAACCGGTTCACTTTCGAGAAGAAGCCGGGAAACATGCGCTCATCCGCTGCCGCCTTCCCGGTCGCGGCAATTGTGAACTGCCACCCTAGCAGCGAGCCAAGGCAGGCCACGACGGCCAGCCCCATGATTATCGAGCCGACCGCCGGGCTGAACATATGAGCGTAGGCGGTCCCGAACGGGCCGGTGGATTTCGCCAACTCGGGGTTCGGTACGATGCCCTGGATCACCGTCGTCGACAGGATGTAGATAACGGCCGCTCCCAGAGTGCCAAACATGCAGGCGAGCGGAACGTCCCGCTTGGGGTTCTCTACTGCTGCCGAATTCTGTGCCGCCGATTCCATTCCGAGGAAGGCCCACAGAGTGAGCGAGATGCTGGATCCCATCCCTTCCAACAAGCTGAGCCCTTTCGGATTCCAGGCGGCCGCGAAAATCTCAGGCTTAAACCAGAACCAACCGATCAGCGAGAGCAGGCCGACCGGGATGATTACACCCCAGACTGTCACGGCACCGATGCGACCGGTCACGCCGGGGCCACCAAAATTCGCTACTGTGGTCAGCCAGAGCAGCCCGACCACCCCGATGCAAGTAGCAATAGGCGTCGATGACAACCAAGGAGCAAACGACGCCAGATACCCGACTGCGGAAATCGCTATCGCGACATTGCCGATCGCCAGAGACAAGAAATACAGAAAGAACACCAGAAAGTAGCCGGACTTGCCGTAAGCGTCCTCAGCGTATGCCGACATACCCCCCGGCCGCTGATTGAACAGACCAGCTTGGGCAAAGCCATAGGCGATCGCCATCGAGCCCACCGCCGTCACGATCCAGGACAGCAGAGAGATGGCGCCCACCTGCGCCATGTTGGTCGGCAGCATGATGATCCCTGATCCCATCATATTTACCGCGACGATGAACGTCAGCTGGACCAGGTTCATTCGCTTTATCGTTTGCTGTTCCTGCATCGGGCGTTCTCCTTGCTTTCCGCTTGCTTCGCTCACTCGCGGACCACGTAGGTGTAGAACTTGATGCGGCCGTCGACCCGTTCCTGGAACACTCCCTGGACCTCGTAATTGAAGCCCGGGAATTGATTGAACGACTCCTGGAACGCCAGGAAATAATCCAGCATCGGCCGCGCCTTATCGTCCCATCGCTCGCCCGGAACGACGACGCCGATTCCGGGCGGATAGATCAGGGCGAGCGTTGCCGAAATTCGGCCGTTGATACCCTCGAGCGGCACATAATCGACATTGTTCGCGACCAGCGCCTCATAGGCGTCCTTCGGCGACATCGCGAGTTCCGGGAAGCTGGATGCTCGGAAACAGAGCCGCTGCAGCTCCTTGACGTTTGCTTTGCGATAGAAGTCGTGCATCTCCTTGCAGATCTGGCGCAGCGTATAACCCTTGTAGCGCTCGCGGTGCGCATCGCAGACAGTCGGTAGCACCTCGGTGAGCGCCGCGTCGGAGTCCCACAGGTTCTTGAACTTCACGAGTTTTGCGATCAGCGTATTTAGCTTGCTTTCGTCTTCTGCGGGCGTCAGCAGAAAGAGGACGCTATTGAGGTCGCACTTTTCCGGAACAACCCGCTGTTCGCGCAGGTAGTTGGCGACCACGGTCGCGGGCACGCCGAAGCTCAGGTATTCACCCGTCCGGCGATTGATTCCCGGCGTAAGCAAGGTGAGCTTGTTCGGGTCGACCATTGCATAGCCGTTTGTGTACCCCGCATACCCATGCCAGGCGCTTTCAGGGTGGAAGCTCCAACATTGCTGCTCCCGCTTGATAACCTCGGTCGGAATATCCTCCCAGCGCGCAGCGTCGACGTCCTCGGTAAGACTGGAGCCGCGAATTGTCACCAAATCGGGCACGAACGGATCGAAGAACCATCTCTCTTCTTCGCACCGTCCGGTCTGGGCGTAGTAGTGGCAAAATTCGCGAAACTTCTTGCGAGTCTCGATGCCGAGCTCGATGCACCGGTCCCACAGCACCTCGCCGGCCTTGCCCTCATGCACCTTGGCGTTCACATCCAATGAGGCGAACAGCGGATAAAACGGCGACGTTGACGCGTGTATGAGGAACGATTCGTTGAACCGCTTGTGATCGATGTAGCGCTTCTGGTCGCGGATATGTTCGTCTCGCTTGTGTATCTGGGATGCTTGCGAGAAGCCGGCACCTTGCTTGTGGACGGACTGCGTAGAGAACAGTCCCGGCATATCCGCGCCCAGTTGCTCGAGGCGCATTGGGCTGTGGCTCTCGAACAGAGGATGGAAGGCGTTGTAGCCGATCCATGCTTCGTCCCAGAGCACGTACTCGCAGAGGTGGCCGATTTTTTCTAGCACCTTGCGAACGTTGTAGACGGTGCCGTCATAGGTCGCGAGTTGGATGCAAGCCAGCCGGAATGGACGCGCGGCTGTGAATCGCTCCGGGTCCTCGACCAGCGGATTCGTCCTGATCCGTTCCCGCAGGTAGCTCTCGTCCCAGGCGTCCCAGTCGACCGCGCCGATCATCCCGAACGGGTTCCGCGAGGTCGGAAGGAAGATCGGGATGGCGCCGGCCTGGATCGGTGTAGGGATGGTGTAGCCCGCGTCGGTGACA
>Ga0137418_10001554_pt1 | contig 21171 bp, 14 predicted proteins | sample CZODoug3_1_2_16f_FD_122242 | JGI IMG/M metagenome (GOLD analysis project Ga0137418, IMG submission 122242) | Vadose zone soil fungal communities from Angelo Coast Range Reserve, California, USA - CZODoug3_1_2_16fungal (Hybrid Assembly) | ecosystem: Environmental > Terrestrial > Soil > Vadose...
GCCTCGATATCAGCTCATCGTCGGTCAAGATGCTCGAGATCGTCGACGCCGGCAAGACCCACGCGGTCGGGGCTGCGCGAAAAGGGAGTCAAAGCATCATAACGACTCCTGATGAATTGGGTGAAACCGGGGAGATCTTTCGGTGCGCCATACAGGTGTCCGTAAGCAAATGGAAGCCAGAAGGCTGGGATGCGCGTTCCGTCCAGGCCCTGCCAAAGAAATTCTGAAGGCATTTTGTTACGATCCTCGACGCCCCGGAAAAACCAAAAGGAATTGAACCCGGCCAGCCGGAGCAATTGCGGCATTTGGGCGTGGTGTCCGAAGGTATCAAGCAACCATCCCACTTTTACATCGGTTCCCAGGGCCTCGCGGCAGTAGCCTTTCGCATAAAGTAGCTGGCGCACAAAAGATTCGCCGCCGGGCATATTCAAATCCGGTTCGACCCACATGCCACCGATGACTTCCCAGCGGCCCTCGCGCACGCGCTGTTCGATATCTTTGAACAAGTCCGGATACTTTTCTTGCATCCAGACATAAGTGCGCGCCGAAGACATCGTGAATTTGAAATCCGGGTATTCGCGCATCAGGTCAAGAGCGCTGCGGAACGTATTCCGCACCACTTCCACGGTTTCCGTCCAGGGCCACAGCCACGCCATGTCAATGTGTGAATTGCCCGCTGCGCGAATCGTGAATTGCTTCAGCCAGGGTTTGAGCACACTCAGTTTTGCCTGCGCCTGACGCAGCGATTCATCAAACGCCGATTGGTCCCCGCGGTCCAGCCCCGCGAAGTCGATCACTTTCACGCTCGCGTCGATCTGCCCTTCGCGTTCCGCTTTGCCATCGGGAAATGCCGCTGCGAGCGGACGCACGGACAATATTTCTTCGCGCAGAATATTCGGGTCCGGCCGGTTGGGTGCGGCCTCCAGGTTGAGCTGGCTGCGGTACATTTGCGTGCCGACGGGCGCGTTATCCACGCGCACCGCAATCAAGAATTTTTGGCCCGGTTGCGCGTTTTCCGCGAGCAGAATGGGCTGCTGCGTGTCTTCGTCGCCGTGCTCCACGAGCGAGCCATTGGAAAAAACGGTAATCGTCATCGTCTCGTTGCTCGTAAAGAGAATCTCTAGCTTTATGCGGGTGCCGCGAACCGCGTACCCGTTCAGTTTTTCCGGGATTTCGATCAAGCGCCGCAGCACGCGTGCCCCGGTCTTCCATTCCTCGTTGCTCTTCACAACCGGCCAATCCGCGTCATTCAAGCTGGGATCCTCGGGGTGCGCGATGTCGTCGTGGTAGCGCCATTCCGGCAGCGCCATGGTTTCAAGCGATTCCAGACGCTCGAGAATGGGCTTGTACGGGTCGGTCGGTTTGTCGTTTTGCGCGAAGCAAACTTCCCCTGACAAGAAAATAGCGGGCAGGGCAGCGGCAACGAGAATGTTCATGGTGTCTCCGTCAATCTTGGAACTGATCACTATGTGGAAGCATTCGAAATGAGGTTTTTACTCTTGACGAGCAACTACGACACTGTCAATCCACTTTGGTGTCATTTGAACCTTCCCGCGTAAGCAATTCATATGCTTGCGGATATCTCCAATCCTTCCCCGGCTCCGGGTCGCAGGACAGGACCCGGCAACGACGAGTTTTCGCCCATGCTGTACTATGAATTGCTTATGCGAATTCTCCCGGGACTTCTCCTTCTCGTGCTTGCCGTGGTCGCCCTTCCTGCGCAACAGCCAGCGAAGCCCTCCGATCAGCCCAAACCGCTACCAGGCAAGTTCACGGATGTCGCCGCCGCCCTCGGTCTGCGGTTCCAATACATGTCCTCCCACACGCCGAAGCACTACCTGCCTGAAACCATGGGAGCGGGCGTCGCCCTTTTTGACTACGACAACGACGGTCGCCTCGATATTTTTCTTGTGAATGGCGCGCCCCTCACGGACCCTACACCGAAAGGCAGCATCCCTCAAAAAACCGGGCCGAAATATTGGAATCGTCTCTTCCACCAAAAACAAGACGGCACGTTCGAAGATGTAACCGAGAAGGCCGGATTGCAAGGCGTAGGCTACGGGATGGGAGTCGCCGTCGGCGATTATGACAACGATGGCTTCGAAGATTTGTACGTGACCGCTTACGGCGGCAACAAGCTCTATCATAACAATGGCGACGGCACGTTCACCGATGTCACGGAAAAGGCCGGTGTCGGCGGCAGCGGCTGGTCTACAAGTGCCGCCTGGGTGGACTTGGATAGTGACGGCCTGCTCGACCTCGTGGTTCTCCGCTACGTCCAATGGGATTTCGACGACATCTGGTGCGGCGAGCACAAGGAAGGCTTTCGTTCCTACTGCCATCCCGACATTTTTCAGCCGGTCGCGCCGCTCGTCTACCACAATGACGGCAACGGCCGCTTCACCGAAGTCTCGCAGAAAATTGGCCTCTCGAAACCGGGCAAGGGTCTGGGGATCGCCATCGCGGACTACGATCGCGACGGTCACATGGATTTGTTCGTGGCCAACGATTCCATGCTCGAATTTCTCTATCACAACAAAGGCGACGGAACTTTCGAAGAGGTGGGACTGCTCTCCCAAGTCGCGGTCGACAGCGACGGCCGCACCTACGCCGGCATGGGCGTTGACTTCGCCGACTATAACAATGACGGATGGCCGGACCTGATCATCACGGATCTCGCCAACCAGCGCTACGCTCTCTACCAAAACAATGGCGACTCCAGTTTCACCTATGCCAGCTTCAGTTCCGGCATGGCGCGCGCCACCATGCTGCACTCCGGCTGGGGCGTTTGCTTTCTGGATTACGACAACGATGGCTGGAAAGATCTTCTCGTCGCGCAAGGCCACGACCTCGACACCGTCGAGCTCAACTATCCCAATCTTCACTATCGCGAACCGATGCTTCTCCTTCGCAACACCGGCAAAGAGTTCGTGGACGTCTCCGCCGACTCCGGCCCCATTTTTCAGCAGTCCTGGCTCGGCCGCGGCATGGCCGTCGGCGACATTGATAATGACGGCCGCCTCGATGCCGTGGTCACCTCGAACGACGGCCCCGTCTACATTCTCCGCAACGAAACGCCCACGCAAAATCATTGGCTCACGCTGCAGCTCGTCGGCCACAAAAGCAATCGCGACGCCATCGGCGCGGAAGTCAAACTCGTCACCACAAAGGGCCCGCAGTTCGCCACTGTCTCTACCGCCGGCAGCTATCTTTCCTCCAGCGACAAGCGCGTACACTTTGGGCTGGGGGGCGAAGCCGCTGCGCAATCCATCGAAATCCGCTGGCCCAGCGGGATCCTCCAAACGCTCAAGAACGTCCACGCCGACCAGATCCTCGAAGTCGATGAACCCCTGCCACCCGCGGCCGGAAAATGAACGCCTATTCCCCGCACCGTTCGAATTGGCTCACCGGCTTATTCCTATCGCTACTCCCCCTGTTGCTCTCCGCTCCTGCAGCATTCGACGAGCAGTCTCCTCCTCCAAACCCGCAAACGCCGCAATCTCCCGGTCCGGTGAAACCCTCCGGCATGTCCACCGGCGGCGCCCACAATCCGGTGAAGGATCGAAAGTCCCGTCCCATCACCGCCGGCGGCTTCGTCGACGGCGCACCTGTCGTCTTCCTCGACATCACGAAACAATCCGGCCTCGCCAAATTCCACCATCGCTCCGGCTCTCCTGAAAAATCCGCTATCCTTGAAGCCCCCGGCTCCGGCGTAGCCCTTCTTGATTACGACAACGATGGCTGGTTGGACATTTATCTCCTGAACGGTTCGACCGCCGCCGCGATGAAAGGAAAAGAGGCGCCGCCCCGCGCCATGCTCTTCCACAACAATCACGATGGCACCTTCACGGACGTCACTGAACGAGCCGGCGTCGCCAATGACCGCTGGGGGTTTGGCGTCGCTGTCGCCGACTATGACAACGACGGCTGGCCGGACATTTACGTCGCCAACTACGGCAAAAATCGCCTTTATCGCAACAATCACGATGGCACGTTCACCGACGTTGCCGAAAAGGCGGGCGTCGCGCTTGGCGGATGGTCTACCGGACCTACTTGGGGCGACTACGACCACGATGGCCTGCTTGATCTCTTCGTTCCCGGCTACGTCAATTACAATCTCGATCGCCCCGTCTTCGCTGGAAAAAACGGCGTTCCCGAAGGCGCGTGTCAATATCGCGGCGTCTCCGTTTTTTGCGGCCCCATCGGCCTCATCGGCGAAAGCGATCATCTCTTCCACAACAATGGCGACGGCACCTTCACCGACGTCAGTGTCAAAGCCGGCGTCGCCGATCGCGAAGGCCGTTACGGCTTCGCTTCCGCCTTCGTTGATCTAGACGATGACGGCTGGCTCGACCTCGTCGTCGCCAACGACTCCACTCCCAACTATCTTTATCGCAATCGCCGCAACGGCACATTCGAGGATGTCAGCTACCTCAGCGGTTTTGCCGTCAATGAAGAAGGCCGCGCGCAGGCTTCCATGGGCATCGGCATCGGTGATTACAATCGCGACGGCAAGGTCGATCTGTTCGTCACCACGTTCTCCGACGACTACAAGACTCTCTATCGCAACGATGGTGACGCGAATTTCACCGACGTTTCTTTTCGCGCTGGCCTTGGCAATCCCACGATTCCGTTCCTCGCCTGGGGCTGCGGTTTTCTGGACTTTGACAATGATAGCCTCCTCGACATTTTCATCGCCAATGGCCACGTCTATCCCGTCGCCGACCGCACCGAGTGGGGCACCACCTGGGCCGAGCGCCCGCAGCTCTTCCGCAATCTCGACGGCGCAAAATTCCAGGAAGTGCCTCCCGCCACTGGCAGCGGCCTGGCCGTGGTAGTCTCGGCGCGCGGGGCCGCCTTCGGCGATTTATTCAACGACGGCCACATCGACGTCGTGTTGAACAATATCGACGCGCCGCCCACGCTTCTTCGCAACGCCGTCAAAAACGAAAATCATTGGCTCACCTTGAAATTGGTTGGTGGCCCGAAGAGTCCGCGCGATGCCCTCGGTGCAAAACTGTTTCTCACCGCGGGCGGCGTCCGGCAGCGAGCAGATGTTTTCAGCGGGGGCAGCTACGGTTCCAGCTCTGACCCTCGCGTCCATTTCGGCGTTGGTGCGGCAACCAAAGTCGACAAACTCGAAATTCGCTGGCCTAGCGGCGCTACCGAGGAAATCCTTGTCCCCGAAATTGACCGCATCCTTACCGTGGTCGAGGCAAAGGGAATTTCACTCCCATGACCCGGAAGCTCTGGAATCCCGGTAGTAGTCATCAATCCCCTCTCCCCCGGTTGTAACCTCATTTCGCCATCATTCCCGAACTGGTCGCTTGCCCTCCAGCCCACCTAGCGTTCTCTTTGCGTCCCAATTCATGGGGAAGAAATGCCCGCTAGTAGTTTTGTTCTCAATCATTTAGCCGGGAAGGCAGGAATGACACCCTGAGGCATTGACTCCCCTGCGCTTCTTCGCAAGACTCCGCCGCAACGGTCGAGGGCTGTCGAGGTTTTCGTGTTTTTGCTTAGTTTAAAACAGTTTGGGGGCCCACATGAAATCTCTTTTGCGTTGCCCGCATTGCTTTGGCGGTGGAACCAAATATACTCGCTTTCTTGCTGCGTTGGCCGGGGCCCTTCTGCTGCTATCCTCTCCAGCCAGTCTGCGTGCCCAGGCTCTCAGCGGCATCACCGGAACTGTCACTGATCAATCCGGCGCAGTGGTTCCTGACGCCAAGGTTACTGTCGCCAACACCGCAAGGGGTGTCGTGAGTACCGCCGTCACCAGTTCGGCCGGCACCTACACTATCACCGACCTGGTCCCTGGCGCCTACACCGTCAAGACCGAAAAAGCTGGGTTTGCCACCTCGGTGAGCCACAACGTCATTGTCGAAGTCGGTAGGAACGCCAGTGCGGACGCCGTTCTCAAGCCAGGCAGCATCACTGAGAATGTCGAAATCATAGCGCAACCGATCTCCCTGGAGACTTCGGAGCCGGAACTCGGAGCGTCTCTCGAAACCAAAGTTGTAAACGAACTTCCGCTGCCTCTGGGCTCGGACATCGGCGCGCGTGGACGGCAAATTGACAACTTTCTGTTCATTGTGCCAGGGGTGACCGGTGGTGGTTTCAGCCACCGTATCAATGGTGGTTTGGACTTCCAGAATGAGGTGGTGTTTAACGGAGTGGCTGTCGCCCAGTCTGAAACGCAAGGCTTGCAAACGAATATCAACCCGCCTTTCGAGATGGTGAGTGAGTTCCGTGTTCTGACCTCGGCGTTTTCTGCTCAATATGGACTGGCCCAGGGAGTGGCGTCCTACCAATTTGCTTCGGGCACGAATACCCTTCACGGTGATGTTTTCGAGATCATGCGCAACAGCTATTTCGATGCGAGAGACGCTGCCACGGCAGCCGCGGGTGGCCCAACGCCCGTGGATCATGAAAATAATTACGGATTTACGGTTGGTGGGCCCGTTTATCTTCCGAAGATATACCGCGGAAAAGACAAGACCTTCTTTCATGTGAGTTTGGAGTGGTATCGCTTGAATCAAGGAGTGACCGGCACCATGACTGTTCCGACTGCAGCCATGGTCGGAGGCGACTTCAACGCTTTCCCGCAGCCGATTTATGTTCCCGCTGGCTTCGTGGCTCCTTCGGGGTGTACGGCGCCCACGTCGGGAACACAGTGGCCGGGAAACAAAATTCCGTCAGCATGTTTCAGTAGTATCTCGGCCGGCTTGCTATCCTCAAAAAACACGCAAATACCGGCTCCAGACGTTCCCGGAGCTGGTTTCTTGCACAATAAGCTGGCCGATTTGAAGAGCCTTCCGACCAGGAATACGCTGGGAGGTTTTTCGATAGACCACAATCTTTCAGATAAACAAAAATTCCACGGCAGTTACTGGCGCAATGTTTACAACGCGCCTGCCGAGGACAATAGCGCTCCCTTCGCAAACGGCCTTTCAGATTTGAAAAACGAGCCTCGAATTGGAACGGGACTCTTCTTGACATACTCCAACGCGATATCGAGCAATCTGGTGGTGACGGCGGGGCTCGGCTGGATGGGGGAAATCAACAACGAACTCAATGCGCATCTTGGAAACCCGTTCGCGGCCGTTGACAAGAGTGAGATTCTTCCTACAATTTCCTTCTCTGGCGATTCATTCGCCCCCACCACGTGGGGAGTGAACGGTAACGGCGAAACGTTTTCGATCAACCGTAAATTGGGCATCAGCCTTGACAACAATTGGCTTTGGATTCGTGGACGGCACACCTTCAATATTGGTTGGGAGATCCGCCGTACCTACCAGGACGACCACGAATGTCAGAATTGCGGGGGCAACTTCACTTTTAGCAGCCTCACAACCAGCAACGGCCTTACGAGCGGCGCTCTCAACGAGAACAACACCGGCAGCTCCTTCGCTAGCTTCTTGTTGGGTATGCCGGACTCCGCCGGGCGCCATTTTGCCCTGGAAACGAAACTGCGAAACTTCTACATCGCGCCGTACGTTCAAGACAATATCAAAATCAACCCAAGGCTGACCGTCGATGTTGGCGTCCGCTGGGAAATTATGCGGCCCTTCACCACCGAGGCGGTTACTGGCCAGCCTGCCAACCAAATCGTTTTCTTCGATCCGAATGCTCCCAATCCCGGCGCTGTTAGCAACAGCAGCGGGAAGCCCCTCCTCGGGGCCGCAAGCGTCCTAGGCACTTGTTCTGGTTGTGTTGGGTATGATCGCGCGGACACTCGCTGGGGTCATTTCAGCCCGCGTCTTGGCCTCGCCTATAAGCTGAATGATAAGACCGTCCTTCTCAGTGGCTATGCGTTGAACTTCCTAGACACTGGCGCATACGAATATGGCGTCAATAAGGTAGCGGTCAACTACGGTAATCTTCTGGCAAGTGATTTCACGGCGAGTTCAAACGGCTCGAATACACCCGGCTATTGCAACGTCTCCGCGAACTGCACTTGGGATGCTTTCCACATGCCTTTGCCTTCTCCCCTCCCGTTCAGCCCGACTATTGCCAATGCCACTGGCAACCTCCATCAATTCGGAAGGGACCGCGGAAGGGCCTCTTACGTTCAGGCCTGGAATGTGGCGGTTCAACGGGAGTTGCCGCGGAATCTGTTCCTGTCCGTTGCTTATATCGGAAACAGGGGTACGCACTTGGTATCCCGGTTGGACACTCCCAACCAAGTCTTTCCCAGCTTCCTGAACCTTGGTTGCGTTCTTCTGGAGCCATGGACGGCGACGACTAACTCGGGCAGTTGCGTATCGACGGCAACGCCGCAATCGGCTTTGCAGAATCTCGGGTTCGGCAAAGATGCCACCGGCTTCTTCAGCCCGTATGCCAATTTCCTCAATGATTTCGGGGCGGGGCAAACGCTAAACCAGGCGATCCGTCCCTTCCCGCAGTACTTCGGCATGGTCGATAATTTCGATCTCTCAGGTGTTGACCACTACAATTCCGTCCAAGCGGAAGTTCAAAAGCGCTTCACGAGCGGCGTGAGTTTCCTGGTGGCCTACACTCTTTCCAAGACAATGTCGAATGCCGATAGTGGCTTCTCGACATTCGACGAGACCCCGGTGGATAAGTTCAACAAGAAGCAGCTTTGGGCCATCGCGGGCGATGACAGAGAACACGTATTGAACGTCAGCGGGCTCTACGAATTGCCTCTGGGCCCCGGGAAACGCTTCCTCAACCGGGGCGGTATGCTCGCAAAGAATCTCCTGAACGGCTGGCAGTTCGGAGGTGTTTTCCAGTACTCGAGCGGAACTCCGCTTAGGATCGGTGCCAACGGCAGCCCTCTGCGTACTGGAAACATTGCCAATCTTGTCGCGGGGCAGTCGCTGACCGTTGATTATAATAATTATTACAAGGGCCTGCCCGTCTTCAACACCGGCGCCTTCTCCTCGCCCGGAAGGTTCGCGGTGGGAGATGCTCCGCGACGAATTGAAGGTCTCCGCACATCCTTCAACGCCAATGAGAACATTAATTTGGCCAAACACTTTTATTTCAGCGAGCGCGTCGGCGCGGAACTCAGGATGGAATTCTTCAATATCCTCAATCGAATGCAAATCTGCGATCCAGAGACTAATGTGGATAATGCCAACTTTGGGAGAATCAACGGCGGCTCCGTCTGCCAGAAGAACAGCCCTAGAACAGGACAAGCCTTCTTCAAAGTTAGTTTCTGAACCCTGCTGGAGCGAACCCCTCCAGTATCGTAAGTCGAGGAAGCCGGGGCTCGTTGAGCCCCGGCACTTTTTCTTGTTTTTTCCCCACTGATAAACATCGAGCTGCGGGTGAATTTCGAGCCGCTCCTGCAACCGTTCAACTTCAATTGACTGGCATTCAATCTCTTTTCGACACTTCGCTGTATAACGCTTCGGTAAGTGCCATCCCCATGCTATCCTTTACCGTGTTTGCTGACTTCTACCTCCGGCCACCCATTCTCTTTACTGTCGGGAAATCTCCGGCTACGAAGGAACTTGCTATACCTCACCCTCCCCTCATGCCTCTTTGCCCACCTGCGTCGAACACCTTAACTCCTTCATTTGCCACACATCCAAGAAATTCGCCCGTAACTCTTTTCCTTGCCACACTTCCGAAATGGCCACATTTTAAGTCGTTTCTCTGCCACAAATCCCACACCCCCCCGGGGGCCCCCGGCGTTTTGTTAACTAGGTTTTTCCGCATTGCGGCCACCGCCTGTTTGCTGTTGGTTTTCATCATCGATGTGGCTTCCGGGCGCACATCATCGCCTCGCCCCGAATCGCCACCATTCCTGGCCAAGCCACCCGCCGCCTCCGGCCAGTCGTCGACGAGTCGCGCGACACCGCCCACGGAGTCGGCCGACGTGCCTCTCGCCGAAGCTCACTCCCTTCTGGAAAAAGGAAACATGACCGAGGCGGACCGTCTCGTTCGTCAGTATCTCCAGACCCATCCTGATTCCGCCGATGGACACTTCCTGCTCGGGCACATCCTCTTTCGCGAAATCCAAAGTGAAGCAAGGCTCGAGACACGGGTGGAGGGCGTAGAGGTTCTCGGGGCAGGCGTTCCACCCGCGAGGCATGGTGAAGAAAAGGCCAGAGCTTCCCTGGCAGAGTTCACCGCCGGCGCGAAATTCCACGATCCCAGCGCCGGCGATCTGAAAGTCGTCGCGCTCGACTATGTGCTGCTGGGCGATTACGTGGATGCGGACAACTGGCTCACAAAAATGCTGGCGTGGACTCCCAACGATGCCGAAGGCTGGTATTTCCTCGGACGGACAAAATATACTGAAAACAGATTCGCGGAAGCCGTCGATGCCTTCCAACGTTGCTTGAAGCTTGACCCCAGGAACCCCAAGGCCGAGGACAATCTTGGATTGTCCTATGCCGGCCTTGGTCGTAGGGAAGCAGCAGCAGCAGCGTACCAGCAAGCCATCGCCTGGCAGTCGGGAGCCGCTCTAAAAAATCCTGGACCGTATATTGATTTCGGCGATCTTCTCCTGGACGAGAATCGTGATGGGGAAGCCGTTTCCTATCTTCTCCAGGCGGCTGAGATCGCTCCGCGCGAGTCTCGCGCGCACGAGCTGCTGGGGAAAGCCTACACTCGCCTGGATCAACTCCCCAAGGCTCTGACGGAACTGGAAAAGGCCATCGAACTCTCTCCCCAAAACGCCAATCTCCATTGCATGTTGGCGCCCGTCTATCGCAAGCAGGGCTTTGCCGATAAAGCAAAAATCGAATTCGACCGCTGCGCGACTCTGGCGGGAAGCCACTCTGTCCCCCCGACGCCCCGGCCATAAAGGCTTCACGCGTGCCGAAAAAAGTCGCTCCACGAAGTTCCTACCTGGAAAGGGCATTTGACTCGGCGGTTCGAACCGGGAGGGATCGCTTGACTCAACAGACGTTTATGGTTGTTCTTTATTTCTTTCCTGGAGAAGCTGTTTTGCTCGTTCGGCTGTCGCCGCCCTTGCGCTCTCCTCAAGTTTGCTGAAGAGTTTCATTTCGGCCTGAGCTTCCTGTGTTCTTCCGAGGGCGCGGTACGTTTGGGCCAGCAGAAAATGCGTGGACGGTTCGGCAGGGTCGGACTTCACAGCCGTCTCAAGATCTTTTGCTGCTTCCGCATGGCGATCCAATTTCATCAGCGCACGGCCACGGTCCACTCTGGCCACCATCAGATTCGGGCAAATGTTTAAAGCTTTCTCGACATTGGAGAGAGCTTCTTCGGGGCTTCCGCGCTGCTCGAGGATGATGTTGCCAATCTTCCACTGCGCAAGACAATTCGCCGGATCGTTGGTGAGTTCCGCTCGAAATTGTTCGTTAGCGGCGTCCCACATGCTAAGCGACCAGTACGCGTTGCCAAGCAGATAGTGCGTGCCGGACTTTTGCGGAGCCATCTCTACTGCTTTTTTGTATTCAATCAGCGCCCCATCGTAATTCTTCATGCTCTCCATGACTTCGCCGGAAATTTCGTGGACCCAGACGGAGTTTGCATCAATTTCATTCAGTTTGGATAGCGCCTGCTCGGACAATTTCATGTGCACCTTGCCGAGGAGGTACCAGACTTCTTGGTTGGCGGGCTGGTGCTGCGCCAGTTTTCGCAAATGTTCCACCGCCAAATTCAATTCGTCCAGCTTCATTAAGTCGTTGGCAAGAAGTAATTCCGCGTTGTCGTCATTCGAATTGCCGCGCAGGGCGGTTTCGAGGGGCGCGCGCGCGCCAGCGTAATCCCGCATTTCGTAGCGCGCGATTCCCAGCAGCGCGGAAGCGGAAACCATTTTCGGGTCGATTTTCAATCCTTTTTCCAAGACATCAGCAGCCTTCTTATATTCGCGCTGCCTCAGATAGAGAGACCCCAGATTGTTGTAGGCGGGAGCGAGGCGCGGGGAAATCTGCAATAGCGATTCATAGATTTGAGCTGCGCCGGCAAAGTCGCCGCGCGCCTCGGCGGTTTTTGCTTGTAAGTACAGTTCCTGCACCCGCTCGCTAGCAGTGGCGGGACTTGATTGGGCGTAAATTGCCGAAGAAAAAAAGATAGTGACGAAGAGGAGTTGAAAAATCACCAGCGTTCTTGCGGGGAGACCATGGGGACAGGCGAATCGGGAAAAGTGGAACCGCGACATGAACGGAATTCTACACTGGCCGAAAGCGTTCTCCAAGAATTCCGGCGTTCAGCGGCCCGCTGAGCCGGGAGAATGGACTTTGCCGTTCGAACGAGCCGCTCTCCCGATCTCGCCGCACCACCCCGCGGTCTGGTAGGAAGGCCAAAGGGGGTATTGAACCTGCGAAATGTGCGTGCTACCCTGCTGCCTAAACTAGGGGTGTTCGGCGATGCAAACCACGGAGGGTCGCGGCCAAACTCGCGGCTTTGGGGTTTTCGAGCTGGACCTTCGGGCGGCCGAGCTCCGCAAGCGCGGCGTTCGGATAAAGCTGCAAGAACAACCTTTCCAGATTCTTTGCCTGCTCCTGGACCATTCCGGACAGGTGGTGACGCGCGACGAACTGCGGCATAAGCTCTGGCCGGCTCATACCTTCGTTGATTTTGACCGCAGCCTCAACAAAGCGATGACCAAGTTGCGGTCCGCCCTTGGAGATTCGGCGGAAAGCCCGCGATACGTTGAAACAATACCGCGCCATGGATATCGCTTCTTGGCTCACGTATACGAGCATCACGAAGGTGCGGAAGCGGCAACATTTTCGGACGGCCCGCCGGGTGTCGGCCGCTCAAGAGTTGTTTCCGGAGAAGAAGAAAAGCGCGGCCGCCTCCAACGTTTTCTGAACTCCCTGGATTTGCACACGCGGTCCGGCCGGCGACGCACCGCGCTTTTGGCCGCGGCATTGCCGTTCGTGATCTTGGCCGCGATTACATTCACAAGAATTCAGGCCTCCTCCGGCCCGTCAGGATTCGCAAACGGCAACAATTTGCGGCAGTCCGTGGCGGTCTTGGGATTCAAGAATCTTTCCGGTGAGGCGCAGGATGCATGGCTGTCCACTGCGTTTTCCGACTGGCTCATGACGGAACTCACAGCTGGGGAGCAAGTGCGCACGATACCCGCGGAGAGTGTCGCGCGAATGAAGACGGAACTTTCCCTGACCGATGTGGACACTCTTAGCGCGGACAGCTTGATCCGGATTCGCAAGAATCTTGGGACCGATTTTGTTGTCGTGGGTTCGTATGCGATGTTTGGCGCGAAATCCGACGTCCAAATTCGTCTTGATGTGCGGTTGCAGAACACGCGAAATGGGGAAACAGCTGGTGCTTTTTCCGAGACCGGAACGGAGAATCATCTGCTCGACCTTGTTTCCCGGGCGGGAGAGCATCTGCGCGCGAAATTGGGCGTGCCCGCTGTGACCAAGGAAGAGGCAGCGGAGGTGGCGATTGCACTGCCTTCGAAGAGTGAAACCGCAAAATTCTATTCCGAGGGACTCGTCCGGTTGCGTGCCTTTGACGCCCTCAAGGCAAGTGAGCTTTTGCAGAGTGCCATTGCCGTCGAACCCGCTTATGCCCTGTCTCATGCGGCCCTGGCCAAGGCCTGGGCGCAACTTGGCTATGACGAAAATGCCAGGGCCGAGGCGAAAAAAGCCTTCGATCTATCTTCCAACCTGTCTCGCGCCGAGCGCCTCCTGGTTGAAGGACGGTATCGCGAGACTTCCCGAGACTGGGACAAAGCCGCCGAAATCTACCGGGCGCTCTTCGAGTTTTTCCCGGACAATCTTGATTACGGACTCGCCCTCGCCAATGCCGAATACAAGGCTAATAAATGGAAGGATACGCTGACCACTATCGCGGCATTGCGTGAGCTGCCTCTGCCCCTTCGGGACGACCCTCGAATCGATTTGGCAGAGCAGGATGCGGCACGATCGTTAGGGGACACAAAGAGGTCCGAGGCCGCGCTCGTGAGGGCAGCGGAAAAGGCTCAAGCGGCCGGAGCATCTTTGCTGCTGGCAAAGGCGAGGCTTGATCAAGCATGGTTGTTTGAAAACCTGGGCAGGTTTTCCGAAGTTGAGGCCGCGGTGCGCGAAGCGAGACAACTCTATGTGGCGGCGAATGACCGCAGCGGGGTCGCGGAAGCGACGACGCTCGGCGCCATAGCTCTCAAGAATCAGGGAAACTATCTCGGCGCGAAAAAGGGGTATGAAGAGGTTTTGACGCTTTATCGCCAGATCGGGAACCGTACGGGCCTTGCCGCCGAGAATGACAACATCGGAGACATTCTTGTTTACCTTGGCGACCTCGAAGGTGCTCGCCGCGGATATGAGGCGGCTCTGGCAATTTATCATGAGGTTGGCGATCAAAACGGTGAGGCTCTGGCCAAAAACGGTCTCGGCGATGTGTTCTTGGTCCTGGGCAAGCATCGGGAAGCAACGGAAATGTTCGAGAGTTCTTTCGAAATCTGCGGAAGAATTGGCAATCGAGGCCGGCAAGCCGGGGCATTGGCTGGTAAAGCCCGCGTGCACCGGCTCCATGGGGAACTGGCCCAAGCGCTCGCGGAGGAAACGGAAGCTAGAACCATTTTCGATGAGATTGGTGACAAGACGGAGGTAGCACACGTTGACCTGAATCTTGCCCAACTCTTTCTTGATGAAGGGAAGAGCGAGGAATCGGCACTCTCAGCCCGGCGCGCGGCGGAGGTGTTTGCAAAGACAAAGGGAACGAGCGACGAGGCAACTGCCCGCTTGCTGCTTGCTAAAACATTGCTGGTTAGCGGCCACACGGCTGACGCCCGCAAGATTGTCGACGAGGTCGTGGGCGTTGCTACTGAGACGCACAACCGGGAATTGGAGTTATCGGCAACGTTGACGGCTGCTCGTGTTCGTGCGGCGTCGGGAGATTCTTCGGAAGCCAGGGAGGCTCTACGGCGCCTCGATAGGGTGATCGCTGATGCGACCACGACAGGCTTCCAGGCAATCACGCTGGAGGCCCGCCTGGCAAAAGGCGAGATTGAGATGGGAAACCCCGATCCAAGCACAGGCCGCACTGAGCTAGACGCATTGCGGAAGGAGGCAGCAAAAGGTGGTTTTCAGCTATTTGCCCAGAAAGCGTCTGCTGCCTTGCAGACGGCCACGAACCGGGGTTCGCACGACGTTAGGGATTAGGAGGCCAGGCGATTTCTCGCAACCCGCCAGGGGAATTCGAGACACCCATCTTATGGGCGCAGTACGGGCGCAGTGCCGGTGGCCACATCCTCACACTGGTCTGGGGAATGTCTCCTGGTAAGGTTCTATGTATCAATAGGATGCGGAAGGCTTCGCAGGGGACATCCGAGTAACTTGACAACGCCAAGCGACGTTCCGAAACTGCATCTCGTGTCAAATTCTGCCTTTTGCGGTGAGATAGGAGTCTTGACATGCGAGCGAGGATGTTGGCGCGAGAATGCGTGTTTTCCGCGGCTTTCTTAATGGCGTTGCAGGTTCTGGGCACTAGAGCCGCAGCTGCGGCACCGAGTGCGCCTGAGCGCAAGACACGCATTGCCATCGTGGGACTTGACCACGATCACGTTTGGGGATTGCTGAAGTATCTGGAAGCTGAACCCGATGCGGAGCTAGTGGCCATCGCGGAACTCCAGCCCGCGCTCGTGAAAGAGGCGAAGTCGCGGGTGCAAACGGGCGTGAAGTTTTATTCTGGCTACGTCCCTATGTTGGACGAAGTCAAACCCGACGCCGTCATCGTCACTACCTCAAACGATCGGCACCTCGAGATTCTGCGCGAGTGCGCCAAGCGCCACATTCATTATTCCGTCGAGAAGCCCATGGCCACGAACGCGGCTGACGCTCGCGAGATGGAGAAGCTGGCCAAGCAGGCGGGAATCAAGCTCATGGTGAACTACTGGAACGCGTGGGTGCCACCGAGTCATGAGCTTTTTCATCGCGTGAAAGACGGACAGGTTGGCGCGGTGCAGAAAATCATCGTGCAATACGGACACGCGGGCCCCAAGGAGATTGGTGTGTCGGAGTATTTTGCGGACTGGCTCTACGATCCCGTCAAGAATGGCGGCGGCGCAATCATGGATTTCGGATGCTACGGGGCGGAGTGGGCATTGTGGCTGAAGGGCCGGCCCAAAGGTGTGCAAGCGATCGCGCAAAAGTTGAAGGTTTCACAACACAACAAGGTGGACGACGACGCAACGATTCTTCTCGAATATCCGGACGCCACTGTGATTGTTGAGGCTTCCTGGGATTGGCCGCACAGCATGGGGCAGGTGCAGGTCTTTGGCCCGAAGGGGAGCTTGCTCGCAACCCACGACGCTCTGTTCTACAGGTCTACCGAAGATCGCGGGAAATCGGGATTAGAGGGCGAGCCGGTTGCGCTCAGTGGAGCACAGGCAGCGACGAACAATCCCGTTGCGTACTTTGTCGACTGCATCCGCCACGATAAGCCGATCGAAGAGCCGCTGTCTGCTCAATTGAATGTTCAGGTGCTGGAGATCCTGGACGCGGCGAGGGAATCTGTTCGCACCGGACGCGTACAGGAACTGCGCTGAAGTTTGCGCAGGCATAGCTCTGACAAATACCGGCACCTTTTCTTGATCCTGATGCAAGCGCCTGAGTTTCCATCTCGTTGTACGCTGTCACGACAGAGGACGCGGGATCGATTCCGTGACTGACGAACAGACTTAAACAACATACTATCTCGTTGCTTTTCCTTGGCTCCGCGTACTTGTTGCCTGATGATTTTGTATCGTATTCAAGCGTTATTGGAACTAAGTTGGAGCCGAGTTTTTTCAACAATCTTTGTTGTTTATCTTCTAAGCGTAGGTCGCAGCATCGCCATCGACTTTTGTTTGAAATCCGCTTCTGGAAATGGCACCGATCTCGGGACTCGCGCATTTGACCAACGGCGGCGGTTTTCCCAACCACGCCAGCGAATTCCAATCAGAGCACGGATTGATTTTGCAGGACTTATCCCAGTCGTACTCTCGGGACGATTCACGTTTTTCCTGTTATAGTGCACCAAAAGCGGACCAATCAAATCGCAGATTTGTGCTAAGCTACTGAAAACACTCGGCGGAGAGAGGTGCCAGAGTGGTTTAATGGGTCGGTTTGCTAAACCTACCTGCCCGATTCGCACAGACCGATTTTCACGTGTTTTGTTTGCATTAGCCACTGCTCAGTTGCGGTCACAAAGCTTCATTTGCAGCCTATAGTTCAGCAAAAGTTCAGCAGATTTTTCTCCCTTACCCTGCGGAATTCGAGCTTCAGGAATTGCCAACCCATTCGTCCACGATCAGCGGAATCGCTGCTCCGAATCTTCCTAGATCGGCGACTGTGGGGATTCCGATTCGCCCGCCGCGAAACAGCGCCGCTCAGAGCTCTCCATATTCGAGAGTCAGTGCATCCCACGCGAGTCGCACCTCTGGCATCTGCCATGCGCGACGGAACAGCTTTTGCAGAGCCGTCCATTCCTTCTCGGAGAAGGTAAACGTGATTCCATTGCCGCGAGCGCGAAACGCTAGCGTTCATGGTGCGATTGGCATTTGGACGGTCTTGGGGCTCGCTCCCTATGCCTACTTTAAGGCCAGAGGCGATGAAAAGAACCGAAGACGCATGTTATGGGGAATGGCGCGCTACTATGCTTACTTCGGAGCTGTGTTTATTTACGATTGGAGAATTGGGACAGTGTTCGTGCTGGTTCCTCTGCTCTGCATGAATTTCATCAACGCCATCACCGCATGGGTCCAGCACGCTTTCTGTGACCCGGAACGTCCTGAAGATTATTTCGCCAATTCCGTAACCGTTGTGGATGAGGTGAACTTCATGAACGAAGGATACCACCTCTGCCATCATCACCGTGCCAGCCTTCACTGGACGGAGATGCCAGTCCATTTCGAGCGGATTCGCGACAAGATGAGAGAGGCTGGCTCGTTGGTCTTCCGAGACTTGGATTTTATGGAACTTTTCGTCGAATTGACCCTCTTTCGCAGAATGGATGTGCTTGCCGAGAAACTTGTCCCATGGGAGCCCATGAATCACGAGCAGAGATTGGCTTTGCTTGCGAAGAGGACTAGCCTGAAGACTCCTTGAGTAAAATAAACCCCAGGCGAAGGCGCCCGCGCTCCTTCACCGCCCGCCCCTCTGTCCCGGCCTCCGCTGACGAATGAACCAGCGCCCGTTTAGAGTTGATTTATCGCAACCGTCGCTGGTGCAAAGGTTCCCCGCCAAGTTTCTACGCGAAGCCTATACGTGCCACTTGAATGCTGGGCCTTCGAATTGTATGCCCACACAATAGCCGCCACCCTTCGGCCGAGAATCACAATAGACAACTCGCGCGTGCTTCGGAAAGTCGCCCATCAAGGGGGTAACCAGCGGTACTTCGTCGGGCTGCCAGTATCGTTTGGTGAGCACTCGAGCGCCGTGGGGACTGACGTCTTCCGTGACGGTGCGTTCGCGAATTCGCGGCTCATCCAGGTTCGCGAGGTAGATCTGAACTGGCAGAGGCTCGCGCCTCTCAATTCTCGCATCGAAACTCTTCAGGCGAAGAATCTTCCGCTGCGTATTGCGGTGATCAGCTTGCTCGGCTAAATTCTCGACGGGCTCGATCCTCTTTCGAGACTGCATGGCCTACCTCCGGCGCTGGTTCTGAAAGCGATGCGTATGGGCAGGGCAAGGAAGCCAAAAGTCCCCTCACTGGAATGCCCAAGACCTTGCTTTGCCGCTTTCAATTGGAAAGGGAGACGGAGACAGTTATCATCAGGCCTATTAGCTTTGCAAGTCAGGGAAACACTGGAGTTGCCATGCAGGTGATCACTTTAGCCGTTTACGGTGTTTGGTGCCCTTTTCGGTCTTAGTCTCTTTGATTTCTGTGTTAATCAGACTCATACAATTTGCCAGCCACTTTTGTCGTCCAAACTGCGTTAGGTCCTATTCTCCGTTGATGCGTTGTTCAGGAGTTTGCCGTCGGTTTGGGAGGAACTACCTCTGATCAAGTATCGCGAAGTTCCGCTGCGGTACCGTGGTAGTAATGGACGTGCCGAGCGGGAAGGAAGTCGGGACGCTGACGGATTCAGTGTACATCAATTCCGTCGCGTTTAGCCCTGACGGACGCTGGTTGGGTTCAGCAGGCGGACCCTTGAAACTCTGGAATCTTGCGGCAGCGAGGTGAGAGGTAGTTCTGGTTCGTGGCAGAAGCCTGTCATTCGCCAAAACTCTGGCCGGCTGTGAAATCAATAACATAGCTGCCGCCGTCTCCCGCCAGCTTTCTGTTATAACTCTGGCCATGTTTCGATTCATCCTCCTGTGCCTCGGAATGCTGGTTCGCTTCTTTCGCGTGCGACAGAGTCTGCTCCTCGAGAATCTTGCATTACGCCAACAACTTGCCGTGTTGAAGCGGCGGCGTCGAAGCCTGTGCCTGAGCCCATTCGACAAACTGTTCTGGGTCGCCGTCAGTCGCTTCTGGTCAGGCTGGAAACAAGCTCTTGTCGTCGTCACGCCTGAAACCGTAATTCGCTGGCACCGAGCTGGTTTTCGCTTGTACTGGAAACTGATCTCTGGAGTCGGGACGCGGGTGGGGAGGAAGCCGACGCCGAAGGAAGTTCGAGAGTTGATCTTCCGGATGGTTGTTGAGAATCCAACCTGGGGAGCGCCGCGCATTCACGGCGAGCTTCTTATGCTCGGTTTTGATCTCTGCGAGAGAACGATTTCTCGTTGGATGAAACGGGCGCCGAGAGATCCCGAGCCAGCCAAACGCTGGCTCGCCTTCCTTCGAAACCACAGGGAAGCGATTGCGGCCATGGACTTCTTCAGCGCGCCAACGATCAACTTTGGCGTGCTCTATTGCTTCTTCGTCATCAGCCACGGCCGTCGACGCATCCTGCACTTCAACGTCACCAAGCATCCGACTAGCCTGTGGGTCGTGCAACAGCTGCGAGAATCGTTTCCGTTTGAGTTGGCTCCTCGGTTTCTTATTTTCGACCGCGATGCCAAGTACGGGCTGGAGGTTCCGGTCGCCGTTCGATCCCTGAAGATGAGCCCGGTACGAACGTCCTTCGAAAGCCCTTGGCAGAATGGTGTAGCGGAGCGTTGGGTTGAAAGCTGCCGACGAGATCTGCTGGATCACGTCATTGCCGTGAATGAACGCCATCTGAAACGTTTGCTTTCTGAATACGTCCGCTACTACCACGAGGACCGCACGCATCTTGGGTTGCGGAAGGGAACCCCGGACTACAGAATTCGCTCCACCGCGTCCGGGCGGGTTCTTTCTCAGGATCGACTGGGCGGGCTGCATCATCGTTACGTTCGGGCTGCCTGATCCAGACCAACTTTTTATCCATCCTTATATATGTATGCCGGATGTCCCCAGGTCCTAAAGAGAACCTTCGCGCTTCTCAAAGCAACACTTACCTGAGTCCAGGCTCTCTTTTCAATCCGAGGCACAAGAGGAATCGCAGCATTTTCTACGCGGACGAGATTTTGGCGAGACACAGGGGTTACACCATAAAAGCCGACTATGGTGTACTTATTGAGGATTTCCTGCCGCACCCCGTCGCACACCAGACAAGTTGTAATTGCCGGAAAAGGCATCAGCCGCTATGAAAGCGTTCCCCTGTCCACGTGAATTTGTCTGATGAATATACGGCCGGTTAGGCAGATGAGTCCACAGAACGACGATTGACGCCGCAGCCGCTCCACCAACGGCCCACAAACCGAAAGCAACTCCCTGCGCATTGTACGTTTCGGAAATCGCTCGAACACGCCGCCAAAAATCATCGAGCAAATTGCGAGCGACGTCTCCGGCATGCCGACCAGCCATGGCAGCCAGTATTTCGGCATACGATCACGACCCAGCATATCCCACGGGTGAACAAAAATTGCGGCATTGACTTCTTCAGCAGCGCTCCAAACTGGCTGTAGCGCCGCGTTGTCGAGGTTCAACGTATCTACGCGTCCGAAATGCGGATTTGCATCCACGTGCGTGCCAATCTGCGCGCCGCACAGCCCGAGCTCTCGGACGCAGCGTTCGAGTTCGGTCGCCGCAAGATCGGGATCCTGCATTGGAATAGTTCCGAGGCCAGTGAAACGCTTCGGATGATCGCGCACGACTTCGGCGATGTGATCGTTTAGTCGCCGCGAAAGGTCGAGCGCATCGGCCGGTTTCGCCCAATAGCTGAACATCACCGGAACAGTTGAAAGCACTTGCATTGAGAAAGCAGCAGCGTCCATCTCTTCGATTCGGCGCGTCGGTTCCCATGCGTTGTCGTTG
>Ga0137418_10001556_pt1 | contig 21156 bp, 21 predicted proteins | sample CZODoug3_1_2_16f_FD_122242 | JGI IMG/M metagenome (GOLD analysis project Ga0137418, IMG submission 122242) | Vadose zone soil fungal communities from Angelo Coast Range Reserve, California, USA - CZODoug3_1_2_16fungal (Hybrid Assembly) | ecosystem: Environmental > Terrestrial > Soil > Vadose...
CCTGGGGCGGTGCCGGTCGACGGGGATCGCGGGGCTGGCGACCTCCGTGAGCCCAAGCGGGGCCTACGGGATCGCGCAGCCGGCGTCGCCGGGCAAGGACAGCACGACGGGTCACTGGGAGATTTGCGGCGTCCTCCTGGAACGGGCGTTCCGGACGTATCCGAAGGGCTTTCCGACCTCCTTGCTGGACGAATTCGCGCGGCGCACGAGGCGGGGGTGGCTGGGGAACAAGGCGGCCTCCGGCACGGCGATCATTGCGGAGCTCGGGGCAGAGCACCAGCGCAGCGGGGCGTGGATCGTGTATACGTCGGCCGATTCGGTGTTCCAGATTGCGGCTCACGAAGACACGGTGCCCTTGCAGGAGTTGTACCGGGCGTGCGAAGTCGCCCGGGAGATGCTGATCGGGGAGCACGCGGTGAGTCGGGTGATCGCCCGGCCGTTCGTCGGGAAGGCGGGAGAATACCGGCGCTCCCCCAACCGCCGCGACTTCTCGCTCGAGCCCGTGGGAACGACCCTGCTCGACCGGATGGCCGAGGCGGGCGTGCGGCGGGTGGGCATCGGCAAAGTGGACGACCTGTTCGCCGGCCGGAACATCACCAGCGAGCACACGCCGACGAATGGCGATGCATACCGGCGCATCGAGCAGGCGCTGGACGAGGTGGAGACGGGGTTCGTGTTCGTGAACGTCATCGAGTTCGACCAGACGTGGGGGCACCGGAACGACGTGGCGGGGTTTCATCAGGGGCTGAGCGAGCTCGACGCCTGGCTGCCCAGGCTGGTCGCCCGGCTGCGGCGGGAGGATCTCGTGATTCTCACCGCCGACCACGGCAACGACCCGACGACGCCGTCCACCGATCACTCGCGCGAAATGGTGCCGGTGCTGGTCCTGGGACCGCAGGTGCAGCCGGCGGCCCTCGGGGTGCGACGGACGTTCGCCGACTTGGGCCAGACGGTGGCCGACTACTTCGGCGTGACGCGACTCGCGGCCGGGACGTCGTTCCTCGGGGAGGTGTGGGCGTGACCGATCTGGTGGCGCGGGCCCGGGACGCGATGCGCAACGCCTGGGCGCCCTACAGCGAGTTCCGCGTGGGGGCGGCGATCGAGGCGGCCGACGGTCGGGTGTTCGTGGGCTGTAACGTCGAGAGCGCCTCGTACGGCTTGACGATCTGTGCCGAACGCATGGCGCTGGGAGCCGCGGTGGCGGCGGGCGCGCGGTCGTTGCGGCGCGTGGTGGTGACCACTGAAGTGGAGCCCCCGGCCGCGCCGTGCGGCGCCTGTCGCCAGCTGCTCGCGGAGTTTGGTCTCAACCTGGAAGTGATCGCGGCGGGCCCGACCAGCGAGCGACGCTGGACCCTCGCGGCGCTGCTCCCCGATGCCTTCACGAAGGAGAGCCTCGACCGGTGAAGCGACTTGCCTTGCTCCTCCTGGTGGGCGCTTGTACGGAGCAGGCCATGGCTCCGGGTGCGTGCCCCAACTTCTGCCCCGGCGCTAGCATCGAGACCGTCGACACGATCCTGAGAGACGTGATCGTGCGCGATTCGGCGTACTTCGGCTACATCTCGGCGAGCGAGGCTCCGGGCTTGCCGGTCGCGGACCTCGGCGTGCCGGACAGCCGCGCGATCTTTCGGACCGTGCCCTTGTTCACGCGCGTCACGAACAAGGCGGGCGATACGACCACCGTCCCCATCACCATGGACTCGGCCCGCCTGCGCCTCGATATCGTGCGGCGCGATACCACCGCGACGAATCTCTGGATCAAGCTCTACCGCGTGCCGGCGGACATCGATTCGACGACCACCTTCGCACAGCTCGTGCCCTCGTTTACGGACTCGATCATCGACAGCGTGAACGTGAGCGCGCTCCTGACCAGGCCGCTGCTCTACGATTCGGCGACGTTGGCCGCGTGGGGTGGGGACACGATCCAAACGGACTCCGCCGGGCACGTGCTCCAGGTGTTGAACGACTTATCGCTGGCCCTCTTCATCCATCTCGACACCGCGCAGGCGCGATTCGCGGTTCCCGACTCGGCGGTGGTCGCCTACGGTGTGCGCGTGGCGGCGGACTCGTTGGCCAGCATCGAGATCGGTTCCAACGAAGGAGGTCGCGGCACCGAGCTGGTCTGGTTCTACACCTACCCCGACACGAACGCGGCCCCGCTGCACGCAACCCGGTCGAGGGGTGCGCTGTTCGACAGCTTCGTGTTCAACCCGCCGACGCCGCCGCTCGACTCCAATCTCGCCGTCGGCGGGTCGCCGTCGGCGCGGAGCTTGCTGCGCGTCAAGATCCCCGCGCTGCTGCGCGACTCGGCGGACGTGGTGCGCGCGACGCTGATTCTGGTGCCCGTGGGGCCCGTGCCGGGCGCCCGGGGCGATTCGTTCGCCGTATTCGCGCGCCCGGTGATTACGGACCTTGGCGCCAAGTCGCCGCTCAGCACCAACGCCAATTTTTTCGGGTTGACGCCCGTGCATCTGAACGGGGCGGCCGACACGATGCGCATCGAGATGACCACGCTCATTCGCGCCTGGGCGCGAGCCGACACGACCGCGATCACGTCGTTCGTGCTGCAGCAGCGACCTGAGGGGTCGTCCTACGCGCAGATTCGCTTCTACTCCACGCGGGCGCCGGCATTCCGGCCGGCACTGCACGTCACATACGTCCGGCGCTACGCCTTCGGGACGCCATGACGCGCGTTTCGATTGCCCTCGCGATACTCGCGGCCGTCGCGCTCACCGGGCCGGCGCGCGCGCAGGACTCGCAGTTCGGTATCCGCGGGCTCGGGACGCCCGGCCGCTGGGAAAGCGTGCGCGCCCGCTCCACGGGCGGGGCGTTCGCGCCGTTCGATGCTTTCTCGCCGCTGCTCGACGCGTCGATGGCCGACGTGCCGCATGTCGCCGCCGGCGTCACGGGTGGTGCGTCGTGGCGGTCCGTGGGCGCCGGCACGGGAACCACCACGCTGCGGGGCACGCGCTTCCCCGCATTCGTCATCGGCGGGCCGATCATCGGGCGCCTCGTGTTGGCGGGAGGCTTCTCGACCTATCTCGACAAGAGCTTCGGCATCAGCACCCGCGACACCATCGATATCCGGGGGAACCCGGAGCCCGTGACTGACGAAATCGTCAGCGACGGCGCCGTCGCCGATCTGCGGCTCGCCCTCGCGGCCAGGGTGCACCGCCGTCTGGCGTTGGGGCTTGCGGTGCACGGCATCACGGGTGGAACGCACGTGTCGGCGATCCGCCGCTTCGACGACTCCACGAACTACAAGACGTCCACCATCGGCGACGCGATCGCCTACCACGGGTTCGGCGCCTCCGCCAGCGCGCTGTACGACGTGAGCGCCGACCTGCGATTCGCGGCGTGGGTTCGTAACGACACAAAGCTGCGAGCGGAGATCAGAGGGCGAACGGTGACCGACGACGACCTGCCGTTCTCGTTCGGGGGCGGAGTCCGGTGGCGCGCCGGCACCGAAGCCGCCATCGCCGGGGCGGTGGCATGGCACTACTGGGGAGGAGGAGGGTTGAACGCGCACGACACGTTCAACTGGTCGCTGGGCACCGAACTCGGGTCGCCCGCATCGCCGCTCCGGTTCGGGGTGCGGGGGGGACAGCTCGCCTTCGGTCCGGGCGCCAAAGCGCCGACCGAGTTGGGCGTCTCCGCGGGAATCGGAAAGCAGTTCTCGGGCGGCCGAGGCCGCCTCGATTTCGGACTGGAGCGCCTGGAGCGCAAGGGAGTGGGTCTTACCGAACGCGTCTGGACGGTCTTGCTGGGGCTCACCGTGCGACCGTGAACGTCTACTTTCACACCTTCGGCTGCAAGGCGAACCAGTACGACACCGACCTGGTTCGCGATGCCTTCGCCGATCAGGGCGCCGTCGAGGTCGACGACCCCGCCGCCGCCGATCTCGCCGTCGTGAACTCCTGTACCGTCACCCACGAAAGTGAAGCCAAGCTGCGCCGCCTCGTGCGCCACGTGTCCCGAGTGGGTCACGCGGAAACCATCGTGATGGGGTGCGCGGCGGCATTGGACGGCGGAACGATCGCGGCTCTGCCGTCGGTGCGCGCGGTGGTCGGCGGGGCGGATCCGGCGGTGGTGCTGCGCGCGGCAGGTTTGTCCTCACCCGGGCGTGTAGGTGCGCAGCATGCTGCGCCCCTACATCGCCATCGCGCCCTCCTCAAAATCCAGGACGGCTGCGACGAGCATTGCACCTTCTGCGCGACGACGCTGGCGCGCGGCGAAAACCGGTCCCGCGGGGTCGCCGACCTGGTCGAGGAGGCGCGCGCCCTGGCGCAGCATCATGCGGAGATCGTGGTGACGGGCGTGCACATCGGGACGTACGGGCTAGACACGCGTCCGGGTGTGTTGACCCCGGGCCGCCGGCCCGGGGTTAACCCACCCGAACGCACACTCGGTCACCTTCTCGAGCGCCTCGTCGAAGCCGTCCCCGGCGTGAGATTCAGACTATCGTCGGTGGAAGCCACGGAAGTCGACGACACACTCGCTCGCCTCCTCATAGAGGCACCACGCAATGTCGCCGCGCACCTGCACGCGCCGCTGCAGTCCGGATCCGATCGCGTGTTGAAGCGGATGGGGCGCCACTGGTACACGGCCGCGTCCTACCGCGCCCGGATCGAGTGGCTCGCTGAGCGACTCCCGGTGTTCGGCCTGGGTGCCGACGTGATCGCCGGATTCCCGGGAGAGACTGAGGAGGATCACGACGCCTCTCTCACGCTTCTTCACGCATTGCCGTTTACCTACTTGCACGTTTTCCCCTTCAGCGTGCGGCCGGACGCCCCTGCCGCGAAACTCGCCGGGCAGGTGTCGCCCGACCTGATCAAGGCGCGGGCGCGGGAGCTGCGCGAGTTGGGAGAGAGCAAGGCCAAGGCGTACCGCGCCGGGCGGGTGGGACAGGGGGCGGATGGCGTCGTGTCGGGGCGGATCGGGGGGCGGGTGGATGTCCTGACGGAGGACTATCTGTCCGTTTATCTTCCTAGCGACCGGTGGGACGGGCGCCCTCGCCTCGCCATCACCGTGGACTGATCATGCCGCGCATCTACATCGAAACCTACGGCTGCCAGATGAACGTCTCGGACTCCGAGCTGATGCTCGGCGTTCTGGCGCAGGAGGGATACGTCCGCACGGATGATCCCGCCATCGCCGACGTGATGCTCGTGAATACCTGCGCCGTGCGTGATCACGCCGAGCAACGGGTGCTCGGCCGGATGGGAGAGTTGAAGCGACACAAGCGCCCCGGTGACGTGCTCGGCGTGGTCGGCTGCATGGCGCAGCGCCTGGGACCCACGCTGCTCGAGCGCGTGCCGCAGGTCGACTTGGTGATCGGTCCGGACGGCTACCGCGGCCTCCCCGAGCTGATCGCGCGCGCGCGCGGCGGCGAGCGGGCCGCTGAGGTCGACTTCAAGGCCTGGGAGCACTACGAAGACGTCCCGCCGCTGCGCGCGGATCCCTTTTCTGCGTTCGTGACCGTGCAGCGCGGCTGCGATTATCGGTGCACCTTCTGCATCGTTCCGATGACGCGCGGACCGGAGCGGAGTCGCAAGTTGGCCGACGTGGTGGGCGAGGTGACTAGCCTTGCCACAGCCGGTACCACCGAGGTCACGCTCCTTGGTCAGACGGTCAACAGCTATCACGATGGCACGCACGACTTCGCCGATCTGCTCCAGGCGGTGGGGGTCGTGCCGGGCATCCGGCGCGTGCGCTTCACGTCGCCCTATCCCACCGACTTCACGCCTCGAGTCCTCGCCGCCATGGCGGCGACCCCGACGGTGTGCGAGCACGTGCACCTGCCGGTGCAGAGCGGCAGCTCGCGCGTCCTCAAGCGAATGCTGCGCCGCTACGACCGGGGCCGGTTCCTCGAGGTCGTGGCCGCGTTACGGCAGGCCCTCCCGGGGATGGCGCTCACGACCGACATCATCGTCGGTTTCCCCGGCGAGACCGAGGACGAGTTCCAGGAAACACTATCACTCGTCGCCGACGTCGGGTTCGACGATGCCTTTACCTTCAAGTATTCCGTGCGCGAGGGCACGCCCGCCGTCAGGCTCAAAGACCACGTCACGGAGGAGATCCAGGCCGAGCGGCTGGGGCGGCTCATCGCCCTCGTCCGGAGCGGGGCAAAGCGCAAGAACGTTGGTCTCGTCGGGACGACGCACGAGGTGCTCGTCGAAGGACGCGCCAAACGGGGCAGCCTGCTGCAGGCCCGCACGCGCACGAACAAGATCGCCCTGGTCGAGGGGCCCGATGAATGGATCGGCACCTACCGCCGCGTCCGCTTCACCGGCACCACCGGATCGACGTTCGCGGCGGGGCCGGTCTCATGAGCGTCACGAACGTGTCGTGGGAGATCGTGCAGCGCGAGTATGCCAGTCTGCGCGACCGGATGCCGAAGTTTTGCGGCTGCGACACCTGCCGCGGCGATGTGCTCGTGTTTGCCTTGAACCGCTTGTCCCCGCACTACGTGTCCACCCGCCAGGGGGAGATCTTGACCGAGCTGTCGCTCGGCAGCGATCAGGAGAAAGCGAAGCTCGACGTGGCGCTGCTCGAGGGCTTCCGCAAGGTCGGCCTCGCCCCACGCTGCGGGGCGAAACCCGTCCAGCTGTAACCCGCCGTTAGGCGGCGCGCGATCCCGTGCGCCCGCCGATCCTCTGGATAACCATCGCCTTCGGGCTCGGCGTGTGGCTTGGGCTCGCCGGGAGTGGGGCGTGGGGCGTGGGACTTCCCGTGCTTCTTGGAGCCGCGGTGCTTGCGCGCCGCGCGCCGGTCGGGGCCGCCGTCGGAATGGCGCTCGTGGCGGGAACGCTGTGGGGCGCCGCGGCCCGCCGCGAACGCGCCGCGACCTGCGTGGGGCGATGGGGCGCGGCGCCACGCACGCGCGCCGTGGTCGTGCGGCTCCGCGATCCCGTCGCGGCCGCGGGCGGTGTGGTCGAGGGCGATGCCCAATCCGGATCATGCGGCGGCATGGTCAAGCTGCGCTGGCCCGAGGGATACGCGGCGCGCGGCGGCACGACGTGGCTCGTCGCGGGCCGGTGGCTGGGTGATGCTGATCGCGGCATCCTCGTGGCGCGCCGCGTGCGGATGCTCGACGCAACGCCGCGAGGTCGCGGCGCCTGGCGCGATCGCATTGCCGCGCGCAGCGCCCGTCTCTTCGGGACGCGCGCCCCTCTCGTCGATGCCCTCGTCATCGCCCGCACCGGCGAGCTCGATCCCGAGCTGCGCGAGCGGTACGCGCGCGCCGGGCTCGCGCACATCCTGTCGATCTCGGGGCTCCACGTCGGGTTCATTGCGGCCTGGCTCGGCCTCTTGCTCCGCGCCCTGGGCCTCGGCCCCCGCGCCCGGTTTGGCGCCGCCACGATGCTGATCGCGGCTTACTGCTGGCTGCTCGGTCTGCCGGCCCCCGCGACGCGCGCCGCGGTGATGCTCGCCCTGGACGGCGCCGCGCGGCTGCGGCAGCGCGTGGTCGCGCCGCGCGGCCTCATCGCCGTGGCGGTCCTGGTCGTCCTGGCCCTCGATCCTTGGGCGGTGCTCTCGGTCGGCGCCTGGCTGTCGGTGGGCGCCGTCGCGGCCGTGATCTGGGCGGCGCGCGCGACGGCGCGGAGCGGTCGCGTCGTCCGCCTGCTCGCCCCAGCCGTTGCCGCGACGCTGCTCACGGCGCCCATCTGCGCCTACGTGTTCGGCACCGTGGCGCCGGTCGGCGTGGTCGCCAATCTGGTGGCGATCCCGCTCGGCGCGATCGCGGTCCCGGGCGTGATCGTCGCGCTGCTTTCCTCGTCGGGGTTGCTCGCCGCGGGAGCGGGGTTGTGTCTCGCGGTGCTCGATGTCGTCGCGGCGGTCGCCGCCGCGCTCCCGGGCGGCCACGCCGTGATGACTGCGGGTTGGCCCGCGGCCGCGCTCTGGTTCGGTGTGCTGATCGTCGCGTGGTGGCTGTGGCGTACACCGCGCCGCCGGTGGCTCATCGTGGCCCGCGTCGCCTTCGTCGGCGCCGTGCTGTCCCTGACCACGCTCGCCCACGCCTTTACCCGCCTTTCTGATTGCCGCTGCCTCACCGTACATTTCCTGGACGTCGGCCAGGGCGATGCCGTCGCGCTACGCACCCCGCAAGGCCGCTGGGTGCTCGTGGATGGGGGTCCCCGGAACGAAGGGCGGGACGCGGGCCGCCGCGTGGTGCTCCCATTCCTGCGCCGAGAGGGGGCCGGGCGGCTCGCGGCGATCGTCGCAACGCACGCGCATGCCGACCACGTCGGCGGGTTACCGGCAGTCCTGAACGCGCTGCCGGTGGACGTGGTGTTGGAGCCGGGAGAACCGCTGGGCGAGGCCCCGTACCTCGAGTTCCTGGCTGCGAGCGAGGCGTCGGGGGCGCGCTGGCGGGCGGCGCGGACCGGAGACCGTCTCGACCTGGACGGTGTTCAGTTTACGGTCCTGAGCCCGGACAGCGCGTGGGCCGCCGAGACGACCGACCCGAACGAGGAGTCCGTCGTCCTGCTGGTCGAGTACGGGCAGGTACGCCTGTTGCTCACGGGCGACGCGGGACTGCCGGTGGAGTTCCGGCTGGCGGGGCGGGTCGGAGACGTGGACGTGCTGAAGGTCGGACACCACGGCTCGCGCTCCGCGACCTCGGACGCCTGGCTCGATGAGGCACGGCCGGAGATCGCCGTGATCAGCGTCGGAGCGCGCAACACCTACGGGCATCCGGCGCCCGAGGTCGTGGCCCGGCTGGCTGCGCATGGCGTCCAGGTCCACCGGACCGACCGCGAGGGGACGATTACACTGGAAAGCGACGGGCAGCGTGTTTGGATCCACTGAAGTCATCACCATCGAGCGGTTCATTATGGAGCAGGAGCGGCTCTACCCGGAGGCCACGGGGGAGCTCTCGAATCTGCTCTATGACATCTGCCTCGCCGCCAAGATCATCTCGCGCCAGGTGCGCCGCGCCGGCCTGAGCGACATCCTCGGCGCTCTGAACACAATCAACGTCCAGGGCGAGCTGCAACAGAAGCTCGACGTCTTTGCGAACGAGACGGTGCGCAACAGCGTGCAGCATACGGGGCGGATCTGCATCATGGCCTCCGAAGAAGACGAGCAGCCGGTTCCCGTCCCGCCGGGTAAACCCGCCGGCAAGTACGTGCTGCTCTATGATCCGCTCGACGGTTCGATGAACATCGACGTGAACGTCTCGATCGGGACGATCTTCTCGATCCACCGGCGCGTCACGCCGAAAAAGAATGGCGCCGGGACGCTCGCAGACTGCCTGCAGAAGGGTCGCAAACAAGTCGCCGCCGGCTACATCCTGTATGGCTCGAGCACGATGCTGGTGTACACGACCGGCTCCGGCGTGCATGGGTTCACGCTCGATCCGACGATCGGCGAGTTCCTGCTCTCGCATCCTCAGATCCGCACACCCGAAGTGGGGAACTACTACAGCGTGAACGAGAGCCATTGGAACCAATGGACGCCGGGCGTGCAGCACGCCGTCGCCGCGTTCAAGAACGGCGACGGGGCAGGCCGGGTCCAGGCCAAGAATGCGCGCTATATCGGCTCGCTCGTCGCCGACTTTCATCGGAACCTGATGTCGGGGGGGATCTTTCTGTATCCGGCCGACACGCGGTCCCCGCAGGGGAAGTTACGGCTGCTCTACGAGGCCGCCCCGCTCGCGTTCGTGGTGGACCAGGCCGGAGGTCTCGCCACCGACGGCCGGCAGCCGATCCTCGACGTCACACCGGGGACGCTGCACCAGCGCACGCCCCTCGTCATCGGCAGCAAGGCCGACGTCGCCTTCGCGACCGAGCTGATCGGCGCATGAGCGACCGCAAACCCGTGTATGCGCCGGAGGACTGGCGCGGCGATCCCGCGCGAGACCTCGGATCGCCGGGCGCCTTTCCCTTCACCCGCGGCGTCCACCCCACGATGTACCTCGGCAAGCTGTGGACGATGCGCCAGTACGCGGGCTTCGGGACTGCCGAGGAGACCAATGCGCGGTTCCGCCACCTCCTCGCGGCGGGACAGACGGGCCTCTCGGTCGCGTTCGATCTTCCCACCCAGATGGGCTACGACTCGGATCACGCCATGGCCGATGGGGAAGTCGGGCGCGCCGGTGTGGCGATCGATACCGTGGACGACCTGGAGCGGCTGTTCCACGAGATTCCGCTCGATCGCGTCTCGACGTCGATGACGATCAACGCCACCGCGGCGATCCTGCTCGCGATGTACGTGGTGGTGGGGGAAGAGCAGGGCGTGCCGCACCAGAGGCTCGAAGGGACGCTCCAGAACGACATCCTCAAGGAATACATCGCCCGGGGTACGTACATCTATCCGCCGGAGCCATCGCTCCGGCTCGCGGCCGACATCTTCCGTTTTACCACAACTGAGGGCATGAGCTTCAACCCGGTTTCGGTCTCGGGCTACCAAATGCGCGAGGCGGGGGCGACGGCCGTCGAGGAAGTGGCGTTCACCTTCGCGAACGGGCTCGAGTACGTGCGCCGGGCGATCGCCGCGGGGCTGGATGTGAACGCTTTTGCGCCGCGGGTGTCGTTCTTCTTCGCGGGGTACACCGACCTGTTCGAGGAAGTCGCCAAGTTCCGCGCCGCGCGGCGTCTGTGGGCGCGCCTGATGAAGGAGAAGTTCCAGGCCAACGAGACCGCGTCCCGGCTGCGCTTCCATACCCAGACGGGCGGCGCTACCCTGACGGCTCAGCAACCGCTCAACAACGTCGTCCGGGTTGCGATTCAGGCGCTGGCCGCCGTGCTCGGCGGGACCCAGTCCTTGCACACCAACTCGTACGACGAAGCGCTGGCGCTGCCCACCACGCAGAGCGCCACGCTGGCGCTCCGCACCCAGCAGCTCCTGGCCCACGAAACAGGTGTGCCGGAGGTGGTCGATCCGCTGGCGGGGAGCTGGTACCTCGAATCCTTGACCGACGCGATCGAGCGAGATGCGCGCGCGCTGGTCGAGGAGGTCGAGCGCTTGGGCGGGGCCGTGAAGGCGATCGAACGGGGCGTCTTTCAGGAGCGCATCGCCGCGAGCGCCTATGCGCAGCAGCGCGAGATCGAAGCCGGGCGGCAGGTGGTGGTCGGCGTGAACCAGTACACCAACGACGAGCCCGCTCCATCGCTCGCGCCGCCGGACTACTCGGCGCTCGCGGCGGGGCAGCGGCAGCGGGTGGCCGAGGCTCGGCGCCGCCGGAACGCGGGTGGGGTGAAACGGACGCTGACGGCGCTCGCGGCCGCCGCGCGTGCGAGCGGCGCCCCGTTGATGGAGCCCGTGCTCGACGCGGTGCGCGCCCGGGCGACGCTGGGAGAGATCAGCGACGTGTTGCGGGACGTCTGGGGCGTGTACGGAGCGAGGCCATGAGCGACGAGATCTTCACGCGTCTGCGGTCCCTGCTCAAAGCCTACGCCGAGCACAAGGAGAGCAGCGCACCCGGCCCGCGGACCGGCGGCGGGAGCGATCGCAAACGACAGGCCGGGGCCGAGGCCCTGCGCAAGGTGGTTCGTCCCGTGTTGGACGGGTTCATGGCCGAGCTCAAGAACGCGGGTCATGAGGCCTCGACGCGGGAGCATACCGACCGCGTGGATGCCTATCCGAGCGTGGCGCTGTCGTTCACGCCGCGCGGCGGCCTCGCGTCGGCGCTCATGTTCAAGTACGACCCGAAGCGCGGCATCGTCGTGCAGCGCGAGATCAAGGCATCCCCGACGCAGAGCCGGGTCGTGACGGGCCACGGCGACCGCACTGGGACGATCGGGGTGGACGCCGTTTCGGCGCAATGGGTCGAGACCAAGACGCTCGCCTTTGTTGCGGACGTGCTCAAAGCCAATTAGGGTAGACCTGTGACCAAGCGACGGCAGACCTACGAAGCTCCGGACATCACCGTCACCTTCGATCCCGACATGTGCATCCACTCGGGGGTCTGCGTGCGCGGCCTCCCGGACGTGTTCGACATCAAGCGCAAACGCTGGATCCGGCCCGAGCTCCAAGACGCGGACGTGGTGGCACAACAGGTCGAGCGGTGTCCTTCGGGAGCGCTGCAGTACGTTCGCAAACCGAAGGGCGATTGACTACGCGATGCCGACCTACGAGTTCAAATGCCCCAAGGGCCACGTGTTCGAGAAGTTCTATCCGACCATCACGAACACGCGCCGCTTGAAGTGCCCCAAGTGCGGCAGGATGGCGCAGCGATTGATCTCGGGGGGTGCGGGGCTCGTCTTCAAGGGCTCGGGCTTCTACATCACCGACTACAAACGGGCGGGCGAGAAGGCGGGCGAGAAGGTCGAGAAGGCGGAGAAGACCGAGAAACCCGCGGAGTCTAAGCCCAAACCCAAGAAAGACTCAAGCTCCGACAAGTGAAGGCACACGACACGCTCCGCGCGGCGTTGACCCAGGCGGCGGCGCAGCTTGGCGCGCCCGGGACGGATATCGTTCTCGAGCGCCCCAAGGATCCGGCGCACGGGGACGTCGCGACCAACCTGGCGCTCGCGCTGGCCAAGACGCTCAAGGCGAAGCCGCGCGAGGTCGCCCAGCGACTCGTGGCCGCCCTGGACCTGCCGCCGGGCTTCGTGCGCAAGGTCGAGATAGCCGGCCCGGGGTTCGTCAATTTCTTCCTGGCTGAAGCGCAGGTCGTGGCGGCGCTCCCCGCGGTCCTCGCGGCGGGCGGCGCCTACGGCCGCAGTGACGTGGGCAAGGGTCGTCCGGCAAACGTCGAATTCGTGTCGGCGAATCCCACCGGCCCGCTGCACGTGGGCCACGGCCGCCAGGCCGCCCTGGGGGACGCGATCGCGGCGCTGCTCGAGTGGACCGGGTGGCGGGTGACGCGCGAATTTTACTATAACGACGCGGGCGCCCAGATCATGAACCTGGCACGCAGCGTGCAGGCGCGTATCCAGCAGGTGCGCGGTCGCAGCGCCGAGATTCCGGAAGGCGGCTATCACGGCGAGTACATTCGGGAGCTCGCGGAGCGTTACGTCGCGCAGTTCGCGAACGATCCGGAGGGCGCGGACCTCGACGCCGTGCGGCGCTTCGCCGTCGCCGAGCTGCGCCAGGAGCAAGACCGCGATCTCCAGGCGTTCGGCGTGCGATTCGACGTGCACTTCCTCGAGTCGTCGCTCTACGAGGCGGGCAAGGTCGAGGAAACGGAGCGGCGTCTCGCGGCCGCGGGCCACACCTACGACAAGGACGGCGCGCGCTGGCTGAAGACGACCGACTTCGGCGATGACAAGGACCGGGTCATGCGGAAGAGCGCCGAGAAGGGCGGGGACTACACGTATTTCGTCCCCGACGTCGCGTATCACGTCACCAAGTGGGAGCGGGGCTTCACGCGCGCCATCAACGTCCAGGGCGCGGACCATCACGGCACGGTGCGCCGCGTGCGCATCGGGCTCCAGGCCCTGGAGATGGGCATCCCCGAGGGCTATCCGGAGTACGTGCTGCACCAGATGGTGACGGTGATGAAGGGCGGCGAGGAGGTGAAGATCTCCAAGCGCGCCGGGAATTACATGACCGTCCGCGAATTGGTCGATGAGGTGGGGCGGGACGCCGTGCGCTACTTCTTCTTAATGCGACGCAGCGACTCCCACTTCGTCTTCGACATCGATCTGGCCAAGAGTCAGACGGAGGAGAACCCGGTCTTCTACGTGCAGATGGCGCACGCCCGGATGACCGGGATCTTCCGGGTCGCCGCCCGAGCGCCCGAGAGCGCGACGCCGGAGGGCGTGGATCTCGCCGTGCTGGATGAGCCGGAGGAGCTCGATCTGATCAAGGAGCTCGCCGAGTTCCCGTCGATCGTCGCGGGCGCGGCCGCGGCCCTCGAGCCCCACCGCATCACGGGGTACCTCGAGGGTCTGGCCCGGATCGCCCACGCGTGGTATCACAAGTACCGCGTGCTGGGGGAAGCCGAGGAGGCGGCGCGGCTCGTGCTCGCGCGCGCGGTACGCCAGGTCCTGGCGAATGGACTTACCCTGTTGGGGATCAACGCCCCGGAACGGATGTGAGCGTGGGCCTCCTCGTCGTCGGTTCGATCGCGCTGGACTCGGTCATCACGCCGTTCGGCGAGACGGCGGACGCCCTCGGCGGCGCCGCCGTCTTCTTTTCGATGGCCGGCGCCGTGCTGCACCCCGTGCAGGTCGTGGGCGTCGTCGGCAGCGACTTCCCCGAGGCGCACCTCACGGCCCTGGCGGCGCGCGGCGTGGACCTCGCCGGCGTCGAGCGCCAGGCGGGCGAGTCGTTCCGCTGGAAGGCGCGGTACTCCTACGACCTCGCGAGCCGCGAGACGCTCGAGACCCGCCTCGGCGTCTTCGCCGAGTTCCGCCCCCGCATCCCCGAGAAGTTCCGCGCGGCGCGCTTTGTGTTCCTCGGCAACATCGATCCGGAGCTGCAGCTCGGCGTTTTGGACCAGGTCAAAGACCCCACGCTGGTCGCCTGTGACACGATGAACTACTGGATTCACTCGAAACGCGACGTGCTGCTCGAGCTGCTGCGGCACATCGACATTCTAATGGTCAACGACTCGGAGGCCCGCGAGCTGTCCGGCGATTGGAACATCTATCGCGCGGCGCACTGGATCCTGGGCCGCGGGCCCAAGATGGCCGTGATCAAACAGGGAGAGCACGGCGCGCTGCTCGTGGACCAGAACACGACGTTCAAGGTGCCGGCGTACCCGCTCCAGGAGGTGTTCGATCCCACCGGGGCCGGGGATGCCTTCGCCGGGGGCTTCATGGCACACGTCGCCCGCAGCGGCGACATCTCGTTCGATAACCTGCGGCGGGCCATGGTCTACGGGTCGGCGATGGGGTCGTTCGCGGTCGAGGCGTTCGGCGTCCAACGGTTCGAGGGGGTGACCCTCGGGGAGGTCGACGCCCGGGTGCGCGCGTTCCGCGATCTGGTGCACTTCGATCTCGACGGGGAGAAGCGGTGACCGAGCGCTACGCCGCGGCCGGCGTCCGGCTCGATGCCGCCGATGACGCGAAACGGCGCATCGCGGACCTGGTCCGCGCGACGCGTACTCCCCTCTCCTTGGGGCACATCGGCGCCTTCGGGGGAATGGTCCGCGTGCCCGAGGGGTACCGCAAGCCGGTGCTGGTGATGTCCACCGACGGCGTCGGCACCAAGGTGCTCGTCGCCGCGGCCGCGGGCATGCACGACACGGTCGGCGAGGATCTCGTCAATCATTGCGTCAACGACATTCTCGTGCACGGCGCGAAACCGCTCGCGTTTCTCGATTACATCGCGACCGGGGAGCTCGTGCCGGACATCGCCGCGGCGATCGTCACCGGGATCGCGCGCGGCTGCCGCGCCCACGAGATGGTGCTGGCCGGCGGCGAGACCGCCCAGCTGCCTGATCTGTACGAACCCGGGCATTTCGACCTGGCCGGCACGATCGTCGGAGTGGTGGAGGAGGAGGACGCGCTGCACGGCGATCGCGTGCGCCCGGGAGACGTGCTGATCGGCTTTGCGTCGAACGGACTGCACACCAATGGGTATACGCTGGCACGGCGCATCATATTCGAGGAGCTGAACCTCGACATCCACGATCGCTTCCCGGAGACCAATCGCTCCGTGGCGGAGGTGCTGCTCGCCGTGCACCGCAGCTATGAGCCGGTCGTGATGCCTGTCCTGCGGCGGGTGCACGCTCTCGCCCACGTCACCGGAGGCGGCATCGCCGGCAATCTGGTGCGCGTGCTGCCCGAGGGCTGCCAGGCGGTCGTCGATGCGGGCAGCTGGCCCTGGCCGCCCGTCTTTCGGGTGCTCACGCGCGCGGGGAAAGTCTCGATTGACGAAATGCGGCGAGTGTTCAATCTCGGTGTCGGGATGATCGCCGTCGCGGCACGCGACGACGTGGACGCCGTGGTACAGGCCGCGGAGCGTGCCAAGATCCCGGCCTGGATGATTGGTGAAGTGCACGCTGGCAAGACCGGCGTGCGGTTCTCAGAACGGTAAAGGAGGGACCATGCGTTCATACATGACCTCGCTTTTGTTGCTGACAATTGTCGCAGTGCCCGTCGCGGCGCAGGAGCCGCAGTGCCAAAGCATCAACGCCCAGGCACAGGCCGCGTGCAACACGATGGTCGACGCCACCAAGGCGTTCCACCCGCTGGCCGGCATGATCGTGAGCGGCGGCAACCCGGTGCTCGGCGCCGCCGGCACGCTCGGTGGGTTCGGGCACGTGTCCGCCGCGTTGCGCGTCAATGCGATCAAGGCGTCGCTGCCGAACCCGGACAGTGCCGCCCAGAACCCCGTGCCGTCGAGCTTCGACGGGTACTTTCCGGCTCCCGTGATCGAGGCGGCCGTCGGGCTGTACGGCGGGCAAGGCGGCGGGCTCCTGTCGATCGACGGGCTCGCCAGCGCGGTGCTGCTGCCTGCGAGCCGGGTGCAAGGCATGTCCGTGGATCCGGGTGCGCCGAAGATCGGTGACATCGCCCTGGGCCTCGGCTACGGCGTGCGCGTCGGTCTGCTGCGGGGATCGTTCCCGATTCCGTCGGTGTCGGTGAGCGTGATGAAGCGGCATGTGCCGCGCGTGCAATTCGGCAACGTCAACGCCCCCGCGAGCGACCCGGCCGACTTCGCGATCGACTTCGACGCGGTCAATTACCGTGTGGTGGCCGGGATGCGCGTACTGTTCGCCGACGTGGCGGCGGGGCTCGGCGTCGACCACTACACGTCGGCCGCCAGAATCCGTTTTCAGGACGTCACCGGGCTCCGCACCGTGAGTCTCGACCTCGCCAACACGCGCGAGGTGCTCTTCGCCAACGCCGGTCTCAGCATGGGCCCGGCCAAGCTCGTCGTGGAGCTCGGATACCAGACGGGGACGAACCAGAGTTTCTCCACCACCTTCTCGGACTTCGATCCCAAGGCGGGACATGTCTTCTGGGGCGCCGGTCTTCGCCTCAACTTCTGAGCATCCCGGCCCCGCCGAGCGCGCCGCGATGCGGCGCGCCTTGGACCTCGCGTGGCGGGGTTGGGGGCGCGTAGCGCCGAATCCCCTCGTCGGCGCCGTGCTGCTGCAGGGCGACGAGGTCGTCGCCGAGGGATTCCACGCCGAGTTCGGCGGGCCCCACGCCGAAATCCACGCCTTGCGCGCGGCCGGCGATCGCGCGCGCGGCGCCACGCTCGTGGTGACGCTGGAGCCCTGCGCGCATCAGGGGAAGACACCACCCTGCACCGACGCGATCCGCGCGGCGGGGATTCGCCGCGTCGTGGCCGCCGTCCGCGACCCCGATCCCGACGCGCGCGGCGGCATCGAGGTGCTGCGGGCCGCGGGCATCGAGACCAGCGTCGGGCTGCTCGCCGAGGAAGCGGCCGCCGTCAACGCGGCGTTCCTCGCGACGCGGCTCCAGACCGACCGGCCCTTCGTCGCCCTGAAGCTCGCGACCTCGATCGACGGACGCATCGCGGATGCGCGCGGCCGCTCGCAATGGCTCTCGGGGTTGGAAGCGCGGGACTACGTCCACTGGTTGCGGGCCGGCTTCCACGCCATCGGCGTCGGAGGCACGACGGCCCTCATGGACAACCCACAACTCACGGTCCGCGGCGCGATCACGCCCAGGAAGCCGCCGGTGCGCATCATCTTCGACCGCCGCGCGATGCTCAACTCCGGCGTGACGCTGGTGCAGACGGCGCGCGAAGTGCCGACGTGGGTCGTGGCCTCTCTCGAAGCGCCCGCCGCCAACGTGTCGGTCCTCGAGTCGAACGGCGTGCGGGTCTTCCGGCCCGACACGCTGGCACAGGGCCTCGCGCAGCTGCGCCTTGCCGGGATCCAGTCGTTGTTATGTGAAGGAGGGGGGGCACTCGGCGCCAAGCTGCTCGCCGAGGGTCTGGTGGACCGGCTCTACTGGGTGCAAAGCCCCCTGTGGCTCGGGGAGGGCGCCGTCCCGGCGTTTCCGGGCGTGCCCGACTTTCCCCTCGCCGAAGCGCCGCGCTGGATCCCTGTGGAGCGCCGCGCGTTAGGCCCTGATACATTACTGGTCTTGGATCGGCGGCTATGTTTACCGGCATCGTAAGCGCGCTGGGCCGGGTTGCGAAGGTGACCCACAACGGCGGCGGACTCCAGCTCTCGATCCGCGCCCCCTACAAGGGGTTGCGGCGCGGCGAGAGCATCGCGGTGAATGGCGCCTGTCTCACCGTCGAGCGCGTGGTGCCGGGCGGCTTTACAGCCCACGCGGTCGAGACGACGCTCGACCGGACGCTGCTGCGAGAGTGGGTCGTGGGACGACCGGTGAACCTCGAGCGGGCCGTGCGGGCTATCGACCGCCTCGGTGGACACCTGGTGCAGGGGCATGTCGACGGCGTCGCGGGCGTCAGTCGGGTCACCAAGCAGGGCGATGCCGTGCTCGTGGACCTGCAGGTGCCGGCCGAAGTGCTCGAGGTGTCGATCCTGCACGGGTCACTGACGGTGGACGGCGTGAGCCTGACGGTGAACGCCCTGCCGGGCGGCGACACGGCGCAGGTGTCGCTGGTGCCGTTCACGCGGGCGCACACCACATTGGGCGCGCTGCGGCCGGGCGACCGGGTGCATGTCGAAGGCGACGTACTGGGGAAATACGTGAGACGACTATGCCGTTCGGAAACGTAGAACAAGCGATCGCGGACATCCGCGCCGGGAAGCTCGTCATCGTGGCCGATGACGAGCGGCGCGAGAACGAGGGGGACCTGGTCGGCGCGGCCGAGAAGGTCACCCCCGAGATGATCAATTTCATGGCGACGCACGGGCGCGGACTCATCTGTCTGCCGTTGATGCCGGACCGCTGCCAGGCCCTCGGTCTCCCGCAAATGACCGAGGACAACTCCGAGTCGCACGAGACTGCGTTCACGATCAGCATCGACGCCGCGGCCCGGTTCGGTGTGACGACGGGGATCTCCGCGGCCGATCGCGCCGCCACGATCCGTGTCGCCCTCGATCCCGCGACGGTCCCGGCCGATCTGCGCCGGCCCGGGCACGTCTTTCCGCTGCGCGCGCGCCCCGGCGGCGTGCTGCAGCGCGTCGGCCAGACCGAGGCGAGCGTGGACCTCGCCCGGCTCGCGGGCCTGTATCCCGCGGGCGTCATCTGCGAGATCCTCAATCCCGACGGCTCGATGGCGCGGCGCGCCGACCTGGAACGCTTCGCCCAGCAGCACGGCCTGACCTTCGTCACGGTCGCGCAGCTGGTCAGCTACCGCCTGGCCCATGAGCGGCTCGTGCATCGCGTCGCCGAGGCCCGGCTGCCGACGCCGTTCGGCGAGTTTCGCATCATCGGCTACCGCAACGACGTGGATGCCGCGGAGCACGTCGCCCTCGTGTTCGGCGACGTGGCGGGCAAGCGCGATGTGCTGGTGCGGATGCACTCGCGCTGTCTCACCGGCGATGTGTTTGGATCGGCGCGCTGCGATTGCGGCTGGCAGCTGCACAGTGCGATGCGGATGATCGCGGCGGAGGGGCGAGGCGCAATTGTCTATCTCGATCAGGAAGGGCGGGGGATCGGCCTGCTGAACAAGCTCCGGGCGTACGAGCTGCAGGACGCGGGGCACGACACCGTCGAGGCGAACGAGAAGCTCGGGTTCAAGCCCGACCTGCGGAACTACGGCATCGGCGCGCAGATCCTTCTCGACCTCGGGCTTGCGGCGATCCGCGTGCTGACCAACAACCCGATGAAGCTGGTCGGTCTGGAGGGCTACGGGCTCGACATCGTCGAGCGCCTCCCCATCGTGCCGGCGCCCTCCGACGAGAATCGGGCCTATCTCGACGTGAAGCGGGACAAACTCGGCCACTTCCTCACCCACTGACGGTGGCCGCGCCCTCGTCCCGGCGCCGCGTGGCGGTCGTCGTCAGCCGTTTCAATGACACCGTCACGAACCTCCTGCTCGAAGGCGCGCGCGACGCGCTGCGCCGGCACGGGCTCCCCGACTCGCAGGTAGACGTGGTGTGGGTGCCCGGCGCGTTCGAGCTGCCGGTGGCCGCTGAAGCGGCGGCCGCGGGCGGCCGGTACGACGCCATCGTCGCGCTGGGCTGCGTGATCCGGGGCGAGACGGCGCACTTCGAGTACGTCGCCGGCGAAGCGGCACGCGGCCTCGGGAACGTGGCATTGGCGCACCGCATCGCGGTCGGCTTCGGCGTCCTCACCACCGAGAACCTCGAGCAGGCGCTGGCCCGCGCGGGTGGGAAGGCCGGGAACAAGGGCTTCGACGCTGCCGAGGCGGCGCTGCAGACGGCCGACGTCCTGGCGCAGTTGGCCCGTGCAGCGTCCCGAGACTAGGGCGCGGGCCCGCGCCCTCCAGCTCCTCTACGCGTGGGAACTCTCCGGCGAGCCGTCGATCGAGACGGTGATCGCCCGCGTGGCCGTGATGTACGGTCGCGCGCCCCAGGCGTACGACCGCGGCGCCGAGCTCGCGGCGCAAGCCGTGGCGGGACAGCGCGACTTCGACCGCCGCGTGGCCGACGCCGCCGAGCACTGGCGCTTCGAGCGCGTGGGCGTCGTGGAGCGCAACATCCTGCGGCTCGCCCTCGCCGAGATCGCGGAGGGCGTGACGCCCGCGCGCGTGGTGATCGACGAAGCGGTGAAGTTGGCGCATTGGTTCGCGGGCGCGAAGGCGCCCGCGTTCGTCAACGGCGTGCTCGACGCGGTCGCCCGCGAGTCGGGCGCGCTGTGAGGATCCTCCTGGTCAACTGGAACGACCGCGAGAACCCCCATGCCGGCGGAGCGGAGGTCCACCTGCACGAGCTGTTCGGCCGGCTGGCGGGACGGGGGCACCAAGTCGACCTGGTGGCCAGTGGGTGGCCGGGCGCCGCGCCGCACGCCGAGCTGGACGGCATCCGCATTCGGCGCGTGGGCGGCCGGCACAGTTTCGCCCTGCTCGCGCGCGGCGCCGTGCGCCGCGCCTTGGCGGAGCGAGCCCACGACGTCGTGGTCGAAGATGTCAACAAGCTCCCATTGTTTCTGCCCACGGTGACGCGTCTCCCGTTCGTCGCGGTGGTGCCACACTTGTTTGGCACGACCGCCTTCGACGAGGCGAGCTGGCCGGTGGCCGCGATCGTCTGGGCGGCCGAGCAACCGCTGCCCCGGGCATACCGGCGGGCTGCATTCCACGCGATCTCCGACAGCACGCGGGACGATCTGGTGCGGCGGGGCGTGACGCGAGAGCGGATCGAGGTGATCTATCCTGGGGTGGATGCCGCGTGGTACCGGCCGGACG
>Ga0137418_10001557_pt1 | contig 21152 bp, 20 predicted proteins | sample CZODoug3_1_2_16f_FD_122242 | JGI IMG/M metagenome (GOLD analysis project Ga0137418, IMG submission 122242) | Vadose zone soil fungal communities from Angelo Coast Range Reserve, California, USA - CZODoug3_1_2_16fungal (Hybrid Assembly) | ecosystem: Environmental > Terrestrial > Soil > Vadose...
AGGCGGCCGGGTACGCCTCGTTGCCGTGCCAGTGGTCCCAGTGGAAGTGCGTGTTGACCACGTAGCGCACGGGCTTGGACGTCAGCTCGCGCAGGTGCGCGATCACCACGCGCGCCGCCGACGGCTTGCTGTGCGTGTCGACGACCATCACGCCGTCGTCGCTCTCGATGATCGCGGTGTTGGAGTTGACCTTGTAGGCCGGCGCCGCCACCGCCACGTGCACGCCGTCGGCGACCTTCTTGATGTCGAAGCGCGCGTCACCGCGCGCCGGTCCCTCGTGGGCGCAGCAGTCCATGGGGGCGTAAGGTACCACGTTGTATACTCCCGGACCGTGAGTGACCAGGGCAGCGAGCTCGCGGGCAGGGTCGCCATCGTCACCGGCGGCGGCCAGGGCATCGGCCGCGCCACCGCGCTGGAGCTGGCGCGGCTCGGCGCCGACGTCGTCGTGGCCGAGCTGAACGCCGAGGGCGCCGAGCGCACCGCCAAAGAGGTGCGGGGCGTCGGCGGCAAGGCGCTCGCGCTGCCCACCGACGTCACGAAGCACGCCGACCTGACGCGCATGGTCGACCGCGTCCGCGCGGATTGGGGCCGCATCGACGTGCTCGTCAACAACGCCGGAATCTATCGCGCCGCGCTGCCCCTCGACGTCACCGAGGAGCACTGGGACGCCATCATGACCGTCAACGCGCGCGCGGTGTTCTTCGCGAGCCAGGCCGTACTGCCGGTGATGATCGCGCAGCGCCGCGGCGCCATCGTCAACCTCGCGTCGATGGCGGGCAAGATCGGCAGCCCGAACAACCTGCCCTACAACGTGAGCAAGGCGGCCGTGGTCAGCATGACCAAGAGCCTGGCGCTGGCGCACGCCAAGGACGGGATCCGCGTCAACTGCGTGTGCCCGGGCTTCGTCGAGACGGACATGTGGACCAAGGTCGCGCGCGACCAGGGCGCGGTGATGGGCATCTCCGCGGAGGAGTTCACGCGCCGGCGCGCCCAGGCGGTGCCGCTCGGGCGCATGGAGCGGGCCGAGGACGTCGCCGCCGTCATCGGATTTCTCGCCTCCGATCGCGCCGGCTACGTGACGGGGCAGGCGCTCAGCGTCGACGGCGGCCTCGTCATGCACGGTTGAGGCGCCCGCGTGGAATTCGACCCGACGACGCTCCCGCCCAACGGGATGTACAAGCTGCTCATCAGCTCGGTGGTGCCGCGGCCCATCGCGTGGGTGTCGAGCGTGGACGCCGCCGGCGTCCGCAACCTCGCGCCCTTCAGCTACTTCATGGCCATCACCGACGATCCGCCGACCCTCGCCTTCTCGTCGTCGTTCCGCGGCGCCGGCACGGATGGCAAGAAGGACACGCTGCGCAACGTCGAAGCCACGCGCGAGTTCGTCGTCAACATCGTCGACGACGCCCTCGCCGCGCAGATGAATCTCACCTCCGGCGAGTACCCGCCGGAGGTGGACGAGTTCGAGGTGGCCGGCCTCGCGGTGGCGCCGGCGGCGCGCGTGCAGCCGCCGCGCGTGGCCGAGGCCCCGATCGCCATGGAGTGCCGCCTCGACCGCATCGTCCCCGTCGGTCGCGCCAACCTCGTGCTCGGACGGATCGTCTACGTGCACGTGCGCGACGGACTCTACGACGCGGCCACCGGCCGGCTCGACATGCACCGCCTGCGGCCGGTCGGGCGCCTGGCCGGCAACCTCTACACGCACGTCCACGACATCTTCGAGATGAAGCGGCCGAACCCGGACTACCGCGGCTGAGCGCCGATCGGCGCGGCTGACACAAGGAGCTCTCGCGTGCACGACCTCGTGATCGACAACGCCTCCGTCATCGACGGCCTCGGCGGGCCGGCGCGCGCCGGCGGCGTCGCCGTGACCGACGGCCGCATCGTGGCCGTGGGCGGCGACCTCGGCGCCGCGCGCCGGCGCGTGGACGCACGCGGGCTCACGCTGGCGCCCGGCATCGTCGACATCCACACGCACTACGACGCGCAGCTCACGTGGGACTCGTTCGCGACGCCGTCCACCCGGCTCGGCGTGACCACGGTGGTCATCGGCAACTGCGGCTTCACCATCGCGCCCTGCCGGCCCGACGACCGCGACCTCACCCTGCGCGCCCTCACCCACGTCGAGGGCATGTCGCTGGAGGCGCTGCGCGCCGGCGTGCGCTGGGACTTCGAGACCTATCCCCAGTACCTCGACGCCATGGAGCGCCGCGGCGTGGTGCCGAACGTCGGCTCCTTCGTCGGGCACTCGTCGGTGCGGACGTTCGTGCTCGGCCCCGACGCCACGAAGCGCGCGGCCACCGACGCGGAAATCGGCGAGATGCGCCGGATCGTGCTGGAGGCGATGCGGGCCGGCGCCATCGGCTTCGCGACGTCCACGCTCGAGCAGCACAACGGCGAGAACGGCATCCCGATGCCGTCACGGCTCGCCGACGAGCGCGAGCTGCTGGCCCTGACCGGCGCGCTCGGCGAGGCGGGCCGCGGCGTGTTCATGCTCACGAAAGGCAGCACCACGACGGTGCCGTGGCTGGAGGAGGTCTCGGCGAAGAGCCGCCGGCCCGTGATGATCGCGGCCATGTTCGTCGATCCCGGCGACCCGACGCGCGTGTTCCGCGAGGTGGCGGAGATCGAGGCGGCGCGCGCGCGCGGGCGCGAGCTGTGGGCGCAGGTGGGCTGCTTCCCGCTCGGCATGGAGTTCACGCTGCGCCATCCGTATCCGCTGGAGGCGTTCCTCACGTGGCGCCCGGCCATCGAGGCGGCGGACGAGGCCGCCTACCGGCGCGTGCTCGCCGACCCGTCCTTCCGCAAGCGGCTCAAGGACGAGGCGGCCATCCCCGGCGTGCCCAACCGCTTCTCGAACAAGACGTGGCCGCACCTCACGATCATGTCGGTGGAGCGCTCCGAGCACGCGGCGCTCGTCGGCAGAACGATCGGCGCGCTGGCGGCGGAGTCGGGGCGCGATCCGTTCGACGTCTTCCTCGACTTCGGTCTCGACGGCGAGCTGGACGCCATGTTCGACTGCCGGCTGTTCAACACCGACGAGGACGAGGTGCGGCGCCTCCTGAGGCATCCGCACGCGGCGGTCGGGCTGTCGGATGCGGGCGCCCATCTCTCGTTCCTCTGCGACGCGGGCTTCGGCCTGCACCTGTTCGGCCACTGGGTGCGCGAGCGCGGCGACCTCACGCTGCCCGAGGCGGTCAAGCGGGTGACGAGCGACGTCGCCGCCGCCTACCGCATCGCGGACCGCGGCCGGCTCGCGCCCGGCGCGTGGGCCGACCTCCTGCTGTTCGATCCGGCCACCGTCGCGCGCGGCGAGAAGCGACGCGTGCACGATCTGCCGACGGGCGCCGAGCGGCTCGACACACCCGGCGTCGGCGTGCACGGCGTGTGGGTGAACGGCGTGCGCACGGTCGACGAGCGCGGCATCATCGCCGACTGCGGCCGTCCCGGTCGCGTGCTCCGCGACTTTCCGGCCTGATCGCCGAGGAGCGCCGCCGGTTCCCCGGGGCGCGACGAGCGCTGGGCGCGTGATCGAGGAGCGCCACGGGTTTCCCGGGGCGCTCCGAACGCTGGGGGGTGTGGGGGGCCATGTCGGGGCCCCCCACGTCAGTGGCGCTGGGTTTGCAACGACGGAGCGGCGATCATGCGGATCGCCCAGGTCGCGCCGCTCTATGAGCCGGTCCCTCCGCGCCTCTATGGCGGCACCGAGCGGGTCGTTTCATACCTCACCGAGGAGCTGGTCCGGCGGGGTCACGACGTCACGCTCTTCGCCAGCGGCGACTCGCAGACGGCGGCGCGCCTGGTCGCCGTCACCGAGCACGCGCTGCGGCTGGACGCGAAGAGCCGCGAGGTGCTCGCCGCCGACTTCAGCCGCGAGCTCGGGCGCGTCTTCGGCCACGCGCAGGACTTCGACGTCATCCACTGCCACGTGGACTACCTCGCGTACCCGTTCTCCCGCCTCGTCCACACGCCGACGCTGCACACCGTGCACGGGCGCCTCGATCTGCCGTATCTCGCCCCCGTGTTCCACGAGTTTCCCGACGTGCGGCTCATCTCCATCAGCGACGCGCAGCGCGCGCCGCTGGCGCGCTACGGCGTCACGTGGGCGGGCACCGTGTATCACGGGATGCCGCTCGACCGGTCGCCGTTCGTGGCCCAGTCCGGCGAGTACCTGGCGTTCCTCGGCCGGCTGTCGCCGGAGAAGCAGCCCGAGGTCGCCATCGAGGTGGCCAGGCGGGTGGGCATGCCGCTGCGCATCGCCGCCAAGATCGACGCCAACGATCGCGAGTACGTCGAGCGCGTCGTCGCGCCGCTCCTGGACGATCCTCTCATCGAATTCATCGGGGAGGTCGAGGACGTCCGCAAGGCCGCCTTCCTCGGCGGCGCCCGCGCGCTGCTGTTCCCCATCGACTGGCCGGAGCCGTTCGGGCTCGTGATGATCGAGGCGATGGCGTGCGGCACGCCGGTGATCGCGCGGCCCTGCGGCTCCGTGCCCGAGCTGCTCGAGGACGGTCGCACGGGATTCCTCGGCGACACCGTGGACGAGCTCGTCGAGGCGGTGAAGCGCATCGACACGATCGACCGCGCCGAGTGCCGGCGGCACGTCGAGCGCAGGTTCAGCGTCGCGCGGATGGTGGACGACTACGAGGCCATCTACCGCCGCGCGGTGTCCGCGCGGCAGGCGGCATGACGGACCGGCTGCCCAGCGACGACGTCCTCATCGGCGAGCATTACTACATCCTCGCCTCCAGCGTCGCCGCCGACCTGCCCAAGCTCGTCCTCAAGCACGACGACGCGTTCCTGGTGGCGGACCGGCGCGGCGACTTTCCAAACGTCCCCGGCGAGTTCGGCTTCTACTTCGCCGACACGCGCTTTCTCTCGCTGCTGGAGCTGCGGCTGCACGGCCTGCGCGGCATCGCGCTGAACGCCGGCGTCTCCGACGACGCGCTGGAGGCCGCCATCGACCTCACCAACCCCGACATGCCGCTGCGGCCGCACGTCGTGCTGCCGGGGCGCTCGATGCGGCTGGCGCGCCGGCTGACGATCTACGGCCAGCAGCTCTATCACTGGATGGCCGTCGAGTCGTTCGTTCACGAGCACCACGATCTCGCGCTCACGCTCTCCTTCACCGCCGACTTCGTCGACGTGTTCGAGGTGCGCGGCCATCCGCGGCCGCGGCGCGGCACGATGCTGCCGGCGCAGGTGGACGCGCGGGTCGTCCGGCTCGGCTATCGCGGCCTCGACGGTCTCGTGCGCACGTGCACGCTGGCCTTCGACCCCCCGCCGGCGCGGCTCGACGCGGCGGGCGCCGACTACCAGCTGGCCCTCACGCCGGGTGCGCGGATCGAGCTGTCCCTGGTCGTCACCGCCAACGTCGAGCCGGCGCCGGCGCCGCGCACGCTCACCATCTTCGACGCCGCCAAGCGCCGCCGCGCGCCCGTCGAGCGCCTGGAGCAGGAGGCCACGCGCGTCCGCACCAACCACGACCTCTTCGATCACTGGCTGCTGCGCTCGCGGCAGGACCTGCGCCTGCTGCTCACCGAGACACCCGAGGGGTTCGTTCCCTACGCCGGTATCCCGTGGTACGTGGCGCCGTTCGGCCGCGACGCCATCATCACGGCGCTCCAGCTCCTGCCGTTCGAGCCGGAGCTCGCGCGCGGCACGCTGCGCTACCTCGCCCGGATGCAGGGCACCGTCGACGACGCGTTCACCGACCAGGAGCCGGGCAAGATCCTGCACGAGCACCGGCGCGGCGAGATGGCGACCTGCCGCGAGATCCCGTTCATCCCCTACTACGGCAGCGTGGACGCCACGCCGCTCTTCGTCATGCTCGCCGCGGAATACCTGCGCTGGACCGACGACGTCGACTTCGCGCGCGAGATGTGGCCGGCCGTCGACCGCGCGCTCGCGTGGATGTGGTCGATGGGCGAGGCGCACGGGCGCGGCTTCCTCGCCTACGCGCGACGCTCGCCGCTCGGCCTGCCGAACCAGGGCTGGAAGGACTCGCACGACTCGGTCATGCACGCCGACGGCCGGCTCGCCGAGCCGCCGATCGCTCTCGCCGAGGTGCAGGGCTACCAGTACGCGGCGCTGCTCGGCGCCGCCGCGATGGCGGAGGCGCTCGGCCGCGAGGCGGAGGCGCCGGCGCTGCGTGCGCGCGCGCGGCGCCTGCAGGAGCGCTTCGAGGCGGACTTCTGGCTGCCCGACCAGGCGTTCTACGCGCTCGCGCTCGATCGCGAGGGCGCGCCCTGCCGGGTGATCTCCTCCAACCCCGGGCACCTCCTGTGGACGCGCATCGTGAGCGACTCGCGCGCCCAGATCGTCACGCGGCGGCTGATGCAGGACGACATGTTCACGGGCTGGGGGCTGCGCACGCTGGCGAGCGGCGAGCGCCTGTACAACCCGATGAGCTACCACAACGGCTCCGTGTGGCCGCACGACACGGCGCTGGCCGCCGTCGGCATGCGCCGCTACGGGATGACGGCGCAGTTCCTCACGCTCGCCACCGCCATCTTCGAGTCGGTGCTGCAGTTCGACGAGATGCGGATGCCGGAGCTGTTCTGCGGCTTCCCGCGCGTCGCCGGCTACGCCCCCACGCGCTATCCGGTCGCGTGCTCGCCGCAGGCGTGGGCCACCGGCGTCGTCTTCCAGCTCATCGGCGCGATGCTGGGCCTGCGCCCGGAGGCCGCCGACAACCAGATCACGCTCGAGCGGCCGACGCTGCCCGGCTGGCTCACGTGGATCGAGGCGCGCGGGCTGCGCGTGAGCAAGTCGCGCCTGGCCGTGCGCGTCTCCCAGGGCCACGACAGCGCCGCCGTCGAGCTGCTGGCGCGCGACGGCGACGCCGAGCTCGTCGTCCGCCGCTAAGAAAATGGGGGGCCCCGATATGGCCCCCCAAACCCCCCAACGCTCGTCGCGCCCCGGCGAAGCCGTGGCGCGCCTCGACCCCCAACGTTCGGAGCGCCCCGGCACAGCCGGGTCGCTCCTCTAAACCCGCCCGATCGCTCACGATGAGCTCAGCCGCCCAGGTGCAGGAAGAACCCGGACACCAGCATGACGAGGAGCGCCGCGCAGATGATCACGTATCGCCGATCGCCGGCGCGGGCGAAGGCGACCAGCGCGGCGAGCAACCCCGCCGCCGGCGTGGCCAGGAGCACCACGATGCCGGCGGCGATGATGGCCACCGGCTCCGGCGGCCACCGCGCCAGCGCGTGCGCGATCGGCGGCAGCGAGACGAAGACGTCCACCGAGCGGCCGGCCTCGCGATTCTCGACCACGTGCCTGACGTCGAGCGGATGGGCGCTGCGGGTGGCGCGGACCTCCAGCGCCACCAGCCCCACGAGCATCAGCCCGACCGCGACGAAACCGCCGATCAGCAGCACGGCCGGAACCGCACGCTCGGCCCCGCTCATTGGCGACCCCGAGGCGCGCCACGGCTCCGCCGGGGCGCGTCCGAGCGTCGGCCGGGGGAGTCCGAGGGGGGCGTAGCCCCCTCCGCTTGAACAATCTGGGGGGCCATATCGGGGCCCCCCACGTCAGCTGACCCAGGCTGTCTCATCGGAGCAGCCCGAGGCCGCGGAGCAGCATCGAGACGGCGAGGTAGAGGACGATCGGCAGGAACAGCTTGCGCACCGTCGTGTTGCGCAGGCGGCCGATGAGCCGCGTGCCCACGTAGGAGCCGAGCAGCACGCCCAGCGCGACCGGCGTCGCGATCACCGGATGGATGTCGCCGCGGCCGAAGTACACGCCGGCGCTGGCGGCCGCCGTGAGACCGATCATGAAGTTGCTGGTGGCCGTCGAGACCTTCATCGGCAGCCGCATGAACGTGTCCATCGCGAGCACCTTGAAGGCGCCGCTGCCGATGCCGAGCAGGCCGGAGAGCACGCCGGCGCCGAACATCACGGCGGTGCCGCGGCCCACGTGCACGGCGTGGTAGGCGACGTCGCGGCCGAGCGCGCGGTCGTGGTAGACGCCGTCGAGGCCGAAGCGCTGCGCGAGGGGATCGACGGTCAGCGACTCCGCGACCTCGACGTGCAGCTGGCGGAGCGTCGTGAAGGCCGAGTAGCCGAGCGCGAGGCCAAAGAGGATCTGCAGAGCACGCGCGGGCACCACGCCCACGAGGCCGGCGCCGAGGAGCGCCCCCGACACGGTGGCCGTGGCCAGGAAGAGCCCGAGCCGCAGGTTGGCGAGGCCCGAGGACAGGTGCCCGGCGGCGGCGCCGCAGGAGGTGGCGATGACCGACACGATGCTCGCGCCCATCGCGTACGGCAGGCTCACGCCGAAGAAGAGCGTCAGCAGCGGCACGAGCAGGATGCCGCCGCCCAGGCCGAGAATGGCCCCGAGCACGCCGGCGACGGTCGCCGTCCCGAGCATCATCGACAGGAACGCGATGTCGCTCACGTCACGATCTCGATGTGATCAGCTCGTGCACGAGCAACGCCACCATCAGCATGATCAGCACATGCAGCGTCATCGCGGCCCATTGTAACGGCGGCCGGCGCATTGACGCGTGGGGTGGCCGGGGGCTACGCTCGGCGGCACCGGTCGCAGGAGCTCAGCCGCAAGGAGAGCCCGCATGCACGTCGGAATGGCGTCCGTCTTCCAGAATCCGAACAAGGGGCGCACGGACCGCGAGGTCTATCGCAACGAGCTGCGGCTGGCCGACCTCGCGGAGCCGCTGGGCTACGAGTCGGTCTGGGGTGTCGAGCACCACTTCACGGATTACACGATGTGCCCCGACGTGCTGCAGTTCCTCACCTACGTCGCCGGCCGCACCCAGCGCGCGCAGCTGGGCTCGATGGTGGTGGTGCTGCCGTGGCACGACCCGATGCGCGTGGCCGAGGAAGTCGCGATGCTGGACAACATCTCCGACGGCCGGCTCATCCTCGGCCTCGGCCGCGGCGCCGGCAAGGTGGAGTTCGACGGCTTCCGCCTGCCCATGGACGAATCGCGCCAGCGCTTCGTCGAGTCGGCGGAGATGCTGCTGAAGGGACTCGAGAGCGGCTGGTGCGAGTACGACGGCACGTTCGTGAAGCAGCCACGCGCGGCCATCCGTCCGGCGCCGTTCAAGTCGTTCCGGGGCCGCACGTACGCGGCGGCCGTCTCGCCGGAGTCGCTGCCGATCATGGCCAGGCTCGGCGTCGGCATCCTGATCATCCCGCAGAAGCCCTGGCACGAGGTGGCCAAGGAGCTGGACGCGTACCGCACCGTCTATCGCCAGGTCAACGCGGTGGAGGCGCCGCCGCCGATCTCGGCGGGCTGGACGTTCTGCGACGTCAACGCCGAGCGCGCGCGCGAGATGGCGCGCCGCTATATCGGCGGCTACTACCGGACGGTGCTGGATCACTACCACTTCGAGGGCGACCATCTGGCCAAGACGAAGGGCTACGAGTACTACGGCAAGATGAGCGAGAAGATCGCGGAATATGGAACCGACACCGTCATCGACTATTTCGTCAATCTGCAAGTCTCCGGCACACCGGAGCAGTGCTACGAAAAGATTTTGGACATCCATCGCCGCACCGGCAACAGCCACTACGTCGGCGTCTTCTCCTACGCGGGCATGCCGTACGAGGACGCCGAGAGCAACATGCGGCTCTTCGCCAAGGAAGTCATGCCGGAGCTCAAGAAGCTGGCGATCGCGGCGCCCGCCGCGCCCGAGGCGGCCGTGGCCGCCGGCGGCAAGGACGTCCGGGCCCTCGGGTTTTGATGGCCTTCGAGACGCTGCTCTACGACGCCGCGGACGGGATCGCGACGCTCACGCTCAACCGCCCCGACCGGCTCAACGCCGTCAACGCGACCGTCATCCGTGAGCTCGTCGCCGCCTTCGACCGCGCCGATGCCGACGACGGCGTGCGCGCCGTCATCGTCACCGGCGCCGGCCGCGCGTTCTGCGCGGGCGCCGACCTCGGCGGCGGCGCCAAGACGTTCGACGGCCGCGGCGACCGGCCCGACGACCATCGCGACGGCGGCGGCCTCGTCACGCTGCGCATCTTCGAGATGACGAAACCGGTGATCGCCGCCATCAACGGTCCCGCCGTCGGCTTCGGCATCACGCTGACGCTGGCCATGGACGTCCGGCTCGCCTCGAGCGCGGCGAAGATCGGTTTCGTCTTCGCGCGGCGCGGCGTGGTGCCGGAGGCGTGCAGCACCTGGTTCCTGCCGCGGCTGGTGGGCATCGCGCAGGCAGCCGAGTGGACCTACACCGGCCGCGTGTTCTCGGCCGAGGACGCGCGCGCGGGCGGCCTGGTGAGCCGGGTGCTGGAGCCGGACGCGCTGATGCCGGCGGCCCGGGCGCTGGCGCGCGAGATCGCCGACAACACGTCGGCCGTCTCCGTCGCGCTCGTCCGCCAGATGCTCTGGCGCATGCTGGGCGCCGGCCACCCGCGCGAGGCGCACCGCATCGACTCGCTCGGCATGTGGCACACCGGCCGCTCGGCCGACGCGCGTGAGGGCATCACGTCCTTCCTCGAGAAGCGGCCGCCGCGCTTCACCGGGCGTCCCAGCAAGGACATGCCGCCCTTCTATCCGTGGTGGACCGGCGGGAACGACGAATGACGACCCCGCTCACCGTGCACCTGCCGTTCAACCGCGACATCCTCGGCGCCGAGTTCACGCCGGCCAAGCGCGGAGCGAAGCCGCCGATCGAGCGCGGCCACTGGATCCTCGTCCAGGACCAGAGCCTGCTCGTCGTGCCGGAGGACGGCGGCTTCCGCCTGCCGCACGGCGACTGTCCGCTGCCGCTCGACGCCGCCCCCTTCTGGCTCGGCACGTACCGCGACACGCCGTGCTGGGTGGTGCCCGTCGCGGCCGGGGCGCCGATTCCCGGCGGACTGGCGAGCGAGACGCTGGTGCCGATGCGCAACACGCGGCTGCCCGACGATCTGCTCTCGCTCGGCGGCATGGCCATGCAGGCGCTCTGGTGGGAATCGACGAGCGGCCACTGCCCGCGCTGCGGCGAGGCGACGGAGCGGATCGAGGGCGAGTGGGGCAAGAAGTGCCCGCGCTGCCGCTACGAGCACTACCCGCACCTGCACCCGGCCACCATCGTGCTCGTCCGCGACGGCCGGCGCGTGCTGCTCACGCGCAAGACGGGCTGGGCGCCGAACCGTTACGCGCTCGTGGCCGGCTTCGTCGACAACGGCGAGTCGCTGGAGGGCTGCGTCGCGCGCGAGATCAAGGAGGAGGTCGGCGTCGACGTGAAGGACATCCGCTACGTCGGCAGCCAGAACTGGCCGTTCCCGAGCCAGGTGATGATCGGCTTCGTCGCCACCTACGCCGGCGGCGACCTCGTCATCGACACGGAGGAGCTGGAGGACGCGCGCTGGTTCCCCTGCGACGCGCTGCCGAGTCTGCCCACGCGCCACTCGATCTCGCGCTTCATCATCGACCACTACGCCCGGCCGTAAGACGACCCGCCGTCGCTCGATCAGTACGAACGGACGGAGGCGCTGGAAAACCGCGCCCACACCATCGACAACCGGGTCGAGTCCCGAGTCGGCGGTCTCTGCGGCCGCTGCCGTCACGCGATCATCTATCGGCGTCGTGGCTATCCGCATTACACGATCGTCTGCACGGCGCTCGACCGCGAGGTGCCCGACGACATCTCCGAGTGCTCGCGCTACAGCGATCCGCGCGCGCTCTCGCTCGGTCAGATGGTCGAGATGGCGCTCGACCTCGATCCCCGGCCGCGGGTCGGTCAGTACCTGTGATGACCGTCTCTACCAGCGCATCCGCGCTGTTCAACCTGCGGCGCACGGCTGCGTGGCCGGTTCTTCGATGTCGGGCCGCGCCAGTGGGTGCAAGACGTCGATCGCATAGGCGACATCGAGGTGATCTCCCGGCCAGCTCGGCATCGCCGTCCGCGCGTGAACGTGGAGCCCCTGAGCGTCGTGCGCCACTAACAGCGCGTTGACGGGATCGCTCGGCACCGCGGCCGGCGGCGGAACTTGCGGCAGTGGCCGCCCGTCAGGTCGCCGGAAGCGGAGCTCTCCATCAGCCTGTCGCTCCAGCTGATAACCGCCTTCGTGCACCGCGCGGTGATGGCGGCGACACAGCAACGCGAGATTGGACAGCGTGGTGGGGCCTCCGTGGGCCCAATGGCGAATGTGATGGCCCTGACCGAACGCTCGTGCGCAGCCGGGGAAGCAGCAGCCCCGGTCCCGGTGCTGCAGAGCCCGTCGAAGCGCCGGCGGAATGGTGCGGGTCCTCGCGCCAACCTCCGTGACATGGCCGTCTGCGTCATGTCGCATGACGACCCGAGTCGCGTCGCAGGCCAAACGCCGGGACGTTTCCGCGGGAACGTGTGTCCCGTCCTCGAGGACCGACTGGCCCGGAGCGTCCGGGTCCGCCAGCACCGGGGCATCGACGTGGACCACGACTTGGTACCGCTCCCCGGGTGTTCCGGGATCGATCCCATGATGGAGCGCCGTTTCGGCGACGAGAGCCAGCGCGTCCGCCTGCTGCTGCGCCATGGTGGGCGTCTCGGCGGGAACGTCGCCCCCGGGCGTTCCTGCGGGAACGTCATCGCCGTGCTTCGCGTGGGCGCGCTGATACAGCGTCTCGCGGGCCGCGGCCAGCGCCTTCACGAGCACGGCGCCGACCTCCGGTGCCAGCCGTCCGCGGATGACCACCATACCGTCTTCGTCTCGATACACATGGAGCGCCCGGCCCCGGTGGCGCCGAGTGCTCTCCCGAGCTTCGGCGATGCGGTCCACCCGGCGCCAGCCGCGGACGATGCGCTCGACGTGCTCGGTGGTGACGCGGGTCAGTGCGCGAACCTTCGCGTACGACAGCTCACCGCGAGCGAGCGCGTGCGCCAGCCGGAGTCGAGTTGCCGACGGCACAGGTCCTCGCGCAGGCGGCGCGACGGCGCTATGCTCGCGGCGGCCATGAACGGGCCTCCGCGTTTCTGTGCCGGCGTCGCGCTGGCCCTCGGCTTCATCCTCGCCGGGTGCGGCAGCGCGACCGTCTCCGCCGCCCGCGACGTTGGCGCCACGCCAGGGGTCGCGCCTCCGACCGTCTACGTGAGGGACTTCGACCTGGACGCCGCCACGATCAAGGTCGAGCGCGGCGTGCTCCCCCTGCCGCCGCCTCCGCCACCGGGACCGCTGGGACGCGTGCTCCCCGCGCCGCCCGGCGCACCCACGGACGCCGCCGGGCGGGCGCGCGAGCTGATCGAGCTCATGTCGAACGCGCTCGTCGACGACCTCGCAAAGGCGGGGCTCGTCGCGCGTCGCCTGCGGGTCGACGAGGCCGCACCCGCTCGCGGCTGGCTGGTGCGCGGCATCTTCACGGAAGTGAACGAGGGTAACCGGCTACGCCGCGCCGCCATCGGCTTCGGCGCCGGGGAGACGCGCCTGCAAGTCGTCGTGGCCGTCGACAATCTGGCGGACGGCGCGCCGCGGCCGTTCTACGAGCTGGACACGACGGCGGCGAGCGGCCCGCTGCCCGGCACCGTGATCACGCTCAACCCGTACGTCGCCGCGGCGCGGTTCGTGCTGGCCGGCCAGGACCTCGAGCGCAACGTGAAGCAGACGGCCGGCCAGATCGCGGCCGACGTTGCCGCGCGCGCCGCCGCCGCTAAATAGCGCGCGCCCGCGTCTCAGGCGCAGGCGAGCGCATAGATGTCCTCCACGCCGTCCGGCAAGCGATGCTCGCGCCACGAGCGGCCGCCGTCCTCGGTGCCGAACACCTGACCGGTGCGGCTGACGCAGTAGACGCGGTCGGCGTCGGTCGGGTGCAGCGCGACGGCCATCATCGTCGTCTCCGCCTTGACGCCGTGATCGAAGCGCTTCCACGTCTCGCCGACGTCGTCGCTGCGGTAGAGCGAGCCGTCCTGGCTGCGCGCGGCGGGGCTGAGGCACGCGTACAGCACGCGCGGGTCTTGAGGGCTGACGCGGATGTCGCGGCCGTACGTCAGCGGCGAGAAGCGGCCCACCTCCATGTCGCGCCAGCGCGCGCCGCCGTCGGTACTCTGGAACAGCCCCATGCGGATGGCGGCGTACGCTACGCCCGGGTTCGCGGCGGTGAGGGCAACGGCGTGGATGTCCAGCATGCCCTCGATCTCGGTGTCGCTCACGATCCGGCTCTTGAGGTGGGGCCGGTCGGCGAGCTTGACGAGGTCCGCGGTGCAGTCGGTCCACGTCTCGCCGCCGTCGTCGGTCTTCATGATGCCGCCGACCTCGAGCCCGGCCCAGATCGTCTCCGGCCGCGCGGGATCCGCGGCCAGCCGCATCACGCGGCACGCGAACCCCATCTTCACGCGCTCGGGCAGGATCGCCTTCGGCAGCCGCCGCCACGTGTCGCCGCCGTCGTCACTGCGAAACACGCCGACCGGCGAGGTCCCGGCATAGATCCGGCGCGGATCGCTCGGATGCACGAGGACCGACCAGACCTGCAGGCCGCTCTCGGGCAGGGCCAGCCGCTCCCAGGAATCACCGCCGTTCCGGCTCCGGTACGGCCCGTCGTGGGTGCCGATATAGATGATGTCGGGGTTCGTGGGGTCGACGGTGATGGCCTGGACCTTGGTCGCCTCGGGCAGCCCCTTGGTGAGCTGCTCCCAGCCGCCGTCGCCCACACGCCGGAAGATTCCCGGACGCTTGCCGGACGTGAACGACCCGACCCCGACGTACACGCGCGACGGCCTCGACGGATTCGCCATGGTGGTGTCCTTTCGTCGGACGTTTCGGCGGTACGATAGCACGCCGGGCCAGACGTGGCCCGCGATCGGGGGCGACATGAGACTCGCGGGGAAAGTGGCGCTGATCAGCGGGGGGGCGCGCGGCATGGGCGCGGCCGAAGCCAAGATGTTCGCGCGCGAGGGTGCGCAGGTCGTCATCGGCGACGTGCTGGAGGCCGAGGGCCGCGCCGTCGAGGCGGAGGTGGCGGCCAAGGGCGGCAAGGCGGCCTTCGTGCGGCTCGACGTGACGCGCGAGGCCGACTGGCAGGCGGCCGTCGCGCTGGCCGAGCAGCGCTTCGGCAAGCTCAACGTGCTCGTCAACAATGCGGGCATCAGCGCGACCGGCCGGGTGGAGGACACGCCGCTCGAGGCGTGGCAGCGCGTGATGGAGGTCAACGCCACCGGCGTGTTTCTCGGCAGCAAGGCCGCCATTCCGGCCATGCGCCGCGCGGGCGGCGGCTCGATCGTCAACATCTCGTCGCAGCTCGGGCTCGTCGGCACGGACATCACGAGCCCGATGTACCCCGCCTCCAAGGGCGCCGTGCGGCTGTTGACGAAGGTGACGGCGATCCAGTACGCGAAGGAAGGCATCCGCGCGAACTCGGTGCATCCGGGTCCGATCGTGACCCCGATGACCGAGAAGCGCCGCGCCGACCCCGCGACCTATCAGCTGATGCTGTCGCGCATTCCGCTCGGCCGGTACGGCGAGCCCGAGGAGGTCGCCTACGCCGTGCTCTATCTCGCCTCCGACGAGTCCGCGTTCGTGACCGGCAGCGAGCTCGTCATCGACGGCGGCTGGACGGCGCAATGAAGCCCGCGGAGCGGGCGCTACGCAGGCGGGACGGTGCAATGAAGCCCGCGGAGCGGGCGCTACGCAGGCGGGACGGTGCAATGACGCCGGCAGAGCCGGCGCTCCGCCGATGCTGGAGGGGGCAATGACGGCTGCAGCGCCGCTGCTGCTGCGCGACGGACTCGTCGGCGGGCGCCGCCAGGACATCGCCATCCGCGACGGCCGCATCGAGCGCGTCGGCGCCGGCCTCGACGCGCCGGGCCACGAGACGCTCGACGTGACCGACCGCCTCGTGCTCCCCGGCTTCGTCGAGAGCCACATCCATCCCGACAAGGCATTCATCGCCGACCGCACGCAAGGGCTGCGCGCGGGCGGGCCGACGCCGCAGACGCTCGTGGCCGAGCTGAAGAAGCGCTTCACCGTGGAGGACATTTACCAGCGCGCGCGCCGCGTGATGGAGCTGGCCGTGCGCCACGGCTGCACGACGATGCGCGCCCACGTCGAGATCGACGCCTTCGTCGAGCTGCGCGGCGTGGAGGCGCTGCGGCGGCTGCAGGCCGACTTCGCGGGCGTGCTCGACCTCGAGCTGATCGCCTTCGCCCAGGAGGGCATCTTCCACGACGCGGTGACGAAGGATCTGCTGCGCGAGGCGCTCAAGGCGGGGCTGAAGACGCTCGGGGGCTGCCCCTACATGGACGGCGATCAACGCGCGCACATCGACTGGTTCTTCGAGACGGCGCAGGCCTTCGGCGTGCCGCTCGACTTCCATGCCGACTCCGGCGACGACCCCGCGCAGCTGACCACGGATTACATCGCCGAGCAGACGCTCGCGCGCGGCATGCAGGGCCGCGTCACGCTGGGCCACCTCTGCATGCTCGACGTGCTCGAGCCGGAGCACCGCGCGCGCGTGATCGGCCGGATCCGCGACGCCGGGATCCACGTCATCAGCCTGCCGGCGACCGAGCTGCACGTGAAGGCGCGCACCGACGTCACGCGCACGTGGCGCGGCGTCACGCGCATCGGCGAGCTCCGTGAGGCCGGCGTCAACGTGTCGATCTCGACCAACAACATCGTCAACCCCTTCACGCCGTACGGCCATCCCGACCTCCTGCGCCAGGCGCTCGTGACCGCGATGGCCGCGCACCTGGGGAACCTCGACCAGCTGGCGTGGCTGCCGGAGCTGATCACGACGAATCCGGCGCGCGCGCTGGGCCTGGAGGGCTACGGTCTCGCCCCGGGCTGCCGCGCCGACCTCGTGGTGCTCGACGCGCGAGACGCGGCGCAGGCCGTCACCGAGCAGGCCGAGAAGCTCTACGTCATCAAGGGCGGACGCGTCGTCGCACGCACCACGCGCACGAGCGAGCTGTCGATCGACCGGCGCGGATAGCGCCGGATGCCCCTGCTCGGCTCGCGAGCAGTTTTCACACCCGTCCTGCTCGCCTGCTACGCCACCACGGCCGCGGTCCACGTGGCCTCGATCGTCCTGAACACGCTGCTGCCGTTCCACGTCGTCGATCTCGGCGGCACGAAGACCCAGGTCGGGCTGCTGTTCTCCGTCATGACCATCGTGTCGATGTTCCTGCGTCCGACGGTGGGCGGCTGGGTGGACCGCTTTGGCGCGCGGCCCGTCATCGCTCCGGGTATCGCCGCCCTCGCGCTGACGTCGCTGGCGCTGCAGCTCGCGACGACGCCGGTCGCGATCATCGTGCTGATGGTTGGCCTCGGCGTCGCCAACGGGCTCATCACCACACCCGCGAGCGTGCTGAGCGCGCTGAGCAGCCCGCCCGCGCACCGCGGCGAGGCGCTCGGGACCTACTACCTCGCCGGCTCGCTCGGCATCGCTGTCGGTCCACCGCTGGCCTTCGGTCTGCGCGCCCTCGGCGGCATGCATCTGGCCTTCGCGGTCGTGACGGCCTTCGCCGTGCTGCTCGCGGTCATCGTGGCGCGGCTGCCGTCGAACGTCGCCGGCCCCGCCGCGGCCGGGCCGCGCCGGCTGCCGCTGATCAGCCGCTCGGCGCTGCCGGTGTCGTCCGCGCTCGTGCTCTCCACCATCGGCCACAGCTCGGTGTTCGCGTTCCTGCCGCTCTATGCCCTGAGTCACGGGCAGACGGCGGCTCTCGCCTGGTTTTTCTTCGTCTATCCCGCGTGGCTGATCACGTGGCGCGCCGTGCTGCGCGGCGTGTCGGACCGTCTCGGACACCTGCGCGTGAGCCTCTTCGCGATGTCGGTGGTCGCCGTCGCCTACCTGATCATCGCGCTGCCGCCGACGCCGCTGTCCCTGGCGCTCGCGGCCGTCGTGCTGGCCAGCGGCAACGCGCTCCTCTATCCCACCCTGGCCGCGCTGGTCGTGGACCGCGCGCCCGAAGCGGAGCGCGGCCTGGCGCTGGGAACGCTCTCGGGCGCGTGGGACCTCGGCGTCGTCGTCGGCTCGGCACTCATCGGCGCCGTCGCCGACCGCTACTCGTACGGCGCCGGCTTCACGGTCGGCGGCGCGTTCGCGGCGGTCGGCGTGGGCGCACTCGCGCTGACCGCCATACGGCGCGGGACGCTTGCGCCGGCGGAGGCGATCGCCGAACGCTAGCTCGCTCCTTGTTCGAGGCGGAGCGGGCTACGGGTATACCTCCCTGCCTGGCGATGGATAGCATGTCCCGAGCCACGGCGTCAGGTCCTCGAGCTGTATCCGACTGAACGTGCGTGTTTCTCGGATTCTGATGTCTTGTGGTGTCTTGTCGAGCGGCTCCGTTGGATCTCTACCAGAGACGATTACATCGATGGCCGCAGTCAAACGGTCGTCATCCTTCTTGTGGATGAGAATTGTCCCAGTGGCTTCAGCGGACGAGGATCCGGCCGCTTGTCGTACCCATGCCGAAGCGCCATGCACGTAGAACAACCTGAGACCCTCCCTCGGGACCTTCAACGGCACATCCGGCTCATACTTCGCGATTTCGATCGTCAGCTTCGTGTACATTTCGTCGTCAATCGTGAAGAACGAACCGGGATCCCAGGTTCGCGCGACAAGGACGAGCGCGCGGCCTCGCTCGATGTGGTGGCCCGCCAACAATCGCTGAACCGCCGGCGGCCGTTCCTCCGACGTCGGACAGTTCTCCGCGATTCTGGCGCTCTCCAGAAAATGGAACCGACTCGAACTGCACCCGACTAAACAGACCGACGCGACTAATCAGTACGAAATCAGAGCGCGTTTCACCATTCGTCCTCTTCAATCTTCGTTCCCCTCGCTCTGTTCGGAAGCGATCCGGCGCGCGCGGGGGTGGCTAGAAGGGACGTTGCGCGAGTGCGACGCGCGTCACGGCATGACCCAGCCGCCGTTCGGCTGCAGCACCTGCCCCGTGAGATAGCCGCCGGCCTCGGCGGCGAGGAACAGCGCGCAGTACGCGACGTCGTCGAGGCTGCCGAGATGGCGCACGGGCAGCTCCTTCATCCGTCGCGCGCGGTACTCGGGCGTCATCACCGCTTTGCTCATGTCGGTGTCGATGCCGCCCGGCGCGATGGCGTTGACGGTGATCCCGTGCTCGCCGACCTCGTGGGCCAGCGCGCGGGTGAGCGCTTCGATCGCGCCTTTGGTCGCCGCGTAGGCGGCGAAGCCGCCGGTGCCGACTCCCATGCGCGCGAGCTGCGACGAGAGATTGATGATGCGGCCGTACGTGCGCTCGATCATCGCGGGCAGCGCGGCGCGCGTGCAGAGCATCGTGCCCGTCACGTTGGTGGCGAACATCCGCTCGTAGGCGGCGATCGGCGTGTCGGCGAAGGCGCCGCGGTCCATGATGCCCGCGTTGTTCACGAGGATGTCGAGACGGCCGAAGCGCATCAGCGTCGCGTCGATCATCGCGCGCACCTCGCGCTCGCTGGACACGTCGGCCTTCACGGCGAGCGCGCGACGGCCGGCCTTCTCGATCGTCGTCACGACCTCGGCCGCTCCCGACGCGCTCGCGTTGTAGTTGACGACGAGGTCGGCGCCCTCCTGCCCGAAGGCCAGCGCGATCGCGCGGCCGAAGCCGCGGCTGCCGCCCGTCACCAACGCCACGCGCCCGTCCAGTCGTCCCATCGTCACGATCCGCGCCGAGCGCGTCCGCCACCGCCGCGGCCGTGGCCCTTGCCGGAGCCGGGCGCGGTGGTGGCGTGCGGCCCCTTGTCCTCGGCGTGCTGTTCGACGGTCTCTTCCGAGGTGCGCACGTCGCTCGCCAGCCGCTCGAGGTCGGCGCCGTGCGCGCGCGCGACGCTCTCCCAGTCCCGGCCGCCGCGCATCTCGGCGACGAGGGCCTCGAACGGCGCGTGCGTCTCGAGGGACAGGCGATTGGCGATGAGCAGATCGCCCCAGCCGAGCCCGGTCTGTGCCCGCTGCGCGCGCAGCGCCTCGGCCGACATGCCGAGCTTGCGCGACAGATGCCCGAGCACGACGCGCTCGCCGTCCGGCTCTTCCGCGGCGGCCTCGATCGCCGCCGCCCGCTCGGCGAGCGTCACCGACGGCTCCGAGACGGCGGGCGGCAGGGGCGCGGCCGGCGGCGGTGGTGGCGCCGGTGGCATTCCCGACGGCGGCGGTACCGCGCCGGCGCCGACGAGAGCCAGCGCCAGCGCGGCGAGCGACGCGGCGTGAGCGACGCGGCTCATCACGTGGGCAGCCCAAACAGCGACGTCATCCGCTCCGTCTTCAGCATCTCGGCCATCGCCTCGTCGGACGGGCGGCGCTCGAAGCGCTCGGCCGCCTCCAGGACGCTCGGCAGCAGGGTGAGATCGCCGGCCGTGTTGAAGAACGCCGATGGCAGCATAATGCACCTGGTTCCGGAGAGCATTGCGGCAACGACAGGACAACATAGCTACAACGAGGTGCTGCCACTAATGTTGATTCGTTACTGCGGCCCTGGGCTGCTCGGGCTGGGGATTACGGCCCTTCTCGCAGGCTTCATGAGCGGCATGGCGGGCAATGTCAGCGCATTCTCTACGGTGTGGACGTATGATATTTACGGCGCGTTCATCAACAAAAAGGCTAGCGATAAGCACTATGTCGCGATGGGCCGATGGTCGACCGTGATCGGAATGTTGGTGTCGATCGGCACGGCGTACCTCGTGATGCATGCGGCGAGTATCATGGACTACGTGCAGGCGCTGTTCAGCTTTTTTATCGCGCCGCTGTTTGGAACCGTGCTGTTGGGAATGCTGTGGAAGCGGGCGACGCCGGCGGGCGGATTCTGCGGGTTGCTGGCGGGGACGCTGACGGCCATCGGGATTTTCTTGTCCATGAAGATCGATCATAATTTGGTGGCGGTGTTCGCGTTGTCCCCGCTGGCCAAAGGATTGGCGCAGGATATGTACCAGGCGCTGTGGTCTTGCATGGTGTGCGTGATTGTGACGGTGGGCGTGAGCCTGGCGACTACGCCGAAGCCCGTCGCGGAATTGACAGGATTGGTTTACGGCTTTACGCCGATACCCAAGGAAGAGAATGTGCCGCTGATGCACAAGCCGATTTTCTGGGCGGGCGTGGCGGTGGCGCTCTTTGCCGTTCTTCAGTTGATCTTCTGGTAGGGAGCATGAGCGAAAGGCACCACATTATTCCGGTGTGGTTTTTTGTGGGATTGTTGTTGTTTATTTATGGCGCGCTGATTTTTATGAGCGGCTTGGCGGAATGGCGGAATCCGCCGCCAACGATACTGGCGAACTTGCATGCGC
>Ga0137418_10001558_pt1 | contig 21145 bp, 30 predicted proteins | sample CZODoug3_1_2_16f_FD_122242 | JGI IMG/M metagenome (GOLD analysis project Ga0137418, IMG submission 122242) | Vadose zone soil fungal communities from Angelo Coast Range Reserve, California, USA - CZODoug3_1_2_16fungal (Hybrid Assembly) | ecosystem: Environmental > Terrestrial > Soil > Vadose...
CTCGAGCACTATCTGAAAATAAGGGGGTTGTTTACGAAAATTCCTTTCAATAAACCCTATCTCGGCGGCAAGGAGCTGTGGAACATCGCCCAAGCGCACGCTAAGGGTCAGATGGCTGGCGACGGCAGCTTTACCAAGCAATGCCAGCGCTGGCTCGAGCAGCGCACTGGCTGCCGCCTGGCGCTACTGACGCACTCCTGTACTGCCGCACTGGAAATGGCCGCCATCCTCGCCGACATCAAGCCCGGCGACGAGGTGATCATGCCGTCCTACACGTTTGTCTCCACCGCCAACGCCTTCGTGCTCCGCGGTGCGGTGCCGGTTTTCGTGGACATTCGGCCCGACACGCTGAATTTGGACGAAACAAAGATCGAAGCCGCGATCACTCCACGCACTCGTGCGATCGTGCCCGTGCATTATGCCGGCGTGGGGTGCGCGATGGATGTCGTCATGGCGATCGCGGATCGGCACGGGCTGCTGGTGATCGAGGACGCGGCGCAGGCGATCCTGTCGAGTTATCAGGGCCGTCCACTCGGATCGATCGGCCACTTGGGGACCTTAAGTTTTCACGAGACGAAGAACATCATCTCCGGCGAGGGCGGAGCGCTGCTGATCAACGACCCGGCGCTCGTCGAGCGCGCCGAGATCATTCGCGAGAAGGGCACGAATCGCAGCAAGTTCTATCGGGGGCAGGTGGATAAGTACACTTGGGTCGATATCGGGTCCTCCTATCTGCCAGGCGAGATCATCGCCGCTTTCCTGTGGGCGCAGATGGAGGAGGCCGATGCCATTTCTGCCCGTCGATTGTCGATTTGGGAGCGTTATCACGCGGCTTTTGAATCGCTCGAGAATAAGGAACTGGTGCGCCGCCCTATCATAGCGGACGGGTGTGCGCACAACGCGCATATGTATTACCTGTTGCTGAGGGATCTCAAGGATCGGACGGCTTTCATCGAGGCGATGAAACGAGCGGAGATCAACTGCGTGTTTCATTATGTGCCGCTTCACTCGGCACCGTACGGGCGACTGGTGGGTCGAGCGCACGGTGCGCTTCCGGTAACAACTGACATAGCCGATCGGTTGGTGAGGCTGCCGTTGTGGTTGGGACTGGAGGAGCACCAGGAGTACGTGATTACAGCGCTGAAGCGGCTGCGTCGAGAATGAAAGAATGGCGTTGAGCGGTAAAATGTAAGCGTCATCCCGAGGCCGCGTTGACATCGCAAGGATCATTGGCCAGTGGTAGCTGGATGCGTACTGACAACTAATCCTTTTGCTATTTCCGTCGAGTTTGGCTTCTGGGGGTACGCAAGATGGATGGTGTTCATGTAGATCGAATGGCTATCCGACACCGAGACTCCCAGTAGAAGATCATTGGGATCGGCGCCTGCCTGCCACAAATTCATATCGAGCGCGTATCCCGCCTTCGTAGTCACGTCGGTATCTCGGTATCCCGACCACGTGATAGCTCGAAGCGGCTTAAATGGAAATGCGATTTTCTTGCTCTCGGACCGACTCTCTGCGCTGTCGCGGCTAGCCTGGCAGATCTGAATGGTGGATTTGTAGAGCAGTGTTCCGTCGAGCTTGACCTCCAGGACCAATGCTCCAGCGCCGCAATTTACAAACCAAAACCAGACGCGCCGCTCTTGACTCGCTACTGGTCTGACTGCCATCGCCAGAACAAATCCGAGAAGCAGTAACATTGCTTTCACAGGACTGCCCACCGGCGTTCAGGCCGCAATCCCGATGGGTCGAGCAAGCCGCTCGGCAAGGCTCCAAGGCAATAGCTCGTCGACGCGGTTGATCGGATGCTCAGCGATGTGCTCGAGGACGTAACGCAAATAGGCCTCTGGATCCAGGCCGATGAGCTTAGCGGAGCCGATGAGTGAGTAGATCCCTGCGGCCCGCTCCCCGCCGGTATCGGCACCGGCGAAGAGATGGTTCTTGCGGCCGAGGGCGATCGCCCGCAGAGCACGTTCTGCCGCATTGTTGTCGAGCTCGGCTCGCCCGTCATCGCGATAGCGACGGAGTGCTTCCCAGCGTGAGAGCGCGTAACGAATCGCGCCGGCGAGCTCGGACTTCTTCGAGAGCTTGCGCACCGTGGCGATGAACCAAGTATGCAGATCCGCGAGCAAGGGGCCGGCGCGTGCCTGGCGTACCGCGCAGCGCTCATCGGGGGGTCTACCACGGATCTCGTTCTCGATCGCGTAGAGCGCGCCGATCCGATCAAGGGCTTCCTTGGCGATCGGTGACTGGTTCGCTTCGTGAAGATCAAAGAACTTGCGTCTGACGTGCGCCCAACAGGCCGCTTCCCGGATCCGACCGCCTGCAAAGAGGCGGTCAAATCCTGCGTAGCCGTCGGCATGCAGCACGCCGACAAAATCTGCCAGGTGCCTGCGGGGATGTTCGCCCTTGCGATCCGGGGTGTACCGGAACCACACCGCCGGCGGCACCGGGCTTGCCCACGGTCGCTCATCGCGCACGTAGGTCCAGATCCGCGCGGTCTTGGTCTTCCCAGTCCCCGGAGCGAGCACCGGGTAAGGGGTGTCATCGGCGTGCAGGTGGGTGCCGCTTACGACGTGGCGCCCCAGTGCATCCACGAGCGGTTCCAGAAGTGCATGCGCCCCGCCGACCCAGTCGGCGAGTGTCGAGCGATCCAAGTCCAGCCCCCCACGGGCGTAGATCTGGCTCTGCCGGTACAGCGGCAAGTGATCGGCATACTTAGACACCAGCACATGCGCCAGCATCCCGGGCCCTGCCAACCCACGGGCAATGGGTCGCGAGGCGGCCGGTGCTTGCACGATCTTCTGGCACCGTGTGCAGGAGAGCTTCGGCCGCACGTGGCGGATCACCTTGTAGCGCTCGGGGATGTACTCGAGCATCTCCGAGACGTCCTCGCCGAGCAGGCGCATGGCACTGCCGCAGTCCGGGCAGGTGCAAGGCTGATCGGTGGGAAGCGGTGAGTGAAGATGCGTCTCGCGCGGCAAATGCGCTGGCAACGGCCGCCGGACCGGCTGCTCGCGTACCACCGGCTGTGCGACCGCTGGAGAAGGTTCCGCGGCTTCGGCAGCTTCCAACTCTTCCAGCGTCAGCTCAAGTTGCGCGATCTTGTCGTTCAGCGCTTCCGAGGAGCGCCCGAACTGCATCCGCCGCAACCGTGCCAGCTCCAAACGCAGTCGTTCAATCTCAAGCTTATGGGAGCGCAGTTCCCCGCGTATCTGCTGGAGTGCAGCCTCTTTCTCGGTCAGCAGCCGCTTGAGTGTCTCAACGTCGTTGGGCAGATCACGCACGCGTGGCACGCAGGCAATTTTACACGATGCGAGCGCGAGATGCTCATGAAAGTGCTTCAAAAATAGGTGTTTTTGATGTACTCACACGGCGAGCTGCGGATCATACGTGCGCGCGGGTCGTCGCCAATCGATACCCTCGAGCAGCATCGAGAGCTGCGCGCCGGACAAGGCCACAGTGCCGCAAGTCGCTTGCGGCCACACGAATCGTCCGCGCTCAAGTCGCTTCGCGAACAGGCACAATCCATCCCCGTCCCACCACAGCACCTTGATCCGATCCCCACGTCGACCGCGGAAGACGAACAGTTGCCCGGAGAACGGATCCTCCGAGAGTTGCAGTTGCACGAGTGCGGAAAGTCCATCGAATCCCTTCCTGAGATCGGTGACGCCGGCGGCCAGCCACACCTGCACTCCGGCGGGAAGAGCGATCATCGCCGACAGAGTTCTTCGACGAGTCGATCGAGAATGCGCGTCGCCACTTTACCGTGGATGCGAACGCGTCCGCCGCTCGCCAGATCGATCTCCAGGAAATCCCCTCGCGGCTTCCTGGCCGGGACGGTCATGTTGTGCTGTCGTCGCTTGTATGCTCGCTTCGGCACTACCGTGGGAGACGTCACTTTGACCGGCAGTAACGGCGCCGCCGGCGTCGCGGGGTTCGTGTCCAGTAGTCCCTTCTGGTACAACCGCCGCCATCCGAAAACCAGGTTGGCGTTCACCCCGTGCGCACGCGCCACGATCGCGACCGAGGCGCCGGGCTTGAGGCTCTCCTCCACAATCCGGCGCTTCTCCCCGTTCGTGCGCAGGCGGCGTGGTCCGCTGCGCCGGCCAAGCGCATCCGTCGTAACCACTTCAACGGAGGTGTCCATCTGCGCTCCACGCGGACACGTACTACGTGTCCGCTTACGGAGACGCATCATCAGCGAGGAGTAACCTAAGCGTTACGCGGTAGAGACCGGACGCTTACCTCTAATTCGCTCATTCCGATACTGTTCGTGTCAGCCATGTGCGTCCTCCCGTGGATGCATTTGGTTAGGTGCGTGGCGACGTTCGAGCGCCGCCACGTGCCGTCACTATCCCACGATCATCGCTCGCTGTGTGCACTATTTGACACTACGTGTTAGATGTTAGCTTCTGCTAACTTCTTTAGCTGTTTCCAGCATTTGCTAAAAAGAATTCGCTATTCATCTGCGCACACATCGGTGTGGACTAGTCGGACCCGGCGTCTCATCCTGCCACTGTCGCAATCCATTGCAATAAAACATGGCATCGGTACGAGCTTCTTCGGAATCCCTGGCGGGAACAAAAGTCACAAGGTTTTGCTGCTCCTCCGAGAGATTGTTTACCTCAGCAAACGCGGCTGACATCTTGTAATCGACTGCGCCAGTTGTCGAACTAGACGCCGAAGAAGTCTCGAAGTCACTCGCCGGAGGCTCCCAGTGCTCTTGCGCCTGGTGTCCCGCACCGCATCCGCAGCACGCCAATACGACGGCGAGTACGATTCCGATTCTTATCACGACTGTCGCCTTCCTGTGACCCGAGTATGCCTTGCGACCTAAGCGCTCATTCAACCGCTACGCAGCCGCTCACCTGGTTAGGCGCACCCCTTGGCAGTGTCTGCAAAGATTGTCCCTATCCAGTTGGTGGCTGGCCTTCGCCCATAGCGTTGTGAAGACGTTGGACGCCACGTCGGTTGAGCGTTGCTTCGCCGACTCCGGGCAAATTGACCTTAAGGCTGGAGGATGCGGACAGAACCGCTGCCGCGAGATCCTCGGCGGGGTGACGCACCGGCCCCGATCGCGGGCCAGCGACGAATAGATCCTTCGACAATTGCTCAAGTAATAGAGCCGGGATTGGAGCCTTGTTCTGCTGCTCCCATTCCATGGCAGTCTCCACGACCCAACTAGCTCGATCGATGTCCAAGCTCATGCGCTTCAATCGGAATTCCTCATCCGCGTGCTGACGGAACCACTGATCAGCCCATCTGATGTAGAGAATAAAGACGGCGATAGTCGTTACTGTGCCGACCGCAATCCGAAGCACCGCCGACGAAGTTACAGCACCATCGCCAGCGCGCCACAATTCAAGCGCCAGATACACAACGAGTAGCACCAAAAGCGAAAGATAGAGCGCATGCACCACAATTCGCTTTGAGGATGTTCCCCTCGTTAGTCGGAACTCCTTGCCGCTTTCCGAGAGCGCCTTTAGTAGTTCAACTCGCAGCGCCCGCCTTGCGTGGCGGCTCGCGCGATCATCGAGACTCTTTTCACGCGCATCTAGCTCGGCCGATCTCGCTTCGATCGCCTCACGCTGCACCCGAGTGGTCACCTCCAGTTCGGCACTTCGCGCCGCAAATGTCTCATCGAGCTTGGCGGTCCTAGCATCGAATCGTTCATCGAGCTTCTGGCGGTACTTGTCCGTATCCTCGGTGAGCGTTTGGTTTAGCGTCTCCAGGCGTAGCAGCCCAGATTCGCGCGCTCGGTAGAACTCCGCTAATTCGTGACCTAGCAGCCGATCGATGCTCTCCGCACGTGCATAAGTTGGAAACTGCGAATGCGTGGCCGCCAATATCGTTAGTAGTTGAGCTGCATCCAAGTTTTCCGGGAAATTCAGGGTCACCTTATCCGTAGATGCAGCGGGGCTGCGGATAACGTACACAGACACCCTGCCCGCCGAAAGACCAATGCGATACGCTATCGACCCACCAATCGGTGCGAGAGAGGCGATTACCGGGTCCTTAGCAGCGTCCTCTAGCGGGACGTTAATCTCAGGGCCATGCCCATTCGCAACTGTGACAAACAATCGAAAACTTTGATTCTCCCATTTAGCGTCGTGCGCAATCTTCCCGAGCGAAGCGATTACGTCACGATCTGTCTTTCTAAACGTGTCCCACTGATTCTCTGCCACCTTGATTGTCCTTGCTCTAGGGCTACTCTGAATGCTGCTGCTGCTATCTACCGAGGCGATCTTATTACGCGACACATCCAGTCGAGCACGTCCTCAACCAGAACCCCGAATCCCGTCCGTGCGGCCTGTGCGCGCGGCTCGGATGAATACCACGTTAGTTAGTTAGTTCAGCTTGAGAGTCGGGAAGAAATGATGAACAGCAATCGGAAGGGCCGCCAACACTATGCCTGCCACTACCGCTGCCACTACCGCGATAAGGATTCCCTTTACTACTGGGTCGCTGTGCCAGCGACCTGAAGCAACCACATTCCTATTAGCGGTGACATCCCCTTTTGCGCCTTCGATGACAATGCCTTCTTGGCGATCGAAAACCGCATTCTGATTCGCTTCCGCATCACCGCAATCAGTGATGCGAATTCCCACTGTGCCCTTTTTCCTTCTCATGGCTAGCTTCTATTTTCGGCGGTTTCGTCTGCCGTCAATTCGGAGTTGTTTGATAGGTGAGTGGCTTGCCAACGATGCCGTCACTGGCAACCCGGACACGCAGGCGACGGCTGCATCATGTAGCGTTTGCCACGTTCACCGTGGCGATTGGGTCTCAATATTCGCACTAATCACCGCGATCCGAGGATCCTTGGCGAGGATGTTGCGGATCGCATCATCTGACGCGTCGCGGGTGATGAATGCCACATGGGGTGGGTTAAAGTTTATGCCCGCCAAGCCCGCGTTGATTTCCGCGCATAGCGCTGTGGCAAGGCGCCAGGTGGTTTCTTTAGATGTTGGGAGTAACTCCGGCAGAACCTTTGGTGCATCAGGACCGGTGCGAGCAACGGAAGCAAGGTCGGCTTCTTTCTTAAAGATCACATAGAATGACCCCGGACTTCGATGCGTCGAATCAAAATTCGCCAGAGTGGCATCGGCAAGCGTCCAGGTTGAATACGACGCCGCTAGCATCAGAGCAGCCATTAGAAGAACTGGCGTTCGTTTGGATTTCGCTGCTTCGGGGTTACGCTGCAACAACATTAGTGTGTCTCCTCTAGGCCCGAAGACCGCCCCGCGCCTCGACTCTCGCGACGGTCAATTGAAAAGCAAATTTAATATGAATGCCCACATTTTACGGAAGGCATCCTGAAATGGACCACCAGTGGGGCCCCCAACCGCATTATCGCTCCCTGTGGGCAGCGGTAGGTGCGCGAGCCGATTGGGGGCCGTGTATGGACATTGTGAGCTGCCAAGGTAGTAGTTAGTGGTTGTCGTGCCATTACTTGTAGCACATCCAAGTATCTGGCCCGTGAGCGCCGCGTTTATCAGTGCGCTCTTGACGTCGGATTGTACGGCGTGTGCATGCGTCTGAAGATACATCGCCGCCATGCCGGAAACTATCGGCGCGGCAAAGGACGTTCCGTCCGAGAGTTGCGAGTCTGTATCGTTCAAATTGGTCGCGCCGATGATTTGCACTCCCGGCGCAAAGACCGCAACACAGTTCCCCATGTCCCAAACTTTTGAAAGTCCCCCGACGGAATCGTACCAAGCGTTCGGATTGCTCGCAATTGAACTTCCAGTAGTCCCTCGATAGATGGCGGAGCCTCCGACGGCGATGATCGCTGGCACGTCTACGGGGCTTACCGCTTTGGAACCGCTGCAGGGATCCTCTCCTATGATGCCATTGAACCCAGGCACGGTCCTCTCGCGAAAGTCGGGAACAGCGGTCACCACTATGAGTCCGGCAGCAATCGCCTGCGAGATCGTGTCGTCGTATGTGGTATCCACTGCCCTGGGGCCAACCGACAAATTGATGACTTGCGGTCCATTCCAATGGAATCGCTCAGTATTGATGATGTACTGCACAGCAGCTATTAGGGATCCTGTGTTTCCGGGGCTGTCGCAGGATTGGTTGAAGTTACCGCTGCCGAGTACGATAAACCCGGCAACATTGACCTCTTTCGCAACTCCATAGTTGACGCCTCCGGCAGCACTCGCGACGTGCGTGCCGTGCCCAAGGCAGTCCTGAACCTGATTGATCTGCGGCGGATTGCCTGGCTGCTGAATCGCAAGTCCGCAGCCCCCCATGGTCGCCAAGCCGGCAACGCAATCAAGGACAATACTTCCTGCGCGCCCTTGAAATTCCGTATGGGTGGTCCGCACTCCGGTGTCGAGAATATAGATCCTTACCCCTCTCGCGGTGTTATCGAAGAGGTAGGTGTTCGGGAAATTCAACCCTTCCGGCGGCAGTGCTCCGTTGCTAAGCCGGCTTAGGCCCCATGGGGCTTGTTGCTGTGGATTCGGAACACTCTCTAGCCTCACCTCAATATTTGCAGAAACCGTCTCTATTCGAGGGTCTAACGCGACCACACTACGCATTTCGTCATCCGAAGCCCCGTCGACGAGAAAAGCTCTATGTGCTCCAGCAACATTGACGCCCGAAACGCGGCCGCCATGCATTCGGCCCATCAACTGAGAGCCCATTCGTCTTACGGCTTCTGCTCGCGCCGGGATCTGACCTGAGGCGGCGGTCTTACTCTCGTCGCCTACTATGCTATCCGGGGTAGCCTCGCCTATTACATCTTCAAATTCGGACAGATCAGCATCGGACTTCAGAATCACGTAAAACGATCCAGCCGCACGATGCTCCGCATCAAAGTTTGCGAGCCGAGCCAAAGGCATGGCCCGCACTTGCGCCGTCACGGCCACTAAGCCACATAACAGGGGGATGAACGTAGGCACCTTGCTCCGACGGAAGTGTGTCATCTGACGGTTTCCTTCTCTTCGGTCTGTCTCTCTTGTGACTGATGGCCCACGTGTTCCGCATGTGCGCACGAGGCGCTCGCAGACGCCGCGAGCGTGCGCCAATAGCAACTTGGCGGCCGAGAATCTGCCTCGCTGGTGCAGGGCTCAGTTGTGCATGATCATCGCCTGAACGTAGCAATAGCTCGTCGCCGTATCGAATAGGACATCTACCGTTTTGCCCAAAGCCGACGCTTGCATCGCCACGGCCAAAAGACTTCGCGCACCTGTGTCGGTTGTAGTGGTGCCATTGGGCGCTGCGTTCACCGTAGTGTAAAAATACTTATCGGGCGTAATCGTGCTCGTGCACGCTGAGGGATTGGAACTGAGCGTCATTACAAAAGATCCCCCGTTATACGGATAGATAGTCTTGATGGTGACGCCGTTCAACCAATACGCGCTTGCTTCGACTGTTCCGGCGCAGCAAGCAAAGCCCGCAGCAGCTACCATTGAAAGCAATGTTCTATTCATTTGGAGTCCTCCCAGGTTCGAGTAAATTGTTAGCCTGACCCGCACCGTCCCTCATCTAAGAGTGAGCATCTTGCGCCACTCGGCTTCACCGATCTCGTTGCCGCCACCAAACGCCACCGCGTATGGATGCACCTCGCGAACGTAGTCGCCTGACCAATCCTCGGCGTAGTCCCATTGCGAAAACAGGAGGTGCGGCCGACCATCGAGCACGTAGCACACGGCTTCCGGAGGCATTGGTTCGTTCAGTCGCTCGCGAATTGGCTTTCGCCGAATGCCTGGTATCGACTCGCGTTCGACCCACAGAGCTTGGTCGTCAGGATCGACCATGATCGTCGGCATAATTTAGACCCCTAAAAATGCAAAACCCCGCACCGGGCGGGGTTTCGCTTTAGGTGGACTAGGAGTCCTCACGTCTGAATTCTACTCCTACAGGCGCACGGGTGCACCATCTCGCTGTTATGTCGCGCCAGGCCGCTACGCGGCGGCACCGGCGGCTTTTGCCGCCTGATGCATATCAAGCTCAGCGATGCGCCGGCCCAAGCGCTCGATTTCCTCGCCTTCGAAGGCGGTACAGCCCAGATGAGTCGTGCCGTCGGCCTTTACGCGCGTCAGGCGGTAGCCCCAAGCGCTCGATTTCCTCGCCTTCGAAGGCGGTACACCGATGTAGATACGGTCCTCCGGTGTGGCTTTCCAGTCGTGCCCCTTGGCGCGAATGCGTCCGTAGTGTGTCACCAAGTCTCGAGCGGACTCGAGACTAAGCGTATCGTTGCGAGAGGTCTCCATGTAGTACCCTGAGTAGTACGCGTGCGGGGCATCAGTGATGCGTACTAGAGCGAAATGACGGTCGCGAATCTCCCATGGTAGCTCCACCGGCTCGCCCGCGCGCCAGCGGTCTACGAGACTTTGGAGCTTAAGCTTCTTGTCGCACTTCGGGCGCACACGACTCACTCACCTAATCGGGTAGTCCTATTCTGAGACGGGCTGGAGCCAGGTATCCATGCACCCGGCGCAGCCGCATTCGACTTCGCTTCCTCCGGGACGGCGGGCACGCGCTTTTCATCCGCAGCGATGCCGGCGAGCAGCACCAGCACGTCGTGGTACTCGTTCATTGTCCGAGGAGCGTGCTCGTGCCCACGTTCTGCGTGCCCGGACTCGCCGCGCCAGCCATCGCAGCGGCGGCAGCCGGATTCATCGCGGCGGCATTCCTGCGCCTGAACGCGTCAGCGGTCGGTGCCTTCGCTTCCTGCGGCGTGGCGGGCATGCTCGGGCTGCCCTTGAGCAAGGATGCAGCCGTGCCCGCCGTCGCAGCGGTCGCGCCGACAATCATTGCAATCTCTCCGATCCCCAAATCAGCCATTACAGAGTCTCCTTACGTAAATCGTCTCGCAGGGCGCGTAGCCCATACGCTCGAGCATCGGTCCGAGATCAAGCTCAGGGCGTCCGGCTTTCGTCCGTCGGGCCAGCACCTGCACACCTTCCGCAGCAAGCTGCGCCTCGACGAACCGCATCAACCGCACACCGACCGCCTTGCCGCGGTGCTCGGGCGCCACGTAGAGCAGATCCTCGCTGGCTTCCACAACCTGACGGTGCATGGAAGTCGTCACGTAGCACACCGAGTAGCCGATCAGGCTGCCATCACGGCGAGCCGTGTAGACGCGCAGCATTCCGAGCTGCTCGAGCTTCTCGTACGCGGCCAGGTTCGGCGCGAGCGGCATCTCCTCAGCAAACACCGCTGTCTCCGCGTGATGAGCCGCCAGCATCGGCGCGATCTCCTCGCGCACCGTTCCGCTCAGCTCGCGCTGAAACGTAACCATCGCCGCTGTACGTTCAGAATGTCGAAAACGCTGCAGTCGGGCTGCGTCAGTGCCTTGAGCAGCCGATTGTCGAGTACAGTCTGCTGAGCGGCCGTCAGCTCGATGTTGAGCTGATTCTCGATCGTTCTGCGGATTGCCTCGAGCAGCAGCAGTTCCCTGCGACTCATACGTCACCGCTTCGCGCTCCGGGTACGCAGGAAGTGGCGAGCCAACACCACAGCATCAGCAATGACAATTGCTATGCAGGCAACGAGGATCATCGCCGCGCCTCCGTAGAATCCTTCAGTGTCTCGGCAACCACTTCTCGCACTCGCCGGAAAAGCGCCTCGCGCTGCGGCAACAGCTCGTGTCGCCTGCACAGGCGACGCTCAAGTTGACGCATGAACGCATTGCACTCCTCAGTGATGAGGCGATCGGAGGCTTTCATGTCACAACACCTCGAAAGACTTCGGATAGATATAGCCGCCCACACCCTCACGCTTCACGCCGGGCGGCGTAGGCGGGGGATTCGCGCGCTGAATCTCGGCGTTGGTCGTCAGCTCGCCGCTGTGCGCCTTGCTGGCGCCGGCTGACGGCGTGTCGCCGCTAACCTGAATCTGGCTCTCCATCGAGCGCGTCTCGGGTTCGTACTGCTTGTCGATGCGAGCAAGACGCTCGTTCTCACGCCAAGGCTTCTCGAAGTCACGGGCGAAGGTCGGTTCGGGTTGCTTAGCCATGTTCAATGTCCGTCGTTCGGTGGAAAACTAAATCCCCGCGGCGGCACGACGAGCGTGTTCACGCCGTTGACGATTTGCCACACGCCGCCCGCATAGCAGCAACCTGGCTGTGAGCCATCTTGTTTGCTGCCAGCGGGATTCGGACCCACGTCAGGCAACGGACCCATGTCAGGTGCCGTGTCCATCAGCGCACCGTGTACCCGCTCGGGTAGCAGTTCGGCGGGTCGATGTTCGCGGCCGACTCTGAGGGCAACACGAAGCAATCGAACGCGCCCGCGGTGAGCGGTCCCGTTCCTACGGTGTACTGCAGACCGAGGTAGCGTTGGCCGAGCTTGTTGATGAACGAGCGCGGGACAGCCAGCCATATCTGCGCACCGGCAACCAGGACGGCCTTCGGGATTGCATCGGACTGACCGAGGATCGTCGGCGTTGACAGGTTGGCGCTGACCGAGGTGATGACCTGAAAGTTCACCGTCGCGGCGCCGGCAGCGGTCACTGTCGTCGCCACGCGGATCAGGATCTGTGCCTCGTCGCCCGAACCGATGTCGCGCGCCTGGCCGAGATCGATCGTGTTCGTGCTGACCGCCGAGGCTGTCACGGCCTGAGCAGCGGAGAGGGTTAGGGATGCATCTGTGATCATGGTCTGTGTGTCCTTACTTGCGCGCTATCAGCGTGCACTTGAGAGAAGTCGTTCCATCCCCGGCCGTGCAGTTGGGTCGCACCAGCAGAGGGCGCTCCTTTACCGGCTTGTTCACGTTGAGGGCGGCCATGGTGAGCGCGGCGCCCGTGTCATCGTTCAACGTCCACCATGTGGTGCCGCCATCAACCGAGCCTTGCCACGTCACTGAGCCACCAACGCCGAGCGTGCCGCTCACGAGGGATGCGAGCCACGGCCCGGTGGCGTTGTCGATCGGTGCAGGCTGGCCCGTGTCGCCGTTCGCCAGCGTCCACGTGAATACCAACGCGGAGCCGATGACGCCCTGGCCGGAGGTTGCGAAGTTCTGAACGCTCACGAGCCCGCTTCCCGACGTCCCATAACGGCGTCTTCTAAGGCTCTCAGCAGCGCGAAGCGTTCCTCATCAGTAACGATCAGCGTCTTAATCGCAGCGCCATCAGGGCCGCTGATCTCCTGCACGAGCCTGTCGCCGTAGCGCTTGGGCGCGAGCTTCGAGAGAATCCACTTGCGCGTATCCACCATCAGGCGGGAACGCTGCACTGCGGTTTGATCGTCGGTCTGCCGCGCGTCGTCAGCGATCTCGAGAAGACGATCGGTCATCGCATCGAGGCCCAAGTCACGTGCGCGGGCGTAGGGTTCCGCGAATCCTTCGACGTTCTCACGTGCCCATCGCCGCACGTTGGACTCGTCCGGCATGTGAACGTCTTTACAGATTGATCGCAGAGATTCGCCCGCCTCGAGGCGTGCAAGGATCTCTGCGGCAAGCTCGGATGAGTAGCCGCTCACAGCCGACCCCTTGAGCGCTGCTCGCGTGCCGCGGCTGCGAGAATGCGCACCACAACGGGGTTGGTCGTGAGGTGGAGCTTGTCAAGTAGCGCAGTCATTCGCGGATCTCGGCTCGCGAGCGTGAAGGCGTCTGTCAGGTCGGCATGACTTGCCGTATCAGTCAGATCAACCGGTGTGCCAATCTGATTCACGATGGTCCGTAGGTCGTCCGGGTTGAGGCCCGCGTCATGCGCCATACCTGCGACGGCGTTGCGGACGAGCGCGAGTTCGGGAGTCGCCGCGCACACAACGTCGCCGTCTTGTGTCGTGATCTCGATGAAATCCTTAGTTCGAAGCCCCATAGCTTCGTCGTACGTCGCCGCATACACCAGCGGGGCACTCTCGCGCAGCTTCGCGATGTTGGCGGGTAGGGACTCGGTCAACGCTTTCGGGGTAGCCGCCTCAAGTTCACGGGCAGCAGTCTGGCGCGCCTTTTCTGCTGCATCAGCGGCTTCACGCGCTTTCTGCGCAACGGGGTCCGGGGCTTCAGAAGTGCGATACATTCGCGCCGCCTGGTCGTTCCAGTGCGAGGGAGCCGCAGCAGCCGGCACAGTGGGTGGCATGGGCATGACCTCCGCACTGGCCGGCGCTTTGGCTTCCACAGCGCCGCGCGTTGCAGGATCGGTTTGGGCACCGCGCGTCTGCACCGCAGAATCCATAGTCGGGTAGAGTCTGCTGGCGCGCGCTGCGTCGGCGGCTCGTTCGGCTTCACTGAACACAGGTCAACCCTTCTGCGTGATCGAAACGCGCAGAACCGGTATTGATGCTGGCTCAAGCGGTACGGCAGCGGCGTACATCTCAGGCAGACGCGCGTTGAGTACCGTCACGGCATGCCAAGCTGCCTTCGCGAACGTCGGGTTTCCGCCTAGCTTTGAGCCCATCTGTGAGGGCGGCATCACTGCGCCCGTGAGGGAAGCCTGCAGGATCTGGCCCAACGCGTGAGAGAGCGCCGTTGAGAAGTTGTGGTCAGTGCCCCGGAGGATGTCTACAACGTGGCTCAGCCATCGGTGGCACTGCTGCGGATCTGAGGTCGCGAGGCACTGAACAGCCGACTCGATAGCGAGGCTGTCAGCTTCGAATTCCTTGAACCGCTTTGAGACCAACGCCACGGAGGCATCAGCCCACGCCTGCAACTGCTGCGCACATTCGTCATGGCGAGCTACGGCTCGAGCGTGAATGTCTTGGATCGTGCTTTGTGCGGCTGCGCGCTTGGCTACGTTTTCAGCCTTCGCCTGCTCGGCCAACTCTGCTTTGATCGCGCCTGTCAGCTCAGCGATACGCGCATGCCGGCCGGTGCTCAGGTCCGTGCCGTCCTTGAGGACGATCGAGCGGCCAACGCGGTCCTGAAGATCCGCCAGGTGGGAGCGCTCATCGTCGGTGAGTGTGGTCCGCCCCTTGAGCGCCTTGAGCGCCGCCAGGTCGGTATCGAGATCAGCCTGCTCTACGCTGAGCTGGTCTGTGAATTCGCGAATCTTTCTCGGAAGCAGTAGGGTCGTCATGGTCCCATCCGTGGGGTTGGTCTGTGAGAGCACAATTCTTTGTAGCACCCCATCCCGTCAATAGGGCGGCGATCGACAGCGGTGCGGGCGTCGCATGCCATGGCCGAGCGGGTTCTCGCCTGAACGCCTCAGCGGCGGGGCTGAGAGTGCTGCACGGTTCATAGCGCCCATCACCACACCGACGCGTCTTCCGGCAGATCGCCCCGACGGTGCTGCGCGGGACGCTGAGTGCGCGAGCCATGCCCTTCTGGCTGTACGCCTTGCAGGCTACCAACTCACGGATGAGCAGAACCTGCTGCTCGGTGAGCTTCGCGCGGTGATGGCTCTCGCCTCTGCGATACCTGCCGGTCCGGGTCATTGGTTCAGGTCTCGCGCGTGCGTAATGCGGCGATCATCCACGGTTGCGCGTTACGACCGTTACGACCGTTACGACCTTTTCTATATTGTGCTCTTGAAATATGGATATTTGAGTACGCTTGCAACCAGGTAGTAACGTCGTAACGGTCGTAACTTTTCATGCTTGCACCCACACACGCTTCGTCCTTGAGCCTTCCCTTACGACCGTTACGACCATTCCCTTTAGCTTCAGCAATTTCGCGACGCGCATCTCGTTGGCTCGCGTCATCTGCGTAGTGCTCAAATTCAGTGCCTCTTGCATCACCTCCGCCATAGTGAACGGCGTACCGCGACGCGGTGGTCCGGTCCCACCGAGGTCGTCGATGTGTCCCAAGTCGAGCCACCGATCAAGCAACGTGTCCCAGGAATCGCTGATCATGTACTGCGAGTGCTCGGCCGGCGCGAGCTGCTCGACGCCCTGCCAGGCGACGCCTGCCGCGGTCCACTGCGCAGCGCCCTCGGCCCACAACTGAAGCCTGTCCCGCCGTATCGCCTCGATGTCGATGTGTTCAACGCGCACAGGGAGCCATCGGCGATTGCCGGTCTCATCAGACAGAAACTCTTGACTGTTCGTCGTGCCAACAAAGACCAGGCGCCGGGCGAAGCTCGTGCGGAACTCGCGGAACTTCGGTATCCACTCCTCGTGTGTGGCGCTGATGAACGCCTTCACCGCCTCAAGGTCGCGCGTACCAAGCCCCCGCAGCTCGCTGATCTCCCCGACCAGGCGTCCCCGGATGCGACGTGAGAGGGTCTCGTCGCGCTCCGCGAGGTTGATCGTGGTGAAATGATCCTCGTCAACAACGAACTCCCGCGCGGCGGTCGTCTTCTTCGCCCCCTGCGGGCCTACCAGGATCGGCACCGAGTCGGCCTTGCAACCGGGTTCGAGAATGCGCCCCGCGAGGGCGGTCCACAGGTACAGGGAAACGGCGCGGGTGTACGCGCTGTCCTCCGCGTGGCAATAGTCGGTTAGGAACCGTTCGACGCGGAGCTTGCCGTCCCACGTCAGACCGTTGAGCCACAGGATTGCCGAGTCGAACGTGTGCTCCTTCGCGACCATCGACAAGGTGTTGCGCATGGTCTCGCGCGCGATCGGGCGGAAACGGGCTCGGCCGAAGGCTTCCATGATCTGCGTGGTACCCTCATCGCTCAGCGCCCGCCATTCCGCGGTGCCGCGCGGGGCGATCATCACCTCATCGCGAAACGTGTCGAATGCGAGATCAAAGCCGCACCAGTCCGGCGAGCGGAGCGCCGTTGCGATGTTCTCGATTACGGGCAGGATCTGCCCTTTTACCTGCTTGAACTTGAGTGGGGGTCGATCGTCGGGCACGGCCACGATTGCTTTCGGCGTCTCGATTACCTCGAAGTCCTCATCAGCCGCGGGCTCGACGCTTCGCGCGTTCAGCGCCAAGCCGAGCGTGCGTTCGCGGTAGTCCTCGCGCTCCCACTTGTCGCGCATCAGAGCGGATTCGCGCATCAGCCCATCGAGCACATCCTGGTCGCGCGCGCCATGCATCGCGGCCAGGTTCAGGAACGCAAGATCCGCTTCCGACTGGCTGCCATAGCCCTCGGTGTCGCCCGCGAACAGCTTCTGAAACTTCGCATCCTGCGCCGCGCTGTCTCTCACAGCAGCAACGGCTGCCTCGAGTTCGCCGGCTGCCCACTCGCGTGCCGGTTGCACCACTGCGGGCGCAGGCGGCGCGGTGCGCGGCTTGCCGATCGGCTCGAGCACCATGTCGAGGTCATCGACGCAGGCACCCCCGATGCTGTGGAATTCGTACGGCGAGCCTACGACACGGCCCAAGTAGAACACCTGGCTCAGTGTCCACGATTCCGTGGCGAGGATTCCGCCCAAGGCACCGTTGAGGAGATCCACGAACCGGGCACGCTCTGCCGGAGCACACGACTGTGAGAGCGGCGCGAGCACGCGCCAGCGTGGCGCCTCGGGTCGATGGCTCGGAGATGTGTAGATGAGCGCGCGTACGCCGGCCGCGGTCAGACGCTCGGCAGCTTCGGCCGGCGAGACTTGCTCGCCGTCATAGTCGCCCTCGATTCCGAAGACTTCCACGACGTTCGCGTCGTAGCGCAGCGAGCCCTTCGCACTGCGCCTATCGCCGAACGTTGCGAGCTTCAGCAGCGCGCAGCGATCCTTGCGCGGCTGTTCCTTCGGCTCGCGCAGCCAGGCGCTGAACTCATCCCACGTGAAGGGCTGCGCGTTGATCTTCGAGCCCGCATCGACGCTCTCGACGATGCTGACGGTGAGCACTTCGGGATCACGTAGCACTTTGACAACCGGCGCGGTCGCTGTAGTCTCATCGTCGCGTTTGTTGATCTCTTGAAGCCCTTCGCGATTTGCCGTCGCGGGGGCTTCGTCATTTGGGAGATCAGGCGGGCGCTGCGATCTCATCGCGTGCAACTCCGCGAACATTCCATCTACGACGGAGTTCATCAGTGCACCGTGCGATGCTGTTTCAGCCACGCGTCGAGGTCGGCCACGGTGTAGAGCACAACGGTGGGGCCGACGCGCGAATACGGTGGACCGGCCTTGCCAGGATCGCCAGCGCCGCGAAGGCGCCATTTACGCAGTAGGGCAACGCTGAGCCCGAGATACCGCGCCGCCTCAGCGGTGCGCATAGCGCCTCGGAGGGAAGACACGGAAACCATGGGGAGAACCTCTTAATAAGATGAGTGCAGATAAGACTGCTACAGCCTATCCGCATCATTCACACCCCATCCACCCCCCTACCGCGCGACGGTCTCCACAGCTCGCGCCAGGTTCTCCGGCGCCAGGTGCGCGTAGCGCATCACCATCTCGAGGTCAGCGTGTCCGAGGAGTTCCCGCACAGTGTTAAGTGGAACTCCCGACTGCACCATGCGGCTCGCGAAGTGGTGCCGGCAGTCGTGGAAGCGGAAGTTGCTGATGCCCGCGTCGGTCTTCACCCGTGCCCATCCGCGGCTCGTGCGCTTCATGCGGCGCCCGTCGGTGCGGCCGAACAGTAACCCGTCGCTCTTGCGCAGCGCACGCCAGGCGGTGAGCACGCTCAGCGCTTCGGTATTTAACGGAATGTGGCGCGTGTGCCCGGACTTCGTGTGCGCTCCACTGATCGTGAGGAGCTTCGCTATCAGATCCACGTCTGACCAGCGCAGCGCGAGAAGCTCACCGCGGCGCAGGCCGGTGTTGATGGCGAGGAGCGTCATCGGCTGCAGGCGATCGCAATAGACACCCGTACGCTGCGGCAGAGCCTTGAGACGCCGCGCGGTGCGCCAGGTGTTGAATCGGTCGCGAGCGCGCCGCAGCCGCTCCTCGCGAGCCCTGAGCGCCTTGCGCAGCGCGGTCTCCTCATCGGCCGACAGAAAGCGCACGCGCCCCTTGCGATCGACCTTGAGCGGCTTGAGACCCTTGAACGGGTTGCGGTCGAGGATCTCCATCTCCACAGCGCGCGACAGGACTGCCTGCAGGCGCTGCATGTCGCGGTTTATGGTGCGCGCGGCCAGTCCGCCTTTCTTCCACTTCGCACGTGTGGACTCGAGCAGCTCCGGGGTGATCTCACTCATGGGCTTCGGCAGCCATTCGGCGAAGTCGCTGCGGATACGGGCGAGCTGGAACGCCGCAGACTTAAGGTGAGTGATCGCCCACGCCTCGTAACGGTCATCGAGGAACGCCTTCAACGTGGAGACCCGTGACCGCTCAGCTTCAACGCGCTCGGCCTGGCGCTTCTCCTGCGGGTCGATGCCACGGGACACATCGCCCGCGAGCCCTTTGACGACGCTGCGAGCCCCGTCGGGCGAGAGGCTCGGATAGGCGCCAAGTCGATAGCGTCGGCGCACGCCGCGAAGGGCGTAAGCGTAGAACCAGGTACGAACGCCGGTAGGCTGAGCGCGCAGGATCAGCCCTCGCACCTCGGTGTCGAACAGTTCGCTCGGCCTGCCCTTAGCCGGCTTCAGCGCTTCGGCGAGAGCCTTGGTGATCTTCTCCGGCATCCGACGCCCTTAATGCAGCCCTAATGCAACGAAGGGTATCAAGCCGTAGGCAGTCGTCGCAAGGTGCGAACATCAAGAAATGCCGGGAATCTCAGCGAATCCGTCGAGTTACTTACGGATGTCCTGCTACGGCTTGCTACAGGCTAGGAGGATTAAATTACGTTCGGGACGTAGGAGTCGCAGGTTCAAATCCTGTCACCCCGACCAATGAATTCATTGAAGAAAATCTCTGCGATTTGCCTCGGGGTGCCATCAAATTTTCGCTCGGGGTACCGTCGGGGTGTCACTATTTGTTGAGCCCTCGACCCTAGTTACGAGCAGCGTGCTTCGAACGCAATTCGCACGCCCGATCGGCACTACTCTTAGCCCGCGAATCAAACCGCTGCTCGTCAGTCCGGTGATGGAGCACGACATGGGGTTACCCGAGTCTCAGCTAGGTGACCCGAGTTCACGTTCCGCAGGTAATCGAACGCCTCCTCCGAGCGAAGCTCCGCGAGCAGGATCCGGTCGGGCTTCATGCGCAGGCACGACTCCAGGAGCTGTTTCGGCGTCACGCGGGCGAGCCCCTGGTCATCCTTGGAATAAAAAAGCCGCACGTGGTTGGGGTGCATATCGAGCACGAGCTCGCGGGCGTCGTCGATGGCGATCAGCCGCTCATCCTGAGGAATCTCCCGGATCAAGGCCTTCGTCCAGGTGGTCTTGCCGGAACCCGTGGGGCCCGAGACCAGGATGTTCTTGCGCGAGAGCACCGCGCGGCGCATGAACGTCTCGTACTGTTGTGAGGCGAGGAGTCCGAGCAACTCCCGCTCGGTCTCATCGAGCTCGGCGCTTGCGCGGCGCGTCGTCCTGAAGATCCCGCGACGGGCGAGCGCGCCGACCGACAGACCTCATGCGACGGTCGGCGCAGCGTGATCGCGACCGTCCCGCGCGTCGTGGCCGGCGGCAGCACGATCTACGCGCCCCGCAGGTCGGTCTTTTGCGGAAGGCTTCTCGTCACTGCACGCCGGATGCGCGAGCTCTTGACAGTCCATGTATATGCATATACTATACGACCCATGAAATTGATGTCACTCCCCTGTTACTGCGCCACGCTTCGGCAAGCCGCCCGGGCAGTAACCGTGCTCTACGAAGATATGCTCGCCGGCAGCGGCCTCCATGCCACGCAATTCACGGCGTTGCAACTTCTCGACAGGGCCCGAAGCCTGACCACAACGGAGCTGGCGGAGGCGCTTGGCGTCGATCAGACCACGGCCACGCGGACACTGGCGCTGATCAGGAAGGCCGGCCTTGCAAGCGATACCGTCGGTGATGACCGCCGGGAGCGCCACTGGGCGCTCAGCGCTCAGGGGAAGGCGCTGGTAAGGAAGCTGAAACCGCGCTGGGAGGCCGCTCAGGAAGCTTTCGAGAAGCGCCTGGGACGGACGCAGGCCATGGCACTGAAAGAAGCATCGTACCTCGCGGCCCACAGGCTCTCCTCGGGTTGAACCTGTTCATGCCTTAGATGTAGGAGGAATCGCAACACACAATTTTGCTGCTTTGATACATGCATATACATGCTATTTAAAACTCAGGAGATCACCATGTCACTGCACATTGCCAAGTTCTTCAAAAACCCGCTGGCCCTCGCCGGAGCGGCGCTCGTCATTCATATCGGCGCTGCCACGGCAGCCGATTCCACGGGCGACGCTCAACAGCAGGCGAGGGAACTGCTCACAGGTACCACTACCGCTCACTCCGCCCCGCAATCCGCACCGCGCGATGGCAAGGTGACCAGGCCAACCGCCGATGCGCAGGAGTT
>Ga0137418_10001559_pt1 | contig 21144 bp, 20 predicted proteins | sample CZODoug3_1_2_16f_FD_122242 | JGI IMG/M metagenome (GOLD analysis project Ga0137418, IMG submission 122242) | Vadose zone soil fungal communities from Angelo Coast Range Reserve, California, USA - CZODoug3_1_2_16fungal (Hybrid Assembly) | ecosystem: Environmental > Terrestrial > Soil > Vadose...
CCAGGCGCTCGCCGACGGGGAACGGCACCGCGGTGGCGATGGCGCCGAGCGGGAGCAGGGTATCGCGCGGGCCCGAGTCCGAGCGGGTGCTGTCCGATTGGGGGCTGAGCGCGCTTGCGAAAACCGCGAGGGCGACGAGCGCGGTCCCGGCGGCGCGGATGACGGCGCGCGCCCGCCACGCGGCCAGCACCTGTCGCCACGGCTGCACGCGGGAGGGGCGTTGCGCCAAATCGTAACGCGCCGTCGCCGGGATGGCGTCCACCCGGCGGGCGTGGGAGGCGAGCCGGGCGAGCAGCTCCGCGCTGGCACACCAGCCATCGGTCGCGAGCAGCGGGGTCGCGTCGCGTTTCTCCCCGCCTCCTGCCCCCCCTCCCAGTGCTTGGCGCAGCACGCTGAGTCGCAGGGCGCAGAAGCCCGACACCGTGTCTTTGACCCCCGGTACCGGCAGCAGCCGTGGGGTCCAGCGGCGCGCGAGCCACAGGGCCCGTGGCACGCGGCCGCGCTCCTCGCGCTGCTCCGCCACGACCAAGTCCGCTCCCGACTCGATCCGCTTCACCATTTCTTCCATGCTCTCCGGCGAGTGCACGAAGTCGGCGTGCAGCGTGATGGCGCAGTCGCGCTTGGCGCGGTCGCTGCGCTGCAGCGCCAGGCGCAGCAGCTCCTCCAGGCTCCGGGCGTAGCCGCGCCGCTCCCGGTGCGTGACGATGGTGAGGGGCAACACCTTGGCGTACGAGGCCAGGACGGCGTCGGTCCCGTCGCTCGAGGTGTCGTCCGCGACGAGCAGCTGGTACTCACGCGGGAAGGCGGTGAAGACCTGCCGCACCTTCCACAAAACCAGTCCGACCGTGCGGGCTTCGTTGTGCGCGGGAACGCAGACGTAGATCATGGCCCTGCAATCTAGACGAGCGACCGATACACGGCCAAGACGCCGCGGGCCATGGCAGAAGCCGTGAACTGCCGGGGAAGGGGGACAGACGCAGGGTGATCGAGCGCCCGGAGCACCTGCCGCGCCAGCGCGTCCGCGTCGCCGACCGGGACCAGCCATTCCTCCGGCACCATCTCAGGGAGACCGCCGGCGCGCGTCGCGACGACGGGCTTGCCGAGGGCGAGCGCGTGCAGCACGACGCTGCCCAGCCCCTCCTCTCTGGAGGACATGACCAGGACGTCGCTCTCTCCGATCAACGCATCCGCCTGCTCGATCTGGCCGACCAGGTGGACGCGATCGGCGAGGTCGAGCGCACCGATCTGCGCCTCGAGCTTGCGCCTTTCCTCCCCCGTTCCGGCGATCACCCAGTGCAGGTCCGGCCGGAGCGTCCGCGCTGTGTGTGCCGCGCGGACGAGGGTCGCCTGATCCTTCGCCGGCTCGAGCGCCGCCACGTTCACCGCGAGCGGGGTGTGTCGGGGCAGGCCGAGGCGCGCGCGGACGCCGAACGGGAGGGCAGCCGCGGCGCGTACCTCGTCTGGATCGATGCCGGATGGGACGACGCCGATCTCGGCCGGCGACACCCCGGCAGCGACGAGCGCGGTCTCGACAGCCGCGGAGATCGCCACGATGTAGTCGGCACGAAACAGGGAGCTCCGGCGCCGCACCGGGAACACGACCCGCCGGGTCGCCACGATCCGAGGCCGGTTGTCGAGCCAGCGCCGCGCCGCCAGGGCGATCCCGAGCGCGTGGCCGTCGTGCGCGTGGATCAGGTCCGCGCGGAACCGGCGCGCGTGCAGGACCAGCCGCCACCACGCCCGCGGATCGAGCCCGAGGGTCCACGGGACCTCGTGCACCGGGAGCCCGGCGGCCGCCACGCGCCGCGCCAGCTCGCTGCCACGCCGCGTCACGAGGTGCTGCTGCATGTCGGGCTCCCGCGCCAGCTCGCGCGCCAGCAGCCGAACCTGATTCTGTCCCCCCCGGTACTCGCGTCCCGAGTCGACGTGGAGGACGCGCAGCATCTCAGGCGGGTTGGTTGGCGGCGTGACCGAGCGCGGCGCGCAGCTCGGAGAGCGTAAACGGTTTGTGGAGGTAGGGTCGGCCGAGCGTTTCCAGGAACTGCAGCGTGTCCCCCCGCACCGTATCGCCGGGCGCGAAGATGATCCGTTCGGCCGCGCGCGGGTCCTGACGGGCGAGCTTCAGGTACATGTCGCGCCCCGAGAGGTGCGGCATGCGGAGATCGCAGATGATGACGTCGAAATCACCGGCGATGGCGCGCTCCAACGCGTATGCTCCGTCGCTCGCCACCTCGACGGAATGCCCCCAGCTCTCGAGCGTGGCGCGCATGTAATACAGGATGTGCGGCTCGTCGTCCACGACCAGGATACGCAGCCGCTTGCCCTCGGCGACCGGGGCCGGGGCGGCCTCGACGAGCGGGGTCTGCGCTCCGCCGGGGAGCTCGACCGTGAAGGTGGCGCCCCCGCCCGGTTTGGTGTCGAGGGTGATGCGCCCACCGTGCTCCTTCACGATTCCCTGGCAGATGGAGAGTCCCAGGCCGGTCCCCTCCCCCTCGCCTTTGGTGGTGAAGAACGGCTCGAAGACGCGCGCGGCGATCGCCTCCGGCATCCCCGGCCCCGAGTCCGTGATGCTCACGGCGACCCCGTCGCGCTGCTGCTTCGCGGCGATCCAGATCCGGCCGCTCGGGGCGTCGCTGGCGATGGCCTGGTTCGCGTTGTTGATGAGATTTACGAACACCTGCTTGATCTGATTGCCGTTCACCTCGACATCGGGCAGTCCTGGCTCCACCTCCAGCGTGGCCTCGACCTTGTTCGCCATCAGCTGGTTGCGCAGCAGCTGTAGCGTCGACTCGAGGACCGGACCGATCGCCTGCCGCTTGCGCTCGCCCTCCTGGCTGCGGGCGAACGACAGCAGGTTCTTGACGATCGTCGCCGCCCGCTCGGCCTCCTGACGGATCACCTGCAGCGGCTCGGCGAACTGCGGCGGGATGTCCCGCAGCTCGACGAGGAAGTCCGAGAACCCCACGACGGAGGCGAGGGGGTTGTTCAGGTCGTGGGCGACGCCCGCGATCAGTTGACCGATCGCCGACATCTTCTCAGACTGTATCAGCTGCTCCTGCAGCCGCCGTCGCTCCGTCTGGTCTTCGAACACGAGTACGGCGGAGCCCGGTTCGGCCATGGGAATTGCCGTGAAGGACAGCGTGCGCTCGCCGGCGCGGATCTCGACCAGGGTCGCGGTCGGCTCGGCGAGGGCCCGGGCGACGGGGTCCGACCAGGCGGGCGGCAGCAGGCCGAGCCAGGGGCGGCCCGGGATGGCGGTCACCGGCACCTGGATGAGCTCGGCGAAGACGCGGTTGGCGCGCCGGACCATCCCGTGGGCATCGATAATGCATATGGCCTGGGTGATGGCGTCGACCGTCTTCTCCCACTCACGCTTCGCGGAAGAGAGGAGCTCGACGAGCCGGGCGTTCTCCAGGGCGATCGCGGCCTGAGCGAGCACCGCGGTGACCAGCGTCAGCTCCGGCTTGCCGAAGACGCCGGCGCGCTCGCTCGCGAGCGAGACCGCGCCCACGGCGCGGCCGGCCGCGACGAGCGGGGCGCCGAGCCAGGACCTGGGCGGCTCCTCGGTGAGGTCGGCGCCGCGCCGGCGGGCCTCCTCCTTCACGTTGCGGGCGAAGGCGAGCGGCCCGCGCCGCAGCGCCAGTTGCAGCAGGGGGTCGTCCGTGCGCGCGGGCACGGCATTGGTGTCGTGGGTCACGGCGAGCTGGTTCGTTTCGCCGTCTAGTAGAACGACGGTGAGCCGGTCAGGCTTGAGCAGGTCTTGCAACGTCCGGGCGACGAGCTCGATGACCGTGGCCGGCCGGAACGCGCCGGCCAGCTCCTGGGAGAGGGTCGTGAGCCGCGCCAACAACTCGACCGCCGGGCGCGGGGTAGCAGCGTTAGAGGGAGGTTTGGGCATGATCCTGGCGAACGTCCGTGGTCGCCTGCGCGCGCAGGATTTTCGACTCGTCGCACTCGCCCTGGCGCGGGGCGACGCGGTGCGCCGCGAGCACTACGAGCGCCTGCTGCTCGAGCAGGGGCCGGACCGAGTGCTCGACGAGCGCGGCCTGCTCGAGGCGCTGCTCGTGCTGCGCAGCTTGGTCGTGCCGTCGCCGGCGCTGTTCGCCTACGTGGCGGTGCGGCACACGCTGCTCGCCGCCGGCGTCGATGACCGCGAGCTCGCCGACTACCTCGCGGCGTTGCTGCTCGAGTTCGGCGACCACGACCGCCACACCCGCATCGGGCGCGCCGACGACCAGACGTATCACTATCTCGTCGACATGGTCGGCGAGCTGACCGAGGGGGACGACTCGGGGGAGCGCGGCTTCCTGCTGCGTGTGCATCTCGGAAACTACAGCCTCTGGCTCGCGGGGCTGTTCCCCGACTACGTCGCGGCGCGCCGCAATCGTCAAGGGGGACCCGACCTTCCCTACTACGACGAGCTCGGCCGCCAGGGGTATCACCTCGCCTCCGAGCACCGCCTGGCCGAGCGCTTCGGAGTGGCCGGGATCTATCGAGCGGCCGCGCAGCGATTCCCGACGCTGCGCGTCGCCTTCAACCACCTGAGCGATCGGGTGTTCTTCCCGCACGTGAGCACGCCGGAAAAGATACTGCGAAATCTCTGAGACGGCCCTACTCGTCCAGGAATTTCGTCGGGACTCGCGTCGCCGCCTGTACGAGCTCTTCCGCCGACTTCACGAACCGGACCACGATCGGCAACGACCCCTTGAGCGCCAGCTTGCGCTGCATGATCCCGGCGATCGGCCCGAGCTCCTTGCGGATCACCCGCTTCCACTGGCTGTAATCTCCGGTGATGACGAACGGCGCCTGCTCGGCTTCGGTTTGCGACACGACCTTCGCCGCACGGCAGACGCCCCGCTCGAGGTCGAGCCAGATGCCCACCGGCTCGGCGAGCCCGATCTCGGGCTGGCGGTTCACCACCAGCGCGACCGCGCCGTGGGTCCACTCCTTGGAGGCCTCGCGGTAGCTCTGGCTCGCGTTGATCTCGGTGCCGTACGCGCTGACCCACTCGCGGGTAGGGAAGGCGAGGCTCATCGCACCGCCTCCGCGAAAGCGCGAAACAGGGCACCCTCGACGTCGTCCTCCGGGTGCCACTGCACGGCGAGCGTCCACGGCCCGCCGGCGGACGGTTCGGCGCCCTCGATCACGCCGTCGGGGGCCCAGGCGATGGCGGAGAGCGGGGGTGCCAAGTCGCGGATCGCCTGATGGTGGCGGCTGTTCACGCTGGTCTCGAGGGTAGCGAGGGTGTCGTGCAGCAGGGAGCCCGCCTCCACGCGCAAGCCATGGCGTGCCTGCGGGTCGGCATGATCGATGTCGCTCGAGCGCTCGCTCGCCAGGTCCTGGTACAGCGTGCCGCCGAGCGCGACGTTCAGAATCTGGATCCCCCGGCAGATCGCCAGGATCGGGAGCCGGCGGGCACGCGCGCCCTCGATCAGGGCCAGCTCGACGGCGTCGCGCGCGGCGTCGGTGTCGCCCAGCTTCGGGTGCGGCGGGGCGCCGTAGCGCGCGGGAGCCACGTCTTCGCCGCCGGTGAGCACGAGACCGCCAACCCGGTCGAGGGCGGCACACGCCTTTTCGGGGTCGAGGATCGGCGGCACGACGAGGGGCACGAGGCCGGCGTGGGTAAGAGCGCGCACGTAGGCCGCATTGAGGGCGACCCGCTCCCGGCCCGCGTCCGTGCGCAGCGGGGCGGTGACGGCGACGACGCCCCTCATCGCGGCGCCTGCGCGGGTGGGCCGAGCAGTGGGCAGCGGGGGTTGCTCACGCTCGGCCAGTCCACGCGGACGCCGTAGAGCGGGATGGTCTTGTCGGTTCCCCCTCCCCGCACCGTGCCGAGCTGCGGGAACGAGGGCGGGGGACGTACGGACTCGTAGATCAGCACCCCCTGAGCACGTTGCGTCGAGTCGTCCACGACGAGCAGCCCGTACACCGCCGAGTCCGTGGGGAACGGTGGGAAGTTCGGGCCTTGATACGTCAGCACGAGCCGTGACCCCGCGTAGGCCACGGTGACTTCACCCTGATGGGAGGTGCCGGCGACGAGGGCGGGGAGCGACGCGGACAGGCCGCGCGGTGCGTCGGTCAGCACGAACGGTAGGATGGTGAGCTGCTGCTGGATCATGCGGGGGCCCACGAGCAGCGCCAGGCCGCAGGTCGGGGAGCGGGAGCGGTCGCCGCCGCACGCCGCCACCACGAGCGATGTCAAGAAAAGCGGCGTCACGCGAGACGGCGTCACGGGGGACCGTCTCGCGCGCACGAGCCTCATCGAGCGGTCACGACTTCGGTGACCGTGGCGGGATAGGGGGCGTCCGTGCTCACGCGCCGCAGCTCGAGGCTATCGGCGTCCGGGACGAACGGTGTGCCGAGCCGCAGCGCGTCGCCGCTGAGCCAGGCGGCGGTGCGGGCTTTCTGGGACGCGGGGTAGTCCAGGTCTGCGCCGATGATGTAGCGCCCGGTGCGGCCCAGCGGACCCGCCTCGATCTTGGACCGCTCTTCCTTGCCGTGATAGCGGCGATACAGCCGTCCGGTGATCCATTCGCCGGGCATGGTCTTCAGGGTCAAGCGCAGGTACACCGTGGAGTCGATCGGGACGGCGTGGCTGGCGGGGGTCGGTCCAGAGCGAAAGATGCGGGCCAGCTCCCAAGTCCCGTCGATCGGGGCGCCCTGCAGCGCTCCCCAGCAGAGCGCGATCAGCAGCGGGAGGAGGGGGGGGCCGAGCATCGCCACAATCTAATATGTCCAGGTCAGCGTGACCGACAGCGTCCGCACCGGCGCGAGCGTGCGCGGCACCTGGCTATAGATGTAGTTGAGCGCGTTCGCGAGCCGGCAGCGGACCGAGAGCGGGCCCTGCTCGACCGCCGCCCTCAGGTCGAGCACCTTCCCGGCCAGGCGGGCATCGTCCGGGTAGAGCTCGACGCGCTCGAACCGGCTGGCGTACCGGAAATCGCCGCCGACCGAAACGACGCGCCACCGGTAGTCGGCGCTCAGGGTGAGGAGGTGCTTCGGGCGAAACGCGAGCGGGGCGCCGGGTACGCTGTCGCGCGCCAGCGCGCGGGCGTACAGGAACGTGTAGGCCAGCGCCATGGTGAGCCGCGGGACGGGCGGTTGGGCGGTCAGCGCGACATCGAGACCGGCGAGTCGGGCGCGCGTCAAATTACGGAACTGGATGCTGCTCCCGTTCACGCCCGGCTCGATCAAGTCGTATGCCTCGGTCCAGAAGACTGCCACGTCGGAGTGCAGGGCGGCGGAGACCCGGGTCGCGTTGCCGAGCTCCACGGACCAGGCGGTTTCGGGGCGCAGGCTCGGGTTGGGGATGACGCGGAACGGCGCGACGGTGGTGGAGACGAACCGCTCCGCCAGGGACGGCGCGCGAAAGCCCCGGCCCACCGACGCCCGCCACGCTCCGCGGGAGGTGGCGAGCACGCCGCCCAACCGTGGGCTCACGACCGCGGACAGGCCACCGCCGTCGACTGCGCTGTAGTCGACGCGCGCACCCGCCGTGATGCGCGCGCGGCCGAACAGCTGCTCGCTCTCGCCGTAGGCCGCGAATTCCCCCTGGGTGTGCGTGCGGATCACCCCGCTGGTCGTGCTCGTGTCGCCCGTGAAAATGTTCGTGCGCACGTCGGACCGGGCGACCTCCGCACCCACCGTGACGACGCGGCCCGCCGCGGGCCGCGTGGTGCCGCGCAGCTCGGCGCCGAGGCGGTTGGCGACGCCGAAGTCGTCGGCGCCCTGGTGGAGGTCGGTGAAACTGGTGCGCAGCCAGGAGGCGCGCGCCTGCCACGCGAGGCGCTCGGAGGCCGTGCGCTCGAGCAGCGCCGTGACGTATCCCTTGTCGGAGCGGGTGAACCGTCCGCGGCCCGTTGTGTCGATCATGAAAGGCTGATAGGCCTGCCCCCGATCGTCGCAGCCGCCGCTGCTGCACCAGATGAGCGGCGTCTCGCTCTGGTCGCTGGCCCAGGAACCGGAAGCCGTGACGCGCGTAGCGCGGCGTGGCAACCACACGCCCTTCGCGGACCCCTGCCAGTGGTTCTGCCGGTCCTGCTCCCGGTAGCCGTCCGAATGCCATCCGCCGGCCGTGAGACCGCCGCGCACCCGGTCCGTCCCGTACGACCCGGTCACGTCCAAGCCTTCGTGCCCCCCGGTGTAGTCGCGGAACCGCCAGACAGCGTGCGGCGGGTTGGCGTACGCGCCGCCGCTCGCCCGCACGCGGGCGTGCCAGCCCGCGGCGAGGTCGCGCGTGATCACATTCACCACGCCGCCGAACGCGGACGAGCCGTACAGCGAGGAGCCGGCACCCTTCACGACCTCGACGCGCGCGACCTCGGCCAGCGGGACGAGGTCCCAGTTGATGCCTGCGCGATCGCCCTGATTGGCGGGGACGCCGTCCACCAGCAGGAGCACGCGACTCCCCAGCCCCTGCACGTAGCCCGTCGAGCCGCGGATGTTCACCTGCCCGTTGAGGAACTGCACGCCCGGGGCCTTGTCGACCGCCTCGTCCACCGTGTTCACGGCGCGGCGCGCGAGGTCGGTGTCGCTGACGACCGCGACGCCGGTGACGGCCTGATCGAGCAGCTGGGACCGTTTGGCGGCGGTAACGATAGTGGGGGGCAGCGTGACGACGACGTCATCCACTTGCGTGACGGAGGCTGTCAACACGAAGTCGGCCCGGACCGAGTCGTCCGCGACCACGGTCACCGTATCGAACGCCCGGAGATAGCCGATGAACCTTGCGCTGACGACGACTCGGCCTGTCGGCGCGCCCGACATGCGATAGTTGCCGGCCCGGTCGGTAACCGATCCCAGTGGCGTGCCGACGAGCTCCACGTTGGCATTCGGCAGTGGCGAACCCTGGGCGCTCGTGACGGTGCCGTAGACGACCGCCGACTGGGCCTGCAGTGCCGCTGACGAAAGCGCCACAAGCAGCGCCAGGACCGCGCTCGACTTCAGGGACACGGTGGGAAGTAGTCGCAGACGCGGTGCATGTTGTTGAAGTCCACAACGAAGTCGATCGAGTCCGTGCTCGTCCCGGCGTTGACGACCACGATCCCCGAGCCGTGCCTCGTCGTATCGCCCGCGTCCCGATAGAACCCCGCTTCTCGGAGCAGCGTGTCCGCGTTGGTCGGGCTCAAGGTGCCTTGCTTCTGCCAGACCGCGAGTACCCACTCGTACCGGCCGGGCGGGAGTTGCAGAGTATAGAAGAACGGTGGGCCGCCGAGCGGGAGGATCGCAGGGTTGAGCTGCGGCTTGAACTTGAACAGGTCGTTCTGGCTCCGCGGGAACGTGTCGAACGCGACGACGAACACCTTGGCGGTGCTCTCCGGGACCTGACCGACGAAGCTCACGGTCCCGCACACGCCGACGAAGTCGGGCGGACAGCTGGTAGGGGTGAGCGCCGGCTCGAGTCCCTGATTGCAGGCGAGGGCTGTCGCGAGGGCGATTGCCGTGGCGGCGCGCGCGCGCGTGCTCATAGCGTCATGAATGTGACTGACCTTGCGTTTCCGTCAACTTGACCCCCGTTTCGGCGGGGAATACGTTGAGTTCGCCATGCCGATCTACGAATACCGCTGCACCAAGTGCCGCCGGCGCTTCAGTCAGCAACAGGGGATCGCACAGCGCGGTCGCAGGCGGCCCGCCTGTCCCAAATGCAAGTCACGCGCGGTGGAGCAAGTGTACTCAGCGTTCTTCGCCAAGACCGTCCGAAAGAGCTAGCGCACCCTCGTGTTCGAGCGCCTGCGGGACGCCCTGCGCGCCGCCCTCGACGCGGCGACGCCGCCCGGCAACCTGCGCGATCTGGCGCGTCAGATGCGGGAGGCGGTGGTGGACGCGAAGGTGTCGGTGCAGGAGACGCGCGCCGCGGTGACGCGCGCTGCCGGCGAGCTGGCCGTCGAACGCCAGCGGCTGGCCGACGCCGAGCGGCGCGGCCGCCTGGCGGGCGAGATCCAGGACCGCGAGACCGTGGCGGTGGCCGAGCGATTCGCGGCGAAGCATCGCGCGCGCGTCGCGGTGCTGGAGCGCAAGCTGGCGGCCCTGCAGGAGGAGCTCGGGCTGTACGAGCGCGAGCTGGTCGACATGCAAGCGCAGCTCGGGCGCGCCGAGCGGGACCGGCCGCTCACCGAAGCCGAGCGCTCGGCCGAGCGCGCTTGGCGCGACCTGCAGCAGGCGGGGGGGGTGCGGCCCGACACCGATCTGCAGGGCGACCTGCTCCAGTCCGACCTCGACCGCACGGCGCGCGAGGCCGCCGCCGACCGGCAGCTGCGCGAGCTCAAGAAGAAGATGAAGAAGGATTGAGGGGATGCTGCTCCTGCTCGCGAGTCTCGCGCTGCAGCACCCGCCCGAGCGTCCGCCGGACCTCGCCAAACGCGCCCACACCTACAGCATCGTCGCCTACGACTCCGCGACCGGGGACCTGGGGGTCGCGGTGCAGTCGAAGTTCCCGAACGTCGGGGGCATCGTGCCGTGGGCGCAGGCGGGGATCGGCGCAGTAGCGACCCAGTCGCTCGGCAATACCGGCTACGGGGAGCAGGGGCTCGAGCTGCTGGCGCGCGGCGCGACCGCGCCCGAGGCGATGCGCATCGTGATGCGCGGCGACCCGCGGCCGTCCCAGCGCCAGGTCGGCATGGTCGACGCGCGCGGCAACGCGGCGAGCTGGACCGGGGACTCGTGCTTCGATTGGGCCGGAGGGAGAGTCGGCGGTCCGGTGGTCGGCGGCAAGGGCCAGGTCATCGCGGGGCGGACGTACGCGGCGCAGGCGAACATCATGGTGTCCGATCAGACGGTCAAGAACATGGCCGCCGCCTTCGAGCGCTCCACCGGTTCGCTGGCCGACCGGCTCATGGCGGCGCTCGTGGCCGGGCAGTCGGGGGGCGGCGACAAGCGCGGCATGGAATCCGCGGCGCTGCTGGTGGTGCGCAAGAACGCGGGGTACCTGGGCTCCAACGACCGCTACATCGACATCCGCGTCTACGACGACACCAACCCGATCCGGGAGCTCGAGCGGCTGTACGAGCTGCACCAGCTCTATTTCTTCACGAGCCGTCCCGAAGACTTGATCCCCATCACCCCCGCCGTCGTGCGGCGACTCGAGCCGATCCTGCTGCGTGAGCCGCCCAACCAACCGGAAAAATGGCTCGCCGCGCCCCAGGGCGTGGCGAACCGCACGTTTCTCGAGGCGCTCGCGAACTTCATGTACTGGGAGAACTACGACGTGCGGGTGCGGATGGACGGCAAGATCGACCGGGTGGCGCTGGACGACATCCTGAAGCGACGCAAGTCGTGAGCGCGCTGCGTCGCTGGTGGTCCCGCATGCGTGCAACCCTGGTCGAGTGGTACGGGGAACGCGCCACACGCGACGGACGACGTTCCGGAGGCACCATGGAAATCAAGCGCGACCGCATGGTCTTTCTCGGGTACGGCAAGTATTGGCGCTCGGACACGATCCTCGGTCTGATGCCGAACGAGGAGGAGCGTGGCCCCAAACGTCGGACCAACGTGTTCGTGGAGGGCCGCGCGGAGCCGATCATCGCGTCGCGCACCGAGCAGAGCATCCTCGAGGACATGGGGGCGAGCGACGCGGGCTTCCAGGTACAGGCGCTGCGCGAAGCGGTCACCGAGCTGCTCGCCGCGTTGCACGAGCTCTCCCCGGTGCTGCGCCGCACGCTGCAGCAGGAGCACCACTTCGACGTCGAGACGTGGGAGCAGCGGCTGGGGGAGATCCTGCGCGCGCCGCGCACCCCGGAATCGGTGGATCAGAATGAGCTGTTCGACTGATGACCGCGCCGCGCACCGTCCCCGTCGCGTCCGACACGGGCTGGTTCGGGCATCCCCGCGGGCTGTCCACGCTCTTCTTCACGGAGATGTGGGAGCGGTTCAGCTACTACGGGATGCGGGGGTTTCTCATTCTGTACGCGACGGCCGCGGCTGCATCGGGAGGGCTGGGGTTCGACGTCCAGCACGGTGCCAGCATATACAAGTGGTACACGAGCTCGGTCTGGCTCACTCCGATTCTCGGCGGTTTCATCGCGGACCGCTTCCTCGGGCAATACCGCAGCGTGTTCGTTGGGGGCGTCATCATCGCGCTCGGGCATTTCACCCTAGCCCTCAAGGCCCTGCCGACCTTTTACGCCGGCCTAGGGCTGATCGTCCTGGGGACGGGGCTGCTCAAGCCGAACATCAGCGCCATGGTCGGGTCGCTGTACGAGCAGGGCGATGCCCGGCGCGATGCCGGCTTTTCCCTGTTCTACATGGGCATAAACATCGGGGCCTTCCTCGGGATCACATTAGCCGGATGGCTCGCGCAGAAGATCGACTGGCACATCGGCTTCGCTGCAGCCGGAGTGGGGATGACCCTCGGCCTTATCCAGTATGTGGTCGGCCGGCAGCGACTAACTCCGGCACTGGCGCGACTCGCCGCTCCGCGCCGGCCGCCGGGCGGTCCCGGTGCGCTGCGGCAGGCGTGGGAATCGCTGCGCGGCTTCACCACCGAGGAACGGAACCGCATCGCCGCGGTCTTCGTGTTCTTCCTGTTCGCGGCGCTCTTCTGGGGTGCGTATGAGCAGGCGGGGTCGACGCTCAACCTGTTTGCCGATCGCTACACCGACCTGAACATCCTCGGCTATCTGATTCCCTCGTCCTGGCTCCAGTCCGTGCAGCCGATCATGGTGATCGCCCTGGCCCCAGTGCTGGCCTGGCTCTGGGTGCGCCTTGGTCCCCGCGAGCCATCCAGCCCGGCGAAGTTCGCCCTCGGGCTGCTCTGTGCGGGCGTAGCGTTCCTGTTGCTCGTTCCGGCTGGGTTGATCGCGCAGAGCGCGGTCGGAGTCAAGGTCAGCCCCTTGTGGCTGGTGGCCGCCTACATCATTGAAGAGATCGGAGAGCTCTGCCTCAGTCCGGTAGGTCTGAGCGCGGTGACGAAGCTGGCACCGGCGCGAATCGTGAGCCTGATGATGGGTGTGTTTTTCCTCTCGAATTGGCTGGGGAACTTGCTCGCCGGTTGGACGGCGGGGTTCTTTAGCTCCATGCCGCTGTCGCGCCTGTTCGCCGCCGTCGCTGCCGTGTGTCTCGTCGCGGCAGCGATCATGGCCCTCCTCATCAAGCCGGTCCGCAACCTGATGGGAGACGTCCACTGACGACAGAAGGGGGAAAGGGGAAGCGGGAGACGTGAGCCGGCGCGCGCTCCTGCTGCTCAGCGCCTGCATCGGCGCGCAGACGCCGCTCCGCGGGCAGCAGTCCTCTCCGGGCGGGCACGACAGCACCGTGGTCGTGCTGCTGGGCACGGGAAACCCGCGCCCCGAGCCGGATGCGTCGGGGCCGGCCACGGCGGTCGTCGTAGGGGCCCGCGTGTTCCTGGTGGACGCCGGCCCCGGGGTCGAGCGCCGCCTCGCCGCAGCGCACCTGCCGATCGACGGCGTCACCGCGCTGTTCATCACCCACCTCCACTCGGACCATACGCTCGGGCTTCCGGACCTGATCTTCACGTCCTGGGTGATGGGGCGAACGCAGCCGCTCCCGGCCTACGGACCGCACGGCTTGCAGAAAATGACCGATCACCTCGTCGCCGCATGGGCGGAGGACATCGAGGTGCGAACCAACGGCCTGGAGAAACGGACGCCCGGCGGCTATCGCGTGGACGTGCACGAGATCCGCCCGGGCACAGTCTACGACTCGGGAGGCGTGCGCGTCACGGCGTTCCTCGTGGAGCACGGGACCTGGCGTGAGGCGTATGGATACCGCATCGATGCGCCGGGCCGCAGCGTGGTGGTCTCCGGTGACACGAAGCCCAGCGAGAATCTGGTGCGGGCAGCGGCGGGCGCCGACGTGCTGGTCCACGAGGTGTACCCGGAGCCGCGCACGGTGCCCAACCCGACTGAGAGCGCGACCTGGCCGACGTATATGCGGGACTTCCACACATCGGACGTGGAGCTGGGCCAGCTCGCGGCGCGCATCCGGCCCAAGCTGCTGATCCTGACGCACATCATCCGCCGCGGGGCGACGGACGAGCAGCTGCTCGCCAACGTGCGAAAATCGTTCAGCGGGAGCGCCGTGGTGGGGCACGACCTGGACCGGTACTAGCCGGCCGTCGCCCCAGCGCGCAGCCAAGCCGTCGCTAACCGGATCCGTGGGGAAGTCCTATCTTAGCCGCCTATGCGCGATCTTGAGGAGCGCCTCCGGGCCGCCCTCGCGGACCGGTACGCCCTCGAGCGGGAGCTCGGCCGAGGGGGGATGGCCGTTGTGTTTCTCGCCCGCGACCCGAGACACGACCGCGCCGTCGCCATCAAGGTCCTCCGCGACGAGATCGCCGCGGCCCTGGGCGCGGAGCGGTTCCTGCGCGAGATCCAGATCGCCGCCAAGCTGCACCACCCCCACATCCTCCCCCTGTACGACTCCGGCGCCGCCGGCGAGCTGCTGTATTACGTGATGCCGTACGTCGAGGGAGAATCGCTGCGCCAGCGCCTGGAGCGGGAAAAACAGCTGCCGGTGGATGAGGCTCTGGCGATCACACGCCAGGTAGCCAGCGCGCTCGCGTACGCCCACAGGCACGACGTCGTGCACCGCGACATCAAACCGGAGAACATCCTGCTCGAGAGCGGCGAAGCAGTCGTGGCGGACTTCGGCATCGCGCGGGCGATCACGGCAGCGGGCGGCGACAAGCTGACGCAGACGGGGATCGCGATCGGGACGCCCCTCTACATGAGCCCCGAGCAGGCCGCGGGCGGCGAGGGACTCGACGGCCGGAGCGACGTGTACAGCCTGGCGTGCGTTCTGTACGAAATGCTGGCCGGGCATCCGCCGTTCCTCGGGGGGACGGCGCAGGCGATCCTCGCCCGCCATACGGCGGATCCGGTACCACCACTCCGCACCGCCCGCGCGACGGTGCCTCCGGCCGTCGAGCAGGCGCTGGGCCGCGCGCTCGCGAAGTCACCGGCGGACCGATACGCCACCGCGCTCCAGTTTGCCGAGGCGTTGGGTGGGCCAGACGCCCCGGGCGCCCCGAGCGCACTACGCGGGCGAGGCGCCTCTCGACGTGTGCGCGCGGCGTGGGGCGTTGTCCTCGCGCTGGTCGCGCTTGGCGCCGGTCTCGCAGTCGCGAGGCTGTGGCGCCGCCCGCCGCAGGCGGCCACCGGCGCGCCGGCCTATGCCGCCTCGGTGGCCGTGCTGCCGTTCGAGACGATCGGCGGGGGACCGCAAGACGAGTACTTCAGCGACGGCATGACTGACGAGATCATCACGCAGCTCGCCCAGATCCGCGATCTCAAGGTCATCTCCCGCACGTCGGTCGTGGCGCTCAAGGGGAGCCACCTGACGTTGTCGCGCATCGCCGACACGCTGGGGGTCGACCACGTGCTCGAGGGGTCCGTCCGCCGCGCCGGTAGCCGGGTGCGAGTGAACGCGCAGCTCATAGGCGCCAAGACCGATGCGCATTTGTGGGCGAAAACATACGAACGAGATCTCAAGGATGTCTTCCGGGTGCAGGAAGAGATTGCCGGGGACGTGAGCAAGGCTCTGCTGGCGAGCGTCCGGGGCTTGCGTCCGCTGAGTCCTGGATCGCGCACCGCACAGCCGGCCGCCTATGACGCCTATCTCCGCGGCACTTACTGGCGTCAGCGCCGCACGCGCGATGGGCTGTTGGGCGCGATCGAGGCCTTCGAAGCCGCGCTGGCCATCGACTCCACGTACGCGCCCGCTTACGCAGGCCTGGCCAGCGCCTTGACCCTCTTCATCAACCACGAGTACCCCGGTGGTCTGGAGCCCGTCCCCGCCCTCGCGCGGGCCATCGTGCTCGCCGACCGGGCGATCGCGCTCGACCCCGATCTCGCTGAGGGGTTCGCCGCTCGGGGGTTCGCTTTCGTCATTGCGGGCGTTTCGCCCGATACTGCGGTCCGGGACCTCGCGCGGGCCGTCGTCCTCCGGCCGAACTCCGGCGAAGCGCACGCCTTTGGTTCGGGCTCCTTGGGCGACGCCGTTCGCGATGAGGAGGCGCTCGCGGAAGCTCAGACGGCCACAGACCTCGACCCCCTGGCGCCAGGATTCCATATCGCGTTCAGCAATGCAGCGCTTGTGGCTCGCCGCTATGAGGTCGCGCTGCGGGAGGCCCGCCGGGCCGGAGTCCTCGAGACGGCCCCACTTCCGCTGCGCATTCGTTTCGAAGGGCTCGCCCTGCTGCTGCTCGGCCGCCCTGGCGAATGCCTGACGCTCGATCTGGGCGGCCAGCAGCCTCTTAAGGCCATGTGTCTCGAGGCGCTGGGGCGTCATCGAGAGGCCGCGGCCATCGTCGACTCGCTCGCAACGGTGTTCCGGGGCGACCACTCCAACTGGACGACGCCCGAAACGTTGGGCATGTACTACGCGTGGGTCGGGGATGTGGATGCATCGCTGCGTTGGTATGACGCAGCGTACCGGGTGGTACACCCCGGCATGCTCCGGACCGGGGTGTTCGACCGGGTGCGCAACGACGCGCGCTTTCGGGCGGGCATTGACCGGTTGACCGAGCGGAACCGGGCGCGGCTGCAAGCGGCGATCGCGCGGGCCCGAGCCCAGTGACCTAGGACCAGGAGCGGGACCATGCTCAAGAAGATCGGCGCGGCGCTCGTCGCCGTCGGCCTCTTCCTGCCGTACAGCCCGGACGTCCGCGTCATTGCCAGCGTGTGGCACAACGCGGCCGAAGTGCTGTTCCAGGGCTTCCCGGTGCTCCTCGCCTTCGTCTACGCGTTGCACACGTTCGTCCCGCCCCTCGCGCGGTTCCATCAGCGACTCGGGCAAGCACTGCACGGCTCGTTGCGGATGGTGTATTTCGTGCTCGTCGGGGCCTACCTCGCGACCGCCGCGGCGGGACGCGCGGATTGGCCCGCGTTGGGACCGGTGCTCGCGGCGCTCGTCATCACCGGTGGGTTGCTGTACTGGGGACAGGGACGAGGGACCAAGGCCGAGCGGTTGCCCTTGCTGCTGCTGATCGCCGGGGGCGTGCCGCTGATCGCCTACTTCATCGAGACGCTGCACGCGGGGGCACTGGCGTACGGCGGCTGGGTGTTCACGGCGGGTTATGTACTGGCGCTCGCGGGCGAGGTGCAGGGGCTGCGCGCCGCGCCCAGGATCGCGCACGGTGGCTGATCACATCGGCTGCTCCGCGAAGTGGCACGCGGCGAATTGTCCAGTCGCCACTTCGCGCAGTGCCGGCGGCTCGGTGCGACAGCGCTCATTCTTCCTGGGGTGTGGGCACCGCGGGTGGAACGGGCACCCCGCCGGCGGGGATGCGGGCGACGGCACCTCTCCCTGCAACACGATGCGCTGTCGCTGCGCTTTGGGGTCGGGGACCGGAACGGCCGACAGCAACGAGGTCGTATAGGGGTGCCGCGGCCCCGCGTACAACCGGGACGCGGGCGCGCGCTCGACGATCTTGCCCAGGTACATCACCGCAACGTCATCCGCGATGTGCTTCACCACGGCCAGGTCGTGCGCAATGAAGAGGTAGGTCAGCCGGCGCTTGCGTTGCAGCTCGGCGAGCAGGTTCAGCACCTGGGCCTGGACCGACACATCGAGCGCGCTCACCGGCTCGTCCAGCACGATGAACTGCGGCTCGACCGACAGCGCCCGGGCGATCCCCACGCGCTGTCGCTGCCCACCCGACAGCTCGTGCGGGTAGCGTTTGGCAAACGCGGCGTCGAGTCCGACCTCGTCGAGCAGCGCGGTGACGGCGCCCTTCAGCCCGTGAATTTCCAGCGGCTCGCGCAGCGTGTCTTCGACCGTCATGCGCGGATTGAGTGAGCCGTAGGGATCCTGGAACACGATCTGCATCCGGCGCCGCAGCGCGCGCAGCCGGTCGCGGTCCAGGCCGAACACATCGTTGTCCGCGAACAACACCTTCCCGGACGTGGGCTCCTGGAGCCGGAGCATCGTCCGTCCGACGGTCGTCTTCCCCGAGCCCGATTCACCCACCAGACCCAGCGTGCGGCCGGCGGCGATCGTAAACGACACGCCATCCACCGCGCGCACGGGTGCCCGCGCCCGTCCGAGGCCGAACCAGCTCCGCTCGCCGGCGTAGTGTTTCACGAGATCACGCACGTCAACGAGCGTCATCGCTTCAGCACTCTTCGCTCGGGTTCGGACACGAGCCAGCAGCGCGCCGTGTGACCCGGTTCGTCGCCGACTTCCAGCAGGGGCGGCTCCTCCGCGGCGCATTTCTCCCACGCGTACGGACAGCGCGGATGAAAGCGGCAGCCCGGTGGCCACGCCGTCGCCGCCGGCACCTGGCCGGGGATGGCGTGCAGCCGCGCGCGCGGGGTGTCGATGCGTGGGACAGCGGCAAGGAGCCCTTCGGTGTAGGGATGCGTCGGCCGCTCGAATAGCGCGTCGGTCGGCGCGGTCTCGACGACGCGTCCCGCGTACATCACGACGACGCGATCCGCGTGACCCGCGACGACGCCGAGGTCATGGGTGATCAGCAGTACCGCCATGCCCAGCTCGCTCTGCAACCGATCGAGCAGCTCGAGGATCTGCGCCTGGATCGTGACGTCGAGGGCGGTCGTCGGCTCGTCCGCAATCAAGACCTTGGGGTGGCACACGAGCGCCATCGCGATCATGACGCGCTGGCGCATGCCGCCCGAGAGCTGATGGGGATAGTGATCGACGCGCTCGTCGGGGTCGGGGATGCCGACCAGGCGCAACATCTCGATGGCGCGGGCCCGCGCCGCCTTGCGCGAGAGGTGCTGATGGATGATGGCGGCTTCGGCAATCTGATCCCCGACCGTGAATACGGGGTTCAGCGACGTCATCGGCTCCTGGAAGATCATCGCGATCTGATTGCCGCGAACGGCACGCAGCTCGGGAGCGGGGAGGGCGAGCAGATTGCGGCCTTCGAATTCGATCAGGCTGCCAGGCAGCACGTGGCCCGGCGGTTCCGGCACGAGCCGGAGAATGGAGAGGGACGTGACGGTCTTGCCGCAGCCCGATTCGCCGACGATCCCCAGCGTCTCGCCGGGATACAGCTCGAACGAGACGTCGTCCACCGCCCGCGCGGTTCCCTTGCCGTGCTCGGTGACGAAGTAGGTCTTCAGATTACGGACGCGGAGGAGCACGGGAGGAGCACCGGGTGTGGGGGTCGGGGGGGTCGTCACGCCGGCTCCTCGCGTGGATCGAGCGCGTCCCGTACGCCGTCGGCGACCGCATTCAGCGACATCACGACCAAAGAGATAGCGAGGCCCGGAAAGAGGGTCGACCACGGCGCCGTGTAGATGCTCGGCGCGCCATCCGCAATCATGTTGCCCCAGCTCGCGCCCGGCGGTTTGATGCCGATGCCGAGGAAGGACAACGACGCCTCGAGCAGAAGCACGTTCCCGACGCCCAACGCCGCGGACACGATGATCGGGGCGGCGGCATTGGGAAGAACGTGGCGAAAGATAACGCGCCGCGTGTCCGCGCCGAGCGCATGCGCCGCGACGACGAAATCGCGCTGCCGCAGGGAGAGCACCTCCGCGCGGACGAGCCGGCTGGTGCCGAACCAGGACGTCAACCCGATGGTGATGACGAGGGCCGCGAACGGGAGGCCGTCCCACAGCGCGACGGCCATGAGGAGGATGAAGATGCGGGGCAGGGCGAGGCCGACATCGACCCCGCGCATCAGGACGGCATCGATCCAGCGCTGGTAGTAGCCGGCGACTGCACCAACCAGCGTTCCGAGCGAAACGGCCATCAGCGCCCCCAGGGCGCCGATGCCGAGCGACACGCGTGCCCCGTACACCACCCGACTCCAGAGATCACGGCTCAGGTAGTCCGTCCCCAGCAGGAATGTCCACGACGGTGGGTAATTCTTCAGACGAATGATGTCGAGCTGCTTGTTCGGATCGAAGGGCGCGATGAGCGGCGCCGCCAGCGCGACGATGACCAGAAACGTCAGGATCCCCAGGCCCCACGACGTTGTCCGCTGGCGGAAAAAACGCCGCCAGCGCTCGCTGCGCAGCCCGCGTTGGCGGAGGGCGCGGACGGCTTCGGCGGCGGCGACCAGCGCGACGACCAGCGCGAGCCACGTGCCGAGCGTCATGCGGTCAGCACTTGGGCGTCGGCGTCCGCCCGCACGCGCAGCCGCGGATCGGCGATGCCCACGAGGATGTCGGCGAGCAGATTCCCGGCGACCACGACGACGCTCGCGGTCAAGGCGGTCGCGGTGACGAGCGGGTAGTCGCGGGAGAGGATCGCGTCGAAGGCCAGGCGCCCCATCCCCGGCCACGCGTAGATCGTTTCGATCAGCACGGCGCCCGTGAGCAGGAACGGAAACGCGAGCCCGAAGCGCGTAATGAAGGAGAGCAATGCGTTGCGGAGCTGATGCTGCAGCACCACACGGCGTTCCGGGACGCCCTTGGCGCGCGCGGTGCGCACGAAGTCCTGCGTGGCCACCTCGAGCATCGCCGCCCGTTGGAAGCGCGCCGTTCCGGCCGCACCGACCATTCCGAGCGTGGCGGCCGGCAGCACGAGGTGCCAGAGACGATCCGCGACGCAGTACAGCGAATCGACGAGCGGACAGAGTACGGGGTTGTTGGGCCCGCCCACCGGAAACCACCGCAGCTTCTCGCCGAAGATGAGTAACAGGAGGAGCGCGAGCCAGAATGTGGGCAGGGAATAGATGAAGAGCGTGACATTCCCGATGACGATGTCAGGAAGGCGATTCACGCGGACCGCCTGGTAGATGCCGAGCGCCAGCCCGAGAAGGAAATCCAGCGCCAGCGCCGCGCCGGCGAGCTGCAGCGTGAACGGGATCGTGTCCGCGATTGCGTCTCGCACGGGGCGATGCAGCGAGAACGAATACCCGAGATTGCCGTGCGCCAGGGCGATGAGGTAGAGCCAGTACTGCTCGGGGATCGGCTTGTCGAGCCCGAATTGCGCGATGAGCCGGTTGCACTGGATCTGGTCTACGTACTCGCCTCCGCCGCCCTGCGCACACGGCCTTCCCGGCGCGAGATGAATCAGAATGAAGACGAACGTGACGACGGCGAAGATGATCGCGACGGACGCGACGAGGCGCCGCAGGAGCCACGCCGCTGTCACTTATGGCTCCACGCGGTCTCGATCGATCAACCGGTCGGGAGGAATGCGCCAGGTGCGCAGCAGGGCGGCCCAGGAGTCGGGGCGGATCTGCACGTTGTCGACGCGTCTGTGGACGGC
>Ga0137418_10001561_pt1 | contig 21136 bp, 8 predicted proteins | sample CZODoug3_1_2_16f_FD_122242 | JGI IMG/M metagenome (GOLD analysis project Ga0137418, IMG submission 122242) | Vadose zone soil fungal communities from Angelo Coast Range Reserve, California, USA - CZODoug3_1_2_16fungal (Hybrid Assembly) | ecosystem: Environmental > Terrestrial > Soil > Vadose...
CTTGAAGCGGAGGCCCTCGAGAACCGCGTTATCCTGACGCGTCCAATCACGCTCGAGGAAGGCTAAGCATGGCCGCGCCTGCATCGAACATCCCCACCGAGCCGATTGGCAGCATCCCAAGACCGGTGGATCTCATCGAGAGAGTCGCAAGAGGCGACAGCGAGGATCCCAACCTCGATCCCTTCTACGAAGTCGCCATTCGAGAGACCATCGAGCGGTTCGAAGCCACCGGCTCTCCGGTGGTCACGGACGGCGAACAAAGGAAGTACCACAACTTCGCGACGTACTGCGTGCATGGGCTTCCCAATACCGCCCCGGACGGTTTCACGATCCCTTTCTCGGACGGTCATACGCGCCGGATGTCGCGGCTGACACGCGGACCGTTCCGTTATCGAAGGTACGCGGACTCTTTCCTCGATGTCGCCATGCGCTATGCGCACGCTCCGGTCAAGCAGGCGGTGATATCGCCTTCCTGCTTGAGCCTGATGTACCCATCCGAGGCGATTCCGGATTATTCGCGCGAGCAGTTCATCCAGGACCTGCTGAACGAGCACGAAACCGAGATCCGGCGGTGCTTGAAGAAGGGCGCGCACAAGGTTCAAGTCGACTTCACCGAAGGACGGCTGGCCGTGAAGATCGATCCCTCCGGGCATCTCCTCAACAGCTTCATCGACCTGAACAATCTCGCGCTCTCGCGGTTCTCGCCGGAAGAGCGCAGGCGCATCGGCGTCCATACCTGCCCGGGGAACGATTTCGATTCGACGCACAGCGCGGACGTCGATTACGCAGAGCTGCTGCCCAGCTTGTTCGAGCTGAAGGCGGGGAACTTCTACATCGCGCTCGCGGGTGAGCGGGACCGCCGCCACGTCCTGAAAATCATCCGCAAATACCGAAAACCCGATCAGCGGGTCTTCATCGGAGTCACTGCTCCCGTCGACCCACGCATCGAGACCCCGGAAGAAGTGCGCGACCGGGTACTCGAAGCCTGCGACTACATACCGATCGAGCACCTTGGCACCACAGACGATTGCGGGTTCTCCCCTTTCAGTGACGATACTTCCACGAGCCGTGACACCGCTTTCGCCAAGATCCGGGCGCGTGTCCTGGGCACGGCATTTGCGGAGAAACGCATCCGAGGCGACTCGTGAGCGCGAAGGGTGACGAAAGCGAGCTCCTGCGCTCGGTTGCCCTGCAGAATGCGAACAGCATTCTCGCCGCACGTCAGCGTGCCGAGCGACGACGCGAGGCGTACCTGGCGGAAGCTCAAAAGCTCAGTCACACCGGAAGCTTCGGCTGGACGGTGTCTACGGGCGAGATCAACTGGTCGGACGAAACCTATCGAATCTTCCAATACGACCGAGCGACGATACCGACCGTGGATCTCGTTCTACAACGGGTTCACCCGGAAGACGTCGCCATGGTGAAGCAGACGATCGACCGTGCGTCGCAGGATGAAAGGGATTTCGATCACCAGTATCGCCTGCTGATGCCCGATGGTTCGGTGAAGCATGTCCATGTCGTCGCTCATGCCTTGAGCGACGAATCGGGCGGCACCGAGTTTGTCGGAGCGGTGATGGACGTCACCGCAGCAAAGCAGGCGGAAGGAAGGATCCGGCAGATCATCGACACGATTCCCGCACATGCCTGGAGCGCTTTGCCCGATGGATCCGTTGATTTCGTCAATCAACGTTTCGTGGACTTCACGGGTCGGCCCATTGAAGAGCTGCTGCGTTGGGGATGGGGTTCTACATGTCATCCCGCCGATCTGCCCGGGTATCTCGGTTTGTGGCGAGCGGCAGTGGCAGCCGGGAAGCCGATGGAGAGTGAAGTCAGGGTCCGGGCAAAGAACGGTGACTATCGCTGGCTGCTGATCCGCAACGCGCCACTGCGCGACGAGCAGGGAAACATCGTCAAATGGCACGGAACCGCTGTCGACATCGAAGATCGCAAGCGGGCCGAGGTGTTGTTGGCCGGTGAGAAACGGCTTCTCGAGATGATCGCCAAGGGCGATTCTCGCGCCATCATCCTCGACGCCTTGTGCCGGCTGGTCGAAGAACTGGCCACCGGTTCTCTATCTTCGATCCTCTTGCTGGACGCGGATACCAATCGCCTCTGGCACGGCGCAGCGCCCAACCTGCCAAGACCTTACGTTGACGCAATCGATGGCGCCGTCATCGGCCCGGCTGTCGGATCTTGCGGAACGGCCGCTTACCGCGCGCAGCCGGTGATCGTCTGCGACATCGCCACGGACCTCCTCTGGGCCGACTACCGCGATCTGGCCTTGCCGCATCGGCTGCGAGCCTGTTGGTCGACGCCGATCCTATCCTCGGAAGGAAGGGTGTTGGGAACGTTCGCGGTCTATTATCGCGAACCGCGCAGCCCCACTCCGCAAGATCATGACGTCATAGAGCAGATCACCCATCTTGCGAGTATCGCCATCGAGCGCGAGCAAGCGGAGGAGAAGCTGCGGCGGAGCGAGGCCCACTTGCATGACGCCCAGCGGCTCGGCCACATGGGCAGTTGGGCATCCAATGACGCCTCGGGAGCTTTCTTCGCCTCGCGCGAGTTGCTTCGAATCGTCGGCCGCGATCCAGACGAAAAGAAAACGACCAGGGAGATGCTTCGGGAGCACATTCATCCTGACGATCTTGCCCCCTTGCAGGAGTTGACCAGCAAGGCCAGGACAGAGAGGACCGGTTACGAATTCGATTTTCGAATCGTTCTTCCTGACGGATCGATCCGGCACTGCCACAATGTGGCCCACCCGGTGTTCGACGATTCCGGCGCTCTCGTCGAGTATGTCGGCACTACCTTGGACGTGACCGAACGCAAGCGGGCGGATGAAGAGCGCGAGCGCGCCGAAGAGAGGCTGCGTCAGGCGCAGGCGGATCTCGCTCGCGTCAGTCGCGTGACCACCATGGGAGAGCTGACTGCCTCCCTGGCGCACGAAGTGAATCAACCGATCGCCGCCGCCGTCACCAATGCCAGTGCCTGCGTGCGCTGGCTCGCGGGAGAAGTCCCCGATCTCGAAGAGGCGCGCGCGGCTGCGAGGAGAAGCGTGAAAGATGGAGAGCGTGCGGCGGAAATCATCAGCCGGATCCGCCGGCTCTTCAAGAAGGGTGCGCCGCAACGGGAGTTGGTTGACGTCAACGAAGTGATTCGAGAGATGATCGCTCTGCTCCGGAGCGATGCAACGCGACACTCCGTATCGGTCGGGACGGAGCTGTCCGCAAACCTTCCCCAGATCATGGGAGATCGCGTGCAATTGCAGCAGGTGCTGATGAACCTGATCGTGAACAGCATCGATGCGATGAAGGATGTGGATGGGGCTCGGGAGCTCGTCGTCAAGTCTCAGCGAGCAGAGAACGAGCAAGTCCTGGTGTCCGTCAGCGATACGGGCGTGGGGCTTCCCCCGCAGCAGGCGGACCGGATCTTCAACGCATTCTTTACCACCAAGCCTGACGGCACCGGCATGGGACTGAGCATCAGCCGATCGATCGTTGAATCGCATGGCGGACGCTTGTGGGCTGCGGGCAACTCTCCGCGCGGCGCAAGTGTTTGCCTCACCCTGCCCATCAACGTCGACGCATAGGCACACTTGACCAGACTTGCGCCTGAGGCGTAGGACGCGTGTTGATCAGGCATCCTCCGGGGGGGGGAACATGCGCGTCAATCGTCGCTCGATCGCGCTCGCTGGCTGTGCCTTCTTGTGCGCCGGAGCTCCAGCGTTCTCGCAGACGCCGACCCCGGGACAGAACGTCAACATGGTATCTGGCATCGAGTGGCCCGGCGGCGACCCGTGGCTGCAGCGCCAGAACGAACCATCGATCGCCGTCTCCTCGCGAAACCCGCTGCACGTGCTCGGTGGCGCGAACGACTACCGCACCGTCGACCTGCCGCTTACGGATGCGCTTCCCAACGGGACGCTCACCGGGGATGCCTGGCTCGGTCTCTTCAAGTCGTTCAACGGCGGCCAGACCTGGCAGAGCACGCTGATCCCGGGATATCCGCAAGATCTGACTGATGAAGGAAAGCTTCTGAAACAGCAGCTCCTGGCAAAAGGCCTCACCTTCACCACCGCATCGGATCCGGTGGTGCGGCCGGGCACGAACGGGCTCTTCTATTACGCGGGCATCGGGTTCGACCGTGCCACCGGCAAAGGCGCCGTCTTCGTCGCGCGCTTCATCGACCTCAACAACCGCGAGAACGGCAACGCGGCGCCTTCGACCAACCTCGCCCCGAGCACCGATCCCATCCGCTACATCGACACGATCGTGCCGCCCTTCGCAACCTCGGGCCCTGGCGAGTTCCTCGACAAGCCCTGGATCGCCGTGGACGTGCCGCGCGCGGGAGCCGGTTTTTGTAGCTTCTTGGTCCCGCAGCCTGGCGGAAACGTCCCGCAGAGCTTCCACGCGGGGAACGTCTATCTGGTCTACACAAAGTTCCTTCTCGACTCTTCCAACAATCCTACCGGGAGCCAACTGCTCTTCAGGCGCTCGACGGACTGCGGCACGACCTGGAGCCTTCCGATCCCTCTCGTCGCCATCGACGATCTCGCGGTTCCCTCGCGGTCGATCCACCAGGGCGCGGTCCTGCAGGTCGATCCACAGTCTGGCTTCGTCTACGTCGCCTGGCGGCGGTTCCGCGGCTCAGGCAAGCCCGACTCGCTTCTCATCGCGGCGTCGCTCGACCGCGGGCGGTCCTTCACTCCCGGCATCCCGGTCGTGTCGTACCCCGCGCCCCTGGATCCGCTGCATCCCCCAGTGCCGTCGTTCTTCGATCAGGGAACTACTCATAGCTCGTTCAGGACCAACGCGTTCCCAGCGCTGGCAGTCGACGACAGCGGCGTGCCCGGGTGGCCGGGCCGCGTCTATCTCGCATGGTCGCAGCGCATGGGCCTGTACGGCGATGCCCGAATCATGCTCATCGACTTCCCGGGCAGCCTGATGCTCACGTCCACGGGCCTCGCACTGGTGCCGTCGATGATGGACAGCCGCCCTCTCCTCAGCGATGACGGCCCCCCCCTCCTCGACGATCTCGGCCTTCCGTTCTCGAATGGCACCCAGTTCATGCCGCAGCTCTCATTCGTGGGCGGAAAGCTGCTGGCGGTCTATTACGACCAGCGGCTCGATCACACCGTCGGAAAGTACTCGGCGAGATCGCCTTTCGTGCCCGACTACCTCGGGCGGTTCTTCATCGAGAACCGCGCCTACGCCCAGCCAGGCGAGTTGCCGCAGTGGCCAAGCCTCGTGTTCGGACCCTTCATCACCGACGCGGGGCTGACCCAGCGACGCCATACCATCGACGTGGTTGCCGCCGAAGCGATCGGAGGGCTGCACCCGCAGTTCACCGTCGCGCGGGTCTCCCGCTACAAGGTGGGGACGCGCCCGGGTAGCAAAGTCATCGAGCAACTTCAGGTCAACCCTCCCGGGCTCCCGCTCTTCAAAGGGGGAACGGCGGCGTACATCGGCGACTACATCGACGTCGCAGGTCAGACGTTCGTGCCGAGCAGCAGCTCGTGGGTCTTCAACACCGCTCCCTCGATCCCGCCGGGCCGGAGCGCTCCCGCGAGCCCTGCGCCTCGCATCGTCGCCTGGACGTCGAATCAGGACGTGCGCCCGCCAATAGATGGCGACTGGACGCATTACACGCCGGTCGCAAAGAGCGCCACAGACACCGGGCGAACCAGCGTTATCGATGGCTCCCACGTGCCAGACTGCCAGCCCGGCCAGCAGGGGATGCGGAACCAGAACATCTACAGCAGCCGCATCAGCGAAGGCCTCGCGGTTTTCTCGCCGCAAAACTCGAAGCCCCTCACCTTCCAGCGCGCGTTCGTGGTGATCGTGCAGAACTTCACCAGTCTTGCGAAAACGTTCCGGATGAGCATCGCGAGACCGCCCGCGGCCGGCGTGGCCTCCTTCGCGCAGATCCAGAGCGTCTCGTTCCTCGACGTCAGGGTCGGTGCGCGCGCGGGCGTCGCGCGACCGGTCTTCGCCGTCTCCAACAATCCGACCGACAGCATCACCGTCAACGTCGAGGAGTGGACGGCGCCCGGCGGAAGCCCCGTGCCCGGCGGCCTGTCCGGTTTCGTCGTGCTCAACGGCGACTCCTCGTCGCCTGCGCTGGTGAACCCCGACGGTGCTCCCGTCGGCTTCGACATCGGGTCGAAGGAGGCCTACAACCCGGACCTTGCCAATCCGGATCTCGCCAATCCGGATCTCGCAAACCCCGACCTCGCCAATCCGGATCTCGCGAACCCGGACCTCGCCAATCCGGATCTCGCAAACCCCGATCTCGCCAATCCGACCGTGGCGGATCCGGACCTCGCCAATGTCGGCGTCTCCAATCCGGACCTTGCCAACCCCGATCTGGCCAATCCAGACCTGGCCAACTTCAGCGTCTCGGAGGCCTCTTACACGCTGACGAACCAGGGAAACACGACCGCCTCGTACAAGATCCGGCTGGTCGGCGCCTCGCCTTCGGACGTGAAGTTGCAGCTCATCCTGAGCAAGCGCTACCTGACACCCGGCGCGCACAAGTGCGTGTTGATTCAGGAGGCGCAGAATACGATCCAGGCCAACGTGCCCCGTCCGCCGGTCACGGATCCGTCCAACCCCGATCTCGCCAATCCCGACCTGGCGAATCCCGACCTCGCCAACGCGACGCTCTCGCTCGCGCCGGGAGAGCGCGCGCGTGTGACGATCCGGGCCAACGTCAATCTCGCACGGATGCGCCAGATCATCGCGGGCCTCACGCCCGTGGCTGTCGCGCATGCCGCGAACACGGGAACCACGACGCCGCCGGTCTCGGCAGCGCTCTTCATCCCCACCTCGCGACTGCGCGATGGTGCGGTCGGCTCCCCGTACAACGACGCGCTGCACGCTTTTGGAGGAGTCCCTCCGTACACCTTCAGCAGCGAAGTGCTTCCGCCGGATCTTGTTCTCAATCAAGCGACGGGCACGATCTCCGGAACGCCGCGAGTCGCGACCGTGTTCCCACCGAACCCCGACTCGCCTGGCGCCGACGGCCTGCTGGTCCTCTTCCGCGTTACCGACTCGGTAAATCACGTCGCGACGCGCACGCTCAATCTGCGCATCGCAAGCCCGCTGGCGATCAACATCGACGGGGTGCCGACCGCGATCCAGGGGAGAGCGTACACCTTCGCACTCCCAGTGAGCGGCGGCATCGGACCGTTCACGTGGACCGCGAGCGGGTTGCCCGGCTGGCTGACGCTGGGTCCTGACGGAACGCTGAGCGGAACGCCGCCCTCGGCCGGCGCCGTCAGTTTCGACGTGACGGTGACTGACGGGGCTTCTCCATCCCAGGTGGCGACACTCACCCTGACGGTGAGAAGCTTTTCGCCCTGCACGCAGGGAGCGCCCTGCGAGACGGCGAATCCCTGCTCAGCTACCGCGACGTTTGAGTGCAGTACCGGTGCACCCGTGTGCACCGACCGCACCTTCTTCGCAGCCGGCACGGCCTGCGGCACCAATCGCGTCTGCTCTGCCAACGGGGCCTGCCTCCCCTGCAGCGCGGGAGCTTCCTGTGCGTCCACGAACCCCTGCCACACCGCTGCAATCTCATGCAGCACCGGTGACCCGATCTGCGTGGACACCGGCAACGTGCCGGACGGCACAAGTTGTGGTTCGAACCTGGCCTGCATCGCTGGCTCTTGCACCGCGTCGGCGACGATCGCGGTCCTGGACGACTTCGATCCCGACTACACCACGCCCCCGTTCGAAGACCGTCTCACGCTCCTCAACTTCTATCCGTATCCGCAGGCGACGTCCCACGGCACCGTCCAGGTAAAGTCCGGATTCAACACCACCCAGGCGATCGGCGACTGGCGCCAGTTGGTCGCCACACCCGATGGCACTCGGATCGTCACCGTCGAGCTCGCCGCGAACGCCTTGTCCGTGTTCGACCGCGACCTGAAGCCGACGATCCCGGCGATCACCGGAATCCCGTTTGCCGGCGTTTACGCGACCAACGACTACATCTATGCCACGGCCGGCACGACCACCAGCGGGGACTCTTTGCGTGCCTACGACCTCGCCACCGGAGCCGAGTTGCAGGGGTCTCCCTCGACGACGTTGCGAGGCTTGGACGTGGTGGTCGACTCCGCGCGCAACGTGGTGTGGACAGTCGGAAACGAACTGCGGCGCGGCAATGCGAGCACGTTGGTCGGCGAGTCAATCGCGACGTACGCCTGGTCGGCCGTTTCGATCGACCTTGCCCCCGACGGGAGCGTGTGGGTCGCGGAGCGTGACTACTCGACCGAGACTGGGAACATCCATCGTTACAACGCCGCTGGCAGCCTCATCACTTCGATGCCGTGGTCGTCTTCTCCGTTCTGCGTCCGCGTGAACCAGGCGACCGGCGAGGTCTGGGTGGCGCATTCCAATGGCATCTCGCGAATCGACAGCGAGGGAAGAATCCTCGCCGTGGAGACCTCGGGATCATACTGGTCATTGACTGTCGATCCGTTCCAAGGCTTGGTCTGGGCGACCAGTAATACCGTCGATAGCGTGAAAGCATACCGGAGCGACGGCACCCTCCTGGACACGGCGACCGGCTTTTCCACCAGCCAGAAGTACGTCGCGCTGGTCGCAGGGACGCTTCCGAGCGGCCTGGTTGCGCGGTTGTCGTTCGGAGGCAACCCGAACGATTCCAGCGGCCACGGCTTTGTCGGAGTGGTTTCGGGCTCTCCCGTGTACACGACCGATCGGCACGGCCTCGCCGCGCAGGCCTTGCAGTTCGACGGGCGATCCAAGGTGACTCTGCCCGTCGACGCGGCGTTCTCATTGAGCTCGTTCACACTCTACGCCGTCTTCAAGACACCAACGCCAATGTACCAGTACGCGCTGATCAGCAAGGGAACCAGTACCGGTTACGGCAATTACTTCCTCGGCCTCGACCCCCAGTCCGGCAGGGGCCAGTACTTTCAGGATATCCCGGGTGGAGGCTACGGCTCGTTGACGACCAACGTGACGCTCGCCACAGACACATTCGTCCACCATGCCGTGACGGTCGAGGGCTCGTCCCTGCTGGGCTACGTGAATGGCGCGCTCGTAACGTCTTTTGGTAACGCACCTGTTCGGCTGATGAACGATTTCCCAGTGATCATCGGAGGGCACCCCACGTTCGAGAGGAGCTTCAGCGGGGTCATCGACGAGGTGCTGATCTTCAACCACGCGCTTTCGCCGGCGGAGATGAAGCAGCTCTACGACCGTCTGAAATGAAGGCGGTCCCGGGACCGCGGAGCATTACATTCCTTGACACGCGAGCGACCCTCAACGCAGGCTCTGCGCCGGGGGAAGTTTCGTGGCCAAGGGTCTGCCACCGACGGTCGCCAATCCGGAGCATGACTCTCCGGACGCCGTCGCCGTAACGAGCGCGTCGGTACCCGGCGAGCATGTGGTCCGCTCCGCGAACACGCCGCCGGAGCAGACCGAGGAAGGAAGCCTCGCAGCCCCCGGGGTGATCCCCGATCTGGGGGATCGGTACCGCATCGTCGCGGAGCTGGGGCGGGGCGGCATGGGGACGGTCTACGTCGCTCGCGACCTGAAGCTCGAGCGCCAGGTCGCCATCAAGGTGTTGCATCCGGGGGTGCACACGGCCGAGCAGCTGCGCCGCTTCGAGCAGGAGGCGCGCGCGGTCGCCTCGCTGGATCATCCCAACGTCCTCGCGATCCACGACATCAGCTCGCACGCGGATACCTGCTTCATCGTCTCCGAGCTGCTGCGCGGCGAAACCCTGCGGCAGAAGCTCAGCAAGGGGCCGCTGGCCACCCACGCGGTGCTCGAATTGGGGCTGCAGCTCGCGCACGGCCTCGCCGCCGCGCACGACAAGGGCATCGTCCATCGCGACCTGAAGCCCGACAACATCTTCGTCTCGGACGAAGGCGGACTGAAGATCCTCGACTTCGGCATCGCCAAGCTGATGTCGCCGACGCCCGACAGCGCCACCCTGCTCCACACGCAGTCGGGCGCGGTGATAGGGACCGCCGAGTACATGTCGCCGGAACAGGTCCGGAGCGGTTCCGTCGATCAGCGGGCCGACGTGTTCAGCTTCGGCGCGGTCCTGTACGAGATGCTCGCCGGGCGGCGTCCTTTCCAGCGCGGTTCGCTGGTCGAGACGGGATACGCCATCCTGACGGCCGACCCGGATCGTCTTCCCGACAAAGCACCAGCGGACCTGAAGCGGATCGTCCGGCGCTGCCTCGAGAAAGCGCCGGAGAAGCGTTTCCCTTCCGCCCGTGAGGTGGCGCGCGAGCTCGAATCCTATGCGGCAGCGCTGGCGAAGGCCGAGGAAGCGGCGCGGAGTCAAGACGCGTGGCGCCGCCGTCTCGGCATCGCGATACTCGCGGTCGTCGCCGCGGCGCTCCTGGTTTGGAAATGGCCGACGCCCCCACCCGTGGTCCCGACGGCCACCGCGCCCCACGCGCCCCTCACGCTCCTGGTGGCGGATTTCCAGAACGCGACCGCCGACCCCGTCTTCGATGGCACGTTCGAGCCGATCATCACGCTGGCCCTGGAGGGCGCGTCGTTCGTCAACGCGTACAGACGGCAGGACGCGCGCAAGGTCGCCGCGAAGCTCAGGCCTGACTCGACGACTCTCGACGAAGTCACGGCGCGCCTCGTCGCGATGCGCGAAGGCATCGCGACGGTGATCTCCGGCTCGATCCGCACGCGGGGAGACGGATACACGTTGATCGTCGTCGCCCTGGAGCCCCGTGGAGGGAAGGTGCTCGTCCAACGGCAGGCCGACGTCCCCGACAAGGCCCAGGTCCTGCCCGGTCTCGGGACCCTCGCCGCGAACCTCCGCGGCGCGCTCGGCGACACCACCCCGCAATCGGAACGGCTCGCCTCGATCGAGACCTTCACCTCCGGTTCGATCCAGGCGGCCCACGAGTACGCGGTCGCCCAGGACCTGCAGCACCGCGGGCGCGCGGAGGAAGCGCTCGTCCATTACGGCAACGCGATCGGCCTCGATCCGAACCTCGGACGCGCCTATGCCGGCATGGCGGTGGTGAGCCACAACCTGCACCGCCTCGAGGAGGCCGAGAAGTACTTCCAGAAGGCGCTGGCGCTCATCGACCGTATGAGCGAGCGCGAGCGGTACCGCACGCGGGGGCTCTATTACGTCGTCGAACGCGACTACGAGAAGGCGGTCGAAGAGTGGACGGCGCTGGTCACCCGCTTTCCGGCGGATACGATCGGTTTCGTGAATCTGGCGGTCGCGCAGTGCATGCGGCGCGACATGCCCAAGGCGCTGGAGGCGGGCGCGAAGGCGTTGAAACTTGCGCCCACCAACCAGATCAACCGTTCGAACGTCGCCGTCTACACCATGTATTCGGGCGACTTCGAGGCGGCGCTTCGCCTCGCCCGAGAAGTCGTCGAGGCGAGCCCGACGTACCTGACGCCGCGAGTGGTCATGGCGCTCTCGGAGCTCGGCGGGGGGCATCCCGAGGGCGCGCTCGCCGCGTACCGCGATCTGGTGTCGCTGGGGAAGGGCGGGGCGTCGATAGCGGCGCAAGGCATCGCCGACCTGGCGCTCTACCAGGGTCGTCCCAGCGACGCGATCGCTGCGCTGGAGCAGCAGATCCCCATCGACGAGGCCGATAACCGCACAGCCGCGGCGACGAAGCTCGTCATACTCGCATCCGCCCAACTCGCCTTTGGCCAGCCCGTGCTGGCAGTGAGGTCGTTGGACCGCGCTGTGGCGCTGAGCAAGGCGGAGTCCGTTCTTCTCGCCGCGGCGCGCGTGTACGTGGATGCGGGAAACGAGAAGAAGGCGCGGGCGCTCGCGGCCGATCTCGGTGCGCGCCGCGCGCCGGAGCCGCAGGCCTACGCGAAGCTCATCGAGGGCAATGCTGCGCTGAAGCGGGGGGAGCCTGCGGTCGCCATCCGGCTGCTGCGCGAGGCGCAGCATGGCTTCGACACCTGGATCGGAAGGTTCGACCTGGGCCGCGCGTATCTGCAGGCGCGCGCGTTCGCCGAGGCGCACGAAGAGCTCGATGCCTGCGTGAAGCGCCGGGGAGAGGCGAGCGCGCTGTTCATCGACGAGGTGCCGACGTACCGGTACTTTCCCGACGCGCTCTACTGGCTCGCGAAGTCGCAGGAAGGCCTCAAGAGTCCCGCTGCGGCGGACTCCTATCGCGCCTACCTGGCGATCAAGGAGAAGGCGGACGCGCCGGATCCGCTGATCGCGGCCGCAAGGGCCTCGAGCGGCGCCGCTGCACTCCGCTGATCCGCGATGGCAAGCCGGTCGATGCCGACTACACGTAGCGGTCATAAGTAGACCGATACATTCGAGCTGTCGTCGGGGTGCGGCTTTTTGACACGGCTCTATCGAACGATTGATCAACCCCTGTCTGCCGATTGGACAACGCCGGGAAGCGGACACACCAGACCAGCAAGGGCAGCAAGGTATCCGATGGGCCGCCGGCGTATCTGCCGCGGCACCCTCGGGCACGGCCCCATTCCCGGCAGCGGCGCCTTTCGGGGTGGGCTGCTCCAGGCTGTCATTTCAGTATCGTGTCGGGCCCAAATCGATCGGCCCCCTGCGGACTCTTATGGGCGAGGATCCCATGAAGGCATTCATCAAGCCGATCGCACTCACGTTGCTGCTCGCGCTCGCGCCTGGTTGTTACAGGCATGGCGCGCTGCTCGGCGCCGTGGTCGGGACATCGATCGTGACCGCGGCGATCGTCAGCTCACGCCCGCCTCCGCCGCCTCGTGTCGTCTACGCGCCGCCACCCCAGCCCGGCTACGTCTGGCAACCGGGTTATTGGACGCGCGAGCACGACGAATGGATCTGGATCGAGGGGCGCTGGATTGCGCGCTACCCGGGATACGGCTGGGAACCGTCGCATTGGGTCGAAGATCCCGACGGCCACTGGCGGCTCATCCCGGGGCATTGGGTTGCCATTTCTCGGCTGTACCCGCGAACGCCGCCGCACCCTCCTGAGTTTCACTCTCGTGAATTGGAGAGCTCGCATGCCTGAGCGGGCTGAAAGCGTCACCGCTCCAGAAGCCCCCCCGCGCCCCGCTTCCGATCATGGGCGCGCCAAAGGGCACGGTTGGTGGCGCTGGATTCTCGCCCTGGCGGTGGTCGGCGGTGGCGCGTCGTTCTTCTGGCAGCGGTACGCGCTGGCGCAATCGAAGGCGCAGGCGCCTCGGGCTCCACCGCCGGTCGCCGTGACCACCGCCACGGCTTCGCAAGGGGACATCGGCGTGCATCTCGATGCACTCGGAACGGTAACGCCCCTCGCCACGGTCACGGTGAAGTCCCGGGTCGATGGGCAGCTCATGGCGGTGAACTACCGCGAAGGCCAGATGGTGCATCAAGGCGAGGTCCTGGCCGAGATCGATCCCAGGCCGTTCCAGGTGCAGCTCACGCAGGCAGAAGGTCAATATCAGCGCGACCTGGCCTTGCTCGAGAACGCGCGGATCGACCTCGATCGATACCGCAGCCTGTTTGCGCGGGACGCGATTCCGAAACAGCTTCTCGATACCCAGGTGGCCATCGTCCACCAGGATGAGGGCGTCCTCAAAAACGACCGCGGCCTGATCGCCAACGCGAAGCTGCAGCTCGTCTATTCGCGGATCACCTCGCCCATCTCGGGTCGCGTCGGCCTGCGGCTCGTGGATCCCGGCAACATCGTGCACGCCACGGATACCGGGGGCCTGCTGATGATCACGCAGCTGCAGCCCATCACGGTGGTGTTCAGCATCGCGGAAGACTTCTTGCCAGAGATCCAGCAGCAGCTCCGCCTCGGCCACCAGCTCACCGTGGACGCGCTCGATCGGGCACGGCAGAAGCGGATCGCGACGGGAGAAGTCCTCACCTTCGACAACCAGATCGACACCACCACGGGCACGGTCAGGCTGAAGGCCGTCTTTCCCAACCAGGACGATGCGCTTTTTCCCAGCCAGTTCGTGAATGCGCGGTTGCTGGTGGACGTGCATCGGGGGGCGACCCTTGTCCCGTCAGCGGCCGTCCAGCGCAGAACGCAGGGCGCGTTCCTCTACCTCGTCAAGTCCGATCAGACCGTGTCCGTCCAACCGGTGTCCCTGGGCGCCACCGACGGTGACGTCGTCGAAATCGTGAATGGGCTCAAGCCCGGGGCCCTCATCGCCGTCGACAATTTCGACAAGCTGCAGGACGGCATCCGCATCTCGCCGAGGTCAGCGGTCGCCGAGAGGACGGTCGGGAGCACGCGGTGAGCATCTCCCGGCCGTTCATCCTCCGTCCCGTCGCGACGTCCTTGCTCATGGCAGCCATCGTGCTCGCGGGCGCGGTGGCGTATCGGCAGCTGCCCGTCTCCGCGCTGCCCGAGGTGGACTACCCCACCATCCAGGTCCTCACCTTCTTCCCGGGCGCAAGCCCCGACGTGATGGCTTCCGCCGTCACCGCGCCGCTCGAGCGGCAGTTCGGACAAGTGCCGGGCCTGAATCAGATGACCTCGACGAGCTCGGATGGCAGCTCGGTCATCACCCTGCAGTTCTTGCTCAGCCTCGACATCGACGTCGCCGAGCAGGAAGTCCAGGCCGCGATCAATGCCGCGCAGACGTTCCTGCCCAGCGACCTGCCGGCTCCGCCGGTCTACAGCAAGTCCAATCCGGCGGACGCTCCCATCCTGACGCTGGCGCTGACCTCGAAGACGGTGCCGCTCTCGAAGGTGCAGGATCTGGCGGACACGCGGCTGGCCCAGAAGATCTCGCAGTTGCCCGGCGTCGGTCTGGTCAGCATCAGCGGCGGCCAGAAGCCCGCGGTGCGGATCGACGCGAACCCCACCACGTTGTCGTCGTATGGCCTCGACCTCGAGGCGGTTCGCAGCGCCGTCCAAGGCACCAGCATCGATCGGCCCAAGGGCAGCTTCGATGGGCCGCAGCAATCGTTCCAGATCGGCGCGAACGATCAGCTGCTGACGGCCGACGACTACCGGTCGGTGGTGATCGCGTACCGGAACGGAGCTCCCGTGCGGCTCTCGGACGTGGCGACGGTGGCCGACGGCGTCGAGAACTCGAAGCAGGCGGCATGGATGAACGACGTCCCGGCGATCATCCTCAACGTCCAGCGGCAGCCGGGCGCGAACATCATCCAGGTCGTCGACCGCATCACCAAGCTCCTGCCGCAGCTGGAGACCACGCTCCCCTCGTCCGTGCAGACGTCGATCCTGACCGATCGCACCACGACCATCCGGGCCTCCGTCCGCGACGTGCAGTTCGAGCTCATGCTCACCATCGCGCTGGTGGTGATGGTGATCTTCCTCTTCTTGCGCAGTCCGGCCGCCACCATCATCCCCAGCGTCGCGGTTCCACTGTCGCTGGTGGGGACGTTCGCGGCGATGTACCTGCTCGGGTACAGCCTCAACAACCTGACGCTGATGGCGCTGACCATCTCCACGGGCTTCATCGTGGACGACGCCATCGTGATGATCGAGAACATCGTCCGCTACATCGAGGAAGGCGAGAAGCCGCTCCAGGCCGCGCTCAAAGGCGCCGAGCAGATCGGGTTCACCATCCTCTCGCTGACCATCTCGCTCGTCGCCGTGCTCATCCCACTGCTGTTCATGGGCGACGTCGTCGGCCGGCTGTTCCGGGAATTCGCCGTCACGCTCGGGGTGACCATCCTCCTCTCCGCAGTCGTCTCGCTGACGCTGACGCCGATGCTCTGCGCGAAGCTCCTGCGCGGCCGCTCGAACGCGAAAGAGCCCCGGCGGCCGGGCGCCTCCGAGCGGATCTTCCAGCGCGTGGTCGCGTTCTACGGGAGGACCCTGGAGTGGGTTCTAGAGCATCAGACCGCCACCCTCTGCGTCGCGGCCGGCACGCTGGCGCTGACGGTGGTGCTCTATGGGGTGGTGCCGAAGGGCTTCTTCCCGGTCCAGGACACGGGTGTGATCCAGGGCATCTCGGAAGCGCCCGGAGCGATCTCCTTCACGGCGATGGCGGAGAGGCAGCAGGCGCTCGCGGACGTCATCCTCCGCGACCCGGCTGTCGAGAGCCTGTCTTCGTTCATCGGCGTGGACGGAACGAATACCACGCTGAACAGCGGCCGCATGCTGATCAACCTGAAACCGCTCGAGGAGCGCAAGCTCGGCGCCACGCAAGTCATGCGCCGCCTCCAGGGCGAGCTCCAGGGCGTGCAGGGCATCACCCTCTACCTGCAACCGGTGCAGGACCTCACCATCGAGGATCGGGTCAGCCGCACGCAGTACCAGTACACGCTGGAAGACCCCGACGCGAACGAGCTCGCCACCTGGGCTGCACGGCTCACGAGCCGGCTGAAGCAGCTGCCCGAGCTCAGCGACGTCGCGAACGATCAGCAGACCCAGGGATTGCGGACCTCGCTCGTGGTCGACCGGGCCACGGCATCGCGCCTGGGAATCACCCCGCAGGCCATCGACGACGCGCTCTACGACGCCTTCGGCCAGCGGCAGGTGTCGACGCTGTTCACGCAGATCAACCAGTACCACGTGGTGCTCGAGGCGGCCGCGGAGTTCCAGAGCGCGCCCGCCAGGCTGCAGGACATCTACGTCCGGGGTTCCAACGGACCCGTGCCCCTCAGCGCGTTCACCCATGTGCAGACCGGGGCAGCGCCGCTCGCGATCAGCCATCAGGGCCAGTTCCCGGTGGCGACCATTTCATTCAACGTGGCGCCGGGGGCATCGCTCGGCGCCGCCACGGCCGCCGTCGAGCGGGCACAGCGCGAGCTGGCGATGCCGCCGGCCATCGTGGCGACGTTCCAGGGCACTGCCCAGGCTTTCCACGGGTCGCTCGGCAACGAGCCGCTCCTCATCCTCGCGGCCCTGGTGGTCGTTTACATCGTCCTGGGGGTTCTCTACGAGAGCTACATCCACCCGTTGACGATCCTCTCGACGCTGCCCTCCGCCGGGGTCGGCGCGATCCTCGCGCTGATCATCTGCCGGGCGGAGCTGGATGTGGTCGCGCTCATCGGCATCATCCTGCTGATCGGGATCGTGAAGAAGAACGGCATCATGATGGTCGACTTCGCGCTCGAAGCCGAGCGGAGCTCGGGTGTGAGCGCGCGCGAGGCGGTCCATCAGGCCGCGCTGCTGCGGTTCCGGCCGATCATGATGACCACGTTGGCCGCGCTCCTCGGCGGACTTCCCCTCGCGCTGGGGACCGGTCCCGGCTCGGAGCTGCGCCGGCCGCTCGGGATTGCCATCGTGGGCGGATTGACGCTGAGCCAGCTGCTCACGCTCTACACGACGCCTGTCATCTACGTCTTCTTCGATCGCATCGCCAGGAAGCTCGCCGCGTCGCGAGCCGCTCGGGCGGAGCGGACGGCGCCCGCGCCGGCGGGATCGCCATGAGCCTCTCGTCCCCCTTCATCCGGCGGCCGGTGGCCACGGTCCTCCTGACGGCCGCCGTCGCGCTCGCCGGCGGCGTCGCCTTCACGCAACTGCCGGTCTCGCCTCTCCCGCAGATCGATTTCCCCACCATCACCGTCCAGACGGCGCTGCCGGGCGCCAGTCCCGAGATCATGGCGTCGTCGGTCGCCACGCCCCTCGAGCGCCAGTTCGGCCGCATCGCCGGAGTGACGGAGATGACGTCCACGAGCTATCTGGGCTCGACCACCGTCACGCTGCAGTTCGACCTGAACCGCAACATCGACGCCGCCGCGCGCGACGTCGAGGCCGCCATCAATGCCGCCCGCGGGAACCTTCCGGCCAACCTGCCCAACAACCCGACGTATCGCAAGGTCAATCCCGCGGATTCTCCGATCCTGATCCTCGCCCTGACCTCGAAGGTCTACGACCGCGGACGACTGTATGACCTGGCGTCCACCATCTTGCAGCAGCGCCTCTCGCAGATCCCGGGAGTCGGTCAGGTCTCCATCGGCGGCAGCTCGCTGCCCGCGGTGCGCGTCGAGCTCAATCCCACCCAGCTCAACGCCTACGGGCTGGGGCTCGAGGACGTCCGCGCCGTGCTTGGGGCGCAGAACGTCAATCGTCCCAAGGGTCAGCTCGCCGACGCCACCTCCACGTCCGACGTGGCGGCCAACGACCAACTCATGAAAGCCGCGGATTACGCCCCGCTCGTCGTCAGCTATCACAGCGGCGCCGCCGTCAAGCTCTCCGACGTCGCATCCGTGCAGGACGGGGTCGAGGACGTCCGGACGGCCGGCAACATGAACGGAATGCCGGCCGTGCTCGTCGTCGTCTTCCGCCAGCCGGGGGCGAACATCATCGACACCGTCGACCGCGTCCGGGCGGCGCTCCCCCAGCTTGCAGCATCGATCCCCTCCGCCATCCAATGGACCGTCGTCCTCGACCAGACCACCACCATCCGGGCGTCCGTCAATGAAGTGGAGCGCACGCTTCTGGCGTCGATTGCCCTGGTCGTCCTGGTGGTCTTCGTCTTCCTGCGAAACGGGCGCGCGACCCTGATCCCGACCGTGGCGGTCCCGGTATCGCTGATCGGGACGTTCGCGGTGATGTTCCTCTGCCGGTACACGTTGGACAACCTGTCGCTGATGGCGCTCACGGTGGCCACCGGCTTCGTCGTCGACGACGCGATCGTCGTCAGCGAAAACGTGGTGCGCTACATCGAGCAAGGCGTGCCCCCGATGGAGGCGGCCCTGAAGGGCGCGCGCGAGATCGGGTTCACCGTCCTCTCGGTCAGCGTCTCGCTGGTTGCGGTGTTCACCCCCATCCTCCTCATGGGCGGCATCGTCGGACGGCTGTTCCGCGAGTTCGCGGTCACCTTGTCGGTCGCCATCCTCGTCTCGCTGCTGGTCTCGCTGACGACCACGCCGATGATGTGCGCGAGGCTGCTCAGGCACGAGCCGGACGAGAAACACGGACGGCTGTATCGAGCGAGCGAGAGGGTGTTCTCGGGACTGTTGCGCGCGTACCAGCGGAGCCTCGAAGTGGTGCTCCGTCATCCTGCGATCACCCTCGGCGTGCTGCTCGTCACCGTCGCGGCCAACGTCTACGCCTTCCAGATCGTGCGGAAAGGCTTCTTCCCCCAGCAGGATACCGGACGGCTCAACGGCAGCATCCAGGGCGAGCAGGACACCTCCTTCCAGGCGATGCAGGCCCGGCTGGCCACCTTCGTCGACATCGTCAAGTCCGACCCGGCAGTCGCGACGGTGATGGCGTTCACCGGCGGCGCGGGAGGCACGACGAACACCGGCAGGATGTTCATCTCCCTGAGGCCTCTCGAGGAGCGCAAGGTGAGCGCGGACCAGGTCATCGCCCGCCTGCGCCCGAAGCTGGCTCGCGTCGCTGGCGCAACGCTCTACCTCCAGGCCTCGCAAGATCTCCGCATCGGCGGCGTGCAGAGCAACGCGCAATACCAGTACGCGATCCAGACGGACAACCTGCAGGACCTCGAGAAGTGGGGACCGATCCTGCTGCGGGAGATGCGCAAGCGCCCGGAGCTCACCGACGTCAGCTCCGACCAGCAGAACGGCGGTCTGCAGTCTTCCATCGTCTACGACCGCGCCACGGCGGCGAGGCTGGGGCTCACGCCACAGATGATCGACGACACTCTCTACGACGCCTTCGGCCAGCGGCAGGTCTCGACCATGTTCACGCAGTTGAACCAGTACCACGTGGTCATGGAGGTGGAGCCGAGGTTCTGGCAGACCCCGGCCGGACTCGGCGCCATCTACCTCCGCTCGTCCGGGGGCGGGCAGGTCCCGCTCAGCGCCGTCGCGCACTTTGCCCCCGCCACGGCGCCGCTCGCCGTCAACCACAAGGGCCTGCTCCCCTCGGTGATGGTCTCCTTCAACCTGGCGCCTGGGGTGGCCCTCAGCCAGGCGACGGCCGCCATCGACGAGGTGCAGCAGAAGATCGGCATGCCGGCGACGATCCACGGCAGCGTCGCCGGGACGCTCCAGGCGTTCCAGTCGTCGCTGGCGACCGAGCCGCTCCTCATCGCCGTCGCGCTCGCCGCCGTCTACATCGTGCTGGGGATCCTGTACGAGAGCTTCCTCCACCCGATCACGATCCTCTCTACGTTGCCGTCCGCGGGCCTCGGCGCCGTCCTCGCCTTGCTCCTCTGCGGGATGGATCTCAGCGTCATCGCGCTAGTCGGCATCATCCTGCTCATCGGCATCGTGAAGAAGAACGCGATCATGATGATCGACTTCGCGCTCGCCGCCGAGCGGAACGAAGGCAAGAGCGCGGCGGAGTCGATCGAGCAAGCTTGCCTCTTGCGCTTCCGCCCGATCTTGATGACGACGACGGCGGCCCTGCTCGGCGCGGTGCCGCTCGCGCTGGGCACCGGAATCGGGTCGGAGCTGAGGAGGCCGCTGGGCGTCACCATCATCGGCGGTCTCGTCGTCAGCCAGATCTTGACGCTCTACACCACGCCGGTCGTCTATCTCTCGCTCGACCGCCTTCGTCTCCGATTCGAGCAGTGGCGTCACCGGCGCGCGGTCGCCTCGGTTTCGGGCCCGATGCCATGAGCGCCTGGCGCAGGACGTGGGTTCCTGCCATCGCCGTCGCCCTCGTCGCCGGCTGCAATCTCGCGCCGGAATACGCGCGACCCTCCCCCTTCGCACCGGCGGCTTCGGCGGAGATGCCCGGGGCCTACCGGGAGCTCACGCCCGCCGACTTCCCCAGCACCGACGGCTGGAAGATGGCGCAGCCGCGGGACGATCTCATTCGCGGAAGCTGGTGGGAGATGTTCGGCGACCCCCTCTTGAACGAGCTCGAGCAACAGGTCGACGTCTCCAACCAGAGCCTCGCGCTCGCGGCCGCCAATTACCGCGTCGCCCGGGCCCTGGTCGGGGAGGCGCGCGCGCAGCTGTTCCCGACCGTGACGACCTCGCCGTCCGTGACGCGCTCGACGTTCGGGTCCGGGACGAGCTCGACGTCCGGGACGAGCTCGACCTCGCCGACGCGCTCGTCGTCGTCCACGACCACCCAGTTCCAGCTGCCGTTCGACGCGACCTGGGAAGCGGACCTCTGGGGTCGCATCCGGAACACGGTGAACGCGAGCACGGACGAGGCCCAGGCGTCGGCAGCGGACCTGGAGAACACGCGCCTGTTGATCCATTCCGAGGTCGCCGTCGATTATTTCGAGCTGCGAGCGCAGGACGCGCAGAAGGAGATCCTGGACAGCAACGTCGTCGCTTTCCGAAAGGCGCTGGA
>Ga0137418_10001562_pt1 | contig 21132 bp, 22 predicted proteins | sample CZODoug3_1_2_16f_FD_122242 | JGI IMG/M metagenome (GOLD analysis project Ga0137418, IMG submission 122242) | Vadose zone soil fungal communities from Angelo Coast Range Reserve, California, USA - CZODoug3_1_2_16fungal (Hybrid Assembly) | ecosystem: Environmental > Terrestrial > Soil > Vadose...
ACGATGAAGCCAACGACCAGAATCACGGACGCCGGACCGAAACGGTACTTAAACGGCATATTCGAAATACCCGAATCGTTCTCCACAGGATCGAAACGAGTCGTCGCCCCATGTCTGCTTGTGCTCTGGAATCATATCATGCACCACCGTGTTACAAAGCCTGCAATCCGCGAGAAATGAGGCTGGCCGAGGACAGCGCATTGAACGCGTGCCTGAAGAGGAAACGAATTGGCTGCCCACTTCCCGAAAGCGGTCCCTTCAGTATGAAGCTCCGGCTGTCCGGGCTCAGATCTCAAAAATTTGCATTCACTGATGTGAACCAGTTCACATCGACTCCGCACGTTTGATCCGACGGTCCTCAACGGAGGAAAGAAAAAATGCGCACACTCTTGCTTGCCCTCGCCACGTCCGCGACAGACTTCGCAACTGGCGTAACCGGAGTCGCAGTCGGCGATTATCGCTATTGCATCTAAGGCGACGATTTTCCCGGTGGTGCGGACGATCAAAGCAGGGGAAGTGTCGGCCTCGCCGAGATATTTCACTTCTATTTGAAGGAATGAATCAGCGACGGTGTGGATCATACCATCCATTGGAACGATCACCGGATAGAGCGCACCTTGTCGGCCATACACAATCGTCTTTTGATCGTCGGCGAGCAGAAGAGGAGTTCTACTATGACCTATGTTGTATTGCGCATGCCCACCAAAAGGATGAATCTCAAAGCGATAGCCAAATTTCTAGTGATTTCGGTCGTCATCTTGGCCGGTTCACCTGCGGTCGCAACACCGATTGCGCGCGATGATGCTCACTGTCGTATCAGCGAGCAAAAGGCGGGCGCGTTTCATCATCAGAAATTCGGGCGGTGCATCTCGCTTAAAGTCGATGCGCCGCATTGGAACGGCGGGAATAAAGCGCACGATGATTGGCCGGCCAATTTGATCCTGGGATAACTCCCGATCACGCTATACGGCAGGCGCGGAACGTTGAGGTCCCGCGTTCGCTGCGATTTACATTTGCGATACCGCCGATTATCGCGAGCAGGTGCATCCACTTCCGCAATTGTGCAGGTTTGAGACGTGCCGACTGCGTCGAGCAATGTCCGATTTTGAGGGCAAAGCGGAAAGCATCTGCTCGTACTGAGTTCTTCTCAGTTTGACCCATTTCAGAAGTCGCTGAGAAAACCAGCCTAGCGCAGAAGGCGGCATGGCTCTATCTTCGAAGAAAGGAAGCATTGAGAATGGGACTGATGTCGACCATCCAGCGGAGTGCGGCATGAAGAGCCGTGGTGCCAAGAACGATTTGAGGCGGACTCTATATTTCAGAGGATGCCTAGCGCTTCTTCTCATGATCCTCGGGTCTGGGTTCCGGCCCGCACATGCCGAAACCTTCAAGTTCGAAAGCAAGCCCACTTTGTCGTCACATACGGCAACAATAGGAGGTGAATTATCCTTTCCACAGCGACGTGGGCCATTTCCTGTCGTAATCTTGTTGCATGGCTGCGGAGGTTTGAACCCAGGGGCGAAAGCATCCCTCTCGGCCCACGCTCGATCTCTCACAAAGGTGGGGTTTGCAACCTACATCCTGGACAGCTTCAGTGCGCGCGGCCTCACTGCCGATGATATCTGTGACGGCCCTAAAGGTCGAGAAGCCTCCGAGTTCAGGCTCGACGACCTCTTTAACGCCCGAGAAGCTCTGCAGAAACATCCAAAGGTGGACAAGAATAAATTCTTTGCGGCGGGGCAAAGTCATGGAGCAACCGTTGCGCTGTGGGCGGCCGTCAACCTGGTCAATCGGGACCGCTTCCGGGCCGTCGCGGCCTTCTACCCGGACTGCAGAGCATCTCTGCTGCACAGCTTCAGCTTGAGATCACCCGTCATCGTTTTCGCGGGCGGAAAGGATGACTGGACGCCGGCCCCATTGTGTGAGGAGGCAAAGAAAAGAGAGCGTCCTCCAGGAGAGGAGATTGAGCTGATCATTTATCCCGATGCTTATCATGCGTTTGATCAGCAGACGCACAAGTTTCTGGGGCACGTTATGGTTTATAACGAGCAGGCAACCGCAACCAGCCGGAAATGAATGCTGGCGTTTTTTGTCCGGTATCTGCGCGATGAATCGCCGAGCTGTTCATCATCCGCAAGAGGTGGGGCCAACTAGAAGGCGGCCCACGGACGTTGCATGCACTGACGAGTCTGCTCGTGTGCAGGTTTGAGACATGCCGACCGGCTCTGAGGATGTCCGTTCATCGGGTGCAAACCGGAAGTGGCTGGCCCACTGTCAGGACGACGCGATTGACCCATCTCGGAAATGGCTCTTTTCCCCTTCGTCCCCGTCCGGCCAATTGATTACCGCGTTACGCAATGTGTTCCGCTCAGGATCTTTCGCTCCGGACCGAAACCTAAACGCCGTAGAAATAGGGTGGCCATTTCGGCTGGGCCTTGAGGGCTGCATCGTCGATCGCAGCCAGGACATCGGTTGGCAGTCCATCCGAAAGGACATCGCGCCCTTTGCCGTGACGTGGACATACATCCCGTCGCGGTCGGTCACTTTGTAGTCTTTTTCCTTTGGTTTCAGCGCTCTACACGGTGGGTGTCGAGCCGCCATCGATGCGGAAAGTCGTGCCGGTCATGAAGTCGGTTAGCGGGCTGGCTAGGAAGCAAACCGCGGCTGCAATATCCATAGGCTGCCCAAGCCTACTGACGGTCTGGTGCACGATGTTCTTGAGAACATACTGCTTGCCAAACTCAGGGTCGTCACTCCCTTGCCTTTGCGCGGTCTCGATGAAAAACTTGTCCAGTTGCGGTGTGTAGATCAGGCCGGGCATGATCCCGTTAGATGTGACGCCAGTTCCAGCCAGCTCCTTAGACAGGCTGAGGGTCACGTTGTTGAGCGCGGCCTTCGCGGCGCCGTAGGTCGGTAAATTCGCGTGTGGCGAGATAGCGTTTCGAGACGAGACTTGGATCAAACGCCCCCAGCCGCGCTCTTTCATCGCCGGAGTAAAGGCATGGACCAGTCGAACCGCGGCGATCGTGTTCTGATGGTAGTCGTCGATCCATTCCTGAAAGGGGGCGTCGAACCACGAGTCGTGGGACTCTTGAGTGGGATTGCCGACGTTATTCACGAGGATATCGATGCCGTCGAAAGCCGATTTAGCCCCCTCAATAACAGCATTCGATCCATCCTCGGTCGTTACATCGCCAAGAACAAATTTCGCCTCGCCGCCAACCTTACGGATTTCCTCCGTAACGGCTGCTGCCCGATCCGCACTCCTGCCGTTGATGACGACGCTGACACCTTCACCGGCCAGGACACGCGCGCATTGTGCACCAATCCCGGAAGTGCTCCCTGTGATAAGCGCACGCTTTCCTTTTAACAACATATCCATGTTTACTACCCTTTAGAAATGACGATTGGATCAGGGGATCGAACGATTCAGGCCGCCATCGACGCGGATCATTGCACCGCTGACGTAGTCCGCCGAAGGAGCGCACGCCTTGGCGTGGCTCACTTCGCTGCAGGACCGAAACCTAAACCCCCGAGAAATAGGGTGGCCATTTCGGCTGGGCCTTTAGAGCTGCGTCGTCGATCGCAGCCAGGACCTCGGTGGGCAACGGACCTTCGGTCACGGCCGTGAGATTGTGCCGGAGATGCTCCAACGACGAGGCGCCGATGATAATGCCATCATTGCGCTCGGCGTTTAGCTGGGAGTGATGAATCAGCCAGCGCAGCGCCACGGAGATAGCGTCAAGACCATGGCCTTCACACGATCGGTGAATTTCCGCCAAGGCATCGAGATAGGCGTCGTTCATATAGCGATCGCGATACAGTTTGCCTTGAGCAGTTGAGCTGTCGAAACGCGAGCCGGCAGCTACCGCAGCGCTATCGGCAAAATTCCTGCTGAAAGCACCGCCGGCCAGCGGATTGTAAGCATGGAAGCGGATGCCATAGTTGCCGAGGCATTTGAACAGTTCCGGTTCAACCGCACGCGTGATCGCGTTGTACAGTCCCTGGTAGACGCTCGGCCTTATCCATCCATGGCGCGCGGCTATTTCCGATGCCTCCGCCACTTGCCACGCGCTGAAATTGCTGACGCCGAACTCCTCAAACAGGCCTTCGTCATGAAGTTCCTGGACGGCCGACAGCGTCGATTCGATCGGCGTGGCGCTGTCAGGCGTCACCAAATAGAAGATCTTGACCTTATCGGTCTTCAGGCGCGCCAGGGACTCCTTGAAGACTCGCTTCAGGTTCTCAGGTTCGTGGCCGCGAGTGTTTAGCGCAGCAGATCCGGGTGGCGATCCGGAATGAATCCGCGTGGCGATGCCGAACCGTTCGGCGGCGCGGAGATCACCCAACATCTGTTCGCAGGTTCCATCGCCATAGACAGAGCACGTGTCGAGCTGGTCGTGGCCAAATTCCAAGACGGCGCCAAGCATTGCGTCTGCGGTCGCAGCGTCATGAACCCGGGCTCCGTATCCGCGGTAGCCGAGCGTCATGGTGCCGAAGGTGATGTTGGTGATAGGGGCTTTGGGCATTCCAACCGCCTTGCTTCATTGAGTATCGCTGCACCGTAACGGACTTTGATCGTCGCGATAATTGAGATAAACTGCGATGTCGTATCTAGAGAATCGTGACAATGTACAAAAGTGGGCTGATGGAACTCGAGGCCGTGGTCGCCATCGCCAGGCTCGGAAGCTTCCGTGCGGCGGCCATCGATCTGGATGTGTCGCCGACAGCGATTGGCAATGCCGTTTCCAGTCTCGAGAACAGGCTGGGCGTTCGCCTCTTCAACCGCACGACGCGCAACGTCGCCCTGACGAGTGCTGGCCGCGAATACGTCGAGGCAATCGCGCCGGCGCTGTCGGACATCCGTAACGCCGCCCGGGCCGTCGCCGATCACAGCCGCAAGCCGACAGGCACGCTACGGTTCAGTTGCTCGCTCGGCGGGGGACGCCAGCTACTGATGCCCTTCGTCTTCGAGTATCTTCGTCGCTATGACCGGATGAAGGTCGAAATCGTAACCGAAGGGCGGCTGATCGACATCATCAAGGATGGGTTTGACGCCGGGGTGCGCCTGGCTGAAGCGGTTCCGCAGGACATGATCGCGGTGCCGCTTGGTCCAGATACGCGACATGTTGTGGTCGGTGCGCCAAGCTATTTCGCAAACAAGTCCCGGCCCACCGCCCCGGCCGACCTGATGGATCATGAGTGCATCCGCGCTCGCTATTCAAGCGGCGCTCTCTACCGCTGGGAGTTTGAACGTCACGGCGAAGCGATGAGGATCGATGTGCCGGGGTCCCTCACACTCGATGAGCCCGACATGATGGCGCAGGCGAGCAGGGCCGGTCTCGGCCTTGCCTATGTCGGCGAGTGGATGGTGGCTGATGACATCACCTCAGGCAGGCTGGTTGAAGTTCTAAGCGAGTGGACACCCTCCTATCCCGGATATTGCCTCTATTATCCAGGACGCCGCCACATGGCCGCGAGCTTGCGCGCCTTCGTCGATCTGGCCAAGGAGATGGTCTTTCGGAATCGCGCGGCGTCTTGAAGGACACCGGACCGGTGGTCCGTTTCGCGGCACGTGCGCAGCAACCGGCCGCGCTGAACGGCGTGATTGAAGCGACGACTGTGGATCGGCGCGGCTTTTGACTCCCAATCGGCGCCCAAAGTGTTGGACGCCGAAAGAGGGCAATGTTCGGAGCCGCTACACAGTGAACGGTCTTAATGAGCGCTTCTTCGATGAAAGCTCTGGTCGATTTAGAGGAAATCATCTTTGGACTGCTGCTTCATCCTGAAAAGAATGGTGCCACCCGTACGGCTCGGTCTCGGCGAGCGAGGCCTATTGGATGATAGAGGGTCTGGTGCCAATGCTTGAAAGGCGGCACAAGGATAGTCGGGGCCCGACGCATGCGAACGCTCAGATTTGTCAAGTTAGTCCGGAATACCCCTATCTAGCTAGAGAGCATGGCATTTTCGCATCTGCGACGTATCGCCTCCTGGATCAAGAAGGTTCGCCTGGTTTCGTCAGTCTAGCGAGGCGCGCCCTTGGGTAGCCTCAGCCCTCACGGCGCTCTTCAGCGAGCGTATCCATTCCGCGTCCCCCACCGATTGGGCCAGGAGTCTCGCTCCGATCATCGCCGCGAACAGGACCTTGGCTTCCTGATCGGACGACGCGCAGTTCGCCCTGCGGGACTTCGCCATGTGATCGAGAAACTGCGAGTACAGGGCTTCCGTCCCGATCCTGTAGGATTCGCGTGAAGACTCGTCGGCGGCCTCGGTCGTCACGTGGGGCGCGAAGGCGATCATCGGACAAGCCTGATCGGCCCCTTTCTTCTTCAGATAGTAGTCGACGATGGCAGCCGATCGAAGACTTGGATCGTCGTACTTGCGTTCGGAAACTTGGCGCCAAGTAGCCGAGGATTGCTCGAAGGTAAGAGAGAAGACCTCCTCAACCAGGGCGTCCTTAGATTCAAAATGCTTGTAGAAGCCGCCTATCGTCATGTCCGCGGCGCTCATGACCTCGGCTACCGAGACGTTGTCCACGCCGAACTCGCGGAAGAGGCGAGCGGCGCACTCCACGATCCTCTGCCGGTTTTTCTGCGCCTGCTCGTGCGATGAGCGACCCATAATCGTTATTCCTTTCCGAACTCGATCGAGATTCGTGACGGTATGCCGGCGTCGGCGGTTGAAGAAACCGCTGCCTTGCAAACAATCGTGACTGGCCAAAATAGATTATATTCATTATCTATTTTTTTGGAAGCCTCAGGCGTGCCCTTTCGATGAAGGAACACATCATGACCACGACCTACGACCCCAAGATCACGGCGCTTCTCTGCATCGATTTCTACAACGATTTCCTGAGCCAAGGCGGCAAGCTCTGGCCCTGGGTCAAGGACATGGCGAAGGAGGTCAATCTTCTCGACAACCTGCGCACCATTGTGCGCACGGCCCGCGAGGCCGGCATCAAGATCTATCACGTGCCCCATCACCGCTGGGAACCGGGCGATTACGTGAACTGGAAGTATCCGTCGCCCTATCAACTCGGCGCCGGCGAGCGTCAGGCTTTTGCGAAAGGCACATGGGGCGGCACCTTTCACGATGATTTCCAGGTCCAGGAGGGCGACATCGTCGTCACTGAACACTGGGCGTCGAGCGGCTTTCCGAACACCGATCTCGAGCACCAGCTCAAGCGCTACGGCAAGGAAAAGATCATCTGCGTGGGCCTGCTCGCCAACACATGCATTGAGGCGACGGCGCGCATCGGAATGGAACTCGGCTTCCACGTCACGCTCGTACGCGACGCCACCGCGGCCAGGTCGCCCGAAGCCTATCACGCCGCTCTGAACATCGATGGCCCGACCTACGCGCACGAAATCCTGACGACTGCCGAACTGCTCAAGGCGATCAAGGCGTCCTCTGTTGCTGCTGCGGCCTGAGAGGAAGAAGCGTGACTGGCGACATCGAGACCGCGGTCCACTATCGGTACATGGAGCCGCTGCTGGCGACCGGGCGCATTCCGAACTCGGGCGAGGTCGCCGAGCGGCTCGGCGTTCCGGTCGAACGCGTCCGGTGCGCTCTGCGAAGCCTCGCCGACTCGCACGGCGTCGTCCTGCACACGCACGTTTGCGAGCCTTGGGTCATCCATCCGTTCTCCGCCTCTCCGACCGCGACATGGGTCGAGAGCGGTAACCGGGGATGGTGGGCCACTTGCATGTGGTGCGCCTGCGGAGTCGCCACGCTCGTCGGCGGCGACGCCACCATCCACACGCGGATCGGCGGCGAGGGCGAGGACGTAGACATCCATGTCGAGAAGGGCAGGGTGCGCGAGTCCGATCTGTGGGTCCATTTCGCGTTGCCGCCGCGGAACGCCTGGGACTGCGTCCACCATTTCTGCGCGACCGTCCTGCCGTTCCGCAGTCCCGAGGACGTCCGGACTTGGTGCGACCGCCACGGCATTCCGATGGGGGCCGTGGCGCCGATAGTCCAGGTCATGGATCTCGGAAGGGAGTGGTACGCGCGCCACGCCTATCCGGACTGGCGAAAATGGACCGTGCGAGAAGCCGCCGAGATTTTCCGCAAAGTCGGGCTCGTCGGCGATTTCTGGGAAATTCCCACAACCGAAGGAGGTTTTTGATATGCCCGTAGCTAAGATCCATGTGCACGAAGGTGCGTTTAGGGATAGCGAGCTTGCCACGATCGGGACGGCCGTGCAGGCCGCACTCGAGGAAGTGCTCTCGGTCCCGCCGGAGGACTACTTCCGCATCACGCACGTTCTTCCGAAAGGACAATTCGTCCACACGCCCGCCTTCGTCGGCTGCACGTACAGCGAGCGTCTCGTCCTCCTCGAGCTGACTTTTATCTCTGGTCGTCCGAAGGATAAGCGCCTCGCGCTGCTCGCCGCGTTGAACCGACTCGTCGTGGAGAAAGTCGGCCTGAGACCGGACGATCTCGTCGTCCTGATCTACGAGATGCCCGGCGAGAACATCTCTTTTGGCCAAGGACTCGCGCAGCGGGCGCACATCTCGGCTTGAGCAGTCTCGGTGCCCGATCCAACTTCATCCGGCTGGCCCGTCGTCGTACGGTTCGGGTCGGCACTATTGGGAGGACCTAATGCATAAGGCCGTAATCATGCGCGTCGGCCCGGATCGGGGGCTGGGTGCGCAGCTCTGCAAGCGCTTCGCCAAGGAGAGGCTGCATCAATCCATCAGGCACGCCCCCGCAAGCGAGTTCGAATCACGGCACGTGGCTATTCTCGCTTATCCGGGTGTCGCGTTGCTCGATGCTGTCGGGCCGCTCGAAGTCTTTGCGGCCGCTAATCTCGTTCTTGCCGAGCGCTCACCACGGTGCGCTAAACCGTACCAGGTCGAAATCTGGTCCGAGCACGTCGGAGCGATTGACGGATCTTGTGGTGTTAGCTTGAATGCGACGCGCTCGATTGCGACGGAAGCACCTTTCGAGCTCGATACCCTGATCGTGGCGGGCTCGCCCGGGATCAGCAACCCTGCCTCCCGGCCTTGTGTCGACTGGCTCAGGCAGTCTACCGGAGGAATTCGCCGGGTGGGCGGAATCTGCACCGGCGTTTTCCTGCTCGCGGAAGCCGGCTTGCTAGATGGTTGCCGCGCCGTGACGCATTGGGCCTTCTGCGATGAGTTGGCGCGGCGCTATCCGACGATCAAGGTCGATCCCGATCCGATCTTTCTGCGAGACGGCCGCTTCTACACGACCGCTGGCATGACCGCTGGGATGGATCTCGCCCTGGCGCTGGTGCAGGACGATCTCGGTCGCGACGTGGCACTTGCAACCGCCCGGCTGCTGGTGCTGTTCCTCAAGCGCCCCGGGGGCCAGTCGCAGTTCAGCGCTCATCTCGCAGCCCAGCTCGATGGCGACGGGCCTATCGCCGAACTGCAGCGTTGGATTCTCGACCACCTCGATACTGATCTTACAGTTGAAGCGCTTGCAGAACGAGTGCATATGAGTCCACGCAATTTCGTCCGCAACTTCGAGCGAGAGGCGGGTGCGCCGCCCGGCGTTTTTGTAGAAGGCGCCCGCCTCGATGCAGCGCGCCGTGCTCTTGAGGACAGCGAGGATCAGCTCGAGACCATCGCCAAGCGGTGCGGCTTCACCAGCGCCGAAATCCTTCGTCGCCTCTTTCAGCGACGCCTGGGCGTGAGCCCGACCTCTTACAGGAAGCGCTTTCGATCGGTGCGCTGAAGGGCATAAAGGCGGGACGATGTTGTGTGTCCTTGAAAGTGGAGGGTGGTCGATTCCCGGCCTGACCGCGAGACCGGCTCCAATCCCATATTTGGCAGGAAACGTGGGACGGATGGCATGGTCCGGGGTGTCGCGGGCCCTGTAGATTCCGTCTCCAACATTGAGCGATGGAGCGGACCAATGGAAAACGCAAAACACATCGCCCTTCGCGCTTTGACCGGCGCCTTCATCGACCGGGATCCGAGCGTGGTAGAACGCTATTTTGCCCCAGACTACATTCAGCATAATCCCGTCATTCCCAGCGGTCGGACAGCCATTCCTGGCCTGATTGCCGGCTTGAGCAAGGAGTTTTCCTACGAGCCCGGCATGGTCGTGGCGGAGGGCAATCTGGTGATGGTGCACGGCCGCTATGTCGGCTGGGGACCGAAACCCATGATCGCCGTCGATATTTTCCGCGTGGTGAATGGCAAGCTGGTTGAGCACTGGGACGTGATGCAGGAAGAAGTGCCCGCGGCCGCAACGGCTAGCGGCAACTCCATGTTCAGCCCGATCCGCAGCGGATCGTGACGGACAACGCCATCACGACTGCGTCGTCATAGTGCAGCGCCGGTAGCTCCATCACAACATCCATGTCTCGCGAGCATGGAGCCAGCCTACAAAGTCTTCTTCAAGCGGACTAGCGGTCTATATAGCAAAAATGGGACGTCATCCAGGATGAGCCCATGTGGGAACAGTCGCGCAGCGGTCTCCCGATGTTCGGCGATAAATTCCCGGCCTGAGGAGTGGTGAGGATCGACTTGGGCGGCGCCGGAGAGTGTGATGGCAAAGCGAGATATCTTCAACAGGCGAATGCAGCACATATTGCGGCTGTCCGATGAGCACGCTCCAGTCATCAAGACTATTCAAAAGAATTCCCTGGCGGCGACGCGGTGCGAACTCGGCATGCCTTTTGACGCCGTGACCAACCCGTCGCCTCGCGACGACGCCTATATGATCGTCATACAGATACACGGAAAGAATTCCCGCGAACTTTGGTTGGACGGCAAGCCGATAAAGACCGATCCGCTCCATGCAGGCGGCGTCGTGTTTCACGACATGCGCCAAGGCCCACGGTTCTATTTCCACGACCCTCTCGACTCCGTGAACTTTTATCTGCAGCGGAAGACTCTGGATGCGATCGCGGACGACGCTGACGCCCCGAGGATTTCCGATCTGAAGTTTACTCCAGGCGTGGGCGTCATGGACCACGTTGTAGGGGAACTCACGCAACTGCTTTTGCCGGCGTTCGATAACCCTGAGCAGGTCTCCCGGCTCTTTGCCGACCATATAAGCCTGGCTTTAGCCACTCATATCGCCCACGCGTATGGAGGCATGAGAAGCGTCGCCGTGCCCTCGCGAGGCGGTCTCGCCACATGGCAGGAACGGCGGGCAAAAGAGTTCATGAGCGCAAACCTTCAGAGAGATGTTTCTCTTGCGCAGCTTGCGACGGAATGCTCGCTATCGGCCGGGCATTTCGCTCGCGCGTTCCGGCGTTCGACGGGTCTGTCGCCGCACCAATGGCTACTTCAACATCGGGTTGATGAGGCGCATGGACTATTACTCGACCGTAGGCTCTCGCTCGCCGAGATCGCACGCGCCTGCGGTTTTGCCGATCAAAGCCACTTCACGAAGGCCTATACGCGTCTGCGTGGTATCTCCCCAGGCGCTTGGCGGCGACAGCAGGCAATTACTCCGAAGTCCTGAATAGGCGAACAGCATCCGTGGTCCTGCTCGATTCGAATCGAACAGACCAAGGATGTTTCGTTTTTACAAGAGCGCGCACGCCGGATCGCGTAGCTTTACGAAGTACTAGGAGTGTCAGAAGCGGAGTGGGATATGCCCAAACCGCACCGATTGGCAGGAAACGTGGCCCAATGGCATGGCCCAGGGGAATGCCGGCTCGGTAGAATTCTGATTACAGCAATTACAGCAGCGCGCAGCGGAGGGAGAAGTGGGAAATGTCCACCTATCGCGCAGTGCAGGCGGTCAGTCCTGGAAAGCTGGAGCTGACCGAAAAGCCAGTGCTCGATCCATCAGCCGGTCACGTTCGCATCCGCGTCGAAGCATGCGGCGTCTGCCATTCCGACTCCGCGACCGTGGAGGGAGTCCTGCCAATCGAGTGGCCGAGGGTGCCCGGCCACGAAGCGGTTGGCCGGATCGACGCGATCGGAGAGGGCGTTGAGGGCTGGAAGCTGGACCAACGGGTCGGCGTCGGCTTTCTCGGCGGCAACTGCGGATACTGCGACTATTGCCGCGACGGCGATCTCGTGAACTGCACCAACCAGGGCTACACCGGTGTGCAGCACGATGGCGGCTACGCCGAGATGATGATCGCCAAGGCGAGTGGCTTGATTGCCGTGCCGGACGACCTCTCCTCGGTCGATGCGGCGCCCCTGCTATGCGCCGGCCTTACGACCTTTAGCGCGCTCAGAAACGCGCCGGCGCGGGCAGGAGACCTGGTTGCGGTGTTCGGCGTCGGGGGACTTGGTCATCTCGGCGTGCAATACGCGCGTCACATGGGTTTCGAGGTTGTGGCGATCGACCGCGGCGACGACCGCGCCAATCTTTCGAAAGAGCTGGGCGCGCATCACTATTTGAACAGCTCCGCAGCCGACATCGCAAAAGAGCTGCAAAAGCTTGGCGGCGCACAGGTGGTGCTGGCCACGGCGTCGGGCGGCAAGGCAGTGGCCGCTGTCCTCGGCGGCCTGCGGCGCGGTGGCGTGGTGATTTCGCTCGGTGCGACCGATGAGCCGATCGAGGTGTCGGCGTTCGAGCTTCTCTTCAAGCAACTTGGCCTCGACGGCGCCCTGACGGGCACCCCGCGGGCGGGCGACGCGACGCTCAGATTCAGTGCGATGAGCGACGTCGCCGCCATGGTCGAGACCATGCCGCTCGAACGGGCGGCGGAAGCTTATGCGCGGATGATGTCGGGCGAAGCCCGTTTTCGGATGGTCCTGACCATGGTGTAGGCCTCACCGCCATCAACAGCAGCCCAAGGGGGTTATATGAGGAGCAGCCTAGGTCTGAAGGCGATCACCGAACAGCTTTTCGCCGCCTACGACGGTCATGACGTCGACGGCATGCTGGCTCTTTGCGCTGACGGCGCGCAAGGACGGTATCTTCCTTACGGCAAGAAAAGCGACATGCCGATCCGGGGTGGCCTTGAACAAATCTGGCGCGGCCTGCTGGGAGCAGTGCCCGATTTCGGAGTCGAGGTAGTTGAGATGATCCAGGGCGAAGGCAACATCGTCGTCGTACAGGCGTTGCTCGGCGGCGCCATGCCGGCGGATGTCCCTGGCCTTGTAACGAAAGGCAAGTCCGACCGCATCGCCCACGCCTACATCATCCGCTACAGCGCGGAGGGCAAAATCATCCGCCTGGATTGTTATTGGGACAACACCGCCATCAACGCGATTAAGGCGAGCGTTCTGTGAGCGCACGCGAAGACGTCCTGTCGAGAAGATGCGGCGTACCGCGTCGCGTCGCTGGGAAAAATTCTGTGTGCAATTCTGACGTCTGGCGGAGGTTCCGATGAATCAATTTCAGAAAATATTCGACGCCCAGAAGGCGCTCTTCGCCACCGGGGTCACACGCAGCTACGAATGGCGCGTCGACCAACTCGATCGCATGGCCCGTATGATCAGGGAGAACGAGGCGCGCTTCCAGCAGGCGATGGCGAAGGAATTCAAGACGGCCTCGCAGGAATACATCTTCGAGACAGCGGCATCGGCTGGCGAGAGCGAGGTGCAGAAGAGCCAGTTGAAAGAGTGGATGAAGCCGGTCGAAGCACCGGTGCCGCAGTTCCTGGCCAAAACCGGTCACAAGGGGATAATCTACCGCGAGCCTTACGGCGTGGCGCTTATCATCGGACCGTTCAACGGACCTTTGCTCCTGCTGATCCGCCCGGCGCTCGCGGCGCTCGCGGCCGGAAACACCTGTATTCTCACGCTGAGTGAAGCACTCCCGGAAACGACGAAAGTGCTACTCGACCTTGTCCCGAAATATTTCGATCCAAGCGCCGTGACCATGGTGGCCGGCGGCAAGGAGCAAAACACCGAGCTCCTGAAGCTCTCGTTTGACTTCATTTTCTTCACCGGCAGCACCTTTGTCGGGAAGATCGTTGCGCAGGCGGCAGCGAAAAACCTCACGCCGGTTCTGCTCGAACTCGGCGGGATGAACCCGGCGATCGTCGACGAGACCGCAAACATTCCCGATGCGGCGAAGAAGATCGTCTGGGGTGCGATGGCCTGGGGCGGCCAATGGTGCACCTCGCCGGGCTATGCCTATGTCCATGAGTCCGTGGCGGACGCCTTCGCCGCCGAGGCCAAGAAGGCATTGGTTGAGCTATTCGGCAATGACCCGAGATCCAACTCCGACTACTCGCGCATCATCAACGCCCGCACGGTTGACCGGCTGGCCTCGCTCATCGATCCCGCCAAGGTGATCGCCGGCGCCAAGTCAGACCGCGATGCGCACTATCTCGATCCCACGCTTCTGTATCCCGTCACCTGGGATGACAAGATCATGGAGGACGAGGTCTTCGGACCCATCCTGCCGATCCTGACCTATAAGTCATTCGATGAGGCGATGGCGCGGATGGCGAAAACGGGACGTCCGCTCGCCGGCTTTATCTTCAGCCGCGATCAGAAAACCATCGACCGGTTCATCGGCCAGCTGTCCTTTGGTGGAGGCGGCGTGAATCTGGTGAACGTTCACCTGTTCGTCGAGACCATGCCGTTCGGTGGTACCGGATCCGCCGGGATGGGCCACTACTATGGCAAGTATGGCTTCGATGCCCTTACACACGCCAAGTCGATGCTGATCTCCCCGCCCGACGTCGCGATCGAACATCTCTACTCGCCCTTTACCGAAGAAAAGAACCGGCAGCTTGCAGGATGGTTCGAGTACTGAGGCGATCTTGCCCCGGCACCATCTGGGGCAGCTGCCAATTATGATGTCGTCGTGATCAGCAGCGGGGTCGGCGGTTACCGCATTGCACATGATTGGCGCGCAGGTAAGCGAACTCATCGCCGAGGTCTGCCTCGCCATGGAGTTTCACGCCGATAGCGAGGATGTCGCCCGAACCTGCCACTCCCGCCCCGACGCGGTCGGAGGCCCCGCGGCAGGCCGCCATGGGCATCGACGGATGAATGACTCAATCCTAGGAGCGAGAGATGACCTTGGCGCGCTTGAAATCTGTGGCCGGTGTTCGAATTCCGGATACCGCGCTGTGCATTGCCGCGGTGGACCTTTTGGAATCCAGTTCGCCCAAATTTCTCTGCGCGCATTGTCTTCGAACCTACATTTTCGGCAGTCTTGCCGTCAGAAGCCTCGGCCGTCCGGTGGCTGATGTAGAAGCCGCGTTCTGCGCCGCGCTTTTGCACGACCTCGGGCTGATCCCTCCCTACCGTCGCGATAATCGGTTTGAAGTCGATGGCGCGGATGCTGCGCGCGATTTCTGCGCGAAGCATCAGGTGTCGCCGGAGCGTGCGGATCTGGTTTGGAAGGCGATCGCTTTGCACACCTCTCCGGGAATACCGGCCCGGCTGGCGGGCGAGATAGCACTGGTCCATCTCGGCGCCGGTCTCGACTTTCTGGGTCTGGGCCTTGATCAGGTGCCGCCGCAGGTTCTCGAGGAAATCCTCGAAAAATACCCGCGGATGAAGTTCAAATCGCAATTCCGCGATCTCCTGGTCGAGCACTGCCAGCACAACCCCGCCGCACAAGTCTTGACCTGGACCGACGATGTTGCGCGCACCGCCGGGTGCACGTTGCATGGCAAGGCAATTCCGACGGCATCGCAAATCATGTCGGCGGCGCCGTTTGATGAATGACCCGACGGCCAAAGTCGTCCGCCGAGGGGCTCGCGCTCTCAGCTGTGCGCCGGCGATCTGGGGTTACGTTGAAACAGATAGGAGCGCCGGTTGGAGATGGCTGTGACAGGGCTGGTTCGGCCCAAAAAGTGTCCAATAAAACGTCCAACAAAGCGTCCAACACAAAATGGCTAGATCTATATAAATCATTGTTTTAGCAGCAAAAAATGAAACAAAATTTTTGAAACAGAGCGCTTCACCCGCTCCGATTTTGTACGCTACTCTACGATTTTGTGCGATATAGCACGCTTTTGAACGCTGCCCTCAGTTGCCGCCCGCCGAGCGAACTACCGCGCTTGCGACTTCGGATATATTTTGCCGAATAACTTGTTCAATCGGCTCCGGAATTCGTTGCAGTCGGTCGATGTGCATGTGATGTTCTTTGGCGCTGCTCGTCGCTCCCAGGAAACGATACAATCGATCCGAGCGTCGAATCAGAGGGCAGGGATTAGGACTGCGGATGGCCAAGGCCGACCACATCAAAAAGCTCATTGCAAGCTTTGGCCGGAACCAGGAGTTCCGCGCGGCGGCCCTTCGTATCATTGATGATGCGGCCAATCAGGGAAAGCGGCCGTTCGCGGAGTCGCTTAGGAAGATTCTCGACGCCAACGTCCGTCCTGATTACCAGGCCGTACCGCAACCTGGATTGACTACGCTTGCGAGCCAAATCGATCCTGCTACGGATCTTATTGACGAAATCGCCGTCGCTCGTAGCCTGAACGACATTGTCCTCAATTCCGATACGCGGTTGCTGATTGAGGGGCTCATCGAAGAACGCCGCCGAAGTGAGGAATTGCGGCGTCATCGCCTCCCGATTTCTACTCGGTTGCTATTTTCCGGGCCGCCCGGCTGTGGGAAGACTTTTTGCGCCGAGGTTCTCGCGCGCGAGTTGTCGATGCCGCTCTACAGCGCTCGCATCGACGTGATCATTTCGTCGTTTCTCGGAGAAACGGCCAGCAACCTGCGTCGCCTGTTTGAGTTCGCCACACGCAAGCCTTCCATCCTGTTCCTCGATGAGTTTGATGCGCTCGCACGGACAAGAACGGATACGGCAGAACACAACGAATTGCGCCGTGTCGTGAATAGCCTGCTCTTGATGATCGAGCGTTTCAAAGGGCCTGGTTTTGTGGTCGCGGCGACCAACTTGCCTCAATTTTTGGACGAGGCTGTGTGGCGGCGATTCGATGACATACTCTCATTTGATCTCCCCACGGAACGCGAGATCGAACTCCTGCTGACACGCCAATTTGCGAATTTTCCGGCGCATTTTGATCTTTCGACGACAATCAGCAAGCTTGTCGGCTTGTCCTACGCGGACATTGAGCGGATCTGCATCGATGCAATCAAGAAAGCCGTCTTAAAGAAGCGCAAATCCGTCAGCGAGACAGAATTCGCTGCTGCGCTCCGGCAAGAAACACGTCGCAAGAGTTTGACGTCCAACCGAAGCCTCTGACGCGCAGCCAAAATGGCGAAGCTTCCCCATCTGCCGCTTGAGCGGCTGGAAAAGACGCTCGACCGCCGCAGGGTCCCGGCGCCCGTGGCTCCGCCAGCCCGCGAAAGTGCGGGTGCTCATGCCGCCAGCATCACAGCGCAAATCGATGCGGTCACGAAGGATCAACAGGCTCTTCCGAAGATCGAAGGTATCGATCCTGAGCTTATCCTGAAGGTGCGCTTGAGCGCGCCGATCCAGGAGGATACTTGGCGCACCGCGGGGTTCAAAGTGCTTGCTCAGGAGCCCGGCGGCATTCTTGTGCTGTTCAGCGATGATACCGAGTTAAAGGCTTTCCGCGAACGGCTCGCCGAATATCAAAAAGGTGTCCAAGGCGACGCGAAGAATCCGGCTTACAATCAGCTTTTTGCAGCCATCGACGACGTTCGCAACCTTTCTGCCTCTGATCGTATTGGGTTCCGACTGCGCGCGGACGGAAAATCAACTGCTACGGATTTTGACGCGCGGACAAATTTCACTATCGATGTCGAACTTTGGGACGCGCCGACCCAACTTGATCGCCAAATCCGCGTGCAAAGGATTGTCGATCATGTCGAAGCTGCGGGAGGGGAGATCCTGTCTCGCTATGTAGGCGCCGCCGGCCTAATCGTGCTTCGGGCCCGGATGCGCGGATCTGTGCTACGCGACCTGCTCGAATTGCCTGCAATTGCTCAGATTGACATCCCGCCGATACCCGATCTCGGGGAACGTGATCCGCCTGTCGTCACAATCGAGGACGTTGCGGCACGGTCACCTCCCGCGGAGGCCCCTCTAATCGGCGTCATCGACAGCGGTAGCACGGATGATCCGCTTCTGACCCCCTCTCTTGTAAGCTCGCTTGGAGTGCCTGAGGCACTGGGCACAGCCGATGTCTGGGGACACGGAACGAAGGTCGCTGGCATCGCGGCCTTTGGAGATATCCGCGAGTGCGTCGATAGGAAGGCCTTTGAAAGCCCAGTACGGATCATATCAGTCAAAGTCGTTAACGACGAAGGTCGCTTCGATGATGCGGCAACAATACCGGACCAGATGGAGAAAGCCATCCGCGTTCTTCAGGAGCGTGGATGTCGGATCATCAATGTTGCGCTGGGCGATGCCCATCGCATTCCCTACGACGGCGGGCGTGTGTCACCATGGGCAGCGACGCTCGATACTCTGGCCCGAGAGCTCGATATCGTCATCATTGTCTCGGCTGGAAACTCCGGCTCAGGCACGCGTGCTCCCTGGGGAGAGGAAGCGGAGCAGATCACGCGGGATTATCCAGGCTACCTCGTGTCTTCGGAAAACCGGATCGTCGAGCCCGCAACCGCCGCCATCGCAGTGACGGTTGGAAGCTTGGCGCATGCTAACGGACTACCAACAGACGGATCGGGTGGAGCAGAACTCCGAGCCATCGCGTCGCTCAACCTGCCGACACCCGTCACCCGCTCGGGTCCGGGCGTCAATGACTCGATCAAGCCTGATCTAGTTGATTTCGGCGGCACCGTGCTTTTTGACGGCATGACGCAAAGAATCGTGTCGGGCGATCAGTACGCCAGCGCTGGGATGTTGACATTGCGCCCTGACTATTTGGGGGGATTGCTGACGTCTTCGACCGGTACTTCAATGGCCGCGCCACGTATAGCTTACAAAGCCGCGTTGCTCCTGCGCGCAATGCCGACCGCATCTGCCAATATGATTCGAGTTCTGCTTGCGCTTTCTGCAAGTTCGCCCGCTGAAGCTTTGCAATGTCTTCAAGGGTTCGGCCCGGATGGCCAGCGTGCTTGTTTGGGATACGGCATTCCCGATGTTGCTCGCGCCCTGGATTCGGAAGAGCGGCGAGTCATCCTCATCGCCGATCGGCAAGAACTCGCGACCGACCAGTTTGCGCTCTATCGTGTTCCATTGCCCAGTGAATTTCAGAAGACGAAGGGCAAGCGGCATATCCGCGTGAGCCTTGCATTCGATCCGCCAGTTCGACACACCCGCCTCGAATACCTCGGCCTGCGTCTCAACTATCATCTGATCCGTGGAATGGAGCCTGAGGCGATATTCGAACATTTCAGGCATCGGACAAAGGAAGAGGGGGCGTTTGAGAAGTTACCGGATTCCGCGAAATGTCCGCTTGATCCTTCTCGTGACCTTCGCGGAACGAGCACGTTGCAAAGGTCAATGATGACGATGCATCGCAACGTCGATCGCTATGGCGGCGACTACTATCTCGCGGTATTTGCGGAACGGCGATGGGCCGGGGAGGAGATTACGCATCAACGTTTTGCCGTTGCCGTTGAACTGGAGCACGAAGCGCAGATCAACATCCATCAACCGCTTCGCGTTCGCCTGCGCGCTTGACGCGAAGAGGTCGTTGCCCCGGCAATCGCCTTTCTTCTGGGTAATTCCGTGGATTTAAGGGCTAGCCAACTAGCTGCCGGACTAGAGGACTCAGGCCATGTTCGCATCCGAAGTCTTTTGGTCGAAATGCGCGAAAGCGATGCTTGTCAAGTCCTCCTGATCAAAAGCCGCCGATTGGCGAGGCCGTCATTACGGGCAGCCTGCGAGGACAATCGACGACCGCGCGCGACCTAATGACCGTGCGTACCGCTTATCCCTATCGAACGCTGCGGCTGTGGACGTCGGGCGACCAGCCCGTGCTTGATGTGTGGCTGGGCTACACACCTGTCGATGCCGAGCAAAAGAGCAATCGAACCTTCATCGTGCTGTGCGTGCGGCCTAAAATACCGGGACTGCTTGAGTTGGCATGGCCTGTGCCGGCCTGGTTCACCAACCGGGTTTTCGCAGAGGACTGCGAAATCGTGGAGATGGAGCAATCGGCGTACAACCATCAGGGGCGAGATCTGAATCAGGAGGTATTTCCTCCGATCCGCGATCTCAGGAAACTGTTGGCGCAATCGGGGCCGCTGCCAGGAGTACATTCCGCCCGTGGGCGCTGAGTGGAACGTTCCAAACGGGTACTGGCCCTCGTTGTGCCGATCCCACCAATCGGTATTCATGAGGGTGAGGCGCGTGCGTTTAAAGAGTGGCTCCCGTTTCGATGGGGTGCTGCACCATCAAAACCGCTGAGCCTGTGTTTTGGAAGAGCCCTTGTCTCCGCACGCGGCAATCGGCGGTGATCGGACATACATACTTGGACCTAGCACAAGGCACGATCGCGTGCACTGCCGCAGCGTGGGTCAAGACCGTCTTGATATACCCAAGATCCATGCCGACCGTGACAGGCCCCGCGCCCTCGGCTGCACGGCGTTGCCTACCTATGCATTCTCACTTCGATTCGCCCGGCTGCGCCGATGCCTCGGCGCATTTGTTCTATCGATAGATAGAGGTTGACATGTCTGGACAGCGAGCGTATCAGTGTAGCGACCTATCGATAGATAGAATATGCCACTCAGTGACGCGTGGCAGCCGATGGTGATCCGCCGCTCAAGGCTGCGCGGCGGGTCACGCCGGCGGCGTGCGCAAGCACGGCTTCGACTCCAAGTCTGTCTGCGATTTCACCATCGTGCAATCTATCAACGGGAGGATGACAGTGAGCCAGACCAAGAAAGCCAAAGAATTCGCCGCCCTTCACGTCAAAGGGACGCCAGTGATACTTTACAACGCGTGGGATGCAGGCAGTGCGAAAACGATCGTCGATGCCGGTGCGACGGCGATCGCGACCAGCAGTTGGTCTGTCGCCAGTGCGCAGGGATATGAGGACGGCGAGGACCTTCCGCTTCCTCTTGCCGAGCAGATCGTCGAACGGATTGCGGCGGCAGTTGACGTGCCTGTGACCGTGGACTTCGAAGGCGGATATAGCGACGATGATCGCAGGCTGGGCTCGAACATCTCCAAGCTTCTCGATCTTGGAATCATCGGAATCAATTTCGAGGACCGCGTGGTCAAGGGCAGAGGGCTCTACGACATTGATCGACAGGCGAAACGGATCGCAGCGATTCGCCATGCTGCCGAGCGGAAGGGCGTTCCTCTCTTTATCAATGCACGGACCGATGTGTTCTTAGGTAACAGCGGCGATGTCGACGAAGCCCTGGA